>FWPV01007993.1_pt1 | contig 18818 bp, 15 predicted proteins | sample 2228371 | NCBI WGS metagenome assembly FWPV01 (sample SAMEA103939776, study PRJEB20133) | metagenome
GGGCGTCGAGGGTGTCTCGGTAGCCTCCGTCGGCGTGCCGGCCTTCTCGACGATCATGTGGTGGCTCGGCGCCCTGTTGCTCTTCACGCTGTTGTGGCGCGTCGGGATCGGATTGCTCCGCAGCATGACGCGTCCCCTGCCGCCGCCTCCACCCCCCGGCGAGCTTCGTCGCGTGAGCGTGAAGTACCGGTGCAGCGTGTGTGGGCTGGAGATCAAGCTCACGCTCGCCCCCGAGGAGGACCCGGCACCTCCACGGCACTGCCAAGAGGACATGGACCTCGTTGCCCCCATCGAGTGAGCGCAGCCTGTCCGGGGCGTGAACGACGAGTTACACCGCTGTCATTGTCGACAGGTTTGTCCACAGCCTGGGGACAACGCCGCCGGCCTCTTCGCGGCCGGCGCCCGTGGCGCGAGACCCTAGTGGTACTTCGTCGCGGTGTACAGCCCGCCGAGGATCAGCACCAGCCCGGCCAGCAGGTACCAGTTGCTGCGGCCACCGGGCACCGCACCCAGGTAGAACAGCAGGATCACGAGCGCGCCCACGATGAACAGGGTGAACATGAGCACCGGGACCCAGCGGGGACTCTCCTTCATGGAGATCGGAACCGGGGGGGTGTACCGCGACGATGCCGCGACCCCGCGCTCGTCGTGCTGCAGGTGGTGGGGGCCGCCGACGTTCGACGGCTGACCAGGTCGGGTGCCCTTGGGGGTGGTTCGGCCGCCGGACTTGCGCTTGGGAGGTGCCACGAGGCTGCGAGTCTAGGCGGGCCGGTGTCGAGTGGGACGGCCACGGCGCGAGATGCCAGGCTGGTCGGGTGGCGCCACGCGTGCTCGTGATCGACAGCTACGACAGCTTCGTCTACAACCTCGTTCAGTACTTGGGTGAGCTGGGCGCCGAGCCGCTGGTGCACCGGAACGACGCGCTCTCGCTCGACGAGGCAGTCGCCCTCGAGCCCGACCTGGTGCTGCTCTCACCGGGCCCAGGCCGTCCCGAGGAGGCGGGGATCATCTGCGACGCGATCGGCGCGTTCGCCGAGCGGGGCATCCCCGTGTTCGGTGTCTGCCTCGGCCACCAGGCCATCGGGCACGTCTACGGCGGCAGGGTGGTGCGCGCCGGCCAGCTCATGCACGGCAAGACCAGCTGGATCTCCCATCGTGGGGTCGGAGCCTTTGCTGGCCTGCCGTCGCCGCTCGAGGCCACCCGATACCACTCGCTGGTGGTGGAGCGGGCGACGCTGCCGAACTGCCTGGAGGTCACCGCCGAGACCGAAGATGGCACCATCATGGGGCTGCGCCACCGCGAGTTGCCCGTGGAGGGTGTGCAGTTCCACCCGGAGAGCATCTTGACCACGTCGGGTCACGATCTGCTGCGCAATGTCCTCAGCCGCTGCACCGGCGCGTGAGCAGCCACCATCGCTTCGGTCAGGGACTCGTGGTCGTCGTGGTGTCCGGTGGCTCGGTGGTGGGCGCCGGTGTCGTGGGCGGCGCAGTGGTCGCAGCGGCGGTCGTGGGCGGTGGCACCGACTTGCCGACGCGTAGGCGCACGGTGCTGTTGGGTGCGACCTGGGTGCCAGAGCTCGGGTCCTGTGAGATGACCCGACCGTCATTGGGGTCGCCGAAGGGCACGTTGATGTACTCGACGTCGACCACGAAGTTCCGCGGCGCCGCGGTCAGCTGCGAACGGGCCTGTGCCTCGGTGAGCCCGGTGACCGGTGGCACGGGCACGAGCGGCCGGCCCGAGCTGACGACCAGTTGGATGGTTCCACCGATCGCGATCTCGGTTCCGATGGGCGGGTCGGTGCGGATGACGCGCCCGGCCTCGACCGTGTCGCTGGCCTCCTCGACCGTCGTGACCACCAACCGGTATGGCTGGCCCTCCAACAGGGCTGTGGCGGCGGCTTGGGTCTGACCGGCGACGTTCGGCACGCTCGCCACCCCGCTGCCCTCGCTGACCACCAGGTCGACGACCGCACCGGGCAAGATCGCCTCGCCGGCGCGGGGCCGCGTCTCGATGATGGTGTTCTCCGGCGCGGTGGCATCGACCCGTGTGGTGACCTCACCGACCAGCAGCCCCAGGGCGAGCAGCTCGGCCTGGGCCTGCTCGAGGGTCTTGCCCACGAGCGAGGGCACCTCGACGGGCTGCTTGGCCGGGTTGTAGATCAGCCGCACCGTGTCACTTGGTCGGAGCTCGGTGCCCGGGGCAGGGTCCTGCCCCCACACGATGTTCTCCCCGACGGTGTCGTTCACCTCGTCGATCGCCTCGTACAGCAGGCCGTCGGCTTCGAGGATGGCGACCGCCTCGGCGAGTGGTCGACCGACCAGGTTCTCGAGCGTGATCGGTGGGGTCGTCTCGGTGTCGGCGGTGAGGGCGTTGTAGAGCACGATCCCGCCGGCCACGAGTGCTGCGACGGCCACGAGCGCGGCGAGGACCCAGCCGGTCCGACCGCGACGCGGCTCGAAGTAGTGCGTGGCGTACGCATCGTCGTAGCCGTGCGGGGTCTGGGTTCCCGGCGTGGTGAGGATCGTCGTCCGGGGTACCGCCTGGGTCGAGGCCAGCTGGGGCAGCGCGGCGGTCGGGGCGACCGGGCCGGTTGCAGGGGGCCGTGCGGTGCCCCCGGTCGGCGTCGGAGCGCGACCGGTGAGGGCGACCAGGGCCTGAACCGGCTGGCCCTCGCGGAAGCGGCGCAGGTCGTCGCGCAGGGCCTCGGCCGTCGGGTAGCGCAGGTCGGGGTTCTTGGCCAGCAGCTTGGCCACGATGGCCTCGAACGGACGGGGCACGTCGGGCGCCAGCTGGTTGAGTGGCTGCGGCGCGTCGTGGACCTGCTTGTACGCGATCGCCACCGGGTTCTCGCCGCTGAACGGGGGTCGGCCCCCCACCATCTCGTACAGCACGATGCCGAGTGAGTACAGGTCGCTGCGGGGATCGGGCTGAGCGCCTTGCGCCTGCTCGGGGGAGAAGTAGGTGGCGGTGCCCATCACCGCGCCGGCCTGGGTGAGGTTGCTCTCGACCGAGGACCCCAACGCCCGGGCGATGCCGAAGTCGGCCACCTTCACCTGGCCGGCCGAACCGATCAGGATGTTGGCGGGCTTGATGTCGCGGTGAACGACGCCGTTGCGGTGGGCGAAGCCGAGCGCAGCGGCCACCTCCATCGCCACCTCGGCGGCCTGCTGGGCGCTCAGCGTGCGGTTGGCCCGCAGGATGTCGGCCAGAGTGCGCCCCTGGACGTACTCCATCGCCATGAAGTAGGTGCTGCCGCTGCGACCCCAGTCGTAGACCCCGACGATGTTCGGGTGGTTGAGGTTCGCCGCTGCTTGGGCCTCACGGCGGAAGCGCTCGACGAAGGCCGGGTCGGTGGCGAACTCGGGGAACAGCACCTTGATGGCGACCGGCCGGTCGAGCAACAGGTCGCGCGCCAAGAAGACGTCGGCCATGCCACCGCGCCCGATCCGCTGGCCGAGTTCGTAGCGGTCGTTGAGGATCGTGCGGTCGCCGCCCGACATAGTGCGGGCCGAGGTTACCCATCGGTTCCGAGTCGCCGGTGTCAGGGGCGGAGCCGACGTCCGGTTCAGCCGGGCAAGTTGGCGAGGGCGTAGTCGAGCAGTTGCTTCGCGATCGGCCCGGCGAGCGTGCCTCCGGTACCGGCCGAGATCTCTGCGTCGGTTCCCCGCAGCATCACGGCGACGGCGAAGCGGGGGGCTTCGGCCGGCGCGAAGGCCACGATCCACGCGTGCGAGCGCTCGGGCTGGCCGGTCGCGTTCAGCTGGGCGGTGCCGGTCTTGGCCGCTGCCTGGACGCCGCCCTCGAGTGTCATGCAGCAGCGCGCCGTGCCCTGGTTGACGACCTGCACCATCAGGCCGGTCAGGATGCGGGCCGTCGCTTCGGAGATCGGTCGCTTCCACACCGTGGGCTCGGTGCGATCGAGGAGGTGCCCGCCGTGGTCGTAGGTGGCCTCGACCACGTAGGGCTTCATCATGACCCCGCCGTTGGCGATCGCGGCGGCCACCATCGCCATGTGGAGTGGCACCATCGAGGTGTTCCCCTGACCGAACCCGCCGATCGCGAGAAGTGGCACGTTGTCGACGAAGTCGCTGACCTCTCCGAAGTAGCTCGTCGCCGGGCGGGGCAGATCGATCGGCACCGGCTCCCCGACGCCGAACGCCTTGGCTCCGGCCACCATGGCGGGAGCCCCCATCCCCACTGCCATCTGGGCGAAGGGGATGTTGCAGGAGCGGCGGAAGACCTCGGCGAGGTCACCGCCACAGCGGGTACCGCCGTAGTTCTCGATCGGGTCGGTGGTCTGGGGCGGTAGCCACTCGGTCTCCTCGGGCCACGAGCTGGTGAGATCCACAGAGCCGGTCTCCAGCGCAGTCGCGGTCGTGATCAACTTGAACGTCGAGCCCGGCATGTACCGCTCCTGGTAGGTGTTCGCCAGCAGCGGCTTGCCGGGCGCGGCGTTCAAGAACTCGAGCACCTCACCGGCCAGCTTCGAGTCGTGGACGGCCACCAGGTTCGGGTCGAAGCTCGGGAAGCTCCACAGGGCGAGCACGCGACCCGTGCGGGGGTCGAGCACCACCACGCTGCCCTCCCGAGGTCCGAGCGCGTCCTTGGCCAGCTGTTGCAGCCCGCTGTGCAAGGTCAGCTGCACCGAGCCGCTGGTGTCGTCGCCGGTGAAGATGGTGGACAGGCCCTTCAGTCGCTGCTCGGGTGTGCGGCCGGCGAGCACGTCGTTCTGGGTGCGCTCGAGCTGGGTCGCCCCATAGGCGAAGGTGAAGTACCCCGTGATGTGGGCGAAGAGGTCACCGGTGGGGTAGCGGCGCTGGAACGCGAACCGATCGCCGTCCGGGGTGGGCTCGGACGTGGCGACCACGACACCGTCGGCCGTGATGATGTCGCCCCGCGGCCGGTTGAAGTCGCGAACGGCCTGCCGGGTGTTGCGGATGTCGGCGTTCAGCTGCTCCTGTTTGCCGACTTGCAGCACGTTGAGCTGGACGAAGAGCGCGAGGTAGCAGACGATCAGCGCCAGCGCGAGGTGCCGGATGCGCGAGTTCACCGGATGCGCTCCGGGGCGAACAGAGTCGGGTCGTCGCCGTCGGGGTGGGCGTTGCGCAGTTGCCGGGCCAGGCGGCGGGCCGCCCAGCGCTCGCCGAGCGTCGGGGTGTCGGGGATCTCGCGCAGGCGTCGCGCGCTGGAATCGCTGATCCGCACCAAGAGGGCTGCCAGCACGTAGTTGGCCAGCAGGCTCGAGCCGCCGTAGCTGACGAAGGGCAAGGTGATCCCGGTGAGGGGCACGAGCCGGACGACCCCGCCGACGATGATGAACGCTTGCACGCCGATGATGGTGGTGAGCCCGACCGCCAGGATCTTTTCGAACGGCCGGTCGGTGCGCACCGCTGTTCGCAGCCCGGCCCCGACGATCAGCACGTAGGCGATCAGGACGGCCGTGCCGCCGAACAGCCCGAGTTCTTCACCGATGGCGGCGAAGATGAAATCGTTCTTGGCTTCGGGGATCCGGCTGGGGTCCCCCAGTCCCAGGCCCGTACCCGTGAGCCCGCCGTCGGCCAGGGCGAACATGGCCTGGGCGATCTGGTAGCCCTTGCCCTCGAAATCGGCCCACGGGTCGAGCCAGATCGACACCCGGTCCTGGACGTGGTCGAACATCTGGTAGGCGATGACGGCACCGATCGCGAACAACCCGAAGCCCAGTACCAGATAGCTGGCTTTCTCGGTGGCGACCCACATCATCACGACGAAGAGGCTGAAGAACAGCAGCGACGAGCCGAGGTCTTTCTGGCCCACCATCACCACCACCGAAAATCCCCAGGCGACGAGGATCGGCAGTAGGTGGCGAGGCTCGGGCAGGTTGAGCGGCCCCACCCGCCACGTGCCCGCCGCGATGAGCTCGCGGCGCTCGGCGAGGTAGCCGGCGAAGAACAACGCGAGCGCCAGCTTGGCGAACTCGCCGGGTTGGAAGTTCACCGGACCGACGTTGACCCAGATGCGGGCACCACCGGAGGCGAAGCCCAACCCTGGCGCCATCGGCAGCACCAGCAACACGACACCGGCGAACAGGAAGGTCCACTTGTAGCGGGCGAGGTCGTTCACGCGCTGGACCACCAGCAGCACGAAGGTGAACGCGGTGACGGCCACGATGCTCCACACGGCCTGCAACCCGGCGAGCCGCTCGGAGAGTCGGGCGATCATCACGTAGCCGAGTCCGTGGAGCAGGGCCGCGAGCGGCAGCAGGGTCGGGTCGGCTCCCGGTGCCAGGAAGCGCACGGCGAGATGGGCCACGAGGAGCAGGCCGAGCACGACGCCGAGGAACGGCAAGATGATCGGAGGGATCACCGAGTTCTTGCCGAGCGAGGCCAGCACGTAGGCGCCGCCAGTGATGACACCAGCCATCACCACGAGCCCGAGCTCAGCCGATCGCCGGTGCGCAGCGAAGGTGACGGCGGTCATCGTCTCGTGGTGGAGGTCACGGTCGTGGCGGGGCCGGTGGTGCGAGGCGTGGAGGTGCCGGTCGTGTTCGGCATGGTGGTGCCCGAGCCGGTGGTGCTGGTGGTGCGCACGACCGTGGTGGGCACGTTCGTCGCGGAGGGGGGTGGAGTGGCGGGTGGCGTCTCGTCGCTGTCGCGGAGGGCGACGAGAGTCACCACGATCACGACGGTGGCGATCGCGGCGATCGCGAACCAGAACAGGAACGCACCGAGTCCGAACGATCGCGGTGCGGTGTGTGCGGCGAGCACCTGTTCCGCGTCCGGGGACCGGGGCAGGTCGAGGTTCGGGAGCACCTGGGTGGCGTCATCAGGGGTAGACGGTTCCGTGGCGCGGGTCGGGACCGTGTCGAACGGCCCGTTGTCGTCGTCGGCCCAGCGCTCGGGTTCGGCCTCACCTTCGGCCCACCGGGGCTCGTCGGGTCCGTCGTCGGGCAGGGTGGCCGGGTCCGCACCCTGGACCACGTCGACGACCACGACGGTGACGTTGTCGCGACCGCCGTGGCGGTTGGCCATCGCCACGAGCTGCTCGGCGGCTTGCTGGGGGTCGGCGACCCCGCCCAGCACGTCGTCGATCTCATGGTCGGGCACTTCGTCGACGAGGCCGTCGCTGCACAGCACGTAGCGGTCACCGGTGGCGGCCGTGATCGTCCACGTGTCCACCTCGACGGTGCGGTCGATGCCGAGGGCCCGGGTGACGATGTTGCGGCGGGGGTGCAGACGAGCTTCTTCGACCGTGATCTGGCCGTCCCGGACCAGTTCTTCGACGTAACTGTGGTCGACGGTGAGTCGACTGAGGCGTCCGCCGCGGCGGCGGTAGGTGCGTGAGTCGCCGACGTTGGCCAGGCCGAGCAGGTGCCGCTCGGGGTCGAGCACGACGAGCGCCGTGAGGGTGGTGCCCATGCCGGCGCGGTCTGGTCGGACTCCGGCTTCGGCGCGGATCGACGCGTTCGCCAGCCGTACGGCCACCGAGACGTCGTCGACGGTTCCGTAGCCCTCACCGGCTGACCGCCGGAGCGTGTCGACGGCGATGGCACTGGCGACCTCGCCGGCTGAGTGTCCGCCCATGCCGTCGGCGACGACGAACAGCCCGGGTTCGGCGGCGTACGCGTCCTCGTTCATGTCGCGCACGAGACCCTGGTGGGTGGCTGCACCCCAACGGAGCTCGAGCATCAGCCGACCTCCAGCACCGTGGCGCCCACCTGGATGCGGTCGCCAGGGTGCAGTGGGGCCGGCTGACCGACCCGGTTGCCGTTCAGGTAGGTCCCGTTCGTGGAGCCGAGGTCCTCGACCCAGCTGCGCCCGTCGGACACGAAGAACCGGGCGTGGACCTGGCTGGCGAACGCGTCATCCACGAGTGCGAGCGTGCACCCGGCGGAACGACCCACCGTCAGCTCGCCTTCGATGGTCAGCCGTTGACCCTTGCGGGACTTGGGCTCGATCACCGTGAGCCGGGTGGCCTCGCCACGGCGGCGTCGGGGTGCTGTGGCGCGTGACGAGCTCGGGGTGGGTCTCGAGGGTGTGGTCGCCGGGCGAGGTGAGCCGGCGGCTCGCGGGGCGGTGGGCGTGCGCACCTCGCTCCAGACCGCCCAGAGCACACGAGCGAAGAACAGGTAGAGCAGCGCCAGCAGCGCGATCTTCAAGACGTCGAGCAGCTGGTCGCTCATGGGCGGCCGCGTCCTCGTTCAGGACGCCTCGAACCGCACGTGGGTGGTGCCGAGGCTCACGATGTCTCCGTCGTGGAGCGGACGCTCGCCGTCGATGCGCACGCCGTTGATCTTCGTGCCGTTGGTGGAGCCCAGGTCGGCGATGATGTAACCCGATCCGACCGGGCGCACCTCGGCGTGACGGCGGCTGACGTTGGGGTCGCTGAGCACGATCGTGCAATCGGGGTGGCGCCCGAAGGTGACGACCTGGTCGCCGAGGCTGATCCGCTCACCGGAGGGCATTACGAGGCTGCCGGCACCGCTGCCACCGATGCCTTCGCGCATCATCGAACTGATGCCGAAGCGCCCGGGTTTCAGGTGCATGTCGACCTGGAGCTCGACCGACACCGGCCCCATGAAGTGGTACCCCTCGTCGCGGGCGTACTCGCGAGCGGCCTCGCAGAGCTCGATGACGAGGGCCTCGTCGATGTCGGCGAAGGCGGCATGGTCTTGCGCGCTCAGGTGGAACACGAAGTGGTTGGGGACGATCCTGCGCCCCCGGACGTCGACCGAGCGGTGCTCGTCCATCTCTCGCACGAGGCGGCGTCCGAGCTCGATCGGTCGCACGCTAGAGCGGAAAGCGCGGCTGAACACGCCTTCGACCATACGCTCTAGACCACGCTCGAACGACTGCAAGCCCACGGTGGCGTTCAGGCTACTGGTGTGCGTCGGGGCCTGGGGTGGCGCCCGGGTGTCGGTTCTCGGTGCCGTTGGGTCGGGGGGTGTGCCAGGAGCCGTGGTGGTCGAGGTGGAGCTGGTCGACCAGGATCGCCAAGAACTCGGGGCAGCCGGTCGCCGCAGCGGGGGTTGGCATCGGAGCGGGCCAAGGAGTCCAGATCCCGAACAGGCGCGGGGTGTCACAGCGGGGTTCCGGGCGCCACCAGGGTTGGGGTGGCCCGGTCGCACTTGCTACCGTTTCGGGTCTCCACTCGGGCGAGTGGCGGAATGGCAGACGCGCTGGCTTCAGGTGCCAGTGAGGGCAACCTCGTGGGGGTTCAAGTCCCCCCTCGCCCACGGCGGTCAGGACCCGGGCAGCAGGCGACCGAGCACGCCGCAGCCATCAGCCGTTCGGCATCCACCGGCCGCACCCATCGACCTCACCCATCGGCCGCACCCATCGACCGCACCAGTCGGCCGTTTGTGTGAGCACAAGCGACGAGATCGGTCGAGTTCGCTCACACAAAACCGGGGGTGGGTCGCTCGGTGCCGCACGGTGTTCGAGTCCTGAGGTTGCGGCGGTCGCCGGTATCGCGGCAGACCTGAGCGACCGAGCTCTGGCACACCTGTCGGCCATGATGGCCTGGTGCCTGCCGATCTGCCTGCCGCCGTTCTGTGGGACCTGGACGGCACCCTCGTCGACACCGAGCTGTACTGGATGGCGAGTGAGTTCGACGTCGTCGCAGCCCACGGCGGCACGTGGTCGTACGAGCACGCGCGGGCGATCGTCGGGTTCGACCTGCTCGACGCAGCTCGCTACATCCGACGGCACGGGGAGATCCCCCTCGAGCCGACCGAGATCGTCGAGCGCCTGCTCGACGGGGTCGTGGCGCGTCTCGCCGACGAGGTGCCCTGGCGTCCGGGCGCCCGCGAACTGCTCGACGATCTCCACGCCGCCGGCATCCCCTGCGCGCTGGTCACCATGTCCTGGCGCCGATCGACCGAGCCGGTGGTCGCGGCCTTGCCCAGCGGCACCTTCTCGGCGCTGGTCACCGGCGACAGCGTGCGCCACGGTAAGCCCCACCCCGAGCCCTACCTCACGGCCGCTGCGGCCCTCGGGGTCGACCCGAGCTCGTGCATCGTGCTCGAAGACTCACCCACCGGCGTCGCCTCGGCCGAGGCAGCGGGGTGCAGCGTCGTGGTGGTGCCCAACGTGGTCGACGTGCCGCCCGCGCCGGGCCGTCATCGGGTGCGCTCGCTCACCGAGCTCGACGTCGCAAGACTGCGCCATCTCGCCACACCCGGCCGCGCGGGCCGTGCACCATGAACACAGAGCCGACTGCCGGGACCGCAGGCCCGAACGGACTCGAGCCCGAGCCGACGCCAGCTGAGCGGGTGTCGACGAGCCGGCGCCGCCAGCAGGCGTTCGTGTGGACGCTCGTGGTCGTGGCGCTCGCAGCGCTCGCCGCCGTCGCCGTGAACCGTGGCGACGACTCCCCGCCGGCCGACATCCCCCTCGACGCCTGGGCCCCGTACTGGGCGCTCGACGTCTCCCTCGACGAGCTCGTGTCCCGGTCCGGGATGTTGCGGGAGGTCTCGCCGTTCGGGTACCGGGTCACCGGACCGGAGACCATCGAGCTCGAAGCCCCGGCATCGCCCGAGCGGGTCGCGGCGCTCGAGCGCGCAGCCCGACGTGCCGGCCTCGCCGTCGTGCCGTCGCTCACCGACGGACTGCCCGCCGGCGCGATGGCCGCGATCCTGGCCGACCCCACCAGCCGATCGCGCCACGTCGACGCGGTGGTCGACTTCGTCGAGCAGGGCGGCTACGACGGGATCGACATCAACTACGAGCAGTTCGCCTTTGCCGACGACCGGACCACCTGGGCCACGACGCGACCGGCCTGGGTGGCGTTCGTCGCCGAGCTCCGCCGACGCCTGGGCGAGCGCCTGCTGGTGGTGAGCGTGCCCCCGGTGTACGACGCCGGGCGGACTGATACGAGTGGCTACTGGGTCTACGACTACGGCGCGATCGCCCCCCACGTCGACCGCATCCGCGTGATGGCCTACGACTACTCGTTCACCACCCCGGGGCCGATCGCGCCGCTCGACTGGGTCGAGCAGGTGATCGACGGCGCGATCGAGGCCACGGGAAGCCCGGAACAGCTGGTGCTGGGCATTCCGGTGTACGGCTACAACTGGGTGCTCAGCACCACCGGCACGTGCCCGGCCGACGCGCCCGGACGCACGACGGTCACCTTGCGCTCGGTCGACGACCTCATGGCCCGCCGCTCCGTGACGCCGGTCTTCGACGAGGTGACCGGAGAGTCGAAGTTCACGTACCAGCTGGTGGTCAACGACGGCACCACCTCCTGCGAACAGCTGCGCAGGGCCCACTACGTCGACGCGGTGGGGGCGCGGCTGCGCTTGGACCTCGCTCGGCGGGCGGGCTTCGCCGGTGGCGTGCTGTGGGCGCTCGGGTACGACGATGCTGCCGTCTGGGACGCCCTCGCCTCGATCGTCCGACCCCGATCGACCGGCTAGAAGTTCTGCGCAGTCGCCGCCGCGGCCACCAGCAGAGCTTCGGCCGGGGGCAGCGGGTGTCCGAACAACCACCCCTGCGCCATGTCGCACCCGAGCTCTTGCAGCACCACCAGCTCGCTGTCGTGCTCCACCCCTTTGGCGACCACCTCGTAGCCGAGACCGTGGGACAAGTCGATGATCGCCTGCACGATCCGGCGGTCTTGTGGCGACGAGGGCATGCTGGCCACGAACGCTCGGTCGATCTTGACGAGCCGAAGTGGGAAGGTGCGCAGGTAGGCGAGCGACGAGTAGCCCGTACCGAAGTCCTCGATCGCGACCGACACACCCAGGCTGACCAGTTCGCCCAGTCGCTCGATCGCCAGCTGGGGTTCCTCGAGCAAGGTGCCCTCGGCGACTTCCACCGTGAGCGCCTGCGGCGTAAGCCGGTGCCGGGTGACGGTCTCGGCGAGTGAGCCGATCAGTTGGGGTGACGCGAGCTGGCGACCCGACAGGTTGACGTGCACGGACAGCTGGGTTCCCCTCGCGACCTGCCACGAAGCCGCGTCGCGGCACGCCACGTCGAGCACCCAGTCGCCGAGGGCGAGCATCGTGCCGGTCTCCTCGGCCAAGGGGACGAACACCTCCGGCGGGATCGGGCCCTCGGTGGGGTGGTTCCAGCGGAGCAGAGCCTCGAAGCCGACGAGCAAGCCGTCGTCCACTCGGACGATGGGCTGGTACACGACGCCGATCTCCCCGCGCTCGATGGCATGGCGCAGACCCCGTTCGAGCGTGGTGCGGTGGTTGACCTGCTGTCGGAGGTCGGTGTCGAACACTTCCACCCGATTCCGTCCCCGGTCCTTCGCGCGGTACATCGCGATGTCGGCGTCACGCAGCAGCTCGTCGGCGCAGGTGTACGTCGCGTCGGCGACGGCGACGCCGATCGAGACCGAGACGAACGCCTCCTCCCCGTCCAGCGCGAACGGCTCGGCCAGCACGTTGCGGATCCGGTCGGCCGCCTGCCGGGCCTCCATTGGGTTCGACAGCTCTTCGCACATCACGACGAATTCGTCGCCGCCCATCCTCGCCACCGTGTCGCCGGCGCGGACGACCCGAGCGATCCGATCGGCGGCGAGCACGAGCAGCTGATCGCCTGCGGCATGCCCGAGCGAATCGTTGACGGTCTTGAAGCGGTCCAGGTCCAAGAACAGCACAGCGGGCCAGGTACCCGTGCGCGGCGCCTCGCGAATCGCACGGTCGAGCCGTTCGAGCAGCAGGGCTCGGTTGGGGAGCTCGGTGAGCGCGTCGTGGGTGGCCTGCCAGGCGAGTCGCGCCCGGGCCGTCTCGCGGTCGCTCGTGTCGGTGAGCACCACCACGGCCCCTGTGACCCGGTCGTCGCTGTGGAAGGGGACCACGGTGCAGTCCGTCGGGAATGGCCGCCCTGCCGGTCCCACGGCCGTCAGGTCGGAGCCGGACCAGCCGCCGTCGGCCAGACACCGGAGCAGGTCGTCGGCGCCGAGCAGGCGACGGCGTGATCGATCGGTGCGCGCCGCCAGGGAGAGCACCTCCCACAGCGGCCGGCCCACCATTGACGCTCGGTCCCCCAGCAGCCGCACCGCCTCAGGGTTGGCCGCGGTCACCGAGCCCTCGCCGTTGATCACCAGCAGCCCGGTGGTGGCGGCGTCGAACACCGCTTGCAGCCGATCGCGCTCGGTCTCCAGCTGGCGGTCGGCGCGGTGTTGGAGCTCTTCGTCGTGCTGGCGCACCTCTCGGGACGAGATGTCCTGCGACCGGGTCAGCCGGTCGCGCTCGCGGTCATGTTCGTCGTACGACATCGAGACCAGCTGCAGCAGCTCGTTCCAGCTGGCTTGGTCCGGAACCACCTCGGCCGACAGCCCGAGCCGCCCCAGTTGCCGGATGAGGTTGCGGTGGAACTCGCTCATCGCGGTGAACCCACCGTCGTCGTGACCACCGCTCGGTTGCGGAGCAGGCACGCCCCGTCGGCGGGGAGGCGGTCAGGGCAGGAGTCGAGCCCGCTGGGAGCAGCGAGGCGAGCGCCCGGGCCACACGGACGTTGCGTCCGCCGAAGACCACCCTGGCTGTGCCGTTCCGTCGGTCGGGCGACAGGTCGGGCCGAGCCGGCACCCAAGACGGTCCGTTCGGCCCAGATGTGTCCTGACGGGTCCATCGTCACCTCCGCCGCTCACTGGAAGATCGGCACGAGGTGGTGCGGTCTTGAGCGATCAGGCCCGCCTGTCATGGGGGTTCGCCGGGCCGAGCAGCAGGTGCTCGACGAGGTACTGCTCCAGTGCTGAGCCCGGCATGGCCGGTGCGTGCAAGTGGCCCTGGTGGCGGGTGCACCCGAGCGCCATGAGCACGTCAGCCTGCGTTCCCGTCTCCACCCCGTCGGCCGACACACCGAGCCCGAGCTCGTGGGCGAGGCCGATGACGGCCCGCACGAGCGCCCGGTCGTGGGGATGCGACTCGAGCGAGTCGATCGCCGCCCGGTCGATGCGGATCTCGTCGAGGGGCAGCGAGCGCAGCAGAGCGAGCGAACCCACACCGCGCCCCGCGTCTTCCAAGCACACCCGGACCCCCCGGGTGCGCAGGGCGGCGAGGCGGCTGGCGGCATGCTCGAGGTCGCCGAACACCGCGGTCTCGCAGACGTCGAGGATGAGCATCGACGGCTCGAGCCCGGTGAGCAGCGCCTCCATCCGGTCGTCCCGCCACGCCCGGGGGGTGGTTCGTTGGGGCAGGTTGACACGGAAGCGGAACCCCGCCGGCAACCCCAGCGCAGCCAGTCGCCGCACGACGGGACGAGCCTGGTGCATCACGGCGTCGGTGAGTCGTTCAAGGGTGTTGGCATCTTGGGCCATGCTGAGCAACTCGGCACCGTGGGCCACGGAGCCGTCGCGGCGGATCCATCGGGCGAGCACCTCGGCGCCGACCACGCGCCCGGTGATCGCGTCGAGTTCGGGCTGGAAGAAGGGCACGATGTCGGCGCTGTCGATCGCACGGCGGAGCGCACGTTCGTCGGCGATGCGGCGTTCGATCTCGGAGCGCAGCCCGGCGTCGAACATCTCGGCGCGATCACGCCCGTGGTCCTTGGCTCGGTGCAGGGCAGCATTGGCGTGGCGGAGCAGCTCAGCCGGTTGGTCACCGTCGTCGGGTCCCACGGCGATGCCGATGCTGGCCGAGACGTTGACCTCGCGGCCTTCGAGATGGAGCGGTTCGGACACGGCGCGCCCGATCCGGCCTGCCAGCTCCAGCAGGGAGTTGCGGTCGTCGACCCCGGGTACGACCGCAACGAGCTCGTCGCCACCCAGCCGCCCGGCCACGGCCCGTTGGGGCAGGATCCGCTGCATGCGGTCGGCGACCGCCTCCAGGAGATGGTCGCCAGCGCGGTGCCCGAGCGAGTCGTTCACGCTCTTGAACCGGTCCAGGTCGACGTACAGCACGCCGACCCGGCGGCCGTCACGGCGCGCCTCGTCGAGCGCCTGTTCGAGCACCTCGAGCGTGCCCCGCCGGTTGCGCAACCCGGTCAGCGGGTCGTGCACGGCCTGGTGAGCGAGCCTCGAGTTCGCCTCGGCGAGCCGTTCCCGCTCACTCTGCAGGCTGCGCACCAGCTCGTGCGTGCGCCATCGCAGGCGCAGCGAGGAGATCACCCCCTCGTGCACGAGGTTGTGGAACGAGACCGTGAGCACCAGCCAGACGAGGCCGGCCACGGCAACCGCGATCGACTCTTGTGTGTTGCCGGCGATGAGGGCGGCTTCGGTGACGGCGATGGCGCTGAACTGGAAGGTGAGGAACAGCGAACGCACGGCTGCGCACTGCACGACGTTGAACGCCGACGCACCGAAGGGCACGAGCACGAGGGTCGCGAGCAGGGGGGTGTCGGTCGGATCGGGCAGCAGCGCCGTGGCCCCCCACACGGTGCCCACGGCCAACGCCACGGCGTGCACATGGAGCGACAGAGCGGAGCGGTCACCGAGTCGGATCGCGCGCCGGTGGCGGAGCCAGGCCCAGGCTGCCAGCGCCTGCGCCACAACTGCCATGGCGATCCAAGTGGACAGGCGCCCGGGCTCGATGCGCCCGAAGAACGCGAGGGTGACCACGAGCACCGCTGGCGTGACCGCCAACGAGGCGAGGCTCAGCTGGCGCACCGCAGCGTCGAAGGCGCAGGCCGACACGTAGTCGTCCTCGCTCTCGAACCCCGCGGGGTCGGGCGCGCTCGCTGCGAGGTGTCCGCCGATCATCGAAGAAGGCATCGGCTGGCCCGAGTGCGATCTTGACCGCGAGCTCGCGCTGACGGTCAGGGCCGTTCGTGGCGAGTCAGCCGACGGAGCTGGGACGCGACGTAGGGTCGGGCGCGGCGGGCGCCGCCGCGCACGACAAAGGCCGCCTCGAGGGCGCGAAGCGCACGAACCACCGCCTCGCGATTTGGTTCCCACCCGCGTCGCTCGCACTCGGCGATCCACTCGGCCGGCGTCAGGTGCCCTCGCTGGCCGTTGCAACGCCGGCACGCAGCGACCTCGTTCTCGATCCAGCTCGGACCGCCTTTGATCCTCGGCACCAGGTGCTCGGTCGTCGCCTCGACGAGGCCGACCTCGACGGGACGGCGACACCAGACGCACGTTGCGCCGTCGCGCTCCAAGATGATCGCCATCCGCTCCCGACGGTTGAGCTCACGCTGACGGCGCACGCAGACATCACAGCAGACCGCCACAATGGACGCTGTGGTCGACGCCAGCGCGACGCCTGTCGGGCGCTTCGCCCCGTCCCCGACGGGGGAACTGCACCTCGGCAACCTCCGCACGGCCCTCGTGGCGTGGGTGTCCGCCCGGGCCGCTGGCGGCCGCTTCGTGGTGCGCATGGAGGATCTCGACCGCGTGACGTCGCGTCGCGAGCACGAGCGGAGCCAACTCGACGACCTCGCTGCGCTCGGGCTCGACTGGGACGGCGAGGTGGTGCGCCAGAGCGAACGCTTCGAGCGTTACGAGGCGGCCATCGCGGACCTGACCGCACGCGGGCTGACCTATCCGTGTTACTGCACGCGTCGCGAGATCCGGGAGGCAGCGCGCGCCCCTCACGGGTTGCAGCCCGACGGGAGCTACCCCGGCACGTGTCGGCAGCTGTCCGCAGCCGAGCGCGCTCGCCGCGAAGCACTGGGTCGCCGGCCGGCGCTGCGGCTGCGCAGCGGCGACGTGACGGTGGCGGTGCAGGACCGCCTGACCGGTGAGCACGTCGGTGTGGTCGATGACGTCGTGCTCCGCCGCAACGACGGGGTCCCTGCCTACAACCTGGCGGTCGTCGTCGACGACGCAGCGCAAGGGATCACCGAGGTGATCCGCGGCGACGACCTCCTCTCGTCGACCCCGCGCCAGGTCTACCTGCAGCGCCTGCTCGGGCTGCCGACCCCGGCTTACCTGCACGTGCCGCTGGTGCTGGGGCTCGACGGCGAGCGGCTGGCCAAGCGTCACGGTGCGGTCACCCTGCGCGCCCTCGCGGCGGCGGGTCTGGGCGCCGACCAGGTGCGCAGCCTGCTCGCAGCGTCGCTCGGCTGGTGCGAGCCGGGCGAGCCGGTCTCCGCCGCCGAGCTCGTGGCGCGCTTCGACCCGACCCGGTTGCCCCGCGAGCCGTGGCGCTGGTCGCCCCCGGCGCCGTGACACGATCGGGCCCGTGGACGACTTGGAGCGTGTGCTCGGCTATCGCGATGCGATCGATCCGAGGACCGAAGTGTCGACGATCGGTCCCGACCTGGTGGTGGTGCCGTGCTGGACTGCGAGCTTTTGCTCGGCGCTCATCCGGGCCGCCGAGGCGGTGTGCGCCTTCGCGCCGCAGCCCGACGACCCGGTGCCCGGCCATGAGGTGAGCCTCGCCGTCATCAGCCCTCGGCTGTTCGCCGCCGTCCAGGACGACCTCGGCGCTCGCATCTGGCCCCAGCTGCAGCAGGTGTGGCCACTCATCGACTACCACGGTCTGCGTGACGCCTTCGTGATCCGGTACGCACTGGGCGAGCAAGAAGAGCTCCGTCTGCACCACGACGTCGCGCAGGTCTCGGCGTCGGTGAAACTGAACGACGCCTATGAGGGTGCCCACCTCGAGTTCCCCCGGCAGCAGGCGTCCAACGCGGACGTGCCCGTGGGAGCGCTGCTGGCCTGGCCGTCGCTCGTGACCCACCCGCATCGGTCGACCCCGCTGCGCTCGGGGGTCAAGTACTCGCTGACCATCTGGTTCGAACTGCCCGACCAGTACCACTGAGCCTGACAGGACTTCCTGGGAAGCGGTCGGTAGGCTCGCCTCGGTACGCCGACGATCGGAACGGGTCCTGACGCCACCATGCCGCCGACACGACGCTCCTGGGTGATGTTCGCCGTGCTCGGCGTGGGGTGGCCGGTCCTCGCGGGTTGCCAAGCCGGCTCGTCCGGGCGCGCTGATGCTGCGACCCCCTCCTCGAACGCTGTCGAGGTCCCGAGCACGGTGGCCATCACCCCCTCACCCACGGCCGCCCCGCCGCGACCCACGGCGGAGTCCTCCACGACCGTCGAGACCTCCACGACCGTCGAGCCCACCACGACCGTCGAGCCCACCACGACCGTCGAGCCCACGGCTCTTGCGCCCACCACGACGCTGCCTCGTAACTTCGTCCCCGTCGATCCTGTGTCCGATCCCCTCCACGCAGTCGGGACGGGAAACGGCTCGGAGACCGCCCGCATCCAGCAACGCCTGCTCGAGCTCGGGTTCTGGCTCGCCGGTGTCGACGGCCAGTACGGCCTGACCACCAAACAGGCGGTGATGGCGTTCCAGAAGTACGTGGGCCTGAACCCGACCGGCTCGGTCGACCGTTACACCGCGGAGTTCCTCACGCTGATCACCGAGCGAGCGCGCGCCCGCGCCGACTCGGGCACCATGGTGGAGGTCGACAAGGGCCGCCAGCTGCTGTTCGTCGTCCACAACGGTGCCACCGTGTGGGTCTTCAACACCTCGACGGGCTCGGAGATCCCGTACGAGACGCCCAACAAGAACGATCCCTCCAAGATCGAGCGGGGTGACAGCGTCACCCGCAACGGCTTGTTCAAGGTGAACCGGGAGCGCCCCGAGGGCTGGTGGGAGGGCGACCTCGGCAAGATCTACCGGCCCAAGTACTTCGACGGTGGGATCGCCGTGCACGGCTCGACGAGTGTGCCGAACTACCCCGCCTCGCACGGTTGCGTGCGCGTGAGCGTCCCGGCGATGGATTTCATCTGGGAACAGGACCTCATGCCCAAGGGCATCCCGGTCTGGGTGCACGAAGGGGTCTGATCGCCCCAGGCGCCAGGTCGAGGTCCGACCGTGGCAGGCTCGGGCCATGCTCCCCGAGATCGGTGCGCTCCGGCCGTGGGCGGACCCCAGCTGCGTCGGGATCGGCCGCCTCCCGACCCGCCCCACGCTGACGCCGTTCCA
>FWPV01002088.1_pt1 | contig 18816 bp, 14 predicted proteins | sample 2228371 | NCBI WGS metagenome assembly FWPV01 (sample SAMEA103939776, study PRJEB20133) | metagenome
CCAGTTGGGACGCCCATCCGATCACGCCCACGACGTGGCAATGGAACGTCACTTTACAGCGTCAAGTATTTTCCGACTTGAGCGTCGAAGCTGCTTATGCCGGCAGCCGCGGCATTCATTTAGGGTTCAGGAACCGGGAGCTGAATGCGCTGGATCCTCAGTACCTATCGTTGGGCGCCGGGTTGAATGCGTTGGTGGACAATCCATTTGCGGGAAGCATCACAGTTGGTTCGCTCGCGCAGCCGCGCGTCGCCAGGCGGCAATTGTTGCTGCCCTATCCGCAGTTCACCGGGGTCACGATCATCAACATGACCTCCGCCAACTCGATTTATCACTCCTTCCAGCTCAAAGCAGACAAGCGCTTTTCGAAGGGCGTAAGCTTTCTGGTGTCATACACGGCGGGAAAGCTGATCACGGATTCCCCGAGCCAAGTCGCGCCTATCGGAGAGATCAACAACAACTCGTCAGTGCAGAACTGGTATGACTTGCGTTCCGAACGCTCTTTGAGCGAGCAGGATGTGGCGCAGTCTCTCACCGTGAGCTATGTGATCGCATTGCCTTTTGGGCCCGGCAAGGCGCTCTTCGGGAATGCCAAGGGGCTGGCGAAGCGCCTGGCGGAAGGCTGGCAGTTGAACGGGGTCTCTTCGTACCGGAGCGGTTTTCCGTTGATCATGTCGGCGCCAATTCCCGGCGGCGGAAACCGTCCCAATTCCATCGGGCGGAGCGCCGCCATCAAGACGTCGCGGAGCCGGGGCGAGAAGATCGAGAAGTGGTTTGACACCTCCGCCTTTCTTTTGCCCCCCTCTTTCTCGTTGGGAAACGTGGCGAGGACGCTGCCGGACGTGAGAGGTCCGAGCATCATAAACACCGACATCTCTTTGATCAAGAACATCTCAGCGGGCGAGCGTTTCTCTGTGCAAATGCGCGCCGAAGCCTTCAACGTGATGAACCGTCCGGCTTTCTGGCTGCCCGAGACAGGCATGGGGAGCGGACAGTTCGGCGCCATCCGGAGGACGGTGGGTCTTCCCCGCGTGATCCAATTTGCGGCTAAGCTCAGCTTTTGAGATATCCCGGGCGGCGGAGCGCCGGAACTCTTTGAAAGTTGGGCTGGCGGAAATGATGTAATGAGCGTGTAGGCATGATTACCCGGAGAGAGTTGTTGGGCTCGGTTTCGCTCGCGGCTGCCGCGCCGCAGCGTCCGAACATCGTCCTGATTCTTGCCGACGACCTTGGCTATGGCGACTTGGGCTGTTACGGCTGCGAAATTCCGACGCCGAATCTGGACCGCCTCGCCGCCGAGGGCGTGCGTTTCACCCAAGGCTACGTCGCCTCGCCCATTTGCTCGCCCTCGCGCGTCGCCATCACCACCGGACAGTATCCGGCGCGGCATCTCATATTCTCCTTTTTGAACACCCGCAAGCGGCAGCGCGAACTTGGCATGCGGGACTATCTGGACCTGAAGGCGCCTTCCATCGCCCGCGCCTTCAAGCAAGCCGGCTACGCTACCGCCCACTTCGGCAAGTGGCATATGGGCGGAGGGCGCGACGTGGACGATGCGCCGCTCATCACCGAGTACGGCTTTGATGAAAGTCTGACCTCGTTTGAAGGTTTGGGTGACCGGGTGCTGCCCCCTGGCAATTTGTCGGACATGAGCGCCAAGCTCGGGCGGGGCAAGATCTCCCGCGTGGCGCAGCACGAGTTGACAGAAATCTACGTCAACCGCTCCATCGATTTCGTCAAGCGCAACGCCGGACGCCCGTTCTACCTTCAGATGTGGCCTAATGATCCCCACGATCCCTTCAACCCGCGGCCCGAATTATTGAAGAAGTACGAGCGTTTTTCCAAGAACAAGTATCTGCAACAGTACTACGCCACGATTGACGACATGGACCAGCAGATCGGGCGGCTGGTGGAAGCCATCGACGGCATGGGGCTCGCCGATCGCACGCTGTATGTTTTCCTCAGCGACAACGGACCGACAGCTTGGCCCAGGTATTACAAGGAAGGCGTGGAGCCGCCCGGCAGCACGGCGGGACTGCGCGGGCGCAAGTGGAGCCTGTACGAAGGCGGCATCCGGGTGCCCTTCCTGGCGCGTTGGAAGGGGCGAATTCCCGCTGGAAAAGTGAACCGCGACACAGTGGTGTGCGCCGTGGATCTCTTCCCGACGCTTTGCCGCCTTGCGGGCGTCAAGCCGCCGCAGGTGGATCTCGACGGCGAGGACCTGTCAGCCGCATTCCTCGGCGGCGCGCCGCAGCGCAAGCGCGACCTGTTTTGGGAGTACGGGCGCGACGCGACCTTCATCTACCCCGGACGCGAGTGGGACCGCAGCCCGAACCTCGCCATCCGCAGCGGGCAGTGGAAGCTGTTGATGAACGACGACGGCTCGCGCGTCGAACTGTACGACTTCTCCCGCAGCCACGTCGAGGACCGCAACGTGGCGGAACAGAATCCGGCTGTCGCCGGGCGGCTTTCGAAACGCCTTCTGGAGTGGCGCCGCTCGCTGCCCGTGCTCAAAGGATAAGCATGCAATCGCCGTAGGAGAAGAAGCGGTAACCGGCATCCACGGCGTGCCGGTACGCCTCCAGGACCAACTCACGTCCGGCGAAGGCGCACACAAGCAGGAGCAGGCTCGACTTCGGCAGATGGAAATTGGTCAGCATGGCGCCAACAGTGCGGAATTCGAAGCCCGGGTAGATGTAAATGGATGTCTCGCCCGCCGGCGCTCCCGTGCGAGCGTAAGTCTCCAGAGTCCGCACCGCCGTGGTGCCAACCGCTACCACCCGCGATGTTCTCTGCAACGCCTCGATGGTCGCCGGCGGGATCTCATAGGGTTCCGAATGCAGGCGGTGGTCCTCGACGTTTTCCGTGTGGATCGGTTGGAACGTCCCTAGTCCGACGTGCAGAGTCACCGGGGCTATTTCCGCGCCCGCCGCGCGGCAGCGGTCTAACAGTTCCGGGGTGAAGTGCAAGCCGGCGGTAGGCGCCGCCACGCTGCCCGTTTGGCGCGCGAAGACCGTCTGGTAACGCTCACGGTCCTCGGGCGTGTCGGGACGGTGGATGTAGTGGGGCAGGGGAACGTGTCCCAAACGGTTGAGCGCCTCATAGATGTCGCCCTGATAGTGGAACTTGATGGTGCGCTCTCCATATTCTCCCCGGGCGATGATCTCAGCTTCGAGCGAATCGCCGAAACGGATGCGTTCGCCCGTGCGCATCTTCCGCCCGGGACGCACCAGAGCCTGCCAAACGTCCGTTGAGCCGGGCAAAGGGCGAAGCAGGAAGACTTCCACCTGCCCGGAGAGGTTTTCGCGCCGTTTCGGATTATGCTTGCCCACCGGAAGCGAGAATACGCCGGCTCTTCGCCCGAACAGCCTCGATGGAAAAACCTTGGAATCGTTCACCACGAGGCAGTCGCCCGGGCGGAGAAGTGACGGGAACTCGATGAACTGCCGGTCCTCCCATCGCTGCTCCTGGCGGTACAACACCATCATCCGCGAAGCGGAGCGGTCCGCCAGCGGCTTCTGGGCGATGCGGTCCGGCGGCAGGTGATAATCAAAGTCAGAAAGCTTCACTTACAAAATGATTGTCTCAAAGCCGGCTTTGCTGCTAGGCATCGAAACATCCTGCGACGAGACGGCTGCCGCCGTGGTCGAAGACGGCGCGCGCCTGCGTTCGAGCGTCGTGGCGTCGCAGTTGGACACCCACGGCAAGTATGGCGGCGTGGTCCCCGAACTTGCCTCGCGGGAACACCTGCGCGCCATCGGACCCGTGGTGCGGGAGTGTCTCAGCGAGGCGGGCGTGGCGTTGGATGACCTTGCGGCGGTGGCTGCTACCTCGGGTCCCGGTTTGGTCGGTTCGCTCCTTGTCGGACTCACTTATGCGAAAGCTCTATGTTTTGCCCGGGGGCTCCCGCTGATCGGTGTGAATCACATCGAGGGGCACATCCATGCGGTGCTGCTCGAGGCGCGCGCGGCGCAGCGGGAAGTGGAGTTTCCCGCCGTGGCGTTGGTGGTAAGCGGCGGGCATACGCACCTGTTCGAGATGACGGGAGTTTCTGAGTACCGCCTCATCGGTAAGACGCGCGACGACGCCGCGGGTGAGGCTTTCGATAAAGTAGCAAAGCTGCTGGGCTTCGGCTATCCCGGTGGTCCGGTGATTGACCGTTTGGCGCCCTACGGCGACCCCAACGGCGTAAGGCTGCCGCTCGCCAAGATGAAAGGCAATGCGCAGGATTTCAGCTTCAGCGGCTTGAAGACGGCGGTCTTGCGGTGGGTGGAAGCGCAGGACATGCAGGAGGAAATCGACCGGCGGCGCCGCCTCTTGAGAGAAAACCCGCGCCCGGCGGTGGAACAATGGCTCGAGGTTACCCCGAAGAGAACCCTTGACCTTGTGGCGTCCTTCCAAAGAACGGTGATCGAAGAGCTGTTGAGGAGAGCGGCGGCGGCAATAGAGCTGATGTCCGCCCGGGCGCTCATCATCTCCGGCGGGGTGGCTTGCAACAGCGGGTTGCGCGCGGCAGCGGGGGAGCTGCGGCTAGGCGTTCCCGTTTTCTTCCCCACGCCGGGGCTGTCCACGGATAACGCCGCCATGATCGCCGCGGCGGGTTTCGAAAAATGGAAAAAAGGGGAGTGGTCGGATCTGAGCTTGGCGGCTCGCGCCAATCTCAGCTTGACCGCTCCCCGTTAAACCTAGCTAACGTCCCTCTTTGAACCGGCGGGCGATCTCGTTCCAATTGACTACGTTCCACCACGCCGAAATATAGTCCGGACGGCGGTTCTGATACTTGAGATAGTAGGCGTGTTCCCAGACGTCCAAGCCCATCACCGGAAATTTCCCTTCCATCAACGGTGAGTCCTGATTCGCAGTGGAGTACACCTCCAAGTCGCCCGAGGGCGTCTTGACCAGCCATGCCCATCCAGAACCGAAACGCGTGGCGGCGGCGGTATTGAACTTCTCCTTGAATTGGTCGAAGCTGCCGAAGTAGCGGTCGATTGCCGCTGCCAAGTCGCCGCTCGGCTTGCCGCCTCCGTTGGGCGACATGATCTGCCAGAACATCGCGTGGTTGATATGCCCGCCCCCGTTGTTGCGGATAGCCGTGCGGATGTTCTCCGGAACAATCGCGCAGTTATTCGCCAGAAGCTCTTCGAGGCTCTTGCCGGCGAGCTCGGGCGCGGATTCCAGCGCCTTGTTCGCATTGGCGACGTACGCGGCATGGTGCTTGCCATGGTGGATTTCCATGGTCCGCGCGTCGATGTGCGGCTCCAGAGCGTCGAAAGCATAGGGAAGGTCGGGTAAAGTAAACGCCATTTCAGCCTCCTGTGAGTACTCGGACCGCCGCCCAGAACGGCGGCCGCTATTCAATCTCCAGTTCTTAGATGTAGATCAGGCGAAAAAGCTGCTAGCTTTTTCGAAGGCGGCCGCCAGGCGGAACATGTCGGCTTCGGCGAAGTGGCGGGTCAGAATCTGCATCCCCACCGGGAGCCCTTCGGACGTTTTCCCGCACGGCACGCTCATGCAGGGGATCCCTGCCAGCGAGCCGGTGATGGTATAAACGTCGGATAAGTACATCTCAAGCGGATCGTCCACCTTTTCGCCGAGCTTGAAGGCCGGGAAAGGCGACACCGGGGCCACGATAGCGTCCACCTCCTCAAAGGCGCGCAGGAAGTCCCGGTAAATGAGGGTCCGTACCTTCTGCGCTTTCAGGTAATACGCGTCATAGTAGCCCGCGCTGAGAACATAAGTTCCGAGCATGATGCGCCGTTTGCACTCCGCGCCGAACCCTTCTCCACGCGTGTTGCGGTACATGTCGATCAGGGTGGGCGCCTCGCGCGAGCGGGTGGTATACCGGACTCCGTCGTAACGAGCCAGGTTGGAGCTCGCCTCCGCGGTGCAAATGATGTAATAGCAGGGAATCGCGTATTCCGTGTGCGGCAGGCTGATTTCCCGCACTTCGCAGCCCAGCCCCTTCAAGACTTCCACGCCCTGCTGAATCAAGTCGCCGGTTTCGCTCGCCAAGCCGGCGAAGTACTCTTTGGGCAAGCCGATGCGCATGCCGTGGACCCCTCCGTCCAGAGCTGCTGCGTAATCCGGCACCGGCGCGAACGCGGAGGTGGAGTCCATCTCGTCGCGTCCGGCGATGACCCCTAACAGCGTCGCGGCGTCCTTTACATTCCGGGCGAACGGACCGATGTGGTCGAGCGAACTGGCGAACGCCGTGAGCCCGTAGCGCGACACTCGCCCATAGGTGGGCGTCACTCCCACGACACCGCAAAAGGACGCCGGTTGCCGGATCGAGCCGCCGGTGTCGGAGCCTAACGCCACGACCGCCGTGCCTTGCGCCACGGCAGCCGCCGAGCCGCCGCTCGAGCCTCCGGGCACCCGGTCCGGCGCCAGAGGGTTCCGCACCGGACCGAACGCCGAGTTCTCGTTGGACGAGCCCATGGCGAACTCATCGCAGTTGGTCTTGCCGAGGATCACCCCGCCCGCCTGCTCGAGCCGGATGACTGCCGTGGCGTCGTACGGCGGGATGTAATTGGCGAGCAGGCGGGATGCGCAAGTCGTTCGCACGCCGCGTGTCAGAATCACATCTTTCACCGCCACGGGCACGCCCGCCAGCGGTCCGGGGTCCTCCCCTTTCGCCAAACGTTCGTCCACCGCGCGCGCCGCCGCCAGCGCGCGCTCCGGGCAGAAGTGAAGATACGCGTTGGTTTTCGGATTCTCCGCCTCGGCAAACCGCAGCGCCTCGGCAGCCAGTTCGACCGCGCTGAACTCCTTGGCGAGCAACCCTTGCCGGATGCGGCTGATGGTGAGCGAAGCGGGATTCATCGCTCGATCACCTTGGGCACCTTGAAGCAGCCCCCGCCGGCTAGCGGCGCGTTCGCCAGCGCTTCGGCGTTCGACACAGTGGGACGCTCAATGTCCTCGCGCAGCGTGGCTGTCTCTTCTGCCTCAAACAGCACCTGCGCCATCGGCTCGACGCCGGTGGTGTCCAATTCATTCAACTTGTCGACGTAGGTCAGTATCTCGTCCAAATCGCGCGCCAGTTTTTCCAACTCAGCTTCCGTCAAGGTCAGGTTGCTGAGGTCGGCGACATAGCGTACTTCCTTGCCGGTGATCTTCACGCCAGAGCCTTCCGCCTCGAAATTTCGTAGTTGCGCCGCAGCGACGGATCCGGAATCGCTTCCGCCTCGTCCCAAAGTTTCCTTTGCGGATTGGCGCCGCGCTCCTCACGAGCCGGCATGCGCCGCGGCGCGCCAATGCGGAACTCGACGTCTTCCACCAGCGCCGGACCGGCGGTTTCGCAGAGGCGGGAAAGGATCTGCGGGCGAAGCGTGTGCAATTGACGCTGCCACACGGCGTCCTCCACCTCCACGATCAGCGTGCCGCGAACCAGGCGCAACGCGCGGGTATGGTTGGCCACCTTCTTGCCCACTGCAAGGGGCCATGCGCGGCAAGCGATCTTCTCGCGCGCTGCCGGATCCTGGGACAATCGAAGCTTCACAATTGTCTTGAGGGCGCGTTCCATCGGGGACTGAATCCGTATTTTAGCACCGCCGCTGATTGGCGATAATCAGAGATTACACCATGTTGATCTTGGCTTCCGGCTCTCCGCGGCGGCGCGAAATTCTCAGCGCCGCGGGCATCCCGTTTCGCGTCATGGAGCCGGGAATTGAGGAAGAACCCGAACCCGGAGAGAGCCCCGAGGAATACGTACGCCGATTGGCGCGCGACAAGGCGCTTGCCGTCCCGTGCGCCGGAGACGATATTGTTCTCGCCGCAGACACCATCGTCACCATCGGCGGCGCAATTCTCGAAAAGCCGCGTGACGCCGCAGACGCGCGCCGGATGCTCAGGTTGCTCTCCGGGCGCCGGCACAACGTCATCACCGGAGTCTGCCTCCGAACCGTCTCGCATGAAGTAGTGGCGCACGAGTCGACGGCTGTCCATTTTGTGGCGTTGTCGGAACGGGAGATCGACGAGTATGTGGCGAGCGGGGAACCGCTCGATAAAGCCGGCGCTTACGCCATACAAGGCTTAGCCAGCAAGTTCATCCACCGTATTGAAGGATGCTACTTTAACGTCGTCGGTCTCCCGGTGGCCCGTGTATATAGTCTTCTCAAGGAACTATGGCAGGAAAAATCGCTCTCCTAATCCCAATGCTGGGCGCCGTCTGCTTCGCCGCGGACTGGCGCGACCAGGCCATTCTTCACCTCGAACGCTCGCCTTATGCAAAGCTTCACCCCGTGCCCGTCCGGGCGGTCAAGCTGAACGACGGCTTCTGGAAGAAGCGTCAAGTGGCGACCATCGAGCGCAGCATCCCGTCGCTGCTCGAGTTGCTCGAAGAAAACGGCATTGTGGACAATTTCCGGCGCCTGAACGGAGCGAAGAAGGTTCCGCGCCGGGGACCTCTGTTCACCGATTCGGATCTTTACAAGTGGATTGAAGCCGCCGCGTGGAGCTTGCACGTCAAAGACGACCCCAAGCTGCGCGCTGCCATCGACCGTTTGAACGCCGAAATCCTGGCGGCGCAGGAACCAAGCGGCTACCTGAACACCTACTTCGTGGAGGACAGGGTGAAGGACCGGTTCAAACGCATGCAAACGGGGCATGAGCTTTATTGCCTGGGACACATGCTGCAAGGCGCCATCGCTTACTACCGCGCCACGGGCGACCGCAAGCTGCTCGACGGCGGCATCCGCTTCGTCGAATACCTCATCCGGGATTTCGGTCCCGCGCCGAAGCAGCCTCTACTGACCGGACATCCGGAGTTGGAACTGGCGCTCGCGGAACTGTACCGCACGACGGGCGACAAGCGGTACCTGGACCTCGCCGGTTACCTGCTGAGCGGTGTCGAACGGGAGCGGTTGAACCTGCGGGAAAGCGAAGTCCGGTACATGTTCAGCGGCATTCCCTTCACCTCCCGCACCAAGTTTGAAGGGCACGCCGTCCGGGCGATGTACGCCGCCGCCGGCGCCGCCGATTACTACATCGAAACCGGCGACTCCGCCTACCGCCGCACGCTGGACGTGTTGTGGAAGGACTACGTCAACTCCAAGATGTACATTACCGGCGGGGTAGGATCCCGCGCTCAGGGCGAGGCTTTCGGGGAACCTTACGAGCTTCCCAACCTCTTGGCGTACACCGAAAGCTGCGCCGCGATCGGCAGCTTGATTTTCAACCAGCGGCTTCTGGCGATGACCGGCGAAGCGCAATTCGCGGACGTCATGGAGCGGGCGCTGTATAACGGCATCAATTCCGGAATGTCCCTGGACGGCACGCTCTACTGTTACCGCAACCCGCTGGCGTCCAGCGGCGAGAAGATCCGCAATCCGTGGTACACGACCACGTGCTGCCCGCCGAACTTGCAGCGCACGTTCGCCGCTCTGGGAGGCTACTTCTACAGCACCTCGAAGGACGGCGTGTACGTTCACTTCTTTGACAATTCGGAGATGAACTGGAAGCTGGCTAGCGGCACGCCGTTACGACTGGTGCAGACCACCGGCATGCCCTGGCGTGGAAGCGTCACCGTCACCGTGGAACCCGCCAAGAACGAGACCTTTACTCTTTATCTGCGCATTCCCTCGTGGTCGAAAGCGTCGAAGGTGAGCGTAAACGGTGCGCCCGCGGGCGCGCCGGCTAAATCGAATACCTACTACGCCGTCCGCCGCGTGTGGAAAAAGGGCGACCGCGTCGAGCTACAGTTCGACGTCACGCCGCAACTCATCTCCTCGAATCCGCTGGTGATGGAGAACTGGGGCAAGGCGGCGGTGCAGGCTGGTCCGCTCGTCTACTGCGTGGAGCAGGCGGATCATCCTCAGGTCAGGGTGATGGAGGTTGCTCTCGCGCGCACCGCAACCTGGGACGTCCGGTGGGAAGCCGGGCTGCTGGATGGCGTCAATGTCATCAAACGGGCGGGTTTTTCCTGGAAGCGCCCGCTGACGGAAGCGCCGCTTTACTCGCCGGGCGAGCTGCCGCCCCCGGCGCAGCCGGTGATCCTGACGCTCATCCCCTATTACGCTTGGGCTAACCGCGGTCCCAATGCTATGCAGGTGTGGCTTCCGGTGCGATAATAGCTATCGCCCATGACGCGCGCGCTGGCTCTCGCGGCCGTCCTTAGCGTCGCTTTCGCTCAGGAAAGCGAACTGCCGGTTTTCCGCACTGAGACCACGCTTGTCACCGTGGGCTTCCACGTCATTCAAAAGAACCGGTACGTGCAGACTTTGCGTCCGGAAGACATCGAGATTCTGGCCAACGGCGCGCCGCAGAAGATTGCGTTCTTCGAGGGTGGGAATTACGCGCCGCGCCGGGTCCCGGTGGACATGATTCTGTTGTTCGACGTGAGCGGCAGCGTGACGCAGGAGGGGCTGCTCGACGCCGTGGTGTTCAAGCGCGACTTGCTCGACGGGCTGCCGTTCGTCAGCTTGGGCGTCTATGCGTTCGACTCCCGCCTGTGGCGTCTTGCCCGGCTTACCCGGGACCTCACGCAGCTAAAGTTCGCTTTCGACCTGGTGGAACGTCCGGAGCGCCGGCGAAAATCCGGTGTGCGCAGCGTACCCTTGAAACCACCTCCAGGGCGGAAAGGAGGGCGCCCCGGCACCAACCTTTACGAAGCGGTCATCGAAACAGCGCGCGACCTCGATCAGGGGCAGCCGAATCACTCGCGGATGATCGTCGTGTTTTCGGATGGTTTCGGCACCACGGACGCGCGCCCGGAAGATGCGTTGAAAGTCGTGAACCCGCTCGGCATTACCGTTCACCCTGTGATCCTGGGACACGAAAAACTCGTCGAACGCATCAAAGAGGCGGTTCGCGTGGTAAACGAACAAGGAGGGAGAAATCCCGGCGCGCGGGACCGGCTGTCGCGGCTGCAAATGCAGGAACAGGAGATCCAGGACTTCGCCAGCTTGGGAGAGCGCACCGGCGGGCGCGCCTTCGACCCGATGATCTTCAACGATTCCACGGTCAAGCAGATCATCCAAGGCTTGGTGGGGTATGTGCGGACCGAGTATGTAGCCGGATACACGCCGCAGTCCACCGGCGGCAAGCGCCCCTACAAAGTTCAGGTCCGCTTGAAGAACAAGAGCCTCGGTAAGCTTTCCGGCGGCGCCCGGACGGTGGTTTACTGAAGGCGCCGCCTCGCCGGTCACTTCCGCCAGAGTCTTTCGATTTCCTCCAGGCTCTTGCCCTTCGTTTCCGGCGTCACTCGCCAGACGATCATGTATGTGACCACGCACATCGAGCTGTAAAGCCAGAAGGCGCCGGTCACGGTGATCGTTTGAGCCAGCGTCAGAAACGTCATCGTCAAAGCCACGCACGCCACCCACAAGCTGATGGTGGCGATCGACATGGCGCGCCCGCGAATCCGCGTCGGGAAGATCTCCGACATGAGCACCCAAACCCCAGGTCCCATGCCGACGGCGAAACCCGCCACGCACACCAGCATGCAAATCAGCACGAGCAAGGCGGGCGGGGGTTGAATGAGGAATGCCGCTCCCAGGGCAAATTGACACACCGCCATCACGCCCGAGGAGATCATCAGCAACGGGCGCCTTCCCAGCTTGTCGATCACCCACAGGGCGACGATGGTCGCCAGAAAATTGATCGCGCCGATGATCACATTCGCTCCGATGGCAGCCGACTCGGTGTGCCCTCCCACCATCTCCTTAAATATGACCGAGCCGTAAAAAAGCACCGTGTTGATTCCGGTGATTTGTTGCAATACCGCCAGAGCCACGGCGATCGCCAGCGCCCGGCGGTATCCGGGCTGCAACAGCTCCGCCAAGGTTCCCGACTCCTCTTGGATGACTTCCTTGATCTGCTCGAGCTCCACCACCGCTTGGTTGTAACCGTTGACTCGCGCCAGAACCGCCAGCGCTTCGTTTTCGCGCCCCGCCTCGGTAAGCCAGCGGGGGCTTTCCGGCACGAAGAAAAGCGCGATGAAAAAAGCGAGCGAAGGCAAGGCGGCGAAGGCGAACATCCAGCGCCAGCTTTCTGGTCCCAGGTAGGAGAGCAGCCAGTTCACCAAGTACGCCAGCAGGATGCCGCTGACAATCGTCATCTGGTTCAAAGCGACCAAACGCCCGCGTATCCGCGCCGGGGAGACTTCGGCGATGTAGAGCGGGGCGAGCATCGAAGCCATGCCGATGGCGATGCCTCCCAGAAAGCGCGCGGCGGTGAATTCCGGCAGGTTTCGCGGCAGCGCCGCGGCGATTGCCGAGACAGCGAACAGCGCCGCCGACAACAGTAGAATCCTGCGCCGCCCGAAACGGTCACTCATCCACCCGGCGATGGATGCTCCCAAGACGCACCCGAACAGCAAGCTGCTCGCCGCCACTTCCGTCTGGAATTCCGTGAGGCGGAACTGCTGCCTCAAGAAGATGATGGCGCCATTGATGACAGCAATGTCGAAGCCAAACAGCAGCCCGGAAATAGCGGCTACGATTGAGCAGAGATACACATAGGGAGTGCTTCCCTTGGCGGCTACGGTCCCGGTCTTTTGCACGGAGCAGGCTCCTGAGAAAAAGACCAGACTATCAAGTTTTCTCCGGATGTGAGATGATCGGCAGTGCGAGGGAATAAGAATGCGCGCCAACCGTTTGTTACCTGCACTTGTCATGGGCGCCGCCATGCTGTGCCAAGCCGCGGCGCTGAGCTATCCGCCGCGGATGGAGGGTGCAATCGAGGAAGTTTACAAGAAGGCGCCGGGCGCCGACCTGAAAATGTACATCTTCAATCCGCCCGGGCATTCCGCAAAGGATCGGCGCCCCGCCATCGTATTCTTTTTCGGCGGCGGATGGCGCTCCGGGAGCCCGGCGCAGTTCGAAAACCAATGCCGGTATCTGGCGTCGCTGGGCATGGTGGCTATGACGGCGGACTACCGCGTTGAGAGCCGCCACGGCGTCGCGGCGGTGGAGTGCGTTCGGGACGCCAAGTCCGCCATCCGCTGGGTACGGCGGAATGCAGCGCGGCTGGGGGTGGATCCAAACCGCATCGCCGCGGGCGGCGGCTCGGCAGGCGGGCACTTGGCGGCTGCGGCGGGCGTGATCGACGGGCTGGATGAACCGGGCGAGGATCTGAAAATCAGTTCGCGCCCCAATGCCTTGGTCTTGTTCAACCCGGCTCTGGTTCTCGCCCCGGCGCCGGGCAAAGACAACACGAAGTTTCCCGACTTGAGAGAGCGGGCGGGGGTGGATCCGGTCCAGATTTCTCCTTGGCATCACATTCGCAAGGGCGCTCCGCCTACGATCATCTTTCACGGCAAGGCGGACACGACGGTGCCTTATGTCACGGCGGAAATGTTCGCCACGAAGATGAAGGACGCCGGAAACCGGTGTGAACTCGTGGGCTTCGAAGGAGCGGCGCACGGGTTTTTCAACTTTGGCAGAGCGGGTAACGAGGCATACCGGCAGACTCTTCAGAAGGCTGCCGAGTTCCTGGAGTCCCTTGGATATCTCAGCCGGGTAACACCGGTTCCATAAGTTCTACTCCTCCGTGCGCCCATCGCTTCGCCGCCTCTTCGCTGCGGATTTTTCTTGAATTCCGGCGGCGATAATGTTAAGTTTTTTTCGTCTGGGGATTCCGCTATCACAATCCGGTTTCCGGGAACCGGCAGCCGCATCGGGCGGTTGCCGGAAACCCGGCGGCTAGCGCGCCGGCGGCGGTAGATCCTCCGATACCGCCGCTAGGCCGCTAGCCGGAGCCCGCGCGAGTTAAACGGCCAACCGCTTCCAATTGTGGATACAGAGGTACAAAAGTATGGTATGATTCGGCTTTTGCACGAGGAGGTCAGATCATGCGAAGCCGTACTGGGATTCGGACTTCGATCCCCTTATTCTTGGGAGTGACGCTGCTGGCCGGTTCTGCGGTGCTGGTTAGCTCGTCCTCCAGCCCTTTCACCATTCACGACAAAGCGCACTACTTGTCGCCGGAAGCGCAGGCGTTCATCCGCCCGGGTTTGGTCATTAAGATCGACCGCGTGGACATCGCCGCCGACGGCACAGTCACAGCGCGAGTCAAAATCACAGATCCTCGCGGCGCGCCGCTCGACCGCGATGGCATGCAGACGCCGGGACCCGTCTCGGTGAGCCTCATGATCGCGCGCATCCCGCGAGGCGCAACACAGTACGTCTCCTACAACACCCGAACCGCCGGACCAAGCCCCATAACCGGCGCCTCGGCGGTTCAGGCAAGTGCGGACTCCGGCGGAAGATGGGAGACGTTAGCGATGGGTGATTACAGATACACCTTCGCGACAAGGCTCCCATCCGGGTACGACCGTTCGGTTACCCACACCGTCGGCGCATGGGGTTCCCGCAACCTGACCGAATTCGGTTTGGGAACGCAATTTGACGACGACGTGTATCACTTCGTGCCTGATGGATCCAAGGTGACTGCCGTGCGGGATGTCGTCCGCACCGCCACTTGCAACAAGTGCCACTATTCGATGGGTTTCCATGGCGGCTCGCGCCGCAGCATGGAACTGTGCGTGCTGTGCCACACGCCGCAAACCACCGACCCGGACACCGGCAACACGGTGGACATGCCCGTGATGACCCACAAGATCCACATGGGCGCAAGCTTGCCGAGCGTGCGTGCCGGAAAGCCTTACCGAATCATCGGGTTCAATCAGACGGTCTTCGACTATTCTAAGATCGTCTTCCCCGCCGATCCGAGGAATTGCCACGCCTGCCATGAGGCGGGCGCCGCGCAGGCGGACAACCTCTATAAAGCCACCCGCGCCGCGTGCGGTTCCTGCCACGACGATGTGGACTTCGCTAGCGGCAAGGGACACGTCGACTTGCCGCAGGTGTCCGACAACCTCTGCACGAACTGCCATATTCCCCGCGGCGAATTGGATCTTGACGCCTCCATCGAGGGCGCTCACACGATTCCCACCCGCTCCCGCCATCTGCCGGGCGTGGTTTTCGAATTGATCTCCGTCCACGACGCCGCGCCGGGAAAGGCGCCCACCGTCGTGTTCTCCATCAAGGATAAGTCCGGCAGACCCATTCGCCCCTCGGAGATGACGAGCCTCAATTTGTACTACTACGGACCTAGCACCGACGTCGTCTCCTACTTCCGCGAAGACGCCCGGCGCGCGGATTCCGGCGCCGACGGGCGCGCGTGGTGGACCTTCACCCGCCCCTTGCCGGCGGACGCCCGCGGATCGTACATGGTGGCCATCGAGGGACGCCGGGACGTGCGCCTCTTGCAAGGCACGGTGAAGGAGCAAACCGTGCGCGACATCGGCGTGAACAAGCAGATGGCGTTTTCCGTCGACGGCTCCAAGCCTCAGTTCCGCCGGACGATCGTTTCTAACGAGAAGTGCAACGCTTGCCACGGCGTCCTGTACTTCCACGGAGGGAACCGCAATCGCGTAGAGCAATGCGTGATCTGCCATCACACCCAAGCGGCCATTGGAACCGCGGGCACGGGCATCAACCTGACGCTGTTCATCCACAAGATCCATATGGGACATGAGCTGACGCGTCCTTACGCCCTTGGCAATTGGAGCGTCAACTCGTTCGGGTATCCGGGCATCCGCAGCAACTGCGGCGCTTGCCACGTCAACGGCTCGGAGAACTTGCCGTTGAGCCCGGACCTTGTGCCGGTGGCGGACGGTTCTTCGTTCATCAACCCGACGCCGCCGCAGAGCTCTGCGTGCCTTGCTTGCCACGATTCGAAGGCGGCGGCATCGCACGCTCTGTCGAGCATTACGGCGGCAGGCGAGAGCTGCGGTTCGTGTCATAGCGCAGCGTCGGAGTTCTCCGTATCCCGCGTCCACGCTCGCTGACCAGGAAGCATCGCAATCGCGTATAGTAGTGCTCATGGTACGGCCTTGGCGAGCCGCGGCCATCGGAGGACTACTCGCGATCCTTGGAACGGGCGGCTTCGTCTTGTGGCGGGCCGCCAAGTCCCTGAAAGACGCCGCTGCACGCGTGGCGGCCGGCAATCGCATTGAGGCGGAATTCGGCCCCGCCGGCGAAGGGCATGGGGGCGTCTTCCAAATTGTTTCTTCCGCGCCTTCCTTCATAGACGCAACGTTCTTCCAGAGGCGGTTGTACGCCGCCGGAGCCTCGGGCTTGGCTGTATTTCACGAAGACGGAACTCTCGCTGCGCACTACCGGCCCGGAGTTGAGCTGCCCCCCGCTGTTGTCACCGCCATCACGGTGGCCGAACTCCCGGGCGCTTCCGGTCCGGAGCTGTTGCTGGCTACAGACGGCGCGGGCTTGGTTCGATTTGACGGCAGGCGCTTCCAACGGGCTGCGCCTCGCGATCCCGAACTTTGCAAGATGACAGCGCTGGCGGTTCTCCCGGGCGGTTTTGTGCTCATAGGGACCGCTTCGCGCGGCGTGCTCCGGTTCGATGGAGAACGCTTTGACTGGTTTCACGATTCCTTGCGCGGACGCGCGGTGACGGCTGTGCTGGCTCACGAGGGCGAGGTGTGGGTCGGTACCGCGGCTGAGGGGCTGCTGCTTTGGGCCGGCGGCAGACTGTCCGCGTTCGAGGAGAAAGACGGCTTGCCCGATGCCCGCATCCTGTGCCTGGCGTTGCGCGGCGAGACCGTGCTGGCGGGCACTCCGTCCGGGGTGGCGGAGTTACGGTACGGGAAACTGGAGCGTACGCTTGCGCCCGGCGTGTTCGCGCGATCGCTCCTCGCGGCGCCTAGCCGGCTGCTCGTGGGCACCGTGGACGAAGGCGTCGTCGAGTTGGGAAAGCGCAGGGTGCGCGAACCCGAAGGTCCGCCGGATGTGCGCAAGCTGATCCAACAAGGTTCGGTCACGGCGGCGGTGGCGGCTGATGGCATCCACCTGTATGACCAAGGTTCATGGCGCCGCTTCTCCCAAGCGGAGCCGTTCCCGCTGAGCGACGGCGACGTGTCTGCCCTGGAGGTGGATTCAGCCGGAAGGCTGTGGGTAGGGTATTTCGACCGTGGTTTCGACGTCTTATCGCCTGATCATACCCGGCTGCTGCACTACGAAAAGGAGCCCGTATATTGCGTGAACCGCATCGTGTTCGATCCGCGTTCACAGAATACGATGGTCGCTACGGCGAACGGGCTGGCGATCTTCGACGCGGCGGCGCGCCTGAGGCAGACCATGACCCGCAGCGAGGGACTCATCGCCACCCATGTGACGGACGTGGCGCTGACGCCGGACGGCGTGGCGGTGGCTACGCCCGCCGGCATCACGCTTCTTGACCGGGGAGGCGCGCGCAGCCTCTACGCGTTCCACGGGCTGGTGAATAACCACGTCTACACTCTGGCGGCGGCGGGGAACCGCATTCTGGCGGGCACGCTCGGCGGACTTTCGGTGTTGGAAGGCGATCTGGTAAAAGCGAGCTACAGCACGGCGAACTCGCGCCTCGGCCACAACTGGATCACTGCCGTCGCCGCCTTGGATGACGCATGGATGGTGGGCACCTACGGCGATTCCGTATGGCAGTTCGATCCATCCGGCGGCTGGCGGCGTTCGCCCGGTCTTCCCCCGGGGCTGGTGGTGAATCCCAACGCCATGGCTGTCACGGCGGAACGGATCTACGTGGGTCTGTTGAATCGCGGACTTGCCGTATATAACCGGAACAGCCGCCGGTGGACGATCCTGGAGCTTGGATTGCCTTCGCGAAACGTAACGGCGGTGGTTGTTCGCGGCGGCAGGGTCTATGTAGGGACGAACAACGGCTTGGCGTACGCGACGGAGGAGGCGATTCCCGTTCCATGATCAGGGCGCTCGCGGCAATGCTTTTGACGGCGGCGGTTGGCTGCGCGGATATCGGCGTCATCATTCCGTCAAACCGGCAAGAGCCCGACCCATCGGTTCTCGCCATCGAGGAGCTGGATCTCGACGTCCTTATCGACGGAGCAGACGCCCGCGTTTCCATCCGGCAGATCTTTCGCAGCCGCTCCGCGAGCATCCTGGAAGGCACATATTCTTTCGCTCTTCCTTCCCGTGCGATGTTATCCCAGTTCGCCGTTTGGGACGGTTTGACGCGCATTCCGGGAGTCGTGCTCGAGCGCCGCCGAGCCGGAGAAATTTACCAGGACTTGAAATGGCAAGCCATCGACCCGGGTTTGCTCCAACTAGGCGAGGGCGAAGGCGAGGAGGCGCGCCGGGCGGCGGTGTTCACCGCTCGCATCGTGCCCATCCCGGCTTGGGGCGGCAAGCGGGTGGAACTTGAGTACCACGAGCGGATTCCGGTCGAGAACCGCTCGTGCTTTTTCGCCATTCCTTTGCAGCCCTCGGCTTTCCGGCTCCAAACCGTGCCCCGGTTGCGGATTTCCTTCGATTTGCGCTCCCGAATCCCGATCAGCGGATTCGAAGCGCCGGCGAAAGCCTATCCGCTCAAAATCGAGGAGCAATCCGAAACCCGCGTCCGGGGTGTTTTCGAAGGGCGCGGCGTGGCGCTAGCCGAAGATTTCGCCGTCCGGTACGCGCTTGCGGGCGCGGCGGAGCGGCTCGCGGTGGCTGCCTGGCGTGATCCGGCGTCTGGGGAGCCCGGCGTGTTTGAAGCCACGCTCGTGCTGGCGCCGGATCGCTCCGCCGCTCAGCCGCGCACGATCACGGCTCTGTTCGATACCTCGCTTTCGATGCAGTGGTACAAGCTTGAGTCGGAGTTCGCGGCTCTGGAAAGACTCTTCCGATCCCTGAGCGCCGCCGACCGTTTCAACCTGATCCTCTTTAATTCCGAAGCGCAGCCATTCCGCCCGGCGCCGGTGCCCGCCGTTCCGGAGGCGGTGGAGCAGGCGCTCGAATTCGTCCGCTCCAGCCGGCTGCGCGGGGGAACGAACTTGCAGGCGGCGCTCGAAGCCGCCTTGGCCCA
>FWPV01005853.1_pt1 | contig 18816 bp, 20 predicted proteins | sample 2228371 | NCBI WGS metagenome assembly FWPV01 (sample SAMEA103939776, study PRJEB20133) | metagenome
GTCACCCACAAAGCGGTATCGAAGACCTCATGCCATGGCGATTCAACCAGCCGTCAAGCCTCGCAGCATAGGGCCGCAACGTCGCGCTTACCTCGATTCGTGGAAATTCTCCTCGCTTGAGCCCAAGGGTCGATCAATCTGGCCGTTGTCCAATGCCGTGGGATAGCCGGTGACATGCAATGAAAGGGAGCCCTGAAGGTTCAGCTTCGATCTCAAGTCCCTTGCATTCGAACAGGACGCGTTCGACTTCAGTGCGGACGAGTTGGTCCCCACGACCGAAAACATCTCAAACGCGTCGACTTCCGACGATTTTACGATCGTCGGACATCGACCGCAGGCCAGCAGAGGGCATTCAGCTAGGAAGTATGCTTCAGCACGTCGACGGCAATCGGAGATGGCTTTGCTTCGGCTAACGGGGTGGCATTCGGTTCCGGCCCCGGCTGATCATCGGCCTCGGCGAGCGCATCCAGCCGCTACTCGGACGATGGCCACGGTTTCGCGCTTGCGTTCGCAAGCGCGGCGACCGAGTCGGATTTCCCTTTCCCACCGACGATCCGGGCGGGCCGGTGACAGCGGCTAAAGCGGTACCAACGCCCAGTAGTCGAGATCCAGCAGAACCTCGGAAAGGTACTTCCCGTCTCCGCCCTTCAGCGCGAAGGGAGGCGCGCCGGATTTGACGGCGACCAGCCGCAGGCGGAGCGCGCCAACGCCGGGTGCCGTCGTCTCAACACGATCCAGCACTTCGCTCCAGGCCCGGACGGTGTCGCCGGCGAAACATGGATTCGCATGCGCCCCGCCGTTCAGCGCGACGATCATCTGCGCATTGGCCAGCCCGTTGAACGACAGTGCGCGCGCAAGGCTGATGACATGGCCGCCATAGATCAGCCGCCGGCCGTCGTCGCGGAAGGTCGCGTCGAAATGGACCCTGGCGGTGTTTTGCCAGAGCCGCGTGGCCAGCATGTGCTCGGCCTCCTCGACCGTCACGCCATCCACGTGGTCGATCCGCTCGCCCACCTCGTAGTCGCCCCAGCGATGCCGCTCGCCCGCCAGTGCGAAGTCGTAGCCCGAGAAGTTCAACCCTGCCGGGACGACCAGTGACGCCGGGTCGACCACGGGTGCGAGTTCGGGCACATGCGGCTCCGGCGCGGGCGCGGCGGGGTCGCGCTTGCGGACCATGACCCAGCGCACATACTCCAAAACCGGGTACCCGGTCTGATCGCGGCCTGTGGTCCGCACCCAGACGACGCCGGACTTGCCGTTCGAATTCTCCTTCAGCCCGATCACTTCGGACGTCGCGGTCAGCGTGTCGCCCGGCCATACCGGCGACAGCCAACGCCCCTCGGCATAGCCCAGATTGGCGACGGCGTTCAGGCTGATGTCGGGGACCGTCTTGCCGAAAACCGTGTGGAAGACGATCAGGTCGTCCAGCGGCGCCGCGCGCAATCCGCAAGCACGGGCGAATTCGTCCGAGGACGCCAGTGCATGCCGAGCCGGATACAGCGCGTGATAGAGCGCACGCTCGCCCCCCGACACTGTGCGCGGGACCGCATGAACGATCGTCTCGCCCAGGCGGTAGTCCTCGAAGAAGCGGCCCGCACTGGTCTTGGTCATAGCTGGCCCAGCTTCATGTCGGGAGAATAGAGGGCGTCGACCTCCTTCACGACGGCCTGCGCACAGCGCATCTTGCCGGTCGCGGCGTCGAAGGCATAGGCGGGAGACCCGTGAAGCTCCCAGCCCTTCGACAGGGCCTCGGTCACCTTGTGGCAGAAAGCCGAGGTGTCGTCTTCAGTCAGCAGTCTGTAGGCCTTCATGTCCTCACCCCGGGAACGGCCAGTAGCCAAGCCAAGTGTGCACCCAGGCGATCACGCCCAGGACCACGACCGTGCCGACCAACGCCTTGATCTCGGCGGCGGTTCCGCCCCAGACGGGTGGGGTCCAGTCGCGTTGACTGCGGTTGATGACGATCACTTCCAGCACGGCCCAGGCCAGCAGGCCGCCAAACAGGACGATGGACGCCAGGTCTCCGTTGACAAGAAGGTGCGCCACCGCCCAGACCTTGACCGCCGTGAGTTGCGGGTGGCGCATCTTCGTGGCCAACCGTGCCTTGGTTCCGCTGGCCGCGTAGAGGTAGAGCGCCAGGATCATCAGCAGGTTGTTGATGTGAACCATGAAAACCGGCGGATTCCAGACCTGTGGCGCGGCCCAGCCGCGATAGCCGATCACCATCAGCACCACGCTGCCCAGGATCACGACCGCGGCGATCGCCTTGCCTGCATCGCCCAGTTGCGCCCGGGGCCCCGGCGCCAGCCGCTTGAACAGGTGGCCGGCGTACCACAGGATCAGGCCGAGGATCAGAAAGGTCATCGTCGTACGCTCCGCTTGGCTGGCGTCAGTCGGCGGACATTGCCGCGATCGCCTCGGCCTTGGCAAGGGTCGCGCGCGCCGCGGCGACGTGCAGGTTCTCGACGATCTTTCCGTCCAGCACCGCGACGCCCTGCCCCGCGGCCAGGGCATCCTCGAAGGCCGCGATCTGCCGTCTTGCTAGCTCCACCTCATCCGGGCGGGGAGCGAAGACCTCGTTCGCGATGGCCAGCTGGTCGGGGTGGATCAGGGTCTTGCCGTCGAAACCCAGGTCGCGGCCCTGTTCGCACTCCGCGCGCAAACCCTCGGCGTCCTTGAAGGCGTTGTAGACACCATCCAGCGCCACCAGCCCATGCGCCCGCGCCGCCAGAAGGCAGGTCTGAAGCGCCATCATCAGCGGCAGCCGGTCGGGCCGGAACCTCGTGCCAAGGTCCTTGGCCAGGTCGTTGGTGCCCAGAACGAAGCCCGCCATGCGCGGTGCCGCGGCAATGGCGGCCGCGTTGAGCACGCCCAGTGGCGTCTCCATCATCGCCCAGATGCGGGTGTCGGCTGTTTCTGCATGCGCATCCAGCAGACGCGCCAGCGCCTCGATGTCGGCCTGGCCGTTCACCTTGGGCAGCAGGACCGCCTCGGGCCGCGCGGCGGCCAGTACTTCCACATCGGCCCTGCCCCATTCGGTGTCGAGCGCGTTGATCCGCACCAGACCGGCACGCGCGCCATAGCCTCCCTGAGCAAGACGTTCCGCCAACAGCGCGCGCGCACCCGCCTTTTCGTCGGGCGCCACGGCATCCTCGAGGTCGAAGATGATTGCGTCGCAAGGCAACGTCTTCGCCTTTTCAAGCGCGCGGTCCTTCGAGCCGGGGATGTAAAGCGCAGACCGCCAGGGGCGTTGCGTGGCGTCCATGATTCTCTCCCTCTCCGTTTGTCCGCGAACCTTTCCGACCAGTGGCCGCGCATCAAGGGGCGCGTTGCCGCACCGCAGCAATCATGCTGTGTCAACGGCTTGACGAGGAGCGGGCTTGGTGAACGCCGCATTTACAGATTGTTGGCCCTTCGGCGCCAGCCTTTTGCACATCACGACATCCCGCCACCCCACCGGAAGCCTGCCATGACCCGAGAGTTCCTTGCCCTGTCCTTTGGCTTCGTCGTCCTTGCCGCTGTGCCCGGCCTTGCCCGCGCCCAGAGCGCCTGCGCCGACCACGGCACGGTCGTCCAGCGCCTGGCAGAGGGCTACGGCGAAACCCGCCAGTCGATAGCTTTGACCGCCGACAACCAGGTGGTCGAGGTCTTCGCGTCCGCCGAAACCGGAACCTGGTCGATCACCGTCACCCGCCCCGGCGGGCCGACCTGCCTGGTGGCCTCGGGTCATGACTATGAGCGTCTGGCCGATGACCTGCCGCCTGAAGGCAAGGGCGCCTGAGCCTAGTCCAGCCGCGCGGACAGCCGCCGGAACGCCTTTTTCAGCATGTCGAGCTCGGCCCGGATCAGCTCGAGCTCGGCCGCGAGGTCCCCGTCAAGGGCCTCGCCCACGGCAATCGCGAAGCTGCCAAGCCGAGTTCCTGTCGCGACGTCGGTCACCAGATAGGTCTGCACCCCGTCGCCCAGCGATTCCGGCGGAACCGGCACCCGCAGGATCCACACCCCCGCCGCCTCCGATCGGACCGACACCTCGGGCAGCGCCGCGCCGAGATGCGTCACCTCGACCTCGGGCGGAGTCTCGCCCGGGGCGGTCAGCCGACCCTCCCACACGCCTTCGCGGACGCCCAGAGATACCAGCTTCGTTCCAGCCATCATCACACCTCGGCCCGAACGCGGCGGCTCATCCGCATGTCCGAAATCCGCACCACGCTCAGAGCAGGTTCGCCGAACATCAGGTCAATCCATGCCTTTTCGGCGCGCTTCTCGTTCAGCTTGGTGTAGGCCAGGTCGAATTCCACCGTCGCCGTGCTGCGGTCCAGCCGTGCGCTGGCGGTCAACTGTTCGGTGTTCGGGCCGTGGACGACGTTGAGGCGCGCATAGAGGCCCAGGGGCCGCTCGACCTGGGCGTCAAGCTCAGCGCGGACCATGTGTCGGCGCGACAGGCCCGCGACGCCCGCATCGGGCAGGTCGATCGCCAGCGACAGGAAGGTGCCGCTGAAGCCCAGAACTTCAAGCCGAAGTGCGAAAGGCGCCAAGTCGCCATCGCGGCGGTTGCGCTCCTGCCGAAGGGAAATCTCGGCAAGCGGACAGTCATGGAACAGCGCGACCCCTCCACACAGCGTGGTGCCCGATGCCGCTCCCGCATGGCCCCGCGGCGACACGGGCATTCGCCAGGGCTCGGGCCGCCAGTGCCAATCGGCGCCGGCTTGGCGCGGCATCGCCTCGGACCCGATCCGGGGAAGCGCCAGCCGCGCGTCGGCGGCGGCGATCACGCGGTCGACCTCGCGCCGCATCCGGCGCGCGCGGAACCGCAGGTTGCGCAGCGTTTCGGTATCCAGCGCCGCAGCGGCCTCGGCCGCCTGCGCCCAGAAGCGCAGCGCACGGCGTTCGGCGAGCCGGTCGAGGGCGGATTCTGAATGTTGGGGCATGGGTCCTGCGGCTTTCGCGGTTGGCCCGACAATCGTCCGGAACGACGGGCGGATCAAGTCGCTCCGCCGTTCAGCGCGCGCAGCTGGGCCACGAATTCGTCAAGCTTGCGCAAGCCATCTTCGGGTCCCAGCGGACGGTCGGCGAAGGACAGGACCGTTGCGCTGACCAGGTGTCCGCGCAGCACGAAGACCGCGCGCCAATAGGCCGGGTCGGTCGGCGGGCCGTCGGCGGCGACGGCGGTGTCGCGCAGGAAAAGCTTCACGATCCCCTCGCCCCTCTTCGTGGCCAGGACTTCGACCGTCGCCGCGTCGCCCGCCCTCGACAGCGCTGCACGTCCAGCGGCCGAGGTGAGGAACGCCTCCAGCGCGGCGGGCTCGGGCGGAACCTCAAGCGGGTCAGACGATACCGTCGCGGTCAGCACTGCCGGGACTCCGGCCGGCGCGCTCCCACCCCGCGACAGCGCAGCGCAGGAGCCGAGGACGGTGAACGCCTCGCCGGCCGACGTCCCGCTCAGCCGGCGGTCCACGCAGTAGCCCGAAGGCCCGCCCACGGTGACTGCTCCGCCCGCGACCGTCACTGTCGCAGGGGCAGAGGTGCCAGGTCCCTCGACGCAGGCCGACAGTGCCAGAAGCGCTGCCAGCCACGCCATTTTAGATATCGGCATAGACGTGGCGTTCTTCCTTTGCGCCCGGATGCGTCACCGCGCCGCCGCGCGCCTGTCCGACCAGCTGGGCGTATTTCCACAGCGCGCCGGTGGCATAGATCGTCTCGCGCGGGCCGGACCACTCCGCCCTGCGCGCAGCCAGCTCTTCGTCCGACAGCGCGACGGAAATCTCGCCCGTGACTGCGTTCAGCGTGATCATGTCGCCGTCCTTGAGCAGGCCGATCGGTCCGCCCACCGCCGCCTCGGGGCCGACGTGGCCTACGCAGAAGCCGCGCGTCGCGCCCGAGAAGCGCCCGTCGGTGATCAGCGCGACCTTCTTGCCCATCCCCTGGCCCGACAGCGCCGCCGTCGTCGCCAGCATCTCGCGCATGCCGGGACCGCCCTTCGGGCCCTCGTTGCGGATGACGATCACATCGCCTTCCTTGTACTGGCGTGCCTTGACGGCGGCGAAGGCATCTTCCTCGCATTCGAAGACGCGCGCGGGGCCGGTGAAGACCTGGTCGGCCTCGCTCATCCCCGCGACCTTCACGATGGCGCCTTCGGGCGCGAGGTTGCCCTTGAGGCCCACGACGCCGCCGGTCTTGGTGATGGGATTTTCGACCGGATAGATCACACGCCCGTCGGCCTCGCCCCGGATCTGGTCCAATTCCTCGCCCAGGCTTCGCCCCGAGGCGGTCATGCAGTCGAGGTGCAGAAGTCCGGCCTTGGCCAGTTCCTTCATCACCACCGGCACGCCGCCGACCTCGTAAAGGTCCTTGGCCACGTATTCGCCGCCGGGCCGCAGGTTCACGAAATAGGGCGTGTCGTGGAAGATGTCGCAGACGTCGAACAGGTCGAAGTCGATCCCCGCCTCATGCGCGATGGCTGGCAGGTGCAGGCCCGCATTGGTCGATCCGCCGGTGCAGGCAACGACACGTGCGGCGTTTTCCAGGGATTTTCGCGTGACGATGTCACGGGCACGGATGTTGTTCTCGAGCAGCCGCATGACGGCGACGCCCGAGGCCTCGCAGAACTGGTCGCGGCTTTCGTAGGGCGCGGGCGCGCCAGAGGAGTTCAGCAGCGCCAAGCCGATCGCCTCGCTCACGCAGGCCATGGTGTTCGCGGTATACTGCGCGCCGCAGGCCCCGGCCGAGGGGCAGGCGATCCGTTCCAGGATGTCGAGCTCGGCATCCGTCATCGTGCCCGCCTGGTGCTTGCCTACGCCCTCGAACACGTCCTGCACCGTCACGTCCTTGCCGTTCAGCCGGCCCGGCAGGATTGATCCGCCGTAGATGAAGACCGAAGGAACGTTGAGGCGAACCATCGCCATCATCATACCCGGCAGCGACTTGTCGCAGCCCGCAAGGCCCACCAGCGCGTCATAGGAATGTCCGCGCATCGTCAGTTCGACCGTGTCGGCAATGGCGTCGCGCGAGGCGAGCGACGAGCGCATGCCTTCGTTCCCCATCGCGATGCCGTCGGTCACGGTGATCGTGGTGAACTCGCGCGGGGTCCCGCCGCCCTTCTTCACGCCCTGCTTGACGACCTGCGCCTGCCGGTTCAGCGCGATGTTGCAGGGCGCGGCCTCGTTCCAGCAGGTGGCAACGCCGACCCACGGCTGGTGGATCTCTTCCTCGGTAATTCCCATGGCGTAGAAGTAGCTGCGCTGGGGCGCGCGTTCGGGGCCCTCAGTCACGTGGCGGCTGGGCAGTTTCGACTTGTCGAAGGGGCGCTTGAGCATCGGATCCTCCCGCATCTGGCTGGCCTTCGGAATAGGCGAGCCGGCGCAGCCGCACAAGCGGGCTTTCCCCTCGGGTGGCGGGTGGCGCGATTGAAGCCCGGGGGCCGGCGCGCTACCGTGCCGCGAACCAAGGCGGGATCCAGATCATGCGCGCACCAGAATTCGAGGCCATGCTGGCCCCGGCGAAATTGTATCCGGAACTCTGGCGGCTGCTCCTTGGGGTGGCGGTCATCGTGTTCTGCTATTTCGGCTTCGTGTGCATTCTGGCCGTCGCAGCCTTCCCGATCCTCGGGCCATTGGAATATTTCGGCTTCATCCAAAGCCTCGCGACGCCGACCACGCCGGTGCAGACGGCCGCGCTTCTCCTGACCTTCGTCGGCATGGCGGTGGGACCGGTGCTGGCCGCTGGCGCCTGCCATCTGCGCGGGGCTGGCACGATCTTCGGCCCGGCGGGCGAAACGCTGCGCGGTTTCCTGACGGTTCTGGCCGTCGCAGGGCCGTTCTACCTGGCGCTGCTCGCGGTCGGGACCATCTTCCAGCCGGTCGTCGACAACCTGCCCTGGGACACCTGGGCGCGCTGGATTCCCGCCGCACTTGCCCTTGTCCTTCTCCAGGTCACGGCCGAAGAAATGTTGTTCCGCGGCTACCTCCAGCAGCAGCTGGCGGCGAGATTTCACGCGCGCTGGGTCTGGATGGGCCTTCCGGCCGCCATCTTCGCTGCGCTGCACTGGAACCCCTCCACCGGCAACGTGGTCTGGCTGGTGCTGCTGACCACCTTCGTTTTCGGCCTGATCGCCGCCGACCTGACCGAACGCACCGGCAGCCTGGGCGCAGCCATCGGGTTCCACTTCGTCAACAACGTCGCGGGCATCACACTGGTGGCGATGCAGGGCACGATCACCGGCCTTGCCCGCTGGACCACCTCCTACGGGATCGAGGAGGCCGGGCTTCTGGCCATGTCGCTGGGCCTGAACGTGGCCTTCATCGCGGTGGTCTGGCGCGCCTGCATCCGGGCGCTGGACCGGTAGGCTCAGGGCGCGGGAACGCGGGTGAAGCGCGCAACCAGGTTCGGCGGGTGGCCGGATGCCTGCATCTCGCGCTCCATCGGGCCGTAGAAGTCCATCAGGTTTCCTTCGCAGACCGGCGTCCAGACCCCGCCAACGGACCTGTCCCTGCGGCGCCGATCCTCGTCGATGGCGGTGGCGACACCGGCGGCAGTCAGCGTGCCCTGCTGGCGCTTGCCCTCGGTGCGCAGCCGCAGCCGGCCGTCGCGGACCTCCTCCCAGGTGCCGTAGCGTTGGGACAGGGTCTGCTTCATCTGCCAGAACACCTCCCCTCCCGCACTGAAGCTGGTCAGCGAGGGGTCGTCCAGCGCGAACCGCCCATCGACGCCGATCGTCAGGATCGGGCCGTCGTACTGATACTCCACGCTGACGGACACGCCCTCTCCGATCATCCCTTCCGCGCCCTCTGGCAGCGCGGTGCGGAAGCGGTAGCCGTCGTCCAGCGGCTTTTCCATCCAGCTTCCGACGACGCAGCCGCAGTCCACCCCCTCGCCCTCGCCGGTCCAGAGCCGCGCGTCCAGCGCGCCTGCACCGGGCAGGATGGCCGTGAGGACAGCCTCGCCCGCCGGAAGCTCGAATCGTCCGCCCGCGGACAGGTCGTACCATTGACCGTCCGACGCGCGCAGCGACAGCTGGGCACCGTTCGGTTCGACCCGCAGGACCTCGCCCTCAGGGAGACTGAGGTTTCGAACCTGCACGGAAAGCGGCGGCCCCTCGACCCGCGCGGAACAGGCGCTGGCAAACGCCAGGGGCGAGACGCGAACCTTGTCGGTCAGCGGTCTATCGTCGGGAAAGCGGATCTTCTCGTCAACCTGCGCGCGGGCGTATTCGTTCCACCGATCGGGCGGCAAGACCTGCGCCGCACGCGCCGGATTGCGCAGGTAGTCGCGCCCGCCTGCGCCAAGCTCGAACACCCACCGGCTGTAGAAGGTCTGCTCGGCCCAGAAGAAGAATACCTGCGCGGGATAGCCCATCTCGGTCAGCGGACAGACACGCTGATCTTCGAAGAACTCACCGACCAGGAAGTCGCGCTCGGAAACGCCGGGGACGACCTTGTGCGCGAACCAGTCCGCCGACCCCTCGCGCCACCAGGTTCCGCCGTCGATCGCTTCGCCATAGGCGTCGAATTGAAGCGTGTGGAACCATTCGTGCGCCAGAGAGAAATCGGCATCGGCTGACGACTCCATTCGGCCGGAATAGAACACGATCAAGCAGGCGCCGCGCGGAAGCTCGGCATCCTCGGGGAGGGCGTCGATGACGAAATGCCGCTCTCCGTCCTCGACGCAGACGGTGAAGGCGCCCGCATCTGCGAAGGACCGGCCCAGGCTTTCGATCAGAAGCACCGGGCGCCGCCGCGTCGCGCCAACCTCGTCGAACAGCGCCTCGAGCCGCGGCCTGAGTGCGCGCAAGCGGTCGGCCAGCGGATCGGGCGCGAAGGAATCGCCCCGCGACCTCAGCCGGTAGACCGGCTGCCCGCCAACGGTGAAGTCGAGTTCGCGCAGCACCCGCATGTCGCGCAGTTCGGCGTAAAGCGCGTCCCAATCCGCGTTGACTTCGGCCTCCGACCGTGGCGTGGCCGTGGGGCATTCGGCGGCGCTGGCGGGGGTCACCGCAAGGCACGCGGCGACAAGCATGTTGGCAAGGCTTCTCAGGCTCGACATGCCACCCCCTTCTTGCGGCCCGGCCATCCGTCGGGCAAGTCTCGCAAAAAGGTCCGTTCTTTCCCGCCGGATGGCAATACCGAACGGAACGCGAAACAGGGGGGAGACCGCATGAAGACGATCGTCGTCACCGGCGCAAGCTCCGGCATAGGCCGGGCCGTGGCCGACAAGTTCCTGTCCGAAGGCTGTAACGTGGCCCTTCTGGCGCGCCGGGAAGGACCGCTCCGCGACATGGCCGCGGGCCGCGCCAATGCCCTGTCCTTGCCTGCCGACGTCACCGACGAGGCCGCGGTGGAGGCGGCCTTCGACGCGGTCGCCGCGCGCTTTGGCCGGATCGACGTTCTGTTCAACAATGCGGGCCAGTTCGGCCCGATGGGCCCGATCGACGAGATCCCCGTGGACGGCTGGCGGCAGGTGGTCGAGGTCAACCTGACCGGCATGTTCCTCTGCGCGCGGGCCGCGTTCCGCCACATGCGGCGGCAATCGCCGCAGGGCGGACGCATCATCAACAACGGCTCGATCTCGGCTCATACTCCGCGGCCGGGATCGGTGGGCTACACTTCGACAAAGCATGCGGTGACGGGGCTGACCAAGACGCTGGCGCTGGACGGACGGCCCTTCGACATCGCGGCGGGGCAGATCGACATCGGCAACGCGCGCACCGAACTTCTCGAAGACCTGGCCCGCCGCACCGCCGAAGCGAACCCCGACGCCCCGCCCACCGCGATGATGGAGGTCGCGGACGTCGCAGACGCGGTGTTCTACATGGCCGCCCTGCCCCTGTCGGCCAACGTCCTCAACCTGACCGTAATGGCGACCAAGATGCCCTTCGTCGGGCGGGGCTGACCGCTCAGGTGCGCAGGAAGCGGAACGCCGCCGACGCGCCCCATCCCGCGCCCGCCGCGATGGCAAGCGCCAGAAGCCCGTAGAGCCATGGCCGGTCGTAGGCCATGGTGTAGAGAAGCCGCTCAAGCCCGACCTTCTGCACCTCGATCGCCGCCGACTGCACGTCGACGACCTGCCGTCCCCGGGTCAGGAATATCCGGACGGAATAGACCCCTTCCGTCAGGTTCGCGGGCAACTCGAACGATGTCTGAAACAGGGTCTCCTCGTTCAGCTCGACATCGCCTGCCTCGATGCCGTAGTGCCCACTGATGCGCCGCAGCCGGATCAGCGCGTCGGTGAAGGCGGCTGCGCTTTCGACTTCTGGCGGGGCGCCGACCGACCGGATCGCGCGCGGGATCGAGATGCGGTGCCGCAGATCCTCGGTATGCGACAGGATGTCGAACAGCGGACCGGTCGTCGAGATGGCGTAGAACCGCGGGGCAGCGTCGACCTCGACCGCTTCGGTATTGATCCAGATGCCGAAGACGCGGCTCTTGCGGCGGACGTCGACCGGTGCATGCGGCCCGGTGACTGTGACGATGACCTCGAGCGGCGGCCCCTCGGGCGGCGGCGCATCGCGCTTGATGGCCCCGAAGACCAGGATTTCCGAACCGTCGAAATTCGCCGTGATCGAGACGCGCGACTGGCTCAGGCCCGCGACGACCTCCTCAGCCCTTGCAGGAGCGGCCAGTGCCAGAAGGATCAGCAAGACCCGGATCATCCGCGCCCCCCACGGTAGCCGATCGAATAGAGTTCCGCAGGCTCGATCACGAGGTCGAAGACCAGCTTGCCGCAGACCAGAAGCACCAGGATCGCCAGCAGGATGCGCAGTTGTTCGGCCTTCAGCCGCAGGCCGATGCGCGTGCCGATTTGCGCACCTACCACACCACCCACGATCAGGATCAGCGCCAAGAGCACATCGACCGTGTGGTTCGTGACCGCATGCATCAGCGTCGTAAAGGCCGCCACGAAGACGATCTGGAACAGTGAGGTTCCGACTACGACCTTCGACGGCATCCCCAACAGGTAGATCATCGCGGGCACCATGATGAATCCGCCGCCTACCCCCATGATCGCGGCCAGCACCCCCACCAGAAACCCGACCGCCAGCGGCGGGATCACCGAAATGTAGAGGCCAGACGCGCGGAACTTCACCTTGAGAGGCAGCCGATGCACCCAAAGGTGCTGGCGCCGTTGCACCCGTCCTGGCGCACGACGCGCGCGCCACAGGGCGCGCAGGCTCTCCTGAAGCATGAGAAGGCCGACAACTCCCAGGAACAGCACGTAGGACAGCTGCACCACCAGGTCGATCTGGCCCACCCGCTGCAGCCAGTTGAACAGGACGATGCCCGCGCCCGACCCCGCGATCCCTCCTGCCAGCAGGACTGACCCCATCACAAGGTCGACCCCCCGCCGCCGGAACTGCGTCATCACGCCCGAGATCGACGCGGCCACGACCTGGTTCGCGCCAGTCGCCACCGCCACGGGGGGCGGAATGCCGATGAAGAACAGCAGAGGCGTGATCAGGAACCCGCCGCCCACGCCGAACAGGCCCGACAGCATCCCCACCAGACCGCCGATCCCCAGAAGCAGGAAGACGTTGACCGAAACCTCGGCGATGGGAAGGTACAACTGCATGCGCGAACGGGGCCGGTGCCGGGGCGAATGCCCCAGCCTTGCGCCGCTACACCTGCATTGTCAAACGGATGCGGGGCGCCGCCTCAGGCCATCGCGCGCAGGAAGCCGCGCAGCACCCGCTCAAGTTTGGCCGCGCCCAGGGGCGCCATCGCCTTTGTGTGCTCGTGGCTGATCTGTTCGTCCGACAGTCCCGCGGCCATGTTGGTGATGGTCGAGACCGCCGCCACCCGCAGCCCCAGGAACCGGGCGAGGATCACCTCGGGCACCGTCGACATGCCGACCGCATCCGCCCCCAGCGTACGGATCGCGCGGATCTCGGCCGGCGTCTCGAAGGATGGGCCGGAATACCAGGCATAGACACCCTCGGGCAGCGCCACGCCCTCGGCCTCCGCGGCAGCCTTCAGCGCAGCGCGGAGGTCGGGGTCGTGCGCCTGGGTCATCGGGACGAAGCGGGCATCCGTCTTCTCGCCGATCAGCGGGTTCAGCCCCGAGAAGTTGATGTGGTCCGACAGCAGCATGAGGTCCCCGGGCGCGATGTCCGCCCTCAGCGACCCCGCGGCGTTGGTCAAGATCAGCGCCTCGGCACCAAGCGCCTTCAACACTTCCAGTGGCAGGCGCATCGCGGCCGGGTCGCCGCTTTCGTAGTAGTGTGCCCGCCCGCCGAAGACCGCGACGCGCACGCCCTCCAGATCACCCACCACCAGGTTCGGGTTGTGCCCCGACACGCCCGCATGCGGAAAGCCCGGCAGTTCGGCATAGGGCACCGCCACGCCGTCGACGGCCGACGCCAGATGCCCCAGCCCCGACCCCAGGATCAGGCCCAGCCGCACTGGCGCCGCGCCCGCCCGGGCGCGCACCCGCGCCGCAAGCTCCAGCGCCGCGAACACCTCAGCGCTCCTTCACGTAGGGCTCGCCGCCAGCCCGTGGCGGGATCGCCTTGCCGACGAAACCGGCGAGAATCACCACGGTCAGAATGTAGGGCAGTGCCTGCATGAACTGCACCGGCAGGATCACCCCACCGAGGTCGATGCTCTGATAGCGGTTACCGATCGCCTCAAGCAGACCGAACAGCAGGCAGGCATAGAGCGCATACCACGGCCGCCACTTCGCGAAGATCAGCGCCGCCAGCGCGATGAAGCCCCGCCCTGCCGTCATGTCCTTGCCAAACCCCGCCGCCAGCGCGGTCGCAAGATACGCCCCCGCAATCCCGCACAGCACGCCACAGATCGCGACTGCCGCATAGCGCAGGCCCACAACCGACACGCCCGCTGTGTCGACTGCGGCCGGGTTCTCGCCCACGGCCCGCAGCCGCAGCCCGAATCGCGTGCGGAACAACACCCACCAGGTCGCCGGAACCGCCAGGAAGGCGATGTAGACCAGCACGGCGTGTCCCGAGATCAGGTCGTGATAGATCGGCCCGATCACCGGCACGTCGCGCAAGGCCTCGGCGAAGGGCAGCGTCAGGCTTTCGAACCGCGCATCACCGGACAGGGGCGGGGTGCGCCCGCCCTGCCGGAACCAGTCCTGCGCTACCACCACCGTCAGCCCGGCCGCGAGGAAGTTGATCGCCACGCCGGAAATCAGTTGGTTTCCACGGAAGGTGATCGACGCCAGCCCGTGGATCAGCGCCAGCACCATCGACGCGCCGATCCCGGCGAGAAGCCCCAGCCATGCATTGCCGTAGATCGCGGCGATCGCGCCCGACATCATTGCAGCGGCCAGCATCTTGCCCTCGAGACCGATGTCGAAGACGCCGGCGCGTTCCGAAAACAGCCCCGCCAGGCAGGCCAGCAGAAGCGGCGTGGCCAAACGGATCGTCGAATCGAGGATCTGCAGGATGGTTGCGAAATCCATCAGCCCCGCCTCCTCAGTGCCAGGAACACCCGCTCGACCGGCATCCGCACCATGTTGTCCAGCGCGCCCGTGAACAGGATCACCAGCGCCTGGATCACCACGATCAGCTCGCGCGGGATACTGGTCCAAAGCGCAAGCTCCGCCCCGCCCTGGTAGAGGAACCCGAACAGCAGCGCCGCCAGAAAAACCCCGAACGGATGCGACCGGCCCATCAGCGCCACCGCGATACCGATGAAGCCCGCCCCCTCGACGCTGTTCAGCACCAGCCGCTCGGCCTCGCCCATCACGTTGTTGATCGCCATCATGCCCGCCAGCGCGCCCGAGATCAGCATCGTCACCATGGTGATCCTGAACGGGCTGATGCCGGCATAACGCGCAGCCGGTTCCGACTTGCCGAACGCGCGGATCTGGTAACCCAGCCGTGTCCGCCAGATCAGCGCCCAGACCAGAACGCAGGCCGCCAGCGCGATCAGCAGCGTGATGTTGGCGGGCGTCCGTTCGCTGAACGGTATGCCGAACACGCCGAGGATCTCGTGCAGCCGCGGCAGTTCCAGATGCTCGGGAAACCGCGCCGAGGCCGGGTCCATCGACCCCTGCGGCCGCATGACGTTCACCAGCATGTAGTTCAGCAACGACGCGCCGATGAAGTTGAACATGATCGTGGTGATCACGATATGACTGCCGCGCCGCGCCTGAAGATAGGCCGGGATCGCCGCCCAGGCCGCGCCGAAGGCCGCCCCCGACAGGGTCGCCGCGACCAGCGCCATCGACCAGTGCGGCCAGGGCATCCACAGGCAAGCGATCGCCACGCCAAGGCCACCCAGCGTCGCCTGTCCCTCGCCGCCGATGTTGAACAGGCTCGCGTGGAACGCGACTGCCACCGCAAGCCCTGTGAACATGAAGTTCGTCGCGTAGTAGAGCGTGTAGCCCCAGCCGTAGGACGACCCGACAGCGCCCGACACCATCAGCCGCATCGCCTCGACCGGGTGCTCACCGATGGCAAGGATGACAAGCCCCGAGATGAAGAACGCGATCAGGATCGAAATCAGCGGCACCAGCGTGGCATCCGCCCAGGCCGGCATCCTATGCATCGCGCATCCCCGATTCGCTCACGCTCTTCCCCGTGTTCCAAATACCGTCGGGGGGAGTCCCCGCATTCGCGGGGACGGGGGGCGGAAAGCCCCCCTCCGCATCTGCCGCCCCAGTCATGCCGCCTTCCCCGTCACGCCCGCCATCAGCAGGCCAAGCTCGCGTGCATCCGTCTCGTCGGGCAGCCGTTCGCCCATGATGCGGCCGTCGAACATCACCGCGATCCGATCCGACAACGACAGGATTTCGTCAAGTTCCACGCTGACAAGCAGGATCGCCTTGCCCGCGTCGCGCAGCTTGATCAGCCGCTGGTGAATGAACTCGATCGCGCCGATATCCACGCCGCGCGTCGGCTGACCAACCAACAGCAGGTCGGGGTTGCGTTCGATCTCGCGCGCCAGGACGATCTTCTGCTGGTTCCCGCCCGAAAAACTCTTGGCCGCAAGCCACGGATTGGGCGGGCGCACATCGAACCGCGCCATCTTGCCTTCCGTGTCTGCGACCAGCGCGGCGTTGTCCATCAACAACGCGTTCTTCTGGTATCGCGGGTCATGGTGATAGCCGAAGGCGATGTTCTCCCAGGCCGTGAAATCCATGATCAGGCCCAGCGCCTGCCGGTCCTCGGGCACATGAGCGATGCCGCGCGCCCGCCGCGTCTGGCCGTCGGAGTGCTTGCCGGTCAGATCGATCGGCACGCCGTTGATGCGCACCGTGCCGGTCGCCTTCTCGATTCCGCCCAGCACTTCCAGCAGCTCCGACTGGCCGTTGCCCGCCACCCCGGCAATCCCCAGGATCTCGCCCGCGCGCACGTTCAACGACACTCCCTTCAGCCGCTCTACCCCGTTGCGGTCCACGACGCGCAGGTCCTCGACCTCCAGCACCTTGGCGCCGGGGCTCGCCGGGATCTTGTCGACCCTGAGCAGCACCTTGCGCCCGACCATCAACTCGGCGAGTTCCTCGGGGCTCGTGTCCGCCGTCTTCACCGTCGCCGTCATCTCACCGCGTCGCATCACGCTGACCGTGTCGGTCACCTCCATGATCTCGCGGAGCTTGTGTGTGATCAGGATGATCGTCTTGCCCTGCTCCTTCAGCCCCTTGAGGATGCGGAACAGGTGGTCGGCTTCGGCCGGCGTCAGCACGCCCGTCGGCTCGTCTAGGATCAGGATGTCAGCCTTGCGGTAAAGCGCTTTCAGGATCTCGACCCGCTGCTGGTGGCCGACGCTGAGTTCCTCGATCAGCTCGTCGGGATCGACCTCAAGTTCGTATTCCTCGGCCAGCTCCTTCAGAAGCTTCCGCGCCTTGGCCAGCGATGGCCGCAGTAGCGCGCCGTCCTCGGCGCCCAGGACCACGTTCTCCAGCACCGTGAAATTCTGCACCAGCTTGAAATGCTGGAACACCATGCCGATGCCGGCGCGGATCGCGCTCTGGCTGTCGGGGATCTGCGTCAGCTTTCCGTTGATCCAGATCTCGCCCGAGTCGGCCCTGTAGAAGCCGTAGAGAATCGACATCAGCGTGGATTTGCCGGCGCCATTCTCGCCGATGATGCCGTGGATCGTGCCGGGCATGACGCGGATCGAGATGTCGCGGTTCGCCTGCACCGGACCGAAGGCCTTCGAGATGCCCTTCAGTTCGATTGCAGGAGGGGCGGCCGTGTCCGGCCGCCCCGATGTGTCTTTCGCGCTCATTCAGAAGGTCAGCGCGGGGCAGCTGTCATCCGACATGTAGTCGTGCACAGCCAGTTCGCCCGACGCGATCTTGGCGGCCGCATCGTCCACGGCGGCCTTCATTTCGTCGCTGACCAGTTCTGCGTTATTCTCGTCCAGCGCGTAGCCCACGCCGCCGTTCGCGATGCCCATCACGTAGATCCCAGGCTGCAGGTCGGTCCCTTCCGTGAAGGCCTCATAGACGGCGTTGTCCACGCGCTTGAGCATCGAGGTCAGGACCTTGCCCGGGTGCAGGTAGTTCTGGTTCGAATCGACGCCGATCGAGAGAATCCCCTCGTCCGCGGCGGCCTGAAGCACGCCGATGCCTGTGCCGCCGGCGGCGGCGTAGATCACGTCCGCGCCCTGGCTGATCTGCGCCTTGGCAAGCTCGCCGCCCTTCACCGGATCGTTCCACGCCGCCGGCGTGGTGCCGGTCATGTTGGCGATCACGGTCGCGTCGGGGTTCACCGCCTTGACGCCCTGGGCATAGCCGCAGGCGAACTTGCGGATCAGCGGGATGTCCATGCCGCCGACGAAGCCCACTGTGCCGGTCTTGGAGGCCATCGCCGCCATCATGCCGACGAGGTAGGACCCCTCGTGCTCGTTGAAGACGACCGACTTCACGTTCGGCTTGTCCACGACCATGTCGATGATCGCGAACTTGGTGTCCGGGTAATCCGGCGCAACCTGGCTCAGCACGTCACCGAAGGCGAAGCCGGTCATCACGATCGGATTCGACCCAGCCTCGGCGAGGCGGCGCAGGGCCTGCTCGCGCTGGGCTTCCGACTGCATCTCCAGCTCGCGGTAGGTCCCGCCGGTCTCCTGCGCCCAGCGCTGCGCGCCGTTGTAGGCGGCTTCGTTGAACGATTTGTCGAACTTGCCGCCCAGGTCGAAGATCAGCGCAGGTTCGGCCAGCGCGGCGCCCGCCGACAGGGCCAGCGCGGCTGCGCCGGCGAGGAATTTCTGCATCGCGGTCATGAAGTGCTCCCGGTTGGTGTTGCGGCCCCGGCGGTCGTCGCCCCGAGGCGCGGTTGAAAGGTGGACCTCGTTTGATCGTCGCGGAATTAGGGCCAAGCGGGGGGGGAGGGTCAATAGCATTTGTACCATCAGGACCGCTGCGGCCGACCGCCCGCCTTCGCCTTGGGCAAGTGACGCAGGGTCTACCATGCGTCCAGCGCCCGGGTCAGGATCAGCGCATCGGCAGCTGTCCCATCCGGACGAGCATAATACCTCCGCCGTCGACCCGCCTCGACCCAGCCGGCGCCGCGGTAAAGCGCCAGCGCGGCGGCGTTGTCGGCCGCCACCTCAAGGTAACATCGCGTGGCGCCGCGGACCCGTGCTTCGTCCTCGAATAACACGAGAAGCGCGCGACCCAACCCCTTCCGTCGGGCTTCGGGTGCAACGGCCACTGTCAGAAGTTCCGCCTCGTCCAGAACGCAGCGCCCGAGGGCGAAGCCCCCGCACCATCCGGCCCGTTCTCCGTTCTCCATATGGTTCTCAAGCGGCCCCACCAGGAACACGGCCGGGTCGGCAAGAAGCCCGCGAAACTCTCCCGCCCCCCACGGCCGGGGCGACGTGAAGCAGGCTGCATGCAGCGCCGCCAGAGCTT
>FWPV01007994.1_pt1 | contig 18809 bp, 15 predicted proteins | sample 2228371 | NCBI WGS metagenome assembly FWPV01 (sample SAMEA103939776, study PRJEB20133) | metagenome
ATTCTGTTTATGGTTCGAGAACCTCTTCACGAACGGAATACTAATGACTATGACAACATTCAGGACAGATTAGAGATTAGCCGTTTGTCCTGCCCGTCCGCCGAAGTCTTGGTGAAAGCAGAGGCAGAGCATTGCGGAGAGATGTTTCACGTGAAACATTTCGATTGCGGAATACGGAATTCGGATTGAGGATCTAAAATGGTTATTTGCCGATGCAGAATTGCTCGAAGATTCTATTTAAAACATCTTCAGTGGTCGTTTCTCCAACCATCTCCCCGAGGCTATTAAGTGCAGACCTAATTTCGAAGGCAATGAACTCATAAGACGCGCCCTCTTCCAAGCCATTAACGGCCTTCGAAATACTCTCTTTTATCTCAACGAGTAAATTTTTGTGACGAATATTTGCCACGATCAGATGCTCAGGAGATACCCTAACCTCTCTATGAATCAGACTGTTATAGATGGTTCTTTTCAACTCCTCTATTCCTTCGTTTCTCAATGCAGAAATGGAGACAACCGGGTCTGCTCGAAATAGACGTTTAATCTCTTCTAACAGAACCCTCTGCGGAAGATCTTTCTTGTTGAGAATGACCACTTTCTTCTTCTCTTTAATTTCTGAGGCAATCTCGAGATCGTCTTCGTCGAGCAAACGGCTCCCATCAAGCACAAGAAGGATGAGATCGGCATTGGCTGCCCTCTCCTTTGCCCTCATAACCCCTACTTTTTCAATCGAATCCCTCGTCTTTCTCAACCCTGCGGTATCGATTAGACGAACAGGAATGCCATAGATATTTAATACTTCTTCGATCACATCCCGTGTCGTCCCTGGAATCGGGGTGACAATTGCCCTATCCTGCTTTAATAAGACATTGAGAAGGCTTGACTTGCCCACATTCGTCTTTCCAATGATGGCGCAGGATATCCCCTCCCTGAATACTCTGCCCTCTTCATAGGTGGAGATCCAATCTTCAATTTTTTGAATGGCATTGCTGAGATCCTGCCTCATCTCCATCCCTGAAATTTCCTCTAACTCCTCCTCCGGAAAGTCGATATGTGCCTCGATAAGAGCGAGGTGTCGAATCAGTCTCTCCTTGAGAGAGGTCATCTCTCTATAAAGCCAGCCCATGAGCTGCTGATTGGCAATTTCGATCCCTTCTGTCGTCCTCGCTTTGATCAGATCAATAACAGCCTCTGCCTGAGTCAGGTCGATTCGACCATTCAAAAATGCCCTTTTAGTAAACTCTCCTGGCTGTGCTATCCTTGCCCCCTCAGCAAGTACCAGTTCCAGTACTTTTTGAATAAGGAGGTAGCCTCCGTGACAATGAATCTCTAAAATATCCTCCCTTGTATAGGTTCTTGGTGCTTTCATCAATACCGCAAGTACTTCATCAACAGGCCGTCCGTTCTGGGGATTGATGATATGGCCATAATAAAAGTGATGGGATATCAAATGATCCACTTCTGCCTTTGGTTTAAATAACTTCTTAAGGATGGTCTCCGCCAGGAAGCCACTGATACGAACGATTCCAATACCGCTTTCTCCATAAGGAGTCGAGATAGCAGCAATGGTCTCTTCTGTCTGTTGTAAATCTTTTGGGGTAGAATCGAATTTGACTTGATTCAAAGGGTTTTTCTCTTTGGGATGATTCTGATTCTTTTCATCTCCCCTTCTCCAAGGCTTTCTGCCTCAAGATCGGGATCTTCTTTGATGGCTAAATGGATCATTCTTCGATCATACGGGTTGAATGGACCAATGGTTAACTGTTTCCCTCCTCTCTTCACCCTCTCTCCTATACGAAATGCCATATTTCTTAGTGAATCTGCTCTCTTAGCTTTATATCCATTGACATCAATATAAATTTTCACCTCCCCTTTCAATCTTTTATTGACCATCCGGTTAAAAAGAAATTGAAGAGATTCGAGCGTCCTGCCATGCCTTCCTATCAAAATCCCTTCTTTATCTCCGGTCATCAGGATATGGAGTTCTTTCTCTTTCTCCAACACCTCTACCGTTGAATGGATCCCCATTTTTTCGATCAATTCCATCATCAACCTTTTTATAATGTCGATCGACTCCTCTTTCAATTTTCAATCCTCATTTCTTTTTATTCATATAGTATTGATGGGCTATGGATAAAACATTCGTCACCATCCAATAAAGGACAAGGCCTGATGGGAAATTAAGAAAAAGAAAGGTGAACATAATCGGCATCAGCATAAACAGTTTTGCCTGGGATGGGTCCGCGGCTGTGGGCGTCATTTTCTGCTGAATCACCATGGTTGCACCCATAATCAGCGGGGTGACATAGATGGGGTCTTTTGCGGAGAGGTCCATAATCCAGAGAATGAAAGGAGCATGCCGCATCTCAATCGAATTCTGTAGAGCATTATAAAGAGCAATGAAGACAGGTATCTGGATCAGCATGGGGAGGCATCCGCTCATCGGATTAATCTTTCGCCTTTTATAGAGGAGCATGATCTCCTGCTGGAGCCTGGCTTTATCATTCTTAAATTGTTCCTTAAGCCGATTCATCTCGGGCTGTACTTTCTGCATCTCCTTCATCGATTTCATGCTGATCTGGGTTAACGGGAGGAAGATAATTTTAATAAGAATACTCAATATGATGATATCCAATCCAAAATTCTTCGTTACCTTATGGGTGAGCTTTAGAAAATAGAGAAGGGGTTTTGCGACAACCGTAAAAAAGCCGAAATCTATCAAATCCTCAGCCCCCACCCCCAAATTCTTGAGAGGTCCCAATACCTTTGGTCCAAGATAGGTTTTATATGATGTTTGGACAACACCTTTGGGAGGAATCGAAACGGGCGGAACATGCAACTGACTCCTTAATATATTTTTTTCATCTCCTTTTATATTCAAAGATATATTTTGATAATTGGAGATGGGTATGAGCAGGGCTGTAAAGTATTCGCCCTCGAAGCTGAACCATTTTATATTTCCTTTTTCAGAAAACTCAAACGGTTCGACCCTCTTCTTTGGCGATCCACATCCTGGTGTACAGCCCGAACTGGTAACACCACCCAAATCCTTCCTCTCGACTTTTTGATCTTTTAAGTAAGCGTATTTTAAAGCAAAATCTTTATTTCCTTCATCTGCAAATCTCTCGAGTTCAACCTTGCCAATCCACTCCATTCCTAATTGAACGGTCATTTCGTTATTGGTTGAATTCTGTATCTCGATGTCGATATCCACAACATTTCCAGTCGGAGCAAATTTATATTTCTTTAATAATTTCAATCCATTATCTAATTTTTTAGAAAAGATTAATTCCCCTTTGTCTCCGGCATTAAGGACTTTAAGCCTTTCCTGATCAACCTCCCACCTCGAACGGTCAGAATAGGGTTGAACAATAAGCCCTAAGGGGAGCTCATTTTCATCTATTGTATTAACAAGATCAAGTGGTTGTGGATCTTTAGGCTCTTTGAGATCCCCTCCGAAGAGTTTCTTAAAAAATTGGGTCAATTGAATAGTTAGAGCCGACTCTTTTACTCTATCTTCATAATTTTTGAGTTTAAAGTGTTTCAATCGAGCATCTTCATTGGTCAAGGTAGCGACAAAACTATTTGTTTCGACAAATATTTCTTTTTTAGGAACCACTTTTTCTTTGATAACTGGTGGCCCTGTTTCTTTGACTTCTTTTATGGGCTTTATTTCTTTGGGCCCTGCTGGAACCACCTCCTCTTTTTTAGTTGGTTCATGAGGAGGGGGGGGGAAGAACTTCGATTGAATGAGCCCCCAGAAAAAAATAACCAAAAATGTTAGTACAATCGCAAGTAACGCTCTCTTATCCATCATAAATTTTTCTACTCTTCCTTCCTATATTTTGGTTCGATTTCTACAGGATCAAATCCACCAGGGTGAAAAGGATGGCATTTTATCAACCTCTTAACAGAAAGCCATATCCCCCTTTTTATCCCAAAACGTTTAATCGCCTCATGGGCATAAGAAGAACAAGAAGGGTAAAACCGACAGCATGGACCAAAGGTGAGGGAGAATGTATTTTGATACACGTGAATCAGAATGAAGGAGAGGCCCCTCAGAAATTGACTTGCCATTTGCCAGATCATCTTAAAACTTTACACAATTCCTCTTCTGTCTCCCAATAAGACAGGGGCAGGTCGCCTTTCTTGATGAGAATGACAATATCATAGGAGCCGGGTATTTGATGTTTATTCAAACGAAAAAATTCTCTAAGATATCTTTTCATTCTGTTCCGAAGGGTTGCAGAACCAATCTCCTTTTTAGCCACAATCCCTAAACGGTGAAACCCCTCTTTGTTCTCCTGCATAAAGAGAAGATAATGTTTGGAAGAGAGTTTCTTCCCTGATTTCATCACGATTTTAAAATCTCGAGATCGCGATAGCCTCTCTCTCTTTGTAAATCGGTACTCCCCTCCCACTATACGGTCAGCCTTTTCCTTCCTTTCGCTCTCCTTCGCTTAAGCACTTTGCGCCCACTACGGGTGGACATCCTCTCTAAAAACCCGTGGGTTCTCTTTCTTCTGATGTTGCTTGGTTGATAGGTTCTCTTCATGGAATACCTCTTTCGAATATCCCTTATTTTTTGAAATGATTAAACTTTTTGAGTAAACCATATTTCTTCTCAAATGTCAAGACCACCCAGTAATCTGTTGACAGATCAGTCCCAAATATATTAAGTTTGGCTGTGAAATAAATGAACTTCAGGGGAGCTTATGGGCGACTATTCGGTTTCCATCCCTGTCAATATCGAAGATGAGATGAAGAAGTCCTATATGGATTACGCCATGAGCGTGATTATTGGTAGGGCTCTTCCTGACGTCCGAGATGGTCTTAAACCGGTCCACCGGCGCATTCTCTATTCGATGAACGAATTGAATAATGATTGGGACAAGCCTTATAAGAAATCGGCTCGAATCGTCGGAGATGTCATTGGAAAATACCATCCTCATGGGGATATGGCTGTTTACGATGCCATTGTCCGAATGGCTCAGGACTTCTCCCTCCGTTATACGTTGATTGATGGACAGGGGAATTTTGGCTCCGTTGACGGAGACCCGCCAGCGGCCATGCGATATACGGAGATTCGTATGGCCAAACTGGCTGGTGAGTTATTGGCAGATATCGATAAAGAGACGGTTGATTTTGTCCCGAATTATGATGATTCGCTGCTTGAGCCATCGGTCTTGCCCGCTAAATTTCCTAACCTCCTTGTGAATGGCTCTTCTGGCATTGCTGTGGGAATGGCAACCAATATCCCTCCTCATAATCTGGTGGAAGCGATCAATGCATTGATTGCTCTGATCGAAAATCCAGAGATCACCCCGGAAGAATTAATGGTTCATATCCCGGGCCCAGACTTTCCAACAGGTGGCTTCATCTATGGACGAGAAGGGATCAAGTCTGCTTACGAAACAGGGAAGGGTGTGATTCAGCTTCGTGCCCGCGCGTTGATCGAAAGGGATCGAAAGGGAGAGAGGGAGAGCATTGTTGTCACAGAACTTCCTTATCAGACGAACAAGGCGAAATTGATCGAGAGAATCGCCGAACTTGCACAAGAGAAAGTGATCGACGGGATTGCCAGCGTCAGAGATGAATCAGACCGGGAAGGCATGCGAATCGTCATTGAATTGAAACGGAATGAGGTCCCTGAGGTGATTCTGAATCAACTTTTTAAGAACACCCAGATGCAGACCTCTTTCGGAATCATCCTCTTGGCCATCCACCAGAATCAACCGAAACTCCTCTCCCTTAAAGAGATGCTCCACCTCTTTCTCCAGCATCGGAGAGAAGTCGTGACCCGACGGTCGATTTTCGACCTGAAGAAGGCAGAGGCAAGGGCCCATATCCTGGAGGGGTTGAAAAAGGCGATCGATCAAATCGATGCCATCATTTCTACCATCAAGGCATCTAAAACCCCTAAAGAAGCAAAGGAACATTTGATGAACCGCTTTGCTCTCTCTGAAGAGCAGGCTCAGGCAATCCTGGAGATGAGGCTCCAGCGTCTCACCAATCTGGAACAGCGGAAGATCGTTGAGGAGTATGAGGAGACGATAAAACTGATTAACCGTCTTAAAGATATTCTGGCCAGTGAGAGGCTCATGCTGAATGTGATCAAAGAAGAACTGGTGTCAATCCGGGATGTCTATGGAGATGAGAGACGGACGGAAATTGTGGATGTCGCCCCAGAGCTCAAAATCGAGGATCTCATTGCCGAAGAGGACATGGTCGTCACGATTACGCATACCGGATATATCAAGAGAAATCCAATTAGCCTTTACAGAAGCCAACATCGTGGCGGAAAGGGGAAGGTGGGGATTCAGGTGAAAGAGGAGGATTTTGTCGAAGATCTCTTCATTGCCTCCACACATGATTACCTCCTCTTTTTTACGGACGCTGGAAAGATCTACTGGAAGAAAGTCCATGAGATCCCTCAGGCGGGCCGGATGACCCGTGGGAAAGCGATTGTCAATCTCCTCCATCTTGGCCCTGACGAGAAGGTGACCACCATTCTCTCCCTCAAAGACTTCTCGCCCGGGAAATTCATCACCTTCGTGACCAAAAAGGGGACGATTAAAAAGACGGTGCTCGAGGCCTATAGCAACCCGAGGTCCGGCGGCATCATTGCGCTCACCCTCGAAGAAGGTGACGAACTCATCTCGACAAAATTGACCGATGGTCAACGCTTTCTCTTTATTGGAACGAAGATGGGTAAAGCGATCCATTTCCCAGAAACTCAAATCAGGGAAATGGGACGTACTGCCCGAGGCATCCGTGCTATTCGTCTATCCAAAGGAGATGAGGTAGTTGGGATGGAGTTAGTTGTTCCTCATACCTCCCTCTTGACGGTGACCGAGAATGGTTATGGAAAGAGATCCTTAGCCTCAGAATACCGAATTCAGAATAGGGGAGGATCGGGCATTTTAACGGTCAAGAGGACCCAGCGAACTGGCGATGTGGTCGGTGTCAAAGCGATCACGGATGAGGATGAATTGATGATGATCTCCAATAAAGGAAAGATCATTCGTTTGAAGGCGGCTGACATCCCTGTTCAGGGCCGAAGCACCCAGGGAGTAAAATTAATTACCCTCGAAGAAGGAGAACGTGTTGTGGCTGTTGCCAAGCTTGCTGAAAAGGATTGAGCCAATTCTTTTCATGTTTAAAGATGAAATGGTTCGGGATCAAAAAATGACTTGAAATTTTTTTTTAATAGAGTTAAAGATAGATCTGTAAAAAATAGAAGCTTCATCCGCAAAATAATTCCCCTCAATTAAGAAAATTTCATTTATCCACATTTGTGGAAACATTGTGAAAAGAGATTGACAACCTATTAAAATGATTAATTTTTCCTTTTTGGGACTGCCCTGTCCAATCCATAGAAAATCTTCATTTTTTATCTGCAGGACCTTAGGCTAAGCCCATGGAAGATCTCTGGTCCAAGGTGACCGATACGCTCAAAGAAAGAATTGGTCCCCAAAATTTCGATATTTGGATCAAACCGATTCAGCTCCTTTCCTTAGAGGGGGAGAGGGTTGAAATGGAAGTTCCAAATCGTTTTTTCAGGGAATGGATTCATGAACATTATTCCAACCATATTAAAGAAGCCTTTACCACTTTAACGCATAAATCTTACCAACTCCATTTCAGAATTAAAAATGATCTCGCCGCGAAAAAGATGGAAAAGAAAGAGGAGGAGATTCCCCTTATAGACCAACCCTTCTTTCAGATCTCCCATTCTCCTATTAAACTTCCATTCAATCCAAAATATACCTTTGATAATTTTGTGGTTGGTGCAAGCAACCAATTTGCCCACGCAGCGTGTTTAGCCGTCGCAAACCTTCCTGCCAAGAATTATAATCCTCTATTTATTTATGGCGGCGTAGGATTGGGAAAGACCCATTTGCTCCACGCCATCGGTAACCATCTTTATGAACATCACATTCTTCCCGATTTCAAAAAGATTTGTTATACCTCTGCTGAGGAATTTACCAACGAGATGATTAATTCCATTCGGTTTGAGAAGATGGAAGAATTTCGCAATAAATATCGACGAATGGACATTCTTTTAATTGACGACATTCAGTTCATTGCTGGAAAAGAGAGAACCCAGGCAGAATTTTTTCACACTTTCAATTCCCTTTATGAAGCCAGAAAACAGATAGTTGTCACGAGCGATAAATTTCCAAAAGACATTCCTAATTTTGAAGAACGTCTCCGCTCTCGTTTTGAGTGGGGATTAATTGCGGATATTCAGCCACCCGATATGGAGACCAAAGTTGCCATTCTTCGAAAGAAAGCAGAGAATGAGAAGATTGATCTTCCAAATGATGTGGCTTTCTTCCTTGCCTCTCATATCGATTCTAATATTCGCATGCTGGAAGGATGTTTAATTCGAATTGGAGCCTTTGCCTCCTTATCGAAAACAACCATCGACCTTCAAATGGCAAAGGAAGTCTTAAAAAATATTATCAAACCCAAAGAAGAATTCATTTCCATTGAAGCCATTCAGAAGGTGGTAGCAGGTTATTTTAATCTGAAGGTCTCAGACTTTAAGGTGAAACGAAAAAATAAGGGGTTGGTGGTTCCTCGTCAAATTGCGATCTATCTTTCAAGAAAATTAACAGAATCCTCCTTGATTGAAATTGGTGAAAAATTTGGAGGAAAAGATCATTCCACCATTTTACATTCCATTAAAAAGGTGGAGGAGAAGATGTCCCACGACCCTTCATTTAAAGAGGTAGTCCTATACCTTCAGGGTCGAATTAAATCATAAATAGAGTCGAAAGATTGTGGAAATCATCAACAGGATAAGAAAAGAGTGGATAGATGTTCAATCTCCTTCTTTTTTCTGAAAGGGTTTACACATCCAATCCTTCTATCCTTTTCATAAGTTTCTTATCATTTCTTCATTTCCACAGTGATAGAAGATGATGAAGAAAAAGAGAAAGATATTTTATATCTTAGGAGGAAAAGATGGCACACCTGGAAATTGAAAAGAGAGAGTTGCTCAAAGGACTCAGCCTCATGCAAGGAATTGCTGGAAGAAAAACGACTCTTCCCATTCTTTCCCATATCTACTTGGAATGGAAACAAAACGCTCTTTTTCTTACAGGTACAGACTTACAAACGGGAGTTCAAGAAACGTTGACAGGCATTGTTCATGAAGAGGGAAAGGCCTCCATCTCTTCCAAGAAATTATTTGAGATCGTCCGCGAGCTTCCTGAACAAACCATTCAGATTACCAAAAAAGAGAATCATTGGATTCAACTGAAGTGTGGGAAGTCGATTTTTAACCTTGCTGGCCTTGATCCTGACGATTTTCCCTCTCTTCCAACCTGTCAGGAGAAGTCTTTTTCAAGAATATCAACCCTCCTCCTAAAAGAGATGATCGATAAAACGGCTTTTGCTGCTTCAAACGAAGAGTCTCGATATCATCTCCATGGTGTTCTGCTCACCCAGCAACCGTCTGGGGGGAAGGAAGTCCTTCGGATGGTGGCGACCGATGGACATCGCCTCTCTCTAATTGATCGGGAAGCTCAGATGATCCGGGGAGTAGAAAAAGGGGTGATTATTCCTAAAAAAAGCGTCTTAGAAATCAAAAAGATATTGGGCGAAAAAGAAGGGGAAGGGGAGATGGGCCTCTATATGGATAGCACCCACGCCTTTCTTAAATGGGAAAAGTCATTAATGGTCATTCGCCTCATCGAAGGAGAATTTCCCGAATATGATCAAGTCATTCCCAAACAGAATGACAAAAAGATGAGAATGGAAAAGGAGACTTTTTTCCAATCTCTTAAACGGATCTCGACCATGATCAGTGAACGGGGAGAAGGTGTGAAGCTCTCCATCAAGAAAGATTCGATGGAACTTTCTACAAATCACCAAGATTATGGGGACGCCAATGAAGAAATTGATATCCAATATGATGGAACGCCGATCGACATCAATTTTAATGCCAGGTATCTTATGGAAGCGTTACAGTCCTTCGATACCGAAGAGGTGGTGATGGAACTGAAGGATGAAAGAAGTCCAGGCATCCTTCGACCTCATCTTTCCCCCTCCCTCTCTCAACAACTTTCCGTCATCATGCCGATGATGGTTTGAATTATCGACCTATGATCTTTCAACATAAGTGCCTGAACTCTCTTCAGAGGCATCAAACGAGACAGAGAATATTCGAAATTTAATCTAAAGGAGCATGGATACAGGAGATGTCTGAACAGTATACAGCAGAACAGATAAAAGTTTTGGAAGGTCTTTCGGCGGTGAGGAAAAGGCCCGCTATGTATATTGGCAATACCGGGATAGAAGGGCTTCACCACCTGGTTCATGAATTGGTGGATAACAGCATTGATGAGGCATTGGCCGGATATTGTGATAAGATCGAAGTCATCATTCACATCGATCAGAGTGTGACCGTCAGGGATAATGGACGAGGGATCCCCGTAGATCTTCATGAGAAGGAGAATCGCCCTGCTGTGGAAGTGGTCATGACCAAGCTTCATTCTGGAGGAAAATTTGATAACCGGAGTTATAAAATTTCTGGAGGCCTGCATGGTGTGGGGCTCTCTGTCGTGAATGCCCTTTCTGAATATATTGATCTGGAGATCAGACGAGATGGAAAGATCTTCCATCAAATTTATGAAAGGGGAGAGGCAAAGACGCCACTGGAGATCACCGGTAAGTCCAAACATACAGGAACACAAATTCGATTCAAGGCCGATCCAGAAATATTTGAGACCATTCAATTCAGTTTTGAACTGCTCTCCCAAAGATTAAGAGAGCTGGCCTTTTTAAATAAAGGATTGTCTATCAGCATTGAGGATGAACGGTCTGGAAAGCGCCATGACTTTTACTACAAAGGAGGGATTCTCTCCTTCATTGAGTATCTCAATAAGAACAAGAATTGTATTCACCCCAAACCCATTTATATCCAGGGGGTGAAGAATGGGATCGAGGTCGAAATCGCATTTCAATATAACGATGGCTATGCAGAGAACCTCTTCTCCTTCGCAAACAATATCAATACGCATGAGGGAGGAACTCACCTGATCGGCTTCAAAACAGCCTTAACCCGTACCATCAATCAATATGCCACCAGTGCGAATCTGCTGAAAGGGGTGAAGGAGACGATCACGGGAGATGATACCCGAGAAGGTCTGGCAGGTGTCATCAGCGTCAAGATTCCCCAGCCTCAATTTGAAGGACAAACTAAGACGAAGTTGGGCAACAGTGAAGTGAAGGGGCTGGTGGAAGCTCTGGTGAATGAAAAATTGAGCACTTTCTTCGAGGAAAACCCCTCTATAGCCAAAAAGATCATCACCAAGGTCATCGATTCTGCACGGGCCCGGGAGGCAGCTCGGAGAGCGAGGGAGTTGAGCCGGAAAAAAGGAAGCTTAGAGGCCGATTCCCTTCCAGGAAAACTGGCAGACTGTCAGGAGAAAGACCCCGCTCGGAGTGAAATCTTCATTGTCGAAGGAGATTCTGCAGGAGGATCTGCCAAACAGGGGCGGGATCGAGCCACTCAAGCCATCCTTCCCATTAAAGGGAAAATCCTCAATGTGGAGAAAGCCAGGTTTGACAAAATGCTGGCGAATGAGGAAATTCGAGTCCTGATCTCTGCCCTGGGAGCTGGCATCGGTAAGGAGGATTACGATATTCATCGGATTCGTTACCATCGCATTATCATTATGACGGATGCCGATGTGGATGGATCCCATATTCGCACTCTTCTGTTAACCTTCTTTTATCGCCATATGCCTGAAGTTATTGAGAAAGGATATCTCTATATCGCACAACCCCCCCTGTTTAAAGTCATGGAAGGGAAGAACGAAATCTACATCAAGAACGAAGAAGAATTTAACCGCTATTTGATGAACCGAGCCATCTCCAAGAGCGAGGTGACCGTGGAAAAAACGCAAAAGAAACTGGCCGATAAGAAATTGGCCTCACTGCTTGAGAAAATCTTTCTTCTGGACGAGTTGATCCAGAGATTTCAAAAGAAGGGAATATCCCCATCCCTTCTGAATGTCCTGTTGGAACAGAAAATCCGTAACAAAGCCACCTTTGAGGAAAAAGGGAAGATGGTGGAACTCCAAAAACAGCTCAGAAAGAATGGATTTGAAATCTTCGATCTCTACCGGGACGAAGAGTATAATCTTTTTGGCTTTGAAGTCCAGGAATTGAATGGAGGAAAGAACCTGCGCTGTAAGGTCCAGTGGGATCTGATCGCCTCGGTAGAATACCGGAATCTCTTCCAGGTCTATCAAGATATTCAGGATATCGCGCCACCCCCCTACCTTCTAACCGAGAAAGGAAGAGAGGTACGAATTGAGAAGGCTGAGGAACTTCTTCGCACCCTCAGCCATTTGGGCAGGGAAGGGCTCACCATCCAGAGGTATAAAGGGTTAGGAGAGATGAACCCCGAACAGCTCTGGGAGACGACGATGAATCCTGAAAAACGAACCCTTCTCAAAGTGAGGGTCGAAGATGCAATCGAAGCCGATGAAACCTTCAGCATCTTAATGGGAGACGAAGTGGAACAGCGCCGCCACTTTATTGAAGAGAATGCACTCTTTGTTCAACGCCTCGATATTTAGTTAGTTAGAAAATAGGCAACGTTAAACGGTAACGGCGAGGATGCCCATATCGTCATTCGGTAACGTGTTACTGCTAAAGCATTTTAATCCTTAGATGCTAAACGAAACGGGCTTCGTAACCGTAACCACAGTGCCCACAGGACTCATAATTCGCGAATGGCCCTTGGGCACAGAGCATTAACTCGAAAAGGAGAAGGCATGCTGACCGTGGGCGTGACAGGAGGAGTGGCCTGCGGGAAAACGACCGTTTCGAAAATATTTGAGAAGGAAGGGGCTTATCTCATCGATGCCGATCAAATTGGTAGAGAATTGACACAACCCGGTACCCCTGCCTGGAAAGAGCTCATCCGTGTTTTTGGAAAAGAGATTCTTCAGGAAAACGGGACCATCCATCGGAGCCAGTTGGCAAACCTCGTCTTTTCGAATCGTAGGCAGAGAAAGAGATTAAACGATCTCCTCCATCCACGGATCCAGAGAGAGATGGAGAAGAGGGCAAGAGAGATTGAACGAAAGGATCCCAATGCCATTATCATTTTCGATGTTCCCCTGCTGGTAGAAACAGGGTTGCACCGGAAGATGGATCGGGTCATCGTCGTCACCTCCAACGAGCCCCTCCAGATCAGGAGACTTCAGAAGAGGGCAGGTCTAAGGGAAGAGGAGGCCCGGCGCATGCTTGCTTCCCAATGGGATATTGAAAAAAAAGTGAAGGTTGCCGACTTCGTCATTCGCAATGAAGGTTCCCTTCAAACCATTCGGAGGCAGGTGAAGATCATTTTTCAGGAACTCAAGAAACTTCTTGATCAACCACCCAAGCGACGCAGAATGTGAGTGGGATCGGTTGGTCTTCATCCAAGAGACTCAAACATTTTCATCGCGACGGAAAGGGAGGATAAAGAATCAGTTATGAACATCAAAGATTTAAAAAAGAAGAAAATTAATGAATTGACCAAGATTGCGAGAGAACTCAACGTGGAAGGGGCAAGCGGTATGAGGAAGCAGGACCTCATCTTCGCCATCCTTCAAGCCCAAACGGAAAAGAATGGTTTGATCTTTGGAGAAGGGGTTCTCGAAATTCTTCCGGATGGTTTCGGTTTTTTGAGGGCGCCCGATTACAATTATCTCCCAGGACCGGATGACATCTACATCTCGCCCTCTCAGATCCGCCGATTTAATTTGCGTACCGGCGATACCGTTTCGGGCCAGATCCGTCCTCCCAAAGATACGGAAAGATATTTTGCCATGCTAAAAGTGGAAATGGTCAATTACGAAGACCCAGAGGTCGCCCGGGATAAAATCCTCTTTGACAACCTGACCCCCCTCTATCCGCAGGAAAAGATCTGTTTGGAGGTGGATGGGGATAGCCAAAACTACTCCGCACGCGTCATGGACCTTCTCACCCCTATTGGAAAAGGGCAGCGAGGTCTGATTGTCGCCGCACCCCGGACGGGCAAGACCATGCTTCTCCAGACGATTGCCCACAGCATCACTAAAAATCATAAGGAAATCACCCTGATTGTCCTCCTCATTGACGAACGTCCTGAAGAGGTGACAGACATGGAACGTTCCGTGGACGCGGAAGTGATCAGCTCCACCTTTGACGAACCTGCCCAGCGTCATGTGCAGGTGGCAGAAATGGTCATTGAGAAAGCCAAGAGACTGGTAGAACATCAGAAGGATGTGGTGATCCTTCTGGATAGTATTACCCGTCTCGCGAGAGCTTACAATACCGTTGTCCCTCCCAGCGGCAAGGTGTTGTCCGGTGGCATCGATGCCAATGCCTTGCAAAAACCAAAGCGTTTTTTTGGGGCTGCTAGAAATATCGAAGAAGGAGGAAGTCTCACCGTGATTGGCACGGCTCTCATCGATACGGGGAGCCGAATGGACGAGGTGATTTTTGAAGAATTCAAGGGAACGGGAAACATGGAAATCCATCTGGATCGGCGATTGGTCGATCGTAGGGTCTTTCCCTCCATTGACATTCAACGATCCGGCACGCGCAAGGAAGAACTGCTGATCCCCCCCAATGATCTCAATCGCATCTGGCTTTTGAGGAAGGTGCTTCAACCGATGAATTCCGTGGACAGCATGGAGTTTCTCCTCGAGAAGATGCAAGCGACCAAAAATAACAGGGAATTTCTTGACTCCATGAATCAATGACCTTCGTCAGCCATTCGATAAGAGATTGAAAATTCCTATGAAATCAGTTAAATAAATTCTGGAGGTTTTCCAAATGAAAAAGGATATTCACCCCAAGGTCTACGACGCTATCATCAAGTGCGCCTGTGGAGCGATTTTTGAAACTCAAAGCGTCCAAAAGGAGATTCATGTCGAAATCTGTTCCAATTGCCATCCTTTCTACACAGGGAAACAGAAGTTTGTGGACTCGGCAGGCCGGATCGAACGATTTAAGAAGAAATATGGAGAGGCCATTGACAGGAAAGAGTAGTCTGGTGCAAGGCGATATTCCTTTCCCGAAATTCCTCACTGAAAAGAGGGTAGGGTACCTCCATCACCCTCCCCGAACGGGTTTGACCCAACCCTTATTCCCGTCGGCACATCAGCATTAGTTGTTTTGGAGAAGAATGATGTTATGGGGGAAAAGTATCCCTTTTCAGGGACCTTTCTCATGGATTGGTCTTTTTTCAAAGCCAGGCAACGAGCCGGTTCGAGTCGGAGGCCAGGCCGTAATTGAAGGGGTGATGATGAGATCTCCCCATGCCATGGCCATTGCCGTTCGAAAACCCGATGGGGAGATCGTCGTCAAAAAGGAGGGATTAACATTTTTTGCTGAAAACTCTCGATGGTTCAAATGGCCTCTGATCAGGGGCATCCTCGTGCTCCTCTCATCCCTTTCCCTTGGCATTCGAGCCCTTCATTTTTCAGCCAATCAAGCTCTTTCCGAAGAGGAGAGGCAGAAGGAAATAACTCCTTGGGCGCTGGGCTTCACCTTTGTCGTGGCGCTGATTTTTGGAATCTTTCTCTTCTTTCTGGTCCCTCTTTTTTTGACGAAGGGATTGAAATGGTTTTTCCCGGTGCTTTCAAAAAGCGGACTCCTCTTCAACCTGATCGATGGTCTCCTCCGACTGACTATTTTTTTGATCTATCTCCGGATCATCTCTCTATTAAAGGAGATCAAAACGGTCTTCCAGTATCATGGCGCGGAGCATAAGTCGATCTTTGCCTTTGAGGCAGGGGAACCCTTAAGTGTTGAACGGGTGAAAGCCTACAGTTGTCTCCACCCGAGGTGTGGAACGAGCTTTCTCCTGATCGTGATGATCGTAAGCCTTTTTCTCTTTACGCTGATTCCCCATCACTTTCCCTTTGGATATAAAGTGGCTTCTCGGGTGATCTTCATCCCCCTGATTGCAGGTCTTTCTTACGAGATCGTCCGGCTTGCCGATCGAAAACGACATCGAAGAGGATTCAGGTTTCTCATCCAGCCCGGACTATGGCTCCAGAAGCTCACCGCTCAAGAGCCCACAGCGTCTCAGATCGAAGTGGCTCTTGTAGCACTTCAAGAAGTCTTGGAACTGGAGAGGCGGGGATCATGAAACGTCTGTCCTGTAGAATGGAATCCTTCTGATTTCAACCCTTATGGGAGAAGGAACGAGAGATGTTTGAGAGATTAGAGGAAGTCGAACGCCGCTATGAAACCCTTTCTCAACTCCTTACCCAGCCTGGAGTGATCAACCAACCTGCGGAACTTCAGAGGGTGGCCAAGGAGTATGCTGAACTGGGCAAGGTGGTGGAGCTCTATCGGAAGCTGAAGAAGCTGGATGCCGAGATGAAGGAAAACCGTCTGCTCCTGGAGACGGATGAAGATGAAGAGATGAAAGAGATGATCAAAGAGGATCTTCGGCGGCTTACGGAAGAGAAGGAGAAGACCGAGAAGGATCTTCGGCTGGCGCTCCTTCCCAAAGACCCGAATGACGAGAAGAATATCCTCTTAGAGATTCGGGCAGGAACAGGAGGAGATGAAGCAGGGCTTTTTGCCTCTGATCTGTTCCGGATGTACGGGAAGTATGCAGAAAAAAACCGCTGGCGCGTGGAGATTATGAGCCAGAGTTATACCGGGGTGGGTGGGTTTAAAGAAGTGATCGCTCTTATCGAAGGGAAGGGGGTTTACAGCCGGCTAAAATATGAAAGCGGTGTGCATCGCGTTCAGAGGGTTCCCGTCACAGAATCTCAGGGGAGAATTCACACTTCTACCGTAACCGTTGCCATCCTTCCAGAGGCAGAAGAGGTCGATGTAGAGATCGATCCAAACGACCTCCGAATTGACATCTTTCGCTCCTCGGGACCAGGGGGGCAAAGCGTCAATACCACCGACTCCGCTGTTCGTATCACCCATCTTCCCACCAATATGGTGGTCACCTGTCAGGACGAGAAGTCCCAGCACAAGAACAAGGCGAAAGCCCTGAAGATTTTGAGATCAAGACTTCTCGATCAGGCAAGGCAGGAAAAGGAGAAGGAGATCTCCGAGAAGCGAAAGAACCAGGTCGGGACCGGAGAGCGGAGTGAACGGATTCGGACCTACAATTTTCCCCAGGGAAGGGTGACGGATCATCGTATCGGATTGACCCTTTATCGATTGAATGAGGTCTTGGATGGTGAACTCGATGAGATCATCGACGCCTTAATCACTTATTATCAGGCCGAAGCACTCAAGGGTTAAGGGCAGGGGTAGAAAGGGTTGATCATGACGGTTTTAAAAGCCCTTCACCGGACGATCCATAAGTTTAAGCAATCTGGCATTGTGAACGCAAGGCTTCAAGCAGAGCTTCTCCTCGCCTTTTCCATGGGACTGAGAAAAGAAGAGCTTTACCTTCGCCTTTACGATCCAATGGAGAAAGAAGCCGAAGAGAGACTCAACATATTGGTCAAGAGACGGATCGCCGGAGAACCGCTCCAGTATATTCTGGGGCACCAAGAATTCTGGTCGATCGATCTCCAGGTGGACGATCGCGTCCTGATTCCAAGGCCTGAGACAGAACATCTGGTAGAAGAGGCCCTCTCGATCCTCACAAAAATTTCTTCCCAAAAGGTTCCTTCTGTTTTAGAATTGGGGACAGGCAGTGGAGCAGTTGCCATTGCCCTCGCAAAAGAGTTACCGGCTCTTTATGTGACGGCTACGGATCTTTCAAGGGAAGCCCTCGAGGTGGCAAAGAAGAATGCGGTTCAGGCAGGGGTTTCCCATCAGATTTGGTTTGTCAGAGGAGACCTCCTGTCTCCCTTTCGCCAAGGGGAAGTGTTTGATCTCATTCTCTCCAATCCTCCTTATCTTTCTGAGGAAGAGATCGCAGGTCTCGCAAGGGAGGTCAGAGACTATGAACCGACCGTTGCCCTTCAGGGCGGAAAGGATGGGTTGGAGTTTTACCGAAGAATGATCCCACACCTTCCTTCCTATCTGGTCAGGGGAGGCTGGCTTCTCCTCGAGGTCGGGAACACTCAGGCGGAAAGGATTTCAGAAATGATAGAACGCGTGGGCTCTTTCGGTAAACCCGAAAGGGTGAAGGACCTTTCGGGGATTGAAAGGGTGGTGAAGGCTCAATATCAAGCATCCTCCATGACTGAATACGGAGGCTCCCATTCCCCTCTCTTGATCAAGAGCATGGGTCATGGGAGAAAGGGAGTGGATGGAGCATGTGGGATGGGGAATCGTCATGTGCAAGAGGAGTGATGAATGGATAAGATCGTCATTCGTGGTGGAGAACGGTTGATTGGTGAAGTGGAGGTGAGCGGTTCCAAAAACGCCTCACTCCCTATCTTTACCGCCTCCTTATTGACCGAAGGAGAAAATCGTCTCCGCAATGTTCCCCGATTACGGGATATCCAGACCATTGGAAAGGTGTTGAAGAATCTTGGTGTCCAAATTGTCGAGATGGATGGAGTCTATTGCCTCAATGCGACAGATCTATCGAATCATGAAGCCCCTTACGAATTGGTGAAAACGATGAGGGCATCTATTCTTGTCCTGGGACCCCTTGTGGCCCGGATGAGAAAGGCAAGGGTCTCCCTTCCCGGGGGCTGTGCGATTGGTGCAAGACCCATCAACCTCCACCTCCTCGGGCTTGAAGCCATGGGTGCTAAAATTGATCTCCGAAGGGGATATGTGGAAGCGCAGGCCGACCGTTTGAAAGGAGCCACCATTTCATTCGATACGGTAACGGTCACAGGAACCGAGAACCTGATGATGGCAGCCACTTTAGC
>FWPV01007995.1_pt1 | contig 18808 bp, 15 predicted proteins | sample 2228371 | NCBI WGS metagenome assembly FWPV01 (sample SAMEA103939776, study PRJEB20133) | metagenome
ACAGGGGCCAGCGTGCCGCCGCAGAAAATGAGATCGCCCAGAGCGTACAGCTCAAAGAGAGAGCCTATGCGATCAACCAGAATAACGCAGTTGTCGCTGTTTTCACTGCCCTGGTCAATGGTTGTCAAGAACTGGAAAGGGATTCCTTGTGCTCTCAGCCAGCGACCCATGTTGGGGAGCTGTTCGAGGTGCCTTGGAGCGAAGATGGCGATCAAATCCGGCCGGATCAGGTTGAGCTCGCGGTACACTTCCGGCAGATCAATACATTCAAAGCGACGCAAGCTCCCTCCGACGAGCACGGGAGCGCCGCAGGGGATATCAAGCCTGGTGCGCCATTTCTCCATCTGTTGGGGATGGGCTTTGGTGAGCAGTCCCTCGTATTTGGAGCTGCCCAGCACGAGCGTGCGATCGGGCGGTGCACCGAGCTTTAACACATTGCTGAGGTCATCCTGCGAATGCAGGGCGAGCCATTGAAACCGGGCAAAGATGGGACGAAACAGCGGACCGAATAAACTGTAAATGCGCGCCGACTGCTTGGACAGGCGGCCGTTCAGAAGCACCCGGGGTATCCCGCGCCTGTCCAAGAGATGGTAAAGATTGGGCCAAAATTCGCTTTCCAACGCCACGTAGATGTCCGGCTGAATCAGGTTCAAGGCTTTCTCGATGGGGGATTGAAAATCCAGCGGGAAGGCGAGAACTTGAACCCCCCTGGGCAGTTGTCTCTGGGCGGCAAGAAAGCCCTGATAGGTTGCCACGGTCAGGATAATGCAAGGATCGTCCAGGCGCTCGTGCAGAGCCCGGATGATTGGAGCGGCCCCGCTCACCTCCCCGACGGAAGCTGCGTGCAGCCAGATGCGAGGCTTTCCACGCGGGGTGATGGCGCCGTCATAATCACCGAATCGTCCTCTTGTGAAGCTCGGATCGCTTCCGCTTTTCGGTGCCAGCAGCGGCACAAGGCCCCATCCCGCAGTGTGCAACAGGAGGTTATAAAGTCTATGCATCATGTTCAAGACCGCTCCTAACGGCGCCCTCTGCAGTTAACGCTTGCCGGTCTGTGCAATGGACACGGCTCTTTTAGATTAATGCTACAAAATCTACAAACAAATAATGACGATCGGTCAATGGTTTTCTTGACATTTTTCTTATAGTTTGTCCAAGATGCCGTAGTACCGCAGTCCAAATGGAGGCATGGGTGGGCACGGCTCGATCCGCCGGTTTAACGCGTCCAACTGCCGGTTTTGTTGATGGGGGACGGAGTTCTCGAAATGGAAGCGCAACGATAAGCGAGGCGAAGAAAGGATCACCAATCCAATGCAGCAAGGTGTGCGCATTATCGAGTTATTTCGAAAAGAACGGGAGTATCTGGAGAAGAGCGTTTTGGTGCGGGGCTGGGTTCGCACCAAGCGGGAATCCAAAGCCGGGATCAGTTTCATTGAGGTCAACGACGGGTCCTGTCTGAGGAATCTTCAAATCATTGCGGAGCATCGGGGGTCGGGTTATCAGGAGGTACTTGAAAAGCTGACGACCGGTTGCAGCATTGGAGTGGAGGGCAAGGTCGTCGCTTCTCCGGGGAAAGGCCAGAGCATCGAGCTCCACGCCGCAAAGATCGAAGTTTACGGATGGGCCGATCCCGCCACTTACCCGTTACAAAAAAAGCGCCACTCCTTTGAATTCCTGCGCCAGATCGCCCATCTGCGGGCGCGCACCAACACCATGGGAGCGGTCACCCGGGTGCGCAACCGCCTGAGCTACGCCATCCATCAGTTCTTTCAGGAGCGCGGGTTTCACTACATTCAGACACCCATCATAACCGCCAGCGACTGTGAGGGAGCCGGAGATATTTTCCGCGTGACCACTCTGGATCCGACCCGGATCAGCTCAGCGGAATCGGAAGCCATCTACCAGCAGGATTTTTTCGGACGGCCGACGTATCTCACGGTGAGCGGCCAGCTGCAGGCGGAAATCTATGCCTTGTCGCTGGGTCAGGTGTACACCTTCGGCCCGACTTTTCGCGCCGAGAATTCCAATACCAGTCGTCACCTGGCGGAGTTTTGGATGGTCGAACCGGAAGCGGCTTTTTGTGACCTGCAGGACAATCTGCAACTGGCGGAAAGCTTCATCAAAGCAATCATTGGCGCGTGCCTGGATGAGTCTGCGGAGGACATTGATTTTTTCACGCGCTTCGTGCAGCCGGCGCTGCGTGCAAACCTCGAACACATTGTCAACAGCTCCTTTGAGACGATCACCTACACGCAAGCCATCGATCTTTTGAAGAAATCCACAGAGAATTTCACCTTTCCAGTGGAATGGGGCAACGATCTGCAGGCGGAGCACGAGCGTTACCTCACCGAGAAGGTCTTTCGAAAGCCTGTCAGCATTATCGATTTTCCCCGGGCAATCAAGCCCTTCTACATGCGGGTCAACGACGACCATAAGACGGTGGCGGCCATGGATGTTCTGATGCCGGGCATCGGTGAAATCATCGGAGGCTCACAAAGGGAGGAGCGCCTCGAGGTATTGCTCGAACAGATGCGGCTGAAAGGCATTTCTACCGAAGACTACCGGTGGTATGTGGAGTTAAGGGAGTTTGGGACGGCCCCCCATTCGGGCTTTGGGCTGGGGTTTGAACGTTTGGTGCAGTTCACCACCGGCCTGGGCAACATCAGGGAAGCCATTCCGTTCCCGCGCACGCCGGGGCATGCGGATTTTTGAGGAGAGGTTCAGGCAAGGGGTTCTTCGTCTGCATAGGCGGCCATTTCCCGGAGAAGGCGCAGGGATTCGCGGGCTTCTTCAGGATCCACCTTGTGCAGGGCGAAACCGGCGTGAACGATCACATAGTCGCCCAGTTGCGCCTCCTCCGGCAGCAACATGAGAGAGGCTTTGCGCAACGCTTCGCCAACCCGCACTGTGGCCATTTCATCTTCTATTTGAATTATTTCGGCAGGGATAGCCAGGCACATGTCTGTTCACTCCTGGATTCGCTGTTCTCATTGGTCTTGATCGCATAACCGCCGCCCGCTTTTTCAATTTCATCCAAAACCCGCAGGCAAAGTTCTTTCAACCGGGCATGGACAATGGCTGTGAGCTCCATGCCCCAGGGCGAAATGTCCTGGGGCTCGATGCCGATGATGACTGCCTGCGGCCGCTTGCCGAGCATCTCTGCGTAGGCCAGAGTTTCAACCAGGTTCAGCTGATGCAGGGAATTCTTGAAAGCGACCCGCTTGGACAGTTCATCGGCGGGCAAACGATACAGGGTCCCGGGGGGCGCGCCGTGCTGCACTGCATCGACAACGATCAGGTAATCGGTTGCAGAAATAGGGTCCAATAGCCTCAATCCCAGGGTGCCGCCGTCCATCAGTTGCACATTGGCAGAAAAATTGTAGCGCGACTGCAGGATTTCGATGACGCGCACGCCGACCCCTTCATCCTGCAGCAGTACGTTGCCCACACCCAGTACAAGAATTCGCTTGTTTTGGTCGTTCTGCATGGGAAAGATCGCCCTTTCAAAGTCCCGGCCCGAGAACAGGAACCCGCCGCATGGCCGGGCTCCTGTTCTTTCAAGTAGCCAGGTCGGTGCCCTTAGACAACTCGAAACTGGTAAACCTCATTGGACTGCGGATCGATCACGTGAACACCGCATGCGATACAGGGGTCAAAGGAGTGCACGGTGCGAATGATTTCGACGGGCATCTTGGGGTTGGACACCGGGGTGCCGATGAGCGCCTCTTCCACCGGGCCGAGCTTGTCTGCCGCATCGCGCGGCCCCAGGTTCCAGGTCGAAGGAACGACCAGCTGGTAGTTGCCGATCTTTTTATCCTTGATTTCAATCCAGTGTCCCAACGCGCCGCGCGGCACATCGTTTAGGCCGGTGCCCATACCCGTTTCCGGCATGTCGAAGGATTGGTAGATCTTGTTGTCTCCCTTTTTCACATTTTCCACCAACTGCGTGATCCAGCCCTCCATGGCGTCTCCGATCACCTTGGTTTCAAGTGCCCTGGCAGCTGTTCGGCCGAGGGTGGAAAAGAGTGCTTCCTGGGGAATTCCCACCGTCTTGAGCAACCCGTCCACCGATTTTTTGACGGCTTCATTGCCCTTGCCGTAGGCCACCAGCACGCGCGCCAGCGGACCCACTTCCATCGGTTCGCCCTTGTAGCGCGGTGCCTTCATCCAGCTGTAACGCTTATCCACGTCAAAAGCGTAATATTTGGGCTTGGTTTCGCCCTTGGCCGGGGGCAGGGCCTGGTCGCCTTCGTACCAGCTGTGCTTGACATGCTCTTCGATGAGTCCGATATCCACCGGCTCCACCCCGGCGACGTTTCTCTTGAAAATAGCTCCGCGCGGCAAGAACAGACTGTCGGGTTCCTTCTCATTTTCCGGGAATTCACCGTAGGCGAGGAAATTAGTCGTGCCGCCGATGCTTCCCCAATCTTTATAAAATCCTGCCACCGCCGCGACGTCCGGCAGATAGACATTGTTGACGAAATCCATAGTTTCCTGCCACATGTACTTGAATTCGGCCAGACGGTCTGCAGTGAGATCGGTCGCGCAGGTAACGCCTCCCACCGCAAGGGTCTGGGGATGCGGATTCTTGGCGCCGAAAACCGCCATCATGCGGGCGGTGCGCGCCTGCTGGCGGAGGGCCTCCAGGTAATGAGAAGCCGCCAGCAGGTTGACTTCCGGTGGGAGCTTATAGGCCGGGCTGCCCCAGTAACCATTGGCAAAAATGCCCAACTGGCCGCTTTCAACGAACTTTTTCAAACGGTTTTGCACGTCCCTGAAATCGTTGACCCCACTCCTGCTCGCCGGTGAAACTTCACCGGCGATCTTCGCCGTTTGCTGCGGGTCCGCTTGCAATGCGCTCACAATGTCCACCCAGTCGAGGGCGCTCAGATGATAAAAGTGCACCAGGTGGTCGTGAAGAAACTGCGAACCGTGGAGCAGGTTGCGCACCAGCCGCGCATTGTCAGGAATCGTGATCTTGGCCGCATCGTCCACGCAGCGCACCGAGGCCAAAGCGTGCACGTAGGTACAAACACCGCAGGCCCGCTGGGTGATCAGCCAGGCATCCCGCGGGTCACGACCCTGAAGCATGATCTCGAGACCGCGAAACAGCGTGGCGCTGCTCCATGCGTTTTTCACTTTGCCGTCAGCTACTTCGACTTCTATGCGTAAATGACCTTCAATCCTGGTGATCGGATCGATAACAAGTCGCTCTCCCATATTTTTAAACTCCTGTAAGGTTGTAAGAGAACACAGGATTCACAAGGCACGGGCGGACTATGACCAAAGCCTGCCCGGCACATCACCCGCATTCTCATGTTTCGTTGTGAACCGGTGAGTCAAGGGGGTGGATGACTCTCGACGCGGCGCCGGATCATATGAGCATTTGGATGCTTAGATCGGCTTATAGAAGGGAGACAATTTATCCCAGAAATCGGGTTCGCTGCACCCGATACATGGGTGTCCCCCCTGGACCGGCCAGCTGGTTCCGTCATTGAACTTGACCGTCGGACAGTTGTTGTATGTTTCCGGCCCCTTGCAGCCCAGTTCATAGAGGCAGTAACCCTTCTGGGCCTCCTCCGACTGGAAGGACGGGGCAAACTCACCCATCTCGAAGTGCGAGCGTCGCTGGCACTGATCGTGAACCAGTTTGCCGTAGGCGAACAACGGTCTTCCCAACTGGTCCACTTCGGGAAGCTTGCCGAAGAGCAGATAGTTGACAATGGTGCCTACCATGTTGATGGGATTGGGAGGGCAGCCTGGAATGTTGACGGTTTTGATCCCGATGGCGTCCTGAATCGATTTTGCCCCGGTGGGATTCGGGGCCATAGCCGGTACACCGCCGTAGGCGGAGCAGGTCCCCACGCACAGAACCGCCAGGGCTTTGGGGCAAATATCCTTGGCGATCTCCAGAAAGGTTTTCCCGCCGATCATGCCGTACACGCCGTTGTCCGCCGTCGGTATCGAACCGTCCACGATGCAGATGAATTTGCCGGAATTCTGGGTCACGGTCTCGTGCAGAGATTTTTCGGAAGCTTCTCCCGATGGAGCCATGAGCGCTTCGTGATAGTCCAGCGAAACGGTGTCCAGGAGAAGCGTGTCGATCCACGGGTAGGTTGTCCTCAACAGCGCTTCCGTACAGCCTGTGCACTCGGCAAAGGAGAGCCACACGACGGGTGGGCGCTGGGTTGATGTGAGTGCTTCAGCAACCTTTGGAACAAATGACGGCGCCAGCCCCATTGTAGCGGATACAATGGTACAGAACTTCATGAAGTCCCTGCGTGTCACGCCTCTCTGTTCCAGCCTCTGTTCCACGCTTCCTTTTCGATCTGACATAAATTACCTCCGCAAGCCTGTTGTTGTGTTATTTTACCTATTGCTCCACCGCTCCGGTCTATACGACGGTGGAAGCAGTTGCACCCTTGATGAATACCGGGCTGGGCCGGGCCCCTTGATTGCCCTGTAACCCGCCGCTAACTTTACCGTTTTAGCTCTCTTGGGGAGAGGTCTGGAATGACAGTGGAGCGGCCTGGAATGCCCTCTCCCCCCGGGTCGCTTCCGTGAAAACGAGGACCAGGGGGATGAAAATCTCGTTGCGGTATAAATGTACCTACATCAAACAAAAAACCAAATTAAATCAATTAGAAAGAGACAATATGCATTACTTTGACGAAACAAAATGCTCACCCTGCAAGGGCTCATAACACCGGCGGAGGGTTGTGTCAAGATGGCCGTGACAGATGGCAGCGACGGCGGAATCCTGGGGGATAATGGAGTTGCAGCTGCATAATTTTCGTTGATTGAAACAGAGGAAACTTCGTTATGAAAAACATCCCGTTGGAAGACCGGCTTATTTTTGCGTTGGACATGGCTTCGCAGCAGGAAGCCAAAGACTGGGTGAAGCGGCTCAAAGGCCAGGTTAAATTCTACAAGGTGGGACTGCAGTTGTTCCTGGCGGGCGGTTTTGCTATGGTCGAATGGATCATCGAGAGGGATCTTAAGGTATTTCTTGATCTGAAGTTTTTTGATGTTCCCGAAACCGTCAAAAACGCGGTGCAGCAGTTGCACGATCGAGGAGTGTCATTTACGACGGTGCACGGTAACGACCGCATGCTGCGGGCGGCAGCGGAACATAAGGGATCCGTCAAGATACTGGCGGTGACGGCCCTGACCAGCCTCGATCAGGGCGACCTGGAGGATCTCGGTTTCCGTTGTTCGGTCGAGGAGCTGGTGCTTTCCAGGGCGCGAAGGGCTCTGCAGCACGGTTGTGACGGGGTGATATCGTCGGGGCTGGAAGCTCCACGGTTGAGGACGGAGCTGGGGGATCGCTTTCTGATCGTATCGCCGGGCATCAGGCCGGTGCACAATATGGACGATCAAAAGCGCACCGTGGATGCGCGCCAGGCCTTCAGAAACGGGGCGGACTACATCGTTGTCGGACGTCCTATCCAGCGCGCCGGGCATCCTGAAAAAATGGTGGAGGAGCTGTTCGAGCATATTCAGGAGGGCCTGGCGTAAGCCTGCCCGGGGTCTTCTTCTGCATCAGGGGAAGAGGAATTCGCCGGCTCTCGCACAGCCGCCCGGGGCAGGTCGGGCAGTGTGAGGAAAAGACAAGGGGTCAGGTACAGGTGATTGCAGTTCAGCAGGTGAGTAAATTTCTCGGGAAAAAAGAGCTCTTCAAAGAAGTCTCGTTTCATGTTCATGGGGGCGAGCGGGTGGGATTGATTGGCACCAACGGCGCCGGCAAGACCACCCTGTTTCACATTCTCCTGGGCGAAACCGAGCCGGACGAGGGCATCGTCACCAAAGCGAAGCATCTTTCCATCGGTTATCTTCCCCAGCAGTGTCAACCGCCGGAAAAACGATCGATCCTGGCTCATGCGACCGATGTGGATCAAAAAACAGGGGCCGTTCGTGCTGAGCTGAATGTGCTGCAAAAGGACATGGCGGCAGCCGGGGAACCGAGTGAGATTGAAGCCCTGGTGCTGCGCCAGGCCCATCTGCTCGAGCAGCTCGAGCACCTGGGCGGCTACGATTTGGAGGCGCGGGCGGGAAAGATTCTCTCCGGACTCGGGTTTCACGAGCATCAGTTCGGCAGTCCGGCGGCAACCCTGAGCGGCGGCTGGGTGATGCGCCTGGAACTGGCTCGATTATTGCTCTCCGAACCGGATCTGCTGCTGCTCGACGAGCCGACCAATCACCTCGATCTGGAATCTCTCATCTGGCTCGAACAATATCTTCTCAGCTCTGCTTCCGCCGTGATTGTGGTCTCCCATGACCGGGCATTTTTAAACCGCGTGGTCACCCGCATCCTGGAACTGGAGGGAGGGCGGTTGAGTGAGTATGCCGGTAACTTCGATTTCTACGCATCGGAAAAAATGCAGCGGCGACAAATTCAGCTCGCTTCATACAAAAACCAGCAGGAGCGAATTCGCCAGGTAGAGCGTTTCATCGATCGCAATCGCTGCCGCAAGGATAGGGCGCGGCAGGTGCAAAGCCGCATCAAGAGTCTGCAGCGCATGGAGCGAATTGAGGTCTCCGCGGAGCAGTCACAGATCCACTTTGAGTTCCCGCAACCGCCCCGTTCGGGCAAACGCGTCCTGGAGCTTCGCAACGTATCCAAGGCATACGGAGACCACGTAATTTACGAGGGGGTGAATCTGGTCATCGAAAAAGGGGACCGCATCGCCTTTTTGGGAAAAAACGGGGCGGGCAAGAGCACACTGCTGAAAATTCTGGCCGGTCGAGAACCGCTCAGCACCGGCGAGCGGATCCTGGGGCACAATGTTGCCCTGGGCTACTATGCACAATACCAGTGGGAACAACTGGCGGCTGATAAGTGCGTGCTGGACGAGGCCGCATCGGTTGCCGGTGACCTGCCCCATTCCCGGTTGCGCGGCCTGCTGGGGGCCTTTCTGTTCCGGGGTGACGATGTCGAGAAAAGGATCGCAGTGCTGAGCGGCGGCGAGAAGGCGCGGCTGATTCTGTGCAAACTGCTGCTGCAGAGACCCAACGTGCTCCTCATGGATGAGCCCACCAACCATCTGGATATTCCCTCACGGGACGTGCTCGAAGAGGCTTTACAGGAGTTTCCGGGAACTTTGTGCTTTATCAGCCATGATCGGCACTTCTTGAATTCCCTCTGCAACAAGGTCCTGGCCGTTGAGAACGGGCGTATTCACCTGTTTCCCGGCAACTATGACGATTTCATCAATGTTTGGCAGCATCGGCTGTTGCCGCACAACGAAGCTGCGCCAGGCAGCGAACAGACGCCACAGGATGCGGTCTCATCGGGTGCCCGCAGGGCACAGCAGCAAAAAAGATTGGAAGCCCGATGGCGCAATGAGCTCTACCGGCTCAAGAAGCCTCTGCAGGAGAAACTGGAAAGGGCCGACGCCGAGCTTGACGAGCTCCATCGGCTTCTCGATTCCCTGAATGAACAGCTTGGTAATCCGGACACGTATCAACAGGGGCAAAAAGTGCAGCAGCTGCAAATAGAGTATCAGCAGTGTCAAAAGGATATCGGACGTCTCACGCAGCAATGGGAAGCAATCGCTCTGCAACTGGAAGAATTGGAGGAGAATTTCTGGAAGGAGAGAGAAATCGCCGCCTGCTCATCGGGGTGAGGGGTTTTGCAGCCTGGCGAGATGCCGCTTTAGCAGATCACTCTTGGGGAATACGCGCTGCGCCAGTTTGAGTGTTTTGATGGCCTCTGTTCTTTCCTGTCTGACCTCATAGAGTTTTGCCAACAAAATCCATTTGCCCAGGTCGGCATGGTTTTTCTTAAGCTTCCTTTTGACCAGGAATATCGCCAGGCCGCTCGTGACTCTATAAAAAACGGTGACAGGAAAGTAGTACCAGCTCACTCGATGGTCCCTTCATTGACGCATTGTTCCCGGGGGATTGCCGTTGACTTCAAAACATCATTATCCGATTATGGTGAAACGCAAACTGACATTTTGCCTGCATTTTGTCAACCTCCACCGCGAGTGGGCAGGTCGTAAAGAAGCATGCACGTGCACAGGATGACGGATGGACATTCACAGGCTGGAAGTATTTTGCCGGGTGGTGGAATTGCAGAGCTTTACCAGGGCGGGTGAGGCGGTTTGTCTGACTCAGCCTACCGTGAGTGAGCATGTTCGCGCCCTTGAGGAGATGCTCGGGGAGAAGCTGGTGGATCGTCTGGGGCGCGAAGTACTGCCAACCCCCGCGGGCAAAATCCTTTACGAGTACGGACGCAAAATCATTCGGCTGCGCGATGAGGCGGTGCAGGCGGTGCAGAATTACACAGGCAATCTGTGCGGCCACCTGTTGATAGGAGCGAGCACGATTCCCGGCACTTACATCCTGCCGACCATTATCGGATCATTCAAGTCCCGCCACCCTTCGATCCAGATTACCGTTGCGATATCAGGCAGCGCCAAGATTGTGGAAAGACTGCTGCGCAGCGATCTGGAAGCAGGTCTGGTGGGGGCCAGATGGCAGGATCGGCGCGTTGTCCTGGAGGAGGTCTTTGCAGATGAGCTGATCCTGGCGACCTGGCCCGATCACCCGTGGGCCGAACGCAAATCCATCCGCCTGGATGAGCTGGCAGGGCAGCCGTTCATCATGCGGGAACAGGGCTCCGGAACACGTAAGGTGATGAGTGAAACGCTGCGGGAGCATGGCTTTGACCTGGCCAGTCTTTCCGTCGTGGCGGAAATGGGCAGCACTGAAGCGGTTCGCCAGGCAATCAAGGCACGCATCGGGATCTCCATCCTCTCCTATCATTCGATAGCCGAGGATCTGCACAACAAGAGTCTGGTCGCGCCGCCGATTGAAGGTCTGCGAATTTCCCGACCGTTTTACTTGATCCAGAGAAAGAACCGGCAAGTCTCACCCCTCTGCACGGCCTTCCTGAATTACCTCAGACAAAGAGCCGCGGAGAGAAGCTAAACAGTGTCCACCGCCTGCGCGCCTGCAAAAGGTTTGAGGAGGACTCTTTTACAAACCAGTGTTTCCTGCTATATTGCAACAGTTGCCGGAGCATATTCTTAAATCGACATTGACCCATACACCTGCGCTTCCAAAAAACTCTTATTATTTGAAGTAAGATACAGATTAAGCCGTTATGCGAAGTTGGCCGCAACCACTTCTCCTCCAGACTTGAGACAGGTTTTGGAAAAGAAAATGAAACTGCTGAACAAAGTCTTGCTGGTAGATGATGACCCCCTCGCACTTGATCTGATCTCCGAAAACCTCAAAACACAAGGTTATTCCGTTGAATTGGCCTGCAGCGGAATAGAGGCAGTAGAGAAAGCCAAGACCCAAAGCTACGACATCGTGATCACGGATCTATCCATGCCCGGCATGGACGGCCTGCAACTGCTCGACCATTTTAAAATCAACTACGCAGACACCATGGTCATCGTATTGACCGGTTTCGGAACCATCGGGACGGCGGTTGAAGCCCTGAAAAAGGGTGCCTTCGATTACATGACGAAGCCTGCCAACATGGATGAAATCTTGTTGGCTTTGAATAGAATCCAAGAGCTTCACGCATTGAAGATGGACAATGTGATGCTGCGGTCGCAGTTGCAGGAACGCTACCAGTTTGACAACATCATAGGACGGAGTGCTCCAATGGAGGCTCTGTACAGGATCATCCGCAGGGTGGCCAAAACCGATTCGACGGTGCTCTTGACCGGCGAGAGTGGCACGGGCAAAGAGCTCATTGCAAATGCCATTCATTTCAGCAGTGACCGCAATAACAAACCGATTGTCCCGATCAACTGTGGTGCAATTCCAGAGGAATTGCTGGAAAGCGAGTTGTTCGGCCACGAGAAGGGAGCATTTACGGGAGCGGTCAAGGAGCGTAAGGGTCGATTTGAATTGGCGCACCGCGGTACGATTTTTTTGGACGAAATAGGCGAAATGCCCCTGAAGCTTCAGGTGAAACTGCTGCGTTTTCTGCAAGAACGCAAGTTCGAACGAATAGGGGGAGGGCGCACGATTCAGGTGGATGTGCGCATCATTGCTGCAACCAACAAAGACCTGGAGAAAGCGGTTGAGAATAGCGAGTTCAGAGAAGATTTGTATTATCGTATCAATGTCATTCCCATTCGAGTTCCCCCATTGCGGGAAAGGGATGGCGATGTGGCTCTGATCGCTCAACATTTTTTGAGACAGCACTGCATGGAAAAAGGCGTTTCCCTCAAGAAATTGACGAGCTCTGCGATGGCCGCGCTGGAGGCCTACGAATGGCCCGGCAACGTGCGCGAACTGGAGAACTTGATCGAGCGGCTGGTCATTCTCACGGAAGCTGACGTTATCCAGATGAACGATCTGCCCGCACGGATACGCCGGCAACCGAAGTCTCACGTGGAGAACAAGGAACAGCTTATTGAGGCAGGGGGCGTGGACCTGAAAAAGACCCTTGATGAGCTTGAAAATAGACTGATCATGGAGGCTCTGGAGAAAGCCAACGGCGTTCGTGCCAGGGCTGCTCAGTTGTTGGGTTTGAATCGCACCACCCTGGTCGAGAAGATGAAAAAGAAGCACCTCACCTATTAATCAATTCCCGCAGACAGCCTGCGGCTCCCCGGTTTTTACTCTCCCCTGCAACATGGCTCTCCTTTTCCTGCATGAGTGGCTTGAGCGCTTCGCGGCCGTAACAACCTGTTGGGCCGGAATGCTCCGCTGCGCCCCATCGGCATTGGCACCACTCTTGCTCCTTCTTTTGCTTCCAACGACTCTATATGGGGTGCAATGACTACAGGACTCTTGATGAGATTGGAATATGACAGGATTCTATTCACAGACGAGAAGTGTCAAAATTTTGGTTGCAGCCGTGGTCTTGATCTCGTCGTTGCTTATTGATGCTTGCTGCGCCTCGGCGGCAGAACTGCACCGAGTCCGTTTCGGAGACCATGCGTCGTTCACCCGCATCGTATTTGATATGCAGGGTGAACGACCTGTCCGCATCGAGGATTCTGAACGGGACAAAGTCATCATTGAATATCAAAAACTCACCGCCAGGGTTCAGCCTTCGAAACTCCCCTATCGGTATTTCAAATTGGTGACGAAAATTCGGTTCACGAGATCAAACCAGGGCACAAGCATTGTCGTGTCGTTAAAGCCCAACACCTCCATGAGCTATTTCTACCTGGAGCATGATCCCCCCAAACCCGGATGGTATCGTTTGGTGATGGATTTTTCAGCGGATACCGCCCCTGCCGCTTCCCTCGCTCCCACTCGCGACCGGGATAAGCCTGGCATTCCGTTGGACCCCCCCCCAAAGGAGCGAACGGTTGGCGACCAGCCGGGCAAGGCGGAGGGCATTGCCCCCGGCGAAACTGCTCGGCCCCTGAGTCAAAAAGCCGAAGAACGCCACGCCGTCCTTGCCGCGGGAGCTAAGCCGAATATCATAAAACCCCTGACAATGTCAAGTCAACTTTTTGACGGTGGACAGCGCAAGCCAATTCCCCTAACCCGTCAAAAGAACAAAGTGGAGCAGGCGGGCGATCCTGCCACGAGCCGTTCCAGCGACCAGGCTCTTGTCATGGATTCAGTCAACTCCGTGGCTGATCCGGCGTCTGCAGCCACAGAAAAGGAAGCGACCGCGCCGCATGAAATGATTCGAAACTGTGAAAACGGTATTCCAACCGATCCCGATGATCCTCAAGTGCCCCTGCTGCTCTTCCGCTGTGCATCGGCATACCTGCAAATGGGGGACATGCAAAAGTGCAAGGAATATCTGGAAAACATAATTGCCGACTATCCTCGTGCTGCCGTTGTGCCTTTGAGCTGGATGCAACTGGGCCGCCTGCAATTGACGCTCAATGATTCAGTCGGCGCCGTTACGTCCTTCCGCACCGCCCTCTCTCTTGAACTCAGTCCGGCCGACAAACTTGAAGCCAACTACCAATTGGGAAAGGCATTGTCCAAGGTGAACGCTCATCAGGATGCCATAGGCCATTTCCAGGAATGCCTCTCCATGGACCCCAAGGCGTACTTAAAACATCCCGATTTGCTTAGATATTTTGGGGAGTCCCTGTTCGCTGTCGCGCAATATGCCGAAAGCTATCGATACCTGATGCACTACATCAACCTGGACGTCCAGGGTGCCGACAAGGATCTGGTGCTGGCAAGAATTGCCGAGACATTGCAGCACAAGGGAGAGAAACATCTGGCTGACAAATTATCTCGATACATTGTCCAACAATATCCCGGCACAGAGGGCTACGTCATCAGTCAAATCCGCACAGCAGAGTCATTGGAGCGGGGCAGCCAAATGAGCGCCGAGGCCTGCCAGATCTACCGCCAGTTGGCTGAACGCCCCCTTTCGTTGCCTCTGATGAAGGTGGTCTTTTTCAAGTTGGCCGTTTGGGAATGGCAAAACCGGAATTATGCACAGAGCCTCTCATTGGTTGAAAAGATCCTTCAGGGCCGGAGCAATGCGGCTGAATTCGATGAATTTTTGGCGCTCAAGGAACGGATAGTGAGCGACTGGGCGAAGTCCGCTTTCGCCAACAAAGACTACCTGAAAGTGGTGGAGCTCTATAAGGAATACCCGTCCTGGTTTCAAGCGAACGGGAGCGGCTCGTTGCTAGCTGCCGTCGCAGAAAGCTACGGTCAATTGAAACTCTATTCCAGGGCGATCGACATATATCGGAACCTGCTGCGCGATGTGGCGGCGGAAAATGATGAATGTCACCTTAAGATATCGGAATATGCTCATTTGGCGGGTGATCCCGACACTGCGATGAACCATCTGGCACAAGTCCAATCAGTCGCTCTGGAGCCGGAGAAACAGCGCCTGACGGCAGAGATCCGTTTCGGTCGGGGCGACTATCAGGGGGCTGTGACGCAATTCGACCTGTTGCTCGGCGATGGGTACACACCCGAAGCGACTGACCTGGTCCTGTTGTGGCACTACGCTGAATGCTTGATTAAAACAGATCGCCCGGAGGATGCCCTGGAACAGCTCCACGTTATCCATGACCGGTTGAGCAAGGACGACGCGGAGCAGAGGGTCCGTCTGTGTTTGATGCAAAGCGAGTGTTATGAGGCTCTCAAGCAACCGCAGCAGGCGGCTGAGATGCTGGAGAAAGCGATTGCTCTCAATCCTTCCGGGGAACTGAAGGGTCGCTTGAACTATCAGCTTTCCCATCTCTACGCCAAAGCCGGGCAGGCCGACAAGGCCATGGAAAAGCTCCATGAGCTGATGAAATCTTCGCAGCCGTTCTGGCAAACAGCTGCGCAACAGAAGCTGGATTATCTCAAGCTGGAGGATAACAAGTCCAAGCGGGCTGCATTTTAGCGCTGCACCGGAAGTGACGACCTGGCTGGCGAGGGCGCCGGCACCTCGGGGAGACGAGGCGATGACCATTTTGATCGTATCATCAAATCGCCATGAAGTTGACGATTTGAAGGGTTGTATCGAACAACAGGGATGTGCGTGTAGGGTGGCTGCAACGATGGATTCAGCCTCAAAACTGATGGACCGCAGTGACATTGGCCTGGTGTTGCTCAGTTCCAATGGTCACACGGCTCACACGGTTCGCTTCCTGGAGCATTGGCAATCGCTCTTGAAGCAGCCCCCGGTGATAGTGATGAGTCATAAGCCCAGCCTGGAGGATGCAATTGAATTGATGAAGGCGGGAGCGCAAGATTATTGGGTGAAGCCTTTGGTGCCCGAACGGCTCATCAAAACCATCGCGCTCCTGGCCGACCGACCGGACCGCACGGAGCAGTCCTGCCATTTGCGTCACTCCGATATCATAACCAGCAACCCGGTTATGCTCCAACTGAAAGAGATAGCCAAACGCGTGGCTGCAAGTAATGCGGCCGTATTTATTCAAGGAGAGAGCGGCACAGGCAAGGAACTCTTTGCCAAGTACCTGCATACCCACAGCGAACGCTCAAGCAAGCCGTTCATCCCTCTAAACTGTGCTGCGCTGCCCGAATCTCTCATCGAGAGCGAGTTGTTCGGCCATGAAAAGGGCGCCTTTACTGGAGCGACCAGAGCCAAGCCGGGCAAGTTTGAATTGGCGCATACGGGCACCTTGTTCTTGGACGAAGTCACGGAAATTCCAATTCACCTTCAGCCCAAACTCTTACGCGTGCTGCAGGAAAATGAATTGGACCGGGTGGGCGGCAAGTACCCCGTGCCCATAGACGTCCGCGTAGTCGCTTCAACCAACCGTACGATTGACGAAGCCCTGGCGCAGGGTCACTTCAGAAAAGATCTTTACTACCGGCTTAACGTGATACCCTTAAAGCTCCCACCGCTGCGTGAGCGGCTGGAAGATCTTCCCTTGTTGTGTCAACACTTTGTGGCCAAATACAACCAGATTCACAAACGCTGCATTGCTCAAATACAACCCGCAGCCATGGCGGCTCTGGCGGAGCACTCCTGGCCGGGCAACGTGCGTGAACTGGAGAATATCATTCAGCGGGCCATGCTGTTGAGTAGGGACCATGTCATCAGCCGAGAGGATCTCATATTCGATCAGTCTCAACCGCATCAAGCACCTGCTTTGGGTCTTGATGTCATGCCCATTGACGACATGGAACGGCTGCTCATCGAGAAGGCATTGGCAAACTGCCGCGGCAACCGCACACGGGCGGCGGAAATTTTGGGGATCAGTGTGCGCACCCTGCGCAATAAGCTCAGCCTTTATGCCGGGCAGGGCGCAAGCAGGGATGCGTGAGTGCCGTCAGGTTGTCCGGACCTCTTGCCAGTGTCTTGGCAGAGCTGCCACGAAACTTTTTTGACGTTCAGCCGACCGGATGGACGTCAACGTTTTGACAATGCGTCCGAGAGCCGCTGATCGTAAAGGGTGCTTCGACGTGGTGTGAGGCCATGGCAGTGGTATGAAATGTGCTTGTACCCTGGCGTGAAAGGAGAATCACAATGAATAATGAGAGTAAAGTTTTTGACCGTACAATCGCACTCATGAGGGACCGACTGAATCTCGGTTCGCTCAATCACCAACTGGTTTCAAGCAATTTGGCCAACCTCAATACACCGGGTTTCAACGCCAGGGAGCTCTCTTTTGAAGAGACCCTCAAGAGTTACCTTGGAGAACCGGGCTTTCATATGGTGAAGTCCGATGCCGGCCACCTTGCCCCTGGTGACGCCGTCTGGCCCGGGGTGCCTGTAACAACCGAGGAGATCGGCGCGGTCAATTTGGAGCAGGAAATGATGAAGCTGACGCGCAACAGCATTGAATATCAATTCATCACGACGATGCTCAACAAGAAGTTTTCGATGCTGCGCCAAGCGATCAGTGAAGGAGGACAATAGTGGATTTGGAAACCTCTATGAAAATAAGCGCTTCCGGGTTAGCGGCGCATCGTACCTGGTTAAATGTGGTGTCCGCCAACCTGGCCAATGTGAATACAACGAGGGCCGACGATGGCCAACCTTACCGGCGCAAGACGGTCATCTATGAGACTGTCCCCGTGGCGGAGCGATTTGATCGGTCGCTCGACGGCGCCCTGGAGGATGCTTTGGGAAAAGTGCAGGTGAGGGAAATTGTTCCTGACGGGCGCGACTTTAAGCGCATCCATGACCCCAGCCACCCTGATGCCGACGGGGATGGCATCGTTCAGATGCCGAACATCAACCCCGTCGAGGAAATGGCCAATTTGATGATCGCCACCCGTTCCTATGAAGCCAATCTGGCCGCTTTGAACATGGCTAAACAATTGGCTCTAAAAGCCATGGAAATAGGCAAATAACAGAACATGGGGGAGGAAAAATTTTCCCCCTTGAGCAGGGGTGGCTGTCAGATGGACCCCGAACAGAGATTGAACCTACTATCGAAAGGAATTTCCGATGCGTATCAGTTCGTCCGCTGACGGCTGGCAGAGCAACGGCTTGGCGGCATCGGTGCAGGAAGCGTCACCGACTGGGTTTGCCGACGAGTTGAAGGCCAACATCAAGGCAGTCGATCAGTTTCAGCGCGAGGCTGAAACGGCGATGCAGGAAGGGGCCGTCAACGGTGTCAAGAACATCCACGAGACGATGATTCAACTGGAAGAAGCGGACCTCAGTTTGCGGCTGCTCCTTAAAGTACGGAATAAGGCTCTGGACGGTTATCAGGAAATCATGCGAATGCAGTTCTAGCGGATCGTGTGAACGGCTCAGACCATCAGCTCACTGGTTGTGTATCCTATGAACAAGTTAGTGCATTTCCTCAAGAGTCTAAAAAACGGCTACGCCCAGTTGCCCACACCTCAGAAGATCTTTTATGCGGGATCTCTGGCGGTCCTGTTGGGCAGCCTGCTCTTCCTGGCTTACACAATCAACAGAACGGAGTACTCGAATCTGTACACGGGATTGTCCGAAGAAGATTTGAGTGGAGTTGTTGCCGCCCTCCAGGCACAAAATAAACCCTATAAGATAACCGGAAACAGCATAGCCGTGCCGGCTGAATCCCTGTATGAAACCCGCATGGCGCTCGCTCAGGCGGGACTCCCCAAGGGCGGCGGTGTCGGGTTTGAGATATTTGATGAACAAAAACTGGGCAGCACCGAGTTTGTGCAGAAAATCAATTATCAAAGGGCGCTCCAAGGGGAATTGGCCCGAACCATCAACCGGCTCAATGAAGTACAGGAAAGTCGCGTGCATTTGGTGCTGCCCAGCGAAAGTGTTTTTGTCGAGGATCAAAAGCCTCCCAGTGCCGCTGTTGTTCTAAAGCTGAGACCGGGCACCAAGCTCGATTCCACTCAGATCCAGGGCATTGTGAATCTAGTGGCGAGTACGGTGCAGGGTTTGCCGGAAGACAAGGTGACCATTATGACAACGGACGGCCAGGTG
>FWPV01007996.1_pt1 | contig 18803 bp, 14 predicted proteins | sample 2228371 | NCBI WGS metagenome assembly FWPV01 (sample SAMEA103939776, study PRJEB20133) | metagenome
GGCACAAAGTGCCGCCCATTGATTTTTGGGCTTGAAATCAGAGCCGCTCGGCGCGCTGACGCGCGCCTCGCGGTTGGTCAAAACGAGGTTCGAGCCGAACAAAGTTCGGCAAGCAACCTTTTTGGCAAACAGGTTGCTCTCTTGTGCGATTTTAGGCAGATTTTCTGCTTCTTTTATCCATTGTTCCATCGGTTCGAGCCAGCCAGTCCGCTTTTGTTCAAGACGGGTTATTTGTTCCTCTAGTGACTTCTTCTCGGAAAGAAGTTTTGCTTTTTCAGTGAGATATACTTTACGTTCAATATCCTGCTCTAAATAGGCATCAAGAAGGCGTTGAAGTTTGATTTGTAAAGCATTGATTTTCTCTCGCGCTTCTTGAACAAAAGCGGTCGCGGATTGGGCGGCTTCCGCTTTGTCTTTTTCCAACATCCTTCTCATCTCCGCCGCCCAATCCGGTCTCAAAGAAAATTTTTGAAGGAGTTGGGATAACTGCCGATTTAATTCTTCCTCGCGGACATAAGGTTGGGAGCAGTTGCCGCGCTTTTTGGTACAGCGGTAGTAAATATGCCCTTTTTGCTTTTCAGCAGTTATCCCCATTCCGCACTCGGCGCAACGCAGAAGGCCGCAGAACGCTTGCGGCTCGTTTTTGGGTCTATGGTGCGGTCGTCCGCGCTCTTTCAAAATTTCTTGTACCCTATCAAAAATTTTCTTTGAGACGACTGGCTGGTGTTTGCCTTCGTGGACTTCTCCGGCATAGCGAAAGAGGCCGATGTAGAACGGATTGGAAAGGATAAAAGAAATTCTGTCTCGGTTGATTCGCTTGCCGGCGCTTGAAAGTATTCCGTTTTGCGCCAAAAAGTTTGAGATGTCCTCAAGACGAGAATTGTTTTGCGCGTATAGTTCAAAAGCGCGGCGAATAATCGGGGCTTTCTTTTTGTCCATGACGATTGATTTGATGCGAACATCGTTTAGGTAACCAATGGGCGCAACGCTCGGATACTCGCCGCGCTTCACTTTTTGGCGCAATCCACGGCGCGTATTTTCGGCAAGCGAATCCACATAGTATTTGCTTTGCCCGAAAACTATGTTCAACATAAATTTTCCTTGTGGCGTATTTTCAAACCACAGCGTTGGGAATTTGAGCGATTGAATATGCCCGCAGTCCAAAAGATAGATAATCCGTCCACCATCAACAGAATTGCGCGCCAATCTGTCCGCATGCCAAGCCAAAATTCCGTTCGCTTCGCCGTGTTCTATCCGGTTCAGCATTTCATTAAAGATTGGGCGGCCCGGAATTTTAGCGCTCTGTTTTTCCACAAATTCTTCAACAATATTTAATCCCTCGGTTTTCGCAAAGGCGCGCAATTCTGCAAGCTGGTCCTCAATAGAACGCACTTGTTTATCTTCCACATCAGTGGACTTGCGGGCATACAAAAAGAATTTTTGCGGTGGTATTACTTTATCCATAGTTTTGAAAAAGTCAGAACTCAAATGGCCGCCCCGGTGCACACAACCAAGGAAACCTTGATCGTTCCGAGACGGCCATTAGAAAAGGCTTCCTCGTCGGTTGTGTGCATTTTCAGTATAGCAAAAATTCTTTTTGTGGCAAAGCAATGCGAAACAGAATTTCAAAATCGCACAAGAGCGAACCTCGTTTTGGTCAACCGCGAGGCGCGCGTCAGCGCGCCGAGCGGCTCTGATTTCAAGCCCAAAAATCAATGGGCGGCACTTTGTGCCGCCCACGATTTGTCTCTCAAAAAGCCGAAAAGTTTTATTGTGGTGTACCTATACAACCAAAGGAGGAAACGATATGTGGCAAAAGACTATCGCAGACGCTCTTAACTCTGCAATCACGAAGGTTTTCTCGGGTATGAATGTCGGTCCGGTTGGATTGGCAAATATCGGAAAACCTCCAAAACGGGAAATGGGCGACTTCGCCTTCGCCTGCTTCGAATTGGCAAAAGGATTGAATCAAGAACCGACAAGCGTTGCTGTTTTGTTGATGGCCAACCTGCCACCGATGTCTTGGATTAGCAAGACGGAGGCAAAGGGGCCTTACATCAACTTCTTCTTGGAGAGGGGCGAGGCGATCAAGCAGGTATGTGAGCAGATCCTGACGGAGAAGGCCATCTACGGATGCAACAAGTCGCGGCAGGGGGAAAAGATTATGGTAGAGTTTTCATCTCCCAACACCAACAAGCCTCTGCATCTTGGGCACTTACGCAATACCTTGCTCGGAGACGCTCTTGCTTTCATTCTTGAAGCTAACGGCGCGGAAGTTGTGCGTTCAAACCTTGTTAACGATCGTGGCATCCACATCTGTAAAACCATTTTGGCATATCAGAAGTGGGCCAACGGCGCAACACCTCAATCTCTCGGCGTTAAGGGTGACCACTATGTGGGTGACCTTTATGTCCAATTTGAGAAGGCGTTCAAACAAGAAGTCTTCCAGATGGAGTTTGATCAGGAAGATTTTGAAGCTTGGGCGCGGGAGCACGGATTTGATCTTACCGAACTCTCCGAAAAGGAGATCGAGGTAAGACGTGATGACTACGATCGTAGTCGGTCGCCTTTGCATCAGGAAGCCCAAGACCTGTTAAAAAAATGGGAGGAGGGCGACGAAGAAGTGCATCGGCTTTGGAAGATGATGAACGAGTGGGTAATGAACGGTTTTAAGGAGACGTACGATCGACTCGGTATCTCTTTCGACCGTTACTACCTAGAAAGCAAAACCTACACGTTGGGTAAAAGTTTGGTTGAAAGCGGTTTAAGTAAAGGCATCTTTGAGAAAGATACCAGTGGAGCCGTGATCGCCAACTTGCGCCCATACGGTCTTGGCAAGAAAATCTTGCTGCGGCCGGATGGGACATCCATCTATATCACGCAGGACTTGGGGACGACGGTTATCAAGCAACATGACTATGACCTGACACACTCCATCTGCGTGGTGGCTCGCGAACAGGAACATCACTTCAAAGTTCTCGCCAAACTTCTTGATCTGTTCGGGTACGAATGGGCAGGCGGACTCTATCACATGAGCTACGGCCTTGTTCATCTGCCCGAGGGCAGGATGAAGTCGCGGGAAGGCACCGTCGTTGACATTGACGATTTCCTGGACAACCTTTTTGCCATGGCATTAAAGGAAGTCAGAGCGCGCGGCAATGTGCCCACTGAACTCCAAGCGTCATTGGCGCAGGTTATCTCTTTGGCTGCCGCGAAATTTGGTTTTCTGAGTGTGGAGCCGATTCGGGACATGACATTTAACAATTCCGAGCTTAAATCTCCGAGCGTAAGCTCGAGAGATGGAGCTGATCCGCCGTTAGGCGGCGAGCTTGCTCGTAGCAGATAGAAACCCCGAGCGTAAGCTCGTGGGAGATTCATCATTGGCGGATTATCCAGCCGTTGTTGAGGAGGCGGGGCAAAAATACAGCCCAAGTCTCGTTGCAAATTATCTCTACCAACTCGCTCAAGCCTTCTCGGTGTTTTACCATGCTGAGAATGTCTTGAAAGAAAAGGATGAGATGAAACGGTGCGGCCGGCTTGCTCTCTGCGGTTCGGTGAGTCAAGTTCTCGTCAATGGACTGGCGTTGCTTGGCATTGAAGCGCCGGAAACCATGTAACTTAGCGGCCTACGCACTTGTCGTAGGCCGCTTTTTTTATTATAATAAGTTCAACGAATTATGTTTAAACTTACTTTCATTGGTAGCGGTTGTTGGCAGGGTATCCCTGCTCCTTTTGGCGACGACGCGATTAGTCAAAATGTCGAGTGGGGTTCTAAGGATTTTAGATTTAGAACTTCTTTGCTTATTGAGACCGAAGACAAAAAAAATATCATTGTTGAAGCCACACCAGATATAAGATTGCAATCATGGAAATATAAATTAAAAGCTCCGGATGCTATTTTGATCTCACACTGGCATTGGGATCATTTCTTTGGACTTCTTGATGTGGATTGGTTTGCAGAAAAAAACGGACTTGCCGTTTACGGCAACAAGATTACCAAGCAATGGTATGATGACAGAATGAGTCACCTTAAAAAAGTTGATTTAAAGGTTTTTTCGTCATACGAGCCTTTTACGATTGATAATATAAAAATTACTCCCATTGCTGTAAGTCATGTTCAAGAAACTGACGGCTTTTTATTTGAGGATATAAAAACAAAGAGAAAGCTGGCGTATCTTGCAGACTTAAACGGCATACCGGATAAGACTGCCAAACTGATAAAAGATATTGACACAATTATAATCGACGCGACGTATCTTGAGTCGGACATCAGCGACGACCCAACCCACCTGCGAAAAAACGAATTTGCTCCATTTCTTCAAGATCTCAAAGCGAAAGAAATTATCCTTACTCACATCGGCTCATATCAGGGCATGACCCACAAAGAGTTTGAGTCAAAATTCCCACAATACACCATCGCTTACGACGGTTTGGAACGAATGTTTAATTAATTCACGCTTCTTTGTTTTTGATAGAAAAAGTGTGCTCGTATGACAACGAACGCACTGGTAAGTTACGAGAAAGCCCCTTTCAAGGTTTCGCAGGAGCAACCACACCGAAGCGAAAGCAGGGGTGGTACAAATGCTCGGGGTTATCCCGTGTAAAGAGATTTCTCCCTATAAACTCTCGCATGGCAACCAATTTCAAAACGGTTTCGGTGTACAAAGGTTTTTCCTCGAAAGGAATCATCTTGAGTACACCGAGCAATCCTCGGCCGCTCAGGTTCTCAATGTAGTGGGACAATTCGGGTTCCTTGCGTGGAATCTGGTACAACTCGGGACGGAGTCTCAAGATATCCACGCTAGTTGTAATCGCATGCTCCAAGCTTTCCAGAAAGGATCGCAGCAAGCGCGACGAATGAGTTGGGAAAATCTCCTTCCAGCTCTCCGGGATATTTTCAGGAGCAACCGCTCCCACCCACGGCTGAGAAAGAGAGTGACACCAAACCATCGCGTCGTACTTGGCCGCTTCATTTTGGAGGGCTGAAAGCTCCATAGTAGCCAGCCGATGTATCGCAGATTGCAAATCTGCAAACAACACAATTTCGGTCGGATACTTGAAGTCGATGATCCTCCCGAACAGCTCATGTATCCAGAATAGCCAATCCAGATACTGCTCGACATGGTCTGCTTGCCTGTTGTGGACACAGACGAGCGTGTCAATGTCGGAGTACCGACTATCTTTTTCGATAGCAAAGCTGCCAAAAATATAGGCGAAGACGAGCTCATTGCCGAAGATCCGTGGCACAACTTCCTGAAACTGCGTTGCCACAATGTGCTGTTCCCAGTTTCCTTTTGCTCTCGGAAGGGCGGAGAACAGTTTTTGTCCTTGTGGCGACAGAAAGTTGTGAATTTCCCGGGGAACGAGAAGCGGTTTGGCGATGTCTATGCCGCGATACGAGACCATGGATGCGCCCGGACTGTATCCACCATACTCCTCTGTGCCGCGCTCAACATCGTGAATGGTTCTGTCCTTCAATACGATACTGCCCAACACGCCAGAAACATAGTCGCTTTCGCCGAACAAAGAAATGTACATCTCCTTGTTCTGATACCGGGCATTGGACTCGTTGAAATAGAGCGCCAATTCTCGGTCGTGTTCGTACTCTAAAACCACAAAGAGCGGCGAGTACAATTCGACGAAATTTTGCAACTGGCGAATCGAGGCGCGCAGTACGCAAGGATACATGACATTGTGGTTAATGTCGATTTGTCCGCCATAGACAATCGTTGCTCCATGACGGCGAGCGTTAGAGATCAGCTTGACTGTGTCCAACAGCGAAGATGACTCGAACATCGGGCCGACGACCACAGTATCATCTTCATACGAATCACCACACTTTACCCGCTCAAGCTCGTTTGTCAGCTTTTGTAGGTATGTGTCGATGACATCGCTGTGAACAAGAATGGCATCCGGTCCGGCGCAATCCTGGCCGTTGTTGAACAGCTTTACATGCAGCGTTTTTTCAACCACTAGCTTAATGTCTGAGCTTGGCGTAATTACCAGCGGATTGTGTCCAACACCGTTAAAAAGCAGGAGAGTGTCCTTGCCACATGCCTTGCGGATGCTGAGGAAGTTTTCGTGTCTTCCTGTGAAAAGGACAACAGATGCCTTTTTGCAGTGTTGTTCCACAAAATGCTCGCGAGTACCATGGAAAACGCTGACATTGGGATAATGCTCTGCGAAGGACAGAGCATCAGACAACTCGACAAAGACTTCTTTCATTCTTTCCGGAGCACGGATCGCCAGCGATACTGATTGATACGCCGGCATCGCACTGAACAGAACGAAAGAGTACAATGGCAAATTGAGGGGCAGAAATACTGCCGTTTCTTGTGAGAAAGGCGTTTCAGTGAAGTAGTGCTCAATCTCTCCAAGGCTCTCAAGAGTTTCCACGGAACGGTTAAACTCGTCATCAACCACTTGCTTGCTTTCATACTTGCGCAAAACATCGTGGATGTTTGCAACGTTTGATTTCAGATGAGCGGCAAATGATCTTGCGTGCTCAACAGCGTTACGGTGCCACATATCGTTTCCTCCTTTGGTTGTATAGGTACACAAAAAAACTCCGCTATGCGGAGTTTTAAAATTTGGCAATCTTTCTTACGCCTTTTCTGCTGCTGCCGCGATTTCTTCCTGCTTTTCAGTTTCGGGAATTTTTTCCGCTTCCGGTTTTTCGACTTTGGCAATTTCGCGAAAGAAGAGAGTCCAGGCAGTGGTTTTGTAAGTGAGAAATATCGAAGAAACAAAAAGCAAAACATTCAAGGCCAAAAGAATGGCACATATCAGGAATATCCCGAAAGCGATTTTGCTTAAACTCCAAAAAAGGATTCCGGTTGGAACAAGAACGAGAAGGGCGATTCCAAAGACGGGCAGAAGAACAATCCCCGCGATTATATTCACTGCAAGAATGAGAAGAGAAAAAATGAACGAATTTTTTATATTCCCGAGAAGCAAATTATATCCCGCCTCAACCGCGCTCCAAACCTGAAGATCGGAAAGAATGATATAGAATTCAGCGAAAATGTTGGTGAGGCCGATAACAAACATAAGGGGAATGAAAATGGCAACAGCCAAAAGTCCGACGAAAATAGCGCCGATCCAAGAGCCTTTCACAGCCAGAAATATAACCGGAATCGTCAAGACCGACACGATGACCATTGTCGCGAAAAAGACAAACAGAAAGAGCTTGAATAATGTCCATAAATATTTTTTCCCGATTTTCCAGCCCTCGCGAAAATTTGTTTCCTTGCCCTGGGCAATGAGATTCACCGATTTCACCAGTCCTGCTTTTCCAACGAGGGATATCAGAAACAGAATTATTCCGACGGCAAACAAAACAAGAGCGATGACGAGGACAATCTGCCAGTGAGTTTCGACGAAGTTTTGAACAGTGTCAGTTTGTTTTTCCCAATCCTCGTTTCCTCCCACGTTAAAGCTTCCCGGTGATCCCAGCGCCATCAAAAGTCCAAACCATAGCAAAAAACGATTCTGCCAGACAATCCGCCCGGTCTCTTTCAGAATTTCAATGAAGAGAATTTCTTTTTTTCCGAGTTTGTTTATTTTGTTCATTTTCGTCGTTCCGAAAGTACTTTGACTCACCATTCGAGATTTCCAGCGAAATCTCTTATTGTAGAATTTGCTCGCAATTCCGACGTAACGTCGGAGACCATACTTAACTTGCAAATTATACTGTGTCAAAGTACTTTCGGAACGCTTTTTTAGTAAAATGGAATGTTTCTGGTGAGCAAAAATTTCCGCAAAAATTTTCCATTTTTCAGATTTGCTTCGTTTTATTCGTGTCAATATTCGTTTCTTTCGTGTTTTTTATCAGCTCATTAAACTCCTCCTGCTCAATGGTTTCTTTTTCCAGAAGCGTCTTGGCGATTTTTTCAAGAATAGATTTTTTCTCGATAATAATTTTTTCAGCAGTCTTATAAGCGTCGGAGATAAATCTGGAAACTTCCTGATCAATTTTCGTCGCGGTTGTCTCGGAATAGTTTTTTTCCTCGCTGATTTCTTTTCCCAAAAAAATCAATTCTTCTTTGCGGCCAAAGGTGCGTGGTCCGAGAGCGCTCATTCCAAAGCGCGTAACCAGCTTTCGGGCGATATCAGTGGCTCGCTCGAGATCATTTGAAGCGCCGGTGGTAACATCGCCAAAAATTGCTTTTTCGCTAACGTATCCTCCCAGAAGCACTGCCAGTTCATCGATGAAATAGGTGCGGGAATAGAGTCGTTTGTCCTCTTGCGGAGCAGCCAAAGTATAGCCGGCCGCCTGCCCACGCGAGATAATCGAGACTTTTTGAACTGGGTCGGCATTAGGAAGACTTGAGCCCACAAGAGCGTGCCCCGCTTCGTGATAGGCAATGATTTCTTTTTCCTTCACATTGAGAATCTTGCTTTTTCTTTCCGGGCCCAGAATCACTTTTTCAATGGAAATGCGCATTTCCTCAGGTCCGATTTGCTTTCTTCCGCGGCGGGCGGCCAAGATGGCAGCTTCATTGACGAGATTGGAAATATCAGCGCCGGAAAATCCAGGCGTGCGCGAAGCAATCTGCTTGAAATCAACCGTTTTTTCAATAGGTTTGTTTTTGGCGTGAATTTTGAGAATAGCTTCTCGCTCTTTGATGTCTGGGAGATCAAGAACCACTCGGCGATCAAATCTTCCGGGGCGCAGAAGAGCCGGATCCAAAACGTCCGGGCGGTTGGTGGCGGCAATTACAATCACATTGGTATCAGTTTCGAACCCATCCATCTCAACAAGAATTTGATTCAAGGTTTGTTCGCGCTCGTCATGTCCCCCGCCAAGTCCTGCTCCTCGATGGCGTCCGACAGCGTCAATCTCGTCAATAAAGACAATAGCCGGCGCGCTTTTTTTGGTTTGCTTGAAAAGGTCGCGAACGCGGCTGGCTCCCACTCCCACGAACATTTCCACAAATTCCGATCCAGAAATACTGAAAAAAGGAACATTAGCCTCGCCCGCCACTGCTTTGGCAATAAGCGTCTTTCCGGTTCCGGGTGGGCCAAGAAGAAGAACACCTTTGGGAATCCGCGCTCCAAGATCCAAAAATTTTTTCGGGTGTTTCAAAAATTCAACAATTTCTCGGAGCTCCTCTTTGGCTTCTTCCGCGCCGGCAACGTCGGCAAAAGTTATTTTCTTTTTTCCATTTCCCTTTGGCGGAATAAGGCGGGCTCGAGACATTCCAAAGGAAAGGGCCTGATTGTTTCCGCGTTGGGCGGAACGCATCATGAACCACAAAAATATGCCGATGATTATGAAAGGAAGAAAAAAAGGAATAACCGAATTGATCCAAAAAGCGGCGCCAGTCGTGTCTTTTATGTCGATGCTCACCGCGCGAAGCTTTTCCGCGTCCACGCCATAGTTTTTGAGTGATTCGGAAAGCGACGATTCAGCTTCTTTGCGGGAACTTTCTTTTGTGTCATCTGCAAGAGTGATGTTGAGTTTGTCTCCCTCGACTTGAATATCTTTCACTTTCCCTTCATTGATTTGGTTAGCCAATTCATTGAGGGTGATGCCATTTACTTTCTGAATAGGTGTGTTGTAAACCATCACAATGCCAGAAACGACGAAAAATATCAGCAAGATTATAATGAGGTTTTTGATGAAATTTCGCATTTATTCAGATACGAATTTAATGAATACTAACACGAATGCAACGAAACTTAATTCGTTTAATTCGCGTGACTATTTGTTGTATTAGTGTTTCCTGATTACTAATTTATCACCTTTTCGCTCGATTTTCAATCTTTTGAATTTAACAACTTGTCTCTTTCCCTTTCCACTTTTTATGATTTTCAAGACTTCCTCGATGTGAGCGGATTCAATTTCGCGCAGATTCGGATTGTGTTTTTCAATCATAAGGCGCAAAACTTCTCTTTGGATGGCTGGATGCAAATTATTCAATTCCGAAACTTGCAAATCTTTTTTCATCGCCAGCCATTCTTTCGCGTAGCGATTCAAAAAATCATAGTCATCCGCGACGGATTGGGAGAGTTTGTACAAAACTTCCTGAATATTTGGATTATATCCTTTTGAAAGTTGCGGCAGGAGCTCGTTTCGGATTTTGTTTCGCGTGAAATCAGCTTCCAGATTAGTTTTGTCGATTCGATACGGCACTTTTTTCTTACGCAAATATTCCAATATCTCTTTTCGCGGGATGTTGAGCAGGGGGCGAATAATATTGTTATTTCTAAACTTAATTGCGCTCAACCCTCGCAGACCTGTTCCTCGCAAAATTCGCAGAAGAACCGTTTCGGCTTGGTCGTTGAGGTTATGGCCAACAGCGATGTAGTCGGCTTTGTTTTTTTTGCAGACTGTTTTGAAGAAATTATATCGGATTGCGCGAAGGCTATCTTCAGATTTGACAGCTGACAGCTGACAGCTGACAGCTGACATTTTTTTTATTTCGATTGAAAGTGAATATTTTTTTGCTAGTATTCTCACTAATTCTTCATCTTTGTCAGAATCCTTTTCTCTCAATTTATAATTTACGTGAGCGGCAATAATTTCCAGATCGTATTTCTTTTTCAATTTGTATAATACATCCAGTAAGCAAGCCGAATCCGGCCCGCCGGAGATACCGACGACAATTCTCGCCCCGCAGGGGAATAGTTGGTGGCGAAAAATATTTTCCTGGATTTTTTTGATGAAATTTCTTATATATTTTGACATTACACATAATGACGATCGTCATTATGTGTAATATTCAATTTCCGTGATTGTTATAAACTTTTTAGTGATTATTTTGTTTGGGATTTTATAATCTCTGCCACTTTTTCAATTGTTTCTTCAAGCTTTCCTTCCTCGTTGACAATTTTGAAGTCGTAAATATCTTCGTGCCTCATCCATTCTTTTGTATATTTCATCCGCTCTTTCAAATATTCTTCTGAAACACTTAGATCGCGGCGCAAAATTCTTTCCCGCAGAATTTCAAGTGAAGGCGGCGCGATATAAATCGATTTTATTTCGGGATATTTCTTTTTTACGCTTATTACTCCCTTGTATTCAATTTTCCAAATTCCAATCTTTCCTGATTTTCCAACGCGCTCCAGTTCGTCTTTTGTGACGCCATAAAGATTGTTATTGTATTGAAGTGCCCATTCAGCCAGCTCATCGTTTTCGATTTTCTTTTCAAATTCTTCGCGGGAGAGAAAATAATACGGTTTTCCTTGTTTTTCTCCAGGACGCATCGAACGGGTTGTGGAAGTGATCACCCTTTCGATTTCAAAGTATTTACGGAGTCCTTCTATGACACTATCTTCGCCGGCTCCTGAAGGTCCGGAAATTATGAAGATTTTTGAAAACATGATCATTAGGATTATACTTCTCCCTCGCTAAGGGGAGGTTTCCGACGTCGCGTCGGAGGGAGGGGTTTGAAATTTTGCATTGCGTAAACCACCCAGCTTGCCCTCTTCTTCGCAGGAGAGGAGGATACGAAGAATTTTCTTTACTTCACCAGTCCCAGCCCCATCCGGTGCTCTTTGGGTTCGATGGAGAGAATTTTCCACTTGTAGATTTTTCCTGTCTCTAGGATATCCTCGATATTTTTTCCGGGGTTTTGCTCAAGAAGTTCCGAAACGTGAGCCAGGCCGTGAATATCATCATCAAGATAGACGAAAGCGCCAAAATGGTTGATTTTTCTCACTTGCCCTTCATAAGCCTCTCCGATTTTGTATTTTTTTTCCACTTCGGACCAAGGATCTTTTTGAAGGGTTTTTATGGAAAGAGAAACGCGGGTACCGTCAATTCCGATAATTTGGCATTTCACTTTGTCCCCGGTTTTCACCACCTCGCGGGGATTGTCAATTAATTGCCAAGCCAGTTCCGAGATATGAACCAGTCCTTCAAGCTTGTCCTCTTCGCTGGTCGAATCTTTTTTGCTTGGCGGATAGAATTTCACGAAAGCGCCGAAGTCAACCACGCCGCTTACTTCTCCTTCAATAACATCGCCAACCTTGAGTTCTGAAATGGCTTTTTTCTCTTCATCAGAATAAGCCGCTTTTTCGCTGACGATAAGTTTTCCACTGTCTCGGTCTGTGTCAATCACCTTTACTTTCATTTCTGTTCCAATGAAAGAGCGCAATTTTTCCAGAATTTTGCTTTTTTCTCCTTCCTCTACTCGAGGATAATGTTCATTGGTGAGCTGGGATACGGGGAGAAATCCACCGATGCCGTTCACTTCCACGATCAGTCCACCTTTGTTGGCGTCAAGAATTTTTGTTTCGAAAGATTCTCCATTTATTTGCTTTTCTTCGAGATCCTGCCAGGCGCGTTCGATTGACGCTTCGCGGATGGAAAGTTCAATATATCCGTCTTCGTTTTCAAGATCGGTGACAGTGGCGGAAACCTTGTCCCCGATTTTTATTTTGTCAGTTGCCCCAAGCCCATCTTTGATTTCGCGCCCCATCACGATTCCCGTTCCGAAGTTTCCCAGGTCGAGATAAATGGCGTTTGAATCAAGAGTAATCACGCTTCCCTCGATCACGTCGCCGACTTTTGGGAAAACAATTTTTTGCTGGTTCAAAAAATCAGCCATTCCACTCTTTACTTCACCCTCTGTCAAGGCTTCGGGTGAAAAATTTTTGGAGGACGAGTTTTCGGCAAGAGCAGTCGGCTGTGATTTATCTTCTTTTACTTTTTTTGATTTGGAGGATGTGGCTTCTGCAGATTTGTCGGAGGAGGCAATCTTGTCGACCTCTTGAGCTAGAGTGTCGAGAATGTCGTTTAGCATTTGGATTAATGATTAGGTTAATGATAATTCTCTACGAATTACGAATCTCGTACGGATATACGAATGTACGAAATTTATAATCCGCAGGTCTTTGGGAGTATATAATATTAAAAGAAATTTGGCAATAGTTCGTATAAAAAACCAAATTTGTGCCAAAATGAGTTTATAAAGAATTGCTTCATAATTACTTGGTGAGGCATGGATAACGCTTTTTTCTTTTAAGAGATCTTCAGCTCGATTGCAAAAAGGTATATAAAGCGAAAAGTTATCAAGTTTTGTCCATATGCTCGCCCGCTTCGAATCGCGAAGCGAGTCGGGCGGGGACATATCTGACAACTTTTTGTTTTGGTTATCTAAACTCCGGATGTCAATTGCATGCATATGCATATTGTTGACATCCAAGCAAGAATATTGAGGAATTTTTCCAATAAAGAGACGTTATTGGATAGTTGAAATTTTCTTTCAGCCGTGCTATTGTTCTATTGTTAATCAACACTAACTTTCACTACCGAGATGACCATTCAATGGTATGGACATTCGTGTTTCAAGATTTCGACCAAGCCCGAAGGGCGCGGGTCGGGCGAAGACGTGGTGATTTTCACCGATCCCTTTGGGCGTGAAGTGGGCTTGCGCCCGCCGCAGGGTCGGGCCGATATTGTCACGGTGAGCCATGATCATTTTGACCACAACAACGCCGCGGCGCTCAAAGGCGAGCCGGTCGTTTTGGATCTTCCCGGTGAATATTCGATAAAAGGCGTTTCCATAAAAGGGGTGAACTCCTATCATGACAAAAAAGAAGGCGCCGAGCGAGGCTTGAACACCATTTTTATTTTTGAGAGCGAGGGAATTCGATTTTGCCATCTTGGGGATCTTGCGACAAATCTTGACAAAAAGCAGCTGGAAGAAATAAATGGAGTTGACATTTTGGCTGTTCCAGTTGGCGGACCGTATTCGCTTGTGGCAAAAGAAGCTCGAGCGGTGGTTGATCAAGTGAATCCCAAAATTGTTCTTCCGATGCACTACAAAACGTCGGGGAACAAATTGAAACTGGAAGACGAAAAGAAATTTTGCAAAGAAATCGGAATTTGTCCCAAAGAAAAACTGCCCAAATTGATTGTGAAGAAAAAAGAGCTAGAAGGAGAAAAATTGCAAGTGGTGCTGATGGAAGCCGCTAGTAGCTAGGGCGCGCTATAAAATTTCGTTGTATTTGTGTTTATATTCGTTTAAATTAGTGTCTTCGGGAAACACGAATGCGACGAATATTTACACGAAGTAAACGAATCTAAATACCATGTCGTTTCAGGACTGGATTGAAAAATTGAGAGCCAAGCCTGTCCGGGAGCGGGAAAGAATCGCTGTTGTTGCGACAGGAATTTCATTTTTCATAGTTTTGCTGATCTGGCTTCTTTCTTTTTCCGAAATAAACAAGGATGAACCAAAGGAATCGGCTTCTTCTCCGATTTCCGATCAGCTCGAGGAGCTCAAAAAAAATATCAGCAATGACAAACAGTCAATTCAGGATATGATGGAGAGTTTTCCGCAAGGCGCGGCGGGATTGGGAGATTTAAATAGTTTGGATATGAGCGGTACGGGAAACCAGAATGGGGAGCAAAATCAGAATCAGAACGTAGGCAATAATCAAGAGAGTCAGGAGATGCCGCAACTACCGTAGCTATTATAATGCAAATCAACGAATGAATGCCAATCAATGAATCACGAATGTTTTTATTTGTAGATTAGTGATTCGTTGATTAGCATAAAATTTGTAGATTAGTCTTATGGAAATTGGATACATAAAACCCCGTGAAATCACGTCCGAAATGAAGGAATCGTACCTCGCTTACGCGATGAGTGTTATCGTGTCACGGGCGCTTCCAGATGTTCGAGACGGAATGAAGCCGGTCCATCGCCGGATCCTTTTTGCCATGCGCGAGCTTGGGCTTGTTCACGCGGCCAAATATAGAAAATCAGCCACAGTTGTTGGAGAAGTACTTGGAAAATATCATCCGCATGGAGATGCGGCTGTTTATGACGCGATGGTCCGCCTTGCCCAGGACTTTTCAATGAGGTATCCCCTCGTTGATGGTCAAGGAAATTTTGGGTCAATGGATGGAGACAACGCGGCGGCTATGAGATACACGGAAGCAAAACTCACTTCGCTCGCGGAAGAAATGATGGCGGATATTGAAAAAGAAACGGTTGATTTTATTCCTAACTATGATGCTTCTCGGAAGGAACCCGCTGTTCTTCCAGCCAAAGCTCCTCAACTTCTCTTGAATGGAACTATGGGAATTGCTGTTGGGATGGCGACCAATATTCCTCCTCACAATTTGGGAGAATTGGTGGACGGGCTGATTTATCTCATTGATAATCGCGATTGCGAAGTGAAAGACTTGGTCAAATTCATCAAAGGACCGGATTTTCCGACCGGCGGAACTACCTATAACCAATCCGACATTAATCAGGCTTATCTTACTGGGAGAGGAAGTATTATCACGCGGGCCGAAGCGGAAATCGTGGAAACAAAAAACGGCCAATTTCAGATTATAGTGAGTGAGATAACATACGCTTCAAACAAGGCGGCAACAATTGCCAAAATTGCGGAACTAGTGAAGGCGGGGAAATTGGAAGGGATTCGTGATATCCGCGACGAATCGGATAAGGAAGGCGTTCGAATTGTAATTGAACTCAAAAAAGAAGCCTATCCGCGAAAAATTCTCAACAAACTATATACCCTCACCGATCTTCAAAAGTCGTTTCACGTGAATATGCTGGCGCTGGTGGACGGGATTGAACCAAAAGTATTGAATCTCAAATCAGCCCTTGAACATTTCATTGAGCACCGAAAAACAGTTGTTGCGCGCCGGACAAAATTCGATCTTGAACGCGCTCGTGAACGAGCTCATATTCTCGAGGGTTTGAAAAAAGCTCTCGATCGGATTGACGCGATCATAAACACAATCAAAAAATCGGCCACCAAAGAAATTGCTCATCAGAACTTGATGAAACGTTTCAATCTTTCTGAGAAACAAGCGACGGCTATTCTCGAGATGCGCCTGCAGACGCTTGCCGGTCTGGAGCGAAAAAAAATCGAAGAAGAACTCAAGGAAAAAAAGAAACTTATTGCGGAACTCGAAGATCTTCTCAAGAACCCGAAGAAAATTCTGGGTGTCATCAAAAAAGAACTTCAAGAACTCAAAGAAAAATACGGTGATGAAAGGAAAACACGCATTGTGAAATCAGCGGTTGGCGAATTCAAGCAGGAAGATCTCATTCCTAATGAAGAAACAATTATTGTGCTTACCGAAGATGACTATGTCAAACGTATGCCCCCCTCTTTTTATCGTGTCCAAAAGCGGGGCGGAAAAGGAGTGATTGGGGCGACGACCAAAGAGGGCGACACGATTGACCGGGTGGTGGCAGCAATGACTCACGATGATCTGTTTTTCTTCACCAACAGCGGAAAAGTTTTTCAAGCAAAAGCTTTTGAAATTCCAGTTTCCTCAAGAACAGCCAAGGGGCAAGCCATTGTCAATTTTCTTCAGATTTCTCCGGGAGAAAAAATCACGGCTATGATTTCGACCAACAAGGACGATCAGTTCAAGTATCTCTTCATGACTACTAAATTCGGCACTGTGAAGAAATCAGCTATTTCTGATTTTGAAAAAGTTCGCCGAAGCGGGTTGATTGCCATAAATTTGCAAAAGGAAGACGCCTTGCGCTGGGTGGCGCCGACTACCGGCCGCGATGAGATAATTATCACCACTGCTGGCGGTCAAGCCATTCATTTTCGAGAAACTGATGTTCGGCCTATGGGGCGCTCCGCGACCGGCGTGCGGGGAATTCGCTTGAAGAGCGGCGATGAAGTTGTGGGTATGGACGTGGTTTTCAAAAATCAAAAAGGAAATCAGCTTTTGGTCTTCACGCAAAATGGTTTTGGAAAAAGATCAGATCTCAAGGGATATAAAATTCAAAAACGGGGCGGCTCGGGAATAAAAACAGCCAAAATCACTCCCAAAACCGGGAAATTGGTTTCGGCACATATCATCAACGTTGACGAACTGGACGCCGATCTCATTTGTTCGAGTGCCAAAGGACAAATTATTCGCGTGCCTCTCAAAAGTATTCCCTCTCTTGGTCGAGCAACACAAGGAGTTCGTGTGATGCGTCTCAACACTGATGACAAAATCGCGGCGACGACGGTGCTGTAGCGCAGAAATTGTTATTTGGTGGTTCATTAAAAGTCTGTCTCAAGAATAAGGCAGGCTTTTTTGCCGAAAAAAATCCTAAATTCCAAGCCCTAACTAAGCTCTAAACAATATCAAAACCCAAATAGCCAAAACTAAAAATTTTTCGGGAATTGGAATTTTGATATTTGAATTTATTTAGGATTTAGTAGAAATTAGGATTTCTTGATGAGTTGTGCCATTTCTCCATTTATAGTAAAATTTAGGTGTAGCTAATTTTCCTTCTGTGTTGAAGTTGAGAAGAATAATCAAAACAAAATGCGAAAAAAAGCATCCCTATTTTTTTCTTTTACCGTAATTGCCGCCTTGTTTCTCTCTGGATGCGGGTGTGGTGGCAGCACAACGACCAACTATATAGTTGATCTTGAGATTTGGGGACTTTTTGATGATTCTGATGTTTTCACAAAAGCCATCCAAGAATACAAAGAAAGAAATTCAAGGGTGGGTACGATTACCTACAAGAAAATGTTGGTCAATTCCTATGAGAATGATCTTTGGGATGCTATGGCGAGCGGGAGGGGACCGGATATTTTTCTTGTGCATCACACTTGGCTTGAGAAACATATTGATAAACTTCAGCCAGCGCCGGCGGAAATAACCGCCAGTGACGGAAAAAAAGCGCCCTTCGTCACGCCAAGGAAAATAGAAGACTATTTTCCAGATATTGTCCAGAAAGATTTTGTGAAAGACTCGCAAGTTTACGCTATTCCCCTTTCAGTTGATTCTTTGGCGCTCTATTATAACAAAGATCTTCTCAATCAAGAGGGAATTTCGCGTGCGCCAAAAACCTGGGAGGAATTTGACAGCGCCGTTCAAAAAATCACTAAAATAGATTCTTTTGGAAACATCACGGTTTCCGGAGCGGCGATGGGACTCTCAAGTGACCGACCGGAAAATCCTGGGGGAGGAAAAATCAACAGAGCAACAGATATTTTGACACTGCTTATGATGCAGGCCGGGGCGGAAATGTATGATTCAGAGAGGAAATTAGCCAAGTTTGCTGAATTTCCCGATTCTTTCTCTGGAAGAGAAAAATCTCCCGGCCGGATGGCTCTCGAATACTATACAAAATTCTCAAATCTCAACTCGGCGCAGTACTCTTGGAACGCTCAAATGCACAATTCCATTGACTCTTTCATTGAAGGAAAAACAGCCATGATAATCAATTATTCCTGGCTTATTCCGCGTATTGCCGACAAGGCTCCAAAACTCAATTTTGGCGTTGCTCCGGTTCCTCAAAACAAGGATCAGAGCGGAAAGGGAATCAACGTTAACTTTGCCAATTATTGGGGACTAGCTGTTTCCAGAAACAAGATTATAACAACCGAAGACGGCCAAAAAGCCGTAGCGACAAACGATCAAAGAATCGTTGAGGCCTGGAAGTTTCTGGCTTTTCTCACGATGCCCCCTGATGAAATATCTCCTTTTATTGCAAAAGCAAGAACTCAAGATTCAGCCAGTTTCGATCCGGCGGCCCAATATGCCGAGACCCAAAAGAAGCCGGCCGCTCGGCGGGATCTCATCGAAAAGCAAAAAGATGACATTCTTCTCTCCTCTTTTGCTCAGGGAAATCTCATCGCTCGTTCTTGGCCGGAGCCCGACAATCTGGCAGTGGAAAAAATATTCGACGAAATGATTGACGACGTGGCGCTCCGAAATGAAAATTCGGAGGAAGTCGTTCGACAAGCTCAAAACAGCGTCAATTTATTAATAAAGAGGAAATTAACTGCTACGGGCTTACGCCCGTAGTATAAAATCAGATTGCAAGCTTCGCTTGTCCGAAATCCTCTTTTTCCTGATAATC
>FWPV01007997.1_pt1 | contig 18800 bp, 16 predicted proteins | sample 2228371 | NCBI WGS metagenome assembly FWPV01 (sample SAMEA103939776, study PRJEB20133) | metagenome
CCCAGCCGGCCCCGCCGACGCCGCGGCCGACGCCGCGGCCGCCACCGCCCCCAACCGCCACCCCGGCGCCGACGCCGTTGCCGCCTTTCGACATTGCGCGCGGCCCGGAGCGCTACATCATGCGCGACAACGGGTTGATGACCATCTGGGTCAAGGTATATGAGGGCACTTCACCTTACGAGCGGGCGTTGCCAGGCTACTCACTCAAGGTGTTCCGGGATGGTGTGGATGTCAGCCAACCGGTCGTGTCGGAGTCGGTCTTCTACAACACCGGTAGATTCCAGGGCAACTACGACTACAACCTCAAGTTCGAACTGCCGAACGCGGGCGAGGCGGACTGGGAGATCTACCTTGCGGAGGGCGCAACGCGCGTCTCGTTGGTGACGCAGTTCACCACCAAGGGCGACTTGTATCGGAACCTGGTCGCCTATATCGCCTACTGGCGGGCACGCTGACGAGTCAGGTGCCCCAATCTACAAAGGAGAGGAAGTGCACATGCGCTATCGAATTCTGGCTGCGATCGGAGCAGTGGTTCTGTTAGTGGCCGTGGCAGGCTGCGCCGGTGGCAGGTCGAACCAGGGTCCGGTGGGAACACCCATTCCGACCAAGACCCTGCGCCCCACCTTCACGCACACGCCGGCAAAGCCAACCGAAGTACCACCAACAGCAACACCCTTGCCGCCTCCGACAGCGACGCCGCTGCCGCCTACGGAGACCCCCGTCCCCGAACCACCTACAGAGACCCCGGCGCCCGAACCGGCGACCTTCACCGTGAGCAGCGCGACACTCAACGTCCGCGGCGGGCCGGGCACCAATTTCCCGGTCGTTGGGAGGCTCAGCCGCGGCGAGACGCATGAGATCATCGGGAAGAACCCTGCGGGAGACTGGTGGCAGTTCCTGTACAGGGGCGAGCCGGCCTGGGTATCGGCTGGGCTGGTCAGCACCAGCAATGCAGAGCAGGTTCAGGTGGCAGAGGAGATCCCGACGCCGCCGCCTACCGCCCGGCCACAGGCGCAACCGCGGCCGACCGCGCGACCGGCCGCCCCGGCCCCGACCGCAGCACCTGCGCCGACCGGCAAGTATGCGCTGCGCGGCGAGCCGGGCCGCTACGTCAATTCGAACCCGATCATCACCGTCCGGTGCCGGCTGGCGAGGGACCTGACGGAAACCGGCGGCATCCCGGGCACGATGCGCGTTTCGGGACCGGCTGGGGTGCGAGAAGTGTCGTTCGGCGGCGTTCTGACGTGGGCCAACACCGGGATGCCCGATGCGAGTCAGTATGTCTACAACGATGGCTGCAAGGTTGAGTTTCAGCCGTCGGTAGATGGCACCTACACCGCGGTTCTGATCGAGGGCGGTCAGCCCGTTTCCGATCCGGCGAACTTCACCGTCACCGGGGATTGGAGAGAGTTCATCGTCAGATGGCAGCCGCGCTGACCGCGACCGGCGTGCGCCTGCGAGAGCCCCGGCTTCGCCGAGAAGCCGGGGTTCTGCTAATTGCCGTCGCGCTTGGCTTTGGGCTGCGCGTCCTCGGCCTGAATGCTCAGCCGCTGTGGTGGGACGAGGGCTACTCGGTCTGGTTCGCCACCCATCCGCTCGGCAGTCTCGTCGCTCTGACGGCCGACGACATCCATCCCCCCCTGTACTACATCCTGTTGCGCGGCTGGAGCCTGCTCCTGGGCACCGCTCCTCCCGCGCTGCGTCTGCTCTCAGTCATCTTCGGGACGCTGGCCATCCCGATGGCCTTTGCCATCGGGCGTCACCTGTTCTCCCGCCGAACGGGGGTCCTGGCGGCGTTCCTCCTGGCCATCAACCCGCTTGCCATCTTCTACAGCCAGGAGGTGCGCATGTATGGCCTGGTGGCCCTGCTGAGCGCCGGAAGCCTCCTGGCTGCATGGCGGGCGCTGGATGCGCGGATCGCGTCGCCGCGTCCGGCCTGGCAGAGGGTGATCCCGTATATCCTGCTGGCGACCGCTGCCCTCTATACCCAATACTACGCCGTGTTCCTGCCCATCGGGCTGACGGCGTACGCGGGCTGGCGCTGGCTGCAGGCCCGGCGCAAGGGCGCTGCGTATCGGCCAGTTGCCGCGGCCTGGCTCGGCGCGCAGGCAGCCGTGGCCCTTTTCTACCTCCCCTGGGTCCTTTACGCGGTCCCGAGGCTGGTGCCCTATGTGAGCCAGAAGGTGATCCAGGACGCCGACCGGCCCCTGGGGCTGCCGGGGTACTTCGGGCGCCATCTCTCGGCCTTCCTGGCCGGTCACCTGGAAGGGCCCCTGTCGCCGTATTGGCCGCTTCCCCTCCTGCTGCTGATTCCCCTGGCCGCCGGCTTGCTCTGGGCAGGGGGTCTCTGGGCCTCGAGACGAGAAGCAGGGTCGCGCAGCACCCCATCGGCTGGACCTGCGCCTGGGCCGAAGCGAAGCGCAGGCCCGGATGTCCCCGGGCGACAATCCGCGGTCGTGATGCTGCTGTCCGTGTTGCTGGTGGCCCTGGTGCTGGGTTGGCTCATAGGGCTGCGATATCCCTTCTTCCCCGATCGGGGGGAGCGCTTGCTGCTGCTGGCCCTGCCTGCCTTCTTGGTCCTGGCGGCCGCGAGCCTCGAGGGGCTGTTGGCCCGGGCCAGGGTGGCTGGCTATGCCACGGCGGCTCTGGCCGGCGCCGTGTGCGCGGCCAGCCTGGTCGCCTTCTACACGGTGCCGCGCTACGCCGACGACGACTACCGTCCGCTGCTGGCGCGCATCGTCGAGCAGGGCCTGCCCGGTGACACCCTCCTCGCCGTGTATCCCTGGCAGGTGGGCTACTGGCGCGCCTACGGCGATGAGCACGGGGCGGAGGCCATCCTGCTCCCGGAGGCGGCCTGGGGTCCGCCGGCGGTCAGCGCGGTGGACACAGCCCTGGCGCGTGGGCGGGTGTGGTTCCCGGCCCACCTGGCGCTCGGTGCGCTCCTGGAGACGAGGGTCGAGGACCATCTGCGCACCCGGGCGGTGACCTTCGTCAACGAGTGGCATGGGCCCCACACGCGCCTGAGCGCCTGGGCGGCCGCGAGCGCCGAACCGCCGATTGACCTGGCGCCGGCACGGTTCTGGCTGCCGGGCTCGGGGGCCGGATCTGTGGAATTGGCCGGCGTTGCTGCAAGGCTCGATCCTGTGCCGGCGGCCAACGCCGTCCTGGCGGTGGCCCTGCGCTGGCGGGCTGATGCGCCGCCACCGGCGCTCGGCGTGACCGTGCGCCTGTCCGACGCCATCGGCCAGCACTGGGCCCAGCGTGACTATGAACCTCTCGGCAGCCTGGGGCTGCCCGCGGGCGGAGAGGACGCATCCTGCACCGACTGCCCTGATCTTCCCGTCGCAGGGGAGGAGGCTGCCCGCCCATGGCTTGCGGAGGATCACCTGGGCATCCTCATCCCGGCCGGGACCCCGCCGGGCCGCTACCGGGTCGAGCTGCTCGTGCGCCCGAAGGGGAGCGAGCGCCCGCTGAACGCCGTCTCGGCGAGCGGGGAGTCGCTCGGAGCCTCCGTCCGCCTATTTGACATAACCGTAGTTCCTGCCGATCGGCTTCTGGGTGCGGAGCGCCTGCCCATTGCCTGTCGTCGGACGGTGGAGATGGGGGATGGCCTGCGGTTCCTGGGCTATAGCGCAGACCGGACCCCGGCAACGCCCGGCGATGAGCGCAAGATGAGCCTGTTCTGGCAGGCGCAGGTGCGGCCGTCCGCTGAGTACGTGGCGTTCGTGCAGCTCCTGGACCGGCAGGGGAGGGTGGTGGCGGGTTGGGAGGCGCCGCCCGGCGCCAGTTATCACACGCGCGAGTGGGCGCCGGGCACGCTGATCCGCACACAGGCGGCGCTGCGCATCCCTGCGAGCCTGGCCGACGGCCGTTACAGGCTGATCGCCGGTCTGTTCCGCGCAGCGGACAAGGCGCGGCTGCACACGGCACAAGGGCGGGACCACATTGCGCTTGGCGAGGTGACCGTCCAGGGCCGTGCCCACCGCATGGCGCCGCCGACCCCGTCCCAGGCCGCGGACGCCCGGCTGGGTGATCTGGCCCGCCTGGTCGGATACGACCTGGTCCAGCCGGAGGCCGGTGTCCCGCCCGGCGGCAGCGTCTCGCTGACGCTGTACTGGCAGGCGCTGGGGAGCGCGGACCGGCCGTACACGGTCTTCGTGCATCTCCTCGACAGGGCCGGGGCCATCCGCGGCTACGGCGACAGTGAGCCCGGCGCGGGGAGCCTGCCGACCACGGGCTGGCTGCCGGGGGAGTATCTGGCCGACACGCACCAGGTGATCCTCGACTCCGGCGCGCCGCCAGGCGAGTACCGCGTGGCGGTCGGCATGTGGGATCCGGCCTCGGGCGAGCGACTGTCCACGCCGGACGGCGCGGATGAGATCGTGCTGGAGGCCGTGGTCAGGGTGGTGGGCGGCTGAAGCGCCGGGTCCCGGGGAGAAGCCCTTTACTGCGGGGGCTGGCGGTCGGCGAGGCGACGGCGCAGCTGGCCGCAGCCGGCGTCTATGTCAATGCCGCGGCGGACGCGCAGGGTAGCCGGGATACCGTGGGCCGCCAGGATCTGCTGGAAGGCCGCGGCTTGTTCCGGGGTTGAGGGCGCGTAGGGGGACTCCGCAACCGGATTGAGCGGGATCAGGTTGACGTGGCACAGGACGCCCCGCAGCAGCCTGGCCAGTTCGCGGGCCAGGACCGGTGAATCGTTCACGCCCTTCATCAGCGCGTATTCGAAGGTCACCCGCCGGTGCGTCCGCTCGATGTAGTCTCGCACAGCGGCCATCACTTCGGCGATGGGATAGCGCCGATTGATGGGCACGAGCCGGTCGCGCAGGGCGTCGTTCGGGGCGTGCAGGCTCACGGCCAGGTTGATCTGCAGCGCTTCCTCCGCCATGCGCCGGATGCCCGGCACCAGCCCCACGGTGGAGACGGTGATGTGGCGCGCGCCCAGGCCGAAGCCGTCGGGGTCGGTGAGGATGCGCAGGGCCCGCCAGGTGCGGTCATAGTTAGCCAGCGGTTCTCCCATCCCCATCAACACGACATTCGTCAGCCGCCCCTCGGCCCTGTCAGGGCGGGGCGCGCCCGACGGTTCTTCGCGCCCGAGCCACCGCGCCGCGGCGAGCGCCTGCGCCACGATCTCGCCGGCGGACAGGTTGCGCGCCAGGCCCGACTGGCCGGTGGCGCAGAAGAGGCAGCCCATGGCGCAGCCGGCCTGTGTGCTGATGCAGACCGTGGTCCGCGCGCGCGAAGGCGGCTGCCCCTCGCGGCCCGACGGCGCATCGCCGTCGTACAGCATCAGCACCGTCTCGATCGTCACGCCGTCTGGCAGCCGGAAGAGCCACTTCACCGTCTGGTTGTCGCGTGAGCGCTGCTCCACGAGCAGCGCGAGCGGGTCAATGCGTGCCTCCGCCGCAAGGCGCTGCCGCAGGGCCTGCGGGAGGTTGGTCATCCGCGACGGGTCGGTCGCCAGCCGGCGGTACAGCCACTCCCAGACCTGGTCCGCCCGGTAACGGGGCTCGCCCCAGCCCGTTAGTAGGGCGGTGAGCTCGTCTCGGGAGAGATCGAGGAGAGCGGTTCGGTCAGCCATAAGGGGGCCTCAGCGGCATTCTACCGGGCAGGGTTGAGTCGAAGGCCGATCGGTGAAGGCGTCCAGCGCAAGGCGAGCCGGCGACGGCTCTTCTCGTTTCGTCGCTCTTCAACCCCTGGTCTCCAGTGCGGGCGCAGATACATCACGTTGCTTCTCCCGCCGTGATCATAGCCTCAACGCGGTCGGCTGTCAATGCGGAACGCCTGCTTTGCGACGCGCGCCGTCCTGGGGCGTATGCGGTCACACCGGCGTGCTGTCCCTTTGCGGGCGGTGCACCCGGTTAGCGTGCTCGCCCGTGTGGGTGGTATAATCGCCGTGATACCAGTTAACGGAGAACGTTTGTGCCGGCTATTCGACCCTATCCATTCACTGCCATTGTGGGCCAGGACCGCATGAAGCGGGCCCTGATCCTCAATGCCATCAGCAACAGCATCGGGGGCGTGTTGATCCGCGGCGAGCGCGGAACGGCGAAGTCAACCGCTGCGCGCGCCCTGGCCGCACTGTTGCCCGAGATCGAGGTTGTCGCTGACTGTCCCTTCTCGTGCGATCCCAGCGGCATAGACTCCCTTTGTGATAACTGCCGGGACCGGCTGGCGCGGGGCGAGAGACTGCCGACGACCCGACGGCGTACCCGCTTTGTGGACCTGCCGGTCAGCGCCACTGAGGACCGGGTGGTCGGAACGCTGGACATCGAGAAGGCGATCCAGCGGGGTGAGCGCCATTTCGAGCCCGGCGTCCTGGCGGCGGCCAACCGCGGCCTGCTCTACGTGGACGAGGTGAACCTGCTGGATGACCATGTCGTAGATCTCTTGCTGGACTCGGCGGCGATGGGCGTGAATGTCGTGGAGCGCGAGGGGATCAGTTTCAGCCATCCGGCTCGCTTCATCCTGGTTGGCACGATGAACCCGGAGGAAGGCGACCTGCGCCCACAACTCCTGGATCGCTTTGCCCTGTGCGTGGATATGCACGGCCTCTCCGATCCGCGCCAGCGCGTGGCGATCGTGGAACGCCGCGTGGCCTACGAACAGGACCCCGATGGCTTCTACGGGGAGTGGCTGCCGCGTGAGGAACAACTCTCGCACGAAATCGCGCTGGCGCGCGAGCGCCTGCCGCACGTGACCCACACGCAGCGCGACCTGTTCACCATCGCCCACCTTACCACCTCGTTCAAGGTGGACGGCCACCGCTCTGACATCGTGATCCTGAAGACGGCGCGCGCACACGCGGCCTGGGCCGGGCACCCGGCGATCACCGAGGAGGATATCTTGCTGGCGGCCGAACTGACGTTGCCTCACCGTCTCAAGCGGCAGCCATTCGAGGAAGCCGTGCTGGACGCCGGCCAGTTGGAGGAGCGGCTGCACAAGGCCCGGGCCGAGGCACCTCCCGAGCTTTCGCCCCAACCGCAGACCGCGCAGCAGACGACTCCCAGCGTAAAAAAAGCCCTGAGCCGCTAGTTGAGCCAGCGGATGCTTCAGCTAGCGGCATGCCCCTCGACGACGACTCCGCCCATTCCCACGCGCCGGGGGAGGGGCCGCAGGCCGTTCGCGAGGTGCGGGTAGGCGCAGCCTTCCAGACCAGGCGCCTGGACACACCCATTGACCGCCTCACCCGGCGCGCCGCCGGCAAGCGCAGTTACACCCTGACCGCGCGCAAGCGAGGGCGCTACGTCCGCGCCCGGCCCATGGAAGGCAAGCCGGACGACCTGGCGTTTGACGCAACGCTCCGCTCCGCCGCGCCCTTTCAGCGCCGACGGGCCGCCGAGCGGGAGCGCCACAGGGTGGCTTTCCTGGTCAAGCGCAGCGACTACCAGCGGAAGGTGCGGGTGCGCCGCGCCTCCAACCTGGTCCTCTTCGTGGTGGATGCCTCCTGGAGCATGGCGGCGGCAGAGCGAATGGAGGCGACCAAGGGCGCGATCCTGTCTCTGCTGCACGATGCTTACCGGCGCCGTGACCAGGTGGGGCTGATCGTCTTCCAGCGTGATGACGCGCGCGTGGTATTGCCGCCTACCTCCAGCGTGGAACTTGCCCAGGTTGCCCTGCGCGACATCCCCGTCGGCGGCAAGACGCCCCTGTCCGCAGGCCTGCTGGCCGCCTACCGCGTTTGCACGGCTGCGCAGCGCCGCAATCCCGAGGTCATGCCGTTGATCATCATCCTGACCGATGGCGCCGGCAACGTTTCGGTCACGGGCCTGCCGCCGCAGGAGGAGGCCGCGCGCATGGCTGATATGATCCACCAGAATCATTTCCGCACTGTGGTGATCAACATGGAACACCCGGCCTTCGATCGCGGCCTGGCGCAGCAACTGGCCGACGCACTCGGCGGGCCGTGCTATACCCTCCCGGAACTGAAGGCCGAAGCGCTCGTCCAGACGGTGCGCGAGGAACTGGTGGAGAAGATCGTGTGAGGCAAGCCACCGTTCGCGCGTTGGCTGGCTCCGGTTCTTGACCGTCGGGAGAGGCGCTGTGGAGAGAGGGGAGTGACGGGGGTGAGGCTTCATCTCGCGTCTCGCGCTTCACGCCTCCAACCGCTCCTGGCTGACGGCGCGCTGCTGGTGGTCGCCCTGATCTGGGGCAGTACGTTTGTGATGGTCAAAGACGCCGTCACGGGCTATCCCGTCTTCAGTTTTCTGGCCCTGCGCTTCTCGTTCGCGGCTCTGATTCTGTTGCCGTTGGCTGCCGCGCGTCGGAACAGGGGGCGCAATGCGGAGTCGCTCGGTACGCCTGCTTCCCTGCGCCGCGGCCTTGCTCCCGGGCTCATCGGCCTGGCCTTGTTCGCCGGCTACGCCTTTCAGACGGGCGGGCTGCGCATGACGACGCCGGCCAAGGCGGGCTTCATCACCGGCCTGTCGGTGGTGATCGTGCCCCTCGTCTCCGCGCTGGCGCTGCGCCAGGCCGTACGCCGCCAGGCGTGGCTGGGCGTCGTCCTGGCGACGTCTGGCCTGGCCCTCCTGACGCTGCGGTCGGACCTGACGATCAATGCCGGCGACCTGCTCGTGCTGGCGTGTGCGCTGGCATTTGCGGCCCACATCTTGCTCACCGGCCGCTTCGCCGCCCGCTATGATGTGCTGGCGCTCACGGCCGGCCAGATCGCGGTGGTTGCGCTTCTGGCGGGCGTGGCGGCCGTCCTGCTGGAATCGCCCCCTTTGCCGCCCGGCCGTGTGCTGTTTGCCGCCGGGTTTACGGGTGTGTTGGCCACCGCGCTGGCCTTTGGGGTGCAGACGCTGGCGCAGAGGCTCACCAGCCCGACGCACACGGCGCTCGTCTTCGCGACAGAACCGGTCTTCGCGGCGCTGTTCAGTTTTCTGCTGATCGGGGAGGTGTTGGGGCCGCGCCAACTGGCGGGATGCAGCCTGATCCTGGCGGGGATGGTGGTGGCGGAGGTGGTGGGCAACGGCCAGCCTGTGGCGGGTGACGGGTGACGGAGAATCCTGGCGCAGGGGCTGAGGTCAGCGCGGTCGGCCGCCCCCAGTGGAGCAGCCGCATCTTCCCCTGGGCGCTTCTGATCCTGATCTCCGGCTGCGCGGTGCTGGCGGCGTGGCTGAATCCGGTCGAGGAACACAGTTACGACGCGGCGACCTTCCATGTCTATCGCGCCGTCCTCTTCTCCGATGCCCGGGCGCAGGGCATCTTCTATCCCGGGTGGGTCCAGCCGATCAACGCGGGCCTGGGCGGGCCGCTCTTCGCTTTCTACCCGCCGCTGACCTACTACGCCCTGGATGCCCTGCACGCACTGGGCCTCCCCCATCCACTGGCCTGGCGCCTGCTGGTCGGACTGGCGATGCTGGTCGCTGCGACGGGTATGTTTGTCCTCATCCGCGAGGTGGCCGGCGAGGATGCGCCCGCGCTGGCCGCGGCTGCCCTGTTCCTCTATTCGCTTCCTGTCCTGCGGGAACTGCTGGAGCGCGGGGCGCCCGAGGGTTTTGCCGTGGCCCTCTATCCCTGGGGCCTGTGGGGCGCCGCGCGCTTTGCCCGATCCCCGGGCGGCGTCCGTTTTGCGGTTGCCGCGCTCATCTGGGCGGCGCTGATCCTGACACACCACCTGGCCGCCGCGTTCCTCCTGCCGGCCCTGATCCTGCTGGCGCTGCTCGCTGTGCCGCATGCCGGCCGGCGTGCGGTGGGCGGGCTGGCACTGACCCTCAGCGCCGGGGCGGCGCTGGCAGCCGTTTTCCTTGTGCCCTTCCTGGCAGACCGGGGCGCGGTGCGCCTGGACAATGTGTTGGCGCTGGAGTACGCGCAGGTTGTCCGCAATGCGATCTCCTTGCCGGACCTCCTGGCCCTCCCGGCCGCATATGACACTGGCCTGGGCAACAACGCCATCGGCGAACGCCTTGGCCCGCTGGCGGGGGCGATTCTCGCAGCCGGGCTCCTGATCGGACTGGCCCGGTGGCTTCGCGAGCGCCGTCGGGTCTGGCCGGCGTGCGCTGGCTTTGCCTTGCTGGGCCTGGCCCTGATCTGGCTGCAGACGCCCGCCTCCGATGCGGTTTGGAGGGCTCTGCCGTTCCTGGCCTACGTGCAGATTCGGACGCGGTTGCTGGGCGCGGTTGTGTTGTGCGCGGCCGTCGTTGTCGGCTTGGTGCTGGGGCAGATGCGCGGGCGCTGGCGCTCGGGCGCGGCGGCGGGCGTAGCCATCGCGGCCGTCGCGCTGGCTCTGCCTGTGCTCTACCCCCGGCTGCAATACCGCTACGCGGCTTTTCAACGGGAGCCAACCGTTGCGGACACCGCAGCGTTCGCCCTGCGCGAAAATGTGCCGGGGCTGACCGCCTTTAACGAGTTCCTGCCCGTCTGGCGATACCTGCCCTTCACGGCAGAGGAGGCGAGACGCGTCGCGCAGAGCCTGCTGGCGGCGCTTCCCGAAGGCGCGCAGGTCGCCGCCGAGGAACGCGGCGCCAGCCATATGAGCGTTCAGTTGTGGTCGCCGACGCCGTTCGATGCAGTGCTGCACGTGCTCTACTACCCGGGCTGGGTGGCCTATGTTGACGGCCAGGGGCACCGGCTGGAGCCGGCAGAGGGGACCGGCTACGCTGTCCTGCCAGGCGTCCCGGCGGGGACTCATCGGATCACGCTGAACTACCTGGGGACGCCGGCGCAGCGCAGCGGAGCCTGGATGAGCCTTCTGGCGCTGGCCGGAATTACGCTGACGGCTATCTTGTGGCGGGGCCGCCCGCGCGTCTCAACGCCGGCGACAGGCCGCCGGGCTCACTGGTGGCTGGCGGGAGGGCTGGCCCTGCTGCTGGCCATCAAGGTCGCCTGGCTCGATCCGTACACGACCGCCCTGCGCCGGGCCAGCACCTGCGCCACGGTCGCCGGCCCCGCGGGCGGCCTGGACGTGTCCTTCGGCGAGGAGATTCGCCTCTGTGGCCTCGAATTGCCGACGCGCACCTACCGTCCTGGCGCCCGGCTGCGTGTGACCCTCTACTGGCAGGCAGACCGGGTCGTCGAGCAGCCCGCTGTCAGTTTCGTGCACCTGCTCGGCGCGACGTTCAACCCGCGGACGGGCAATCCACTGTGGGGGCAGCAAGACAAGCAGTTGCCCGGCGAGCACCCTGTGATGCGTTGGGCGCCCGGCAAGATCTACCGGGACACCTATGACTTTCAGATTGATCCCGGCACGCCGCCCGGCGAGTACCAGCTGGAGGTTGGCTGGTTCCGGCCGGAGACGGGCCAGCGGCTGGCGCCGCAGGGCACCGGCCCGGGGGACCGGGTTCTGCCCTCGAACCTTGAATCCCTCCTCGTGCCGGGCATTGTCGTGCGCGAGTAGCAGGGCGGTTATCGTTGGCGGGTGGGCATAATGTCAGATCGAACCATGACGGTGTGGGATTTGCGGGCAGCGGTGGATGCCTTCGTGAGCGCGCGGGACTGGCATCCGTTTCACAATGCCAAGGACCTGGCCATCTCGATCGCGGTCGAGGCCGCTGAACTGCTGGAGGAGTTCCAGTGGTGCGATGCTGCGCAGGTCGCGCAGGCCAGCGCAGATCCGGCGGCGCGCGAGCGCGTGCGCCGGGAACTCGCCGATGTCCTGGTCTACTGCATCAGCCTGGGCAATGCGCTGGAGATTGATCTGAGCGACGCCGTTCGCGACAAACTCGCCCTCGCGGCCCGGAAGTACCCGGAGGAGGCGTACCGCGGGCGCTCACGCAGGCCTGGGGAGCCGGAGGCCGGAGGCCCGAACCCGGGTGCCGGGGAGTAGAGGCTGGCAACCGGAAGCAGGAAGCCGGGCGCTGCCGCTAGAGGGATGCTGTGTCGAGCCACAGCGTGACGGGGCCGTCGTTGACCAACTCGACTTCCATGATCGCGCCGAAGACACCCGTCTCGACCTGCAGGCCTTCCTCGCGCAGGCAATCCGCGAAGTAGGCCACGAGGGGTTCAGCCTGTTCGGGCCGGGCCGCGTCGGTGAAGCTGGGACGCCGCCCCTTGCGGGCGTCCCCGTACAGCGTGAACTGGGACACCACCAGCACCGCGCCGCCGACGTCTGTCAGGCCGAGGTTCATCTTGCCGGCGCTGTCATCGAAAACGCGCAGCCCGGCCACCTTGCGGGCCAGCCATTCAGCCTCGGCCCGGCCATCGCCGTGTGTTACGCCGAGCAGCCCCAGGAACCCGCGGCCGATGGCGCCCACCGTGACACCGTCCACGCGCACTGCCGCCCGGCTGACTCGCTGGATGACCGCTCTCATGGCCGACGATACCTCCCGGCAGGGTTTGCCGGTCGGAAGCCGGGCCTGGCCAGACTCGCTGGGACGCCCTCAAAGCCCGGCCGCACGCGCCGTCTCCTGCAGGATGCGCGCCGACCGCTGGAAGGCCGCCTCCTCGTCGGCGTTCAGGCCCGGCACCAGGGTGCACTCGACCCCGCTGTGATCTACGACGGCAGGCAGGCTCAGGCAGATGTCCGACACGCCGAGCTGTCCCGTCATCAGCGTCGAAACGGTGAGTATCGTGTGCTGGTCTCGCAGGATGGACTCAATGATGTGCCGGATCCCCAGGCCGATGGCGTAGTAGGTTGCTCCCTTGCGCGCGATGATCTCGTAGGCCGCCCCGCGCACCTGTTCGGCGATGGCCTGCTGGATGCCCTGCTCGCAGAACGTGCCCCGCTGGGCGCAGAACTCCCCGATGCTCATGCCGGCCACCGACGCCCGGCTCCAGACGACCACCTCGCTGTCGCCGTGCTCACCGATTACGTAGGCGTGCACGCTGCGCGGGTCCACCTGGAGCTGCTGGCCGACAAGGGCCCGCAGCCGCGCCGTGTCCAGGACGGTGCCCGATCCAATCACGCGGCTGGCCGGGAAACCCGAGAACTTCCAGGCGGCATAAGTCAGGATGTCCACGGGGTTGGAGACGACCAGCAGGATCGCATAGGGGGCGGCCTGGGCGACCCGGGGCACGATGTCCCGGAAGATCGCCGTGTTCCGCTTCACCAGGTCCAGGCGCGTCTCTCCGGGTTTCTGTGCGGCGCCGGCCGTGATCACGACGACCTGCGCGCCGGCGCAATCGGCGTATCCGCCGCTGCGGACAACCACGGGGCGGACGAACGGGCTGCCCTGTCCCAGGTCCATCGCCTCACCTTCGGCGCGGCGCTCGTCTACATCAACCAGGACGATCTCGGCCGCCAGCCCGCTGACCATGATCGCATAGGCGGCCGTGGCCCCGACAGCGCCCGCCCCGCCGACGATGGCGATCTTGGTCGGTGTGCTATGCCTCACCATTGGCTATCATCCTTCACCGGACTCCTCGACCCAAAACGCCCCATCGGGGCCAACCTCACGCTTCCAGACCGGGGCGATCTGCTTGACGCGGTCAATGATGTAGTGACAGGCGTCGAAAGTATCCCGCCGGTGCGCTGCCGCCACCGCGATCACGATCGAGATGTCCCCTACCTCCAGCCGCCCCACCCGGTGCACGATGCTGACCGCGCTGATTGCCGGCCACCGCTGCTGCGCCTCGGCAGCGATCTGGGCCAGCGTGGCTTCGGCCATCTCGGCGTAGGCCTCGTACTCCAGGTGGTCGGTGAGGCGGACCTGGCCACCGGGCCCGGCAGCGCCCCCGGTAACGCCCCGCACGGTGCCGACAAACAGCGTGATAGCGCCGTGCTCCGGCGCGGCAACGCGGGCGGCCACTTCCTCGATGGAGATAGGACGGTCAACGACCTCGAACAGCCTGCCCGAGCCCCCGCTGACCGGGGGGATCAGGGCCACCTCATCGCCATCGCGCAGGCGCTGGTCTGGCGCGGCATACGCTCGATTGACGGCGACAGTGAACCGCCGGTCGGGCAGGCCTGCGTCCGGGTAGGCGGCGCTCAGGCTGGCCAGCAGGTCGGCGACCGTGGCTCCGGCCGGCAGCGTCCACTTCAGGTCGCCGGTTCCCAGCGCATCTCGCAGCAGGGCGAATGCCCGCACGCGCAACGCGATCGTCTCCGTCACGTCTACTCCTCCGTCACATCCCTTCCCGGCGGGAGGGAAGTGAGTCGCTGGTCCACTCGCCGCTCTTGCCGCCCCGTTTCTCCAACAGGCGGATCTCCTCGATCACCATGCCGCGCTCCACAGCCTTAGCCATATCGTAGATGGTCAGCGCGGCCACAGCGACCGCCGTCAGCGCCTCCATCTCGACGCCGGTGCGACCCCGACAGCGGACGGACGCGGTGATCTCCACCGCCGGGTCAGCCTCGTCATAGGCAAAGTCCACACCGACGTGGGTCAACAGCAGGGGGTGGCACAGGGGGATCAGTTCCGCCGTGCGTTTGGCGGCCAGGATGCCGGCAACCCGGGCCGGGCCGAGCACGTCTCCCTTCGGCAGGTTGCCGGCGCGCAGCAAGGCCAGCGTCTCGGCGCGCATCCGGACCCGCCCGCAGGCCACGGCTTCCCGCGCCGTCTCGTCCTTGGCGCCCACATCAACCATGCGTGCCCGGCCTTCGTCGTCCAGGTGGGTCAGTTGTGCCATGCGCTCTCCTCCGTCCCAGATGAAAAACCGACAGGTCTGTGGCGGACCTGCCGGGCTCAGAGAATCGCTGTGGGCGTCCCGATACCGGGCAAAGGACGCTCTCGCGCGCTGACCGCCACCGCCTAGGCGGATTTCTCGGCGCTCTCCTTGACCTCACCCCATTGCAGGGCCTGTCCGCCTTGCATGAGGAGCAGCGGCGGCGCGCCGCGCGTGATGCACTCCGCGTTGACCACGCACTTGGCCACCTCGGGGTGGGAGGGGATCTCGTACATCACCTCCAGCAGGACCTGCTCGACAATCGTGCGCAGGCCGCGCGCCCCCGTTTTCAGTTTTAGCGCCTCGCGAGCGGCCGCCCGCAACGCCTCCGGCGTGAAGACCAGCTCTACGCCATCCAGTTCGAACAAGCGCTTGAACTGTTTGACGATCGCGTTCTTCGGCTCCGTGAGCACGGCCACCAACGCGTCTTCATCCAGCGGCTCGACGCTGACCGTCACCGGCAGGCGCCCCACGAACTCGGGGATCATGCCGTAGTTGAGCAGGTCATCGGAAATGACCTGCTGCAGCAGCGCGGCGGTCTGCGCCTCCTTCGAGGCCGGCGTCTCGCCCGGGGCATGGAAGCCGACCCGGCCCTTGAGGCCGACCCGCTTCGCAATGACATCTTCCAGGCCCGAGAATGCGCCGCCGCAGATGATCAGGATGTTGCGGGTGTCGAGCTGGATGAACTCCTGGCCCGGGTGCTTGCGGCCGCCCTGTGGGGGCACGTTAGCGATCGTGCCCTCGATGATCTTGAGCAACGCCTGTTGAACACCTTCGCCGGACACGTCCCGCGTGATGGAGGGGTTGTCCCCTGTCTTGCGAGCGATCTTGTCAATCTCGTCAATGTAGACGATGCCCACAGCCGCGCGCTCGACATCCCAGTCTGCCACCTGCAGGAGCTGCACCAGGATGTTCTCTACATCCTCGCCCACATAGCCCGCCTCGGTGAGGCCGGTAGCGTCGGCGATCGTGAATGGCACATCCAGGATGCGCGCCAGGGTGCGCGCCAGGAGCGTCTTGCCGCAACCGGTTGGGCCGATTAGGAGGATGTTGCTCTTCTCCAGTTCGACGTCCTCGTCCGCAGCGGTCGGCTCCCTGGCGATGCGCTTGTAGTGGTTGTAGACGGCGACGGAGAGCACCTTCTTGGCGCGCGTCTGGCCGACCACGTACTCATCCAGCTGGGCCATGATCTCGCGCGGCGGCACGAGACGCCACCGCGGAGCGCCGGCCTCGTGCCTGGTCGTCCGGATCCCGTCCTCCTCCAGCACCTCCTGACACAGGCTCACGCACTCGTTGCAGATCGAGACGCCGTCGGGCCCTGCGATCAGGCGGCGAAACTCGTTCTGATCCCGGTGACAGAAGGAACAGCGCCGGACGTCGGATCGGCTCTTACTTGCCACCGCCCCTGCCCTCCTTGATCTGGAGCGGGCTGAGCACTTCATCTATCAGGCCGTATTCCTTGGCCTGGTGGGCGGTCATATAGCGATCGCGTTCCGTATCCTCGGCAATCCGTTCGATCGGCTGGCCGGTGTGCAGCGCCAGGATCTGGTTCAGTTCCTCCCGCAGGCGCAAGATCTCCTTGGCTTGGATCTCGATCTCGGTGGCCTGGCCCTGCGCGCCCCCCAGGGGCTGGTGCATGTGGATGGTGGCGTGGGGCAGGGAATAGCGCTTGCCTTTGGTGCCTGCCGTCAGCAGGACCGTGCCGAAACTCGCCGTGACTCCCACCGCGATCGTGCTGATGGGCGACCGGATCAACTGCATTGTGTCGTAGATCGCCATGCCGGCGTAGACCATGCCGCCCGGCGAGTTGATGTAGAGCTGGATGTCCTTTTCGGGATCTTCCCGGTCGAGGAAAAGCAGCTGCGCCACGATGACATTGGCGACCTGATCGGTGATCGGCGTGCCCAAGAAGATGATACGCTCCTTGAGCAGGAGGGAGTAGATATCAAATGCGCGCTCGCCGCGTCCCGTGGTCTCGATGACCATCGGTATCAGCGAATCGGGGCTGGTGAACTGCAGGGTCATGGTTGTGCTTTCCTTCTACGTGCTCTCTTGGGCTGGGTCTCTTCGCTGGGGGCCTCGGCCGGCGGAGCACCGGCTGTGGCTGGCTCCCCCGTCTCCACCGGCACGCTTGTCTCGCCCGGTTCCGCCGGCGATGATGGCGCTGCTGCCGGGCCCGGCTCCGCGGCGGCTCCCGTGGCGATCTCGCGCAGGCGGGCCATCGCCTTCTTTACCTCCAGGTCGTGGCTGACGAGCCATTTCCCGTACCCTGAACTCAACACCTCGCGGAAGCGCTGGGCCTCGTCCTCATCGCCCGACTCAGCAGCCATCCGCTCGATCTCTGCCTGGTTCTCCTCAGCCGTGACTGTGATCCCCTCCTCCTCAGCCAGGCGGGAGATGGCCAGCTTGGCCCGCAGGCGGCGCTCCGCGAGCGGTCGCAGCTCCGCCCGGTATTCATCGCGCGACTTGCCTTCCAGCCGCAGGTAATCCTCCAGGGTGTAGCCGGTCTCCGAAAACCGGGCCTCGGCCTCCTCCAGCAGTTCATCGAGCATATCGTCCACCGCGACCGGTGGGTACTGGAAGGTTGCCCTCTCGACGAGCGCCTCCACGAGTCTTTGCCTGAAGTCAGCCTCTGCGCTGGCCGTGCGTTCCTGGGTGAGGTGGGCTAGCATCCTGGCGCGGAGGTCGGCCAGGTCTGCGAAGTCGCCCAGCGAGCGTGCCAGGTCGTCATCCAGGTCTGGCTCGACGAGCGCCTTGACCGCTTTGACGGCAGCCTGGAAGGTGGCCTCCTGACCGCGATAGCGCGAGGAGGATTCCTCGGGATATCTCAGCGTGAAGGTCTTCTCATCGCCGGCTCGCAACCCCACGAAGGCCTCGTCGAATCCGGGCAGCCAGCCGCCGTCGCCCGCCATCAGCACGACTTCCCAGTCCCGGTTGTCCATGATGGTTTCGTCGCCCACCCGCCCGGTAATGTCCACGACCACGGTGTCGCCCAGTTCGGCTGGCCGGTCAACGGTCTGCCATGAGCGATGCTGGTGCCGGATCTGGGCCAGCGCATCGTCCACATCCTTCTCGCTGACGCTGACCTCAGGTGGCTCGAGGCGGATGTTGCGGTAGTCGCCCAGGTCCACCACGGGCCTGAGCGGAACCAGCAACTTGAGTGTGATCGGATCTGTCTGAACATCCTGCAGGTCGGCCTGGCCGTAGGGCTCGATATGCTCAATTTCCAGGGCCTCCCGGTACACCCGCTCGCTGACCTCCTCCAAGACTTCCTGGATTAGGGCCTCGCGCCCGACAGCGCGCAACACGGCGGCGTAGGGTGCCTTGCCGGGCCGGAACCCCGGGATCCTGGCGCGTTTCGAGATCAGCCTGGCTGCCCGCTGCAACGCCTCCTGGGTGCGCTCGGGCCCGAGGCGGATCTCCATTTCCACCTGGTGATCGTCGCGCCTGGATGTTGTGATGATAAGCGGTTCGGTCAAAATACCCCCCAGTCAAAAGCCATCAAGTGAATCGTACTACGCAAAGCGCGCCATATTATACACATTCATGGGAAAAGCGCGAAATCCGGGCCGCTGATCGAGTGCCCGGCGGCACGTCGCACGGCTTGCCGGGAGATAGGCCCCGTGGGCAGATCGGTCGTTCAGGTGCGGCCGAAGTGACGCGCCAGTTCCTCGGCACTCAGGTAGATCATGGTGGGTCGGCCGTGGGGACACGTGCGCGGCGAGGCGCACGACTCCAGTTTGCGCACGAGTTCCTGCATCTCGGCCATGCTCAGCGTCTGGCCGCCCTTGACAGCGGCGCGCTTGCAGATGGCGGCGATGAGCGCGCCTTCCTGCTGTCCACCCACCCGGTCGGTGGACTGGGCCAGGGCGTCAATGACCTCGGTCAAGGCGCTCAACGGCTCGTCCTGGCTGAGGATGGCTGGCAAGGAGCGCACCAGGTAACTCGCGCCGCCAAACGGCTCGATGGCAATGCCGAGATCGGTCAGGGCATCCAGATCCTCGGCGACGACGGCGGCCTGCTGTGGATTGAGGTCGAGCACCAGCGGTTCGAGCAACGGCTGGACGGCCAGCCCATGCCCGGCGCGCTGGGCGAGCATCTGTTCGTAGAGCACCCGCTCGTGCGCAGCATGCTGGTCAATGAGGTACATGCCGTCAGGGCCTTCGGCCACGATGTAGGTGGCGTTCAGTTGTCCGATCACGCGCAGCAAGGGGATGGGCTGCCGCGGGGCGGGCTGCCGACCGGCCGTGACCTCCGGG
>FWPV01007998.1_pt1 | contig 18800 bp, 21 predicted proteins | sample 2228371 | NCBI WGS metagenome assembly FWPV01 (sample SAMEA103939776, study PRJEB20133) | metagenome
TTTGCAGCCTCTCCAGGACGGCGGCCACCAGCAGGGGGAAGGTGATGGTCGCATCCCCGTAGACGGTCGCGGATACCGCCTCCTCCTGGAGTTTTCCCCAGGAGCGGGCTTCGTCCAGCGTTGCCCCCGAGAGACCCCCGAGGTCGGGACGGTCGCCGGTGAGCTGGACCGCGTAGTCGAACCCCTTCGGAGCGAGGAGCATGGACTGGAGGATGTAGTTCTTGGGCACGCCGCCGCCCAGGATCAGCACCCCCGCCCGCTCCGCAGCGAAGCAGCGGTCGATGATCTCCTTCATGTCCAGGAAGGCATCGACCGGCACCTTCCGCGTCTCTCGAAAGAGCCAGTACTGGAGCCCGATCATGGAGTCCTGGATCGCCGGGCAGAAGACGGGGACGTTCTGCCGTGCCGCGGCAGCCAGGATGCCGCTGTCCAGGTTCTCCCCGATCCGCCGGAGCAGTCCGCTGATGGAGTGCGCCGAACCTTCTTCGAGCCCGGCGAATACGCCCTGGACGAACTCCTCGAACCTGCAGAATGCATCATTCGGGAGGAAGACGTCGTAGATGCGGTTGATCTCCCGGTGGCGGAGCTCCGCGTCCGAGCCGCTGGCAGTGCCGTGGAGGTGGCGGCAGCCGATCGCCTCGATGATGTCGTGGACCATGTTCGCGCCGGTCGAGACGAGCACGTCGATGTGGCCGCGCTCGATCAGGTCCGCGACGATCCCGCCCATGCCTGCCGGCACCATCGCCCCGGCAAGCCCGAAGAACCGCGTGGCGGATGCGTCCCGCAGCATGTCCTCGTAGATCTGCGAGGCGCGATAGAGAGCGCCCGCATTGAACGCTCCGGCACTCCCCATCTGCTCCACCAGATCGGCGACGCTCATGCCGGGCAGAATCCGCACCTGCTGTACTGGTTCGTCCATTTCCCTCCCGTTCCCCCACTAGTATATGCGTGTACCAGACCATAAGGGAATTTCAGCATCCCGCCATGGTGCACGCCCGCTTCATTTCCCCGGAAGCGGAACGGCACTCGCGATGCAGGAGCGGTCCCCGCACTCCCGCTCCGCGGGGGTGAACCGTACCAGCGGTTTTGCCAGGTGGCGGCGTGCGATCGGCGGCACCTCGTACCAGCCGCAGCGGATCGCCCTCCCGACGGATCGGAGCTCCGGAGCCTGCGCACGACCCGGACAGAACCTGCACTTGAAGCCCTTCCCCCTCCCCGCGCTGGTCATCCTCCGCCCGCAGGCCGGGCAGAGGGGGGGGCGCTTCTCCACCGCCGCCGCCAGGGAACGGACGCACATCTTCTCCAGATTGAGGCTGCCGCCCTTGTAGCTTCCCGCCGCGATCAGGCGGTCGCCGGGGAGGAGAGCCCGTACGACGTCCCGGAACTCCTTCGTGGGCTCGTAGGCCATGCAGCGCAGCGTGCTTCCGTCCCTTCCGAGGAGGACGGAGACGTGCCCCCCGGCGCGGGTCTCCGGGAGAGAAGCGACCGTCCCCTCCACCCGGTAGGACCTCCCCTCCTCGAGCGCACCGATGACTCCGGGTATCAGGTGCACGTCGGTCCCCTGGTTGGTGGCGTAAATCTGCTCGATCTCCGGCTCTTCGGAGCGGATAAAATGGGCGGCATACGACACCCAGGCGGGGCTCTCCCCCCGGATGCCGTAGAGGACCGGATCGGGCGTGTGCGGGACGCAGACCACCGCATCGTTCCTACGGTCCACAGTGTCCCAGGTGTGCGGGTAGGTCTTTGCATCCGCGAGGAAGAGGGTCTCCCTCTCCACGTACCGAGGCGTCCCCCAGCGCTCGGGTTTGCGATAGGCGAGGAACTCGTAGGTGCGGTCGGGAAGCTCGCTCGCGACGGCCGCCGTGGCTCCCACAAGCCCCCGCCGGTTCTTGTAGCCCCGGTACCGCGCACCGGACGTCTCCAGCAGGCGGATGGCCTCCGAGATCTCGCAGAACCCCTGGACTGCGCGGTAATAGAAACCGGAGGGGATCCTCTCCTCGGTGACGACGACGCCCGGGTTGGTGTTCTCCGCGGAAAAATCTGCAAATTCCTCCACGCACGCGCAGGCGATCGAGAACGCCCGGTCCGGATCCCCCTCCGCCTCGATGCAGATCGCCGCATTCCCCCGCGTCTTCCAGACGACATTGGGGTTGAGGCGGAGGAGGCAGGCTCCGGAGACGCAGAACTTCCGCTCTTCCAGGCGTTGCCGCAGCACTGCCCCGATGTAGCTCGTGCACATGCCGGCCGGCGAGTCCGTGTCGTCGATCCCGATGCGCATAACCCTATATTTATTACCAACATACACTATATCGGTTCTTAAAGAGTATGCCCCTGGAAGAGCTCCTCCAGATGGTCACCAGCATCATGCGGATGGCGGGTTACCAGGTCTCCCAGCCCTGCACCATCCGCCCCCGCAGTTTCGACCTCATCTGCGGCAACCAGCGGTTTCTGGTGATCATCAAGGTGGTCGCCCAGATCGACAGCGTCAGCGAGGACATCGCATTCGATCTGGGTCTCATCGCCCGCCACCTCCTGGCGTCTCCGCTGATCGTGGGGGAGCGGGCCCGCGACGCGGTGCTTGAACGGGGCGCCGTCTACATCCGCCACGGCATCTTCGCCATCAACGCGGCGACCCTGTACGACTACTTCGTCGACAATATCCCCCCGCTGATCTACGCCTCGCCGGGAGGGCTGTACGTGAGCATCGACAGCGTGCTGCTCCGGAGCCTCCGGGAGCGGCACAACCTCTCCCTCGGCGATCTGGCGCACATGCTCGGCGTCTCCCGCCGGACCATCAGCAAGTACGAGAGCGGCATGGGGACGACCGTGGATATCGCCGCCAGAATCGAGGAGATCTTCGACACTGCCGTCTCCATCCCCATCGATCTCCTCCATGCCCCCTCGAGCCCTCCCCACATCCCCGAGCAGACGACGCAGGACGTACCGTCCGACCTGGAGCGCATCGGCATGGAGCTCCACGCCACCCGCCGTGCACCCTTCGAGGTCCTCGCCCTCTTCAAGAAGGACACGATCCTGACCGGCTACGGGTCGGCGGAGCGGGTGGAGAAGCGTGCCCCCCTGATCGGGAGCATCTCCCAGGTAGCACGGGTGCACGCGCTCTGCATCGTCGCGAACTACGATAAGCAGAAGAAGATCGGCAAGACCCTCGTCCTCGGCGAGAAACGCCTGCGGTCTCTCGAGGATGGATCGGAACTCATCGAGCTGATCAAAGAATAAAATTTTATATAGAACTACAAACCAACTATTTCACCGCAAAAACGGTGATGTTCCATGTCACAACTCGCAGGACAGCCGATTTTAATCCTCAAGGAGGGCAGCAGCCGCACCCGCGGACGCGATGCCCAGGGTGCCAACATTGCGGCCGCCAAGGCGGTGGCCAATGCCGTGCGAACGACCCTCGGACCGCGGGGGATGGACAAGATGCTCGTGGATACCATCGGTGACGTGGTGATCACGAACGATGGCGTCACAATCCTGAAGGAGATGGACATCGAGCATCCCGCCGCCAAGATGATGGTCGAGGTGGCCAAGACCCAGGACGATGAGGTTGGGGACGGCACGACCACCGCCGTGGTCATCGCCGGGGAACTCCTCAAGCGTGCGGAGGACCTTCTCGACCAGGAGGTTCACCCGACCGTGATCGCCCACGGTTACCGCCTCGCAGCCGAGAAGGCCGAAGAGATCCTGAACGAGATCGCGCTCGGCGTGACTCCGAAGGACACCGATGTGCTCGTCAACATCGCCAGCACGGCGATGACCGGCAAGGGTGCGGAGGCGGCGAAGGAGGCCCTGACCCAGCTCGTCGTCAAGGCGGTCACCATGGTCGCCGACGAGGATGGCACCGTCGATCCCGAGAACGTCAAGATCGAGAAAAGGGTGGGCGGCTCCATCGAGGACTCCGAGATCATCGAGGGCATGATCATCGACAAGGAGCGTGTCCACCCCCAGATGCCGCGGAAAGTGGAGGACGCCAGGATTCTGCTCCTGAACGCCCCCATCGAGTTCAAGAAGACGGAAGTCGACGCCGAGATCAACATTACCAGCCCCGACCAGCTCCAGGCATTCCTGGACGAAGAGGAGCGGATGATCCGGAACATCGTGGACAAGGTCGTCCAGAGCGGTGCCAACGTCGTCTTCTGCCAGAAGGGCATCGATGACATCGCCCAGCACTACCTTGCGAAGGCCAAGGTGCTCGCCATCCGCCGGGTCAAGAAGAGCGACATGGAGAAGCTCGCCCGCGCGACGGGCGCCAGTGTGGTCTCCAGTATCGACGCGATCAGCGCCGAGGAGCTCGGCTACGCCGGTCTCGTCGAGGAGCGCAAGGTGAGCGGCGAAGAGATGATCTTCGTCGAGAAGTGCAAGAATCCGAAGGCCGTATCCCTGATCGTCCGCGGTGGAACCGAACACGTCGTCGACGAACTCCAGCGGGCTATCGACGATGCGATCAACGTGGTCTCCGTCGTTATCGAGGACAAGAAGTACATCGCGGGCGGGGGCGCCCCCGAGACCGAGCTCTCCCTGCGGCTGCGGGATTATGCCGCATCGGTCGGCGGGCGCGCCCAGCTGGCGATCAACGCCTTTGCCGACTCCATGGAGATCATCCCCCGCACCCTCGCCGAGAACGCAGGTCTCGACCCAATCGACATGCTCGTCGAGCTCCGGGCAGCGCACGAGAAGGGGAAGAAGAACATCGGTCTGGACGTGTACGAAGGCAAGGCCGTCGACATGACCAAGAAGGGTGTCGTCGAGCCCCTGCGGGTCAAGACCCAGGCGATCTCGAGCGCGACCGAAGCCGCCATGATGATCCTGCGCATCGACGACGTCATCGCCTCATCCAAGACCCCCGCACCGCCGGAAGGTGGCATGCCTCCGGGAGAAGCGGGCGGCATGGGTGGCATGGGCGGTATGGGCGGCGAGTTCTAGGTCCCGGATACGCCTCATCTTTTTTCCCCCTCAACCAGAAATCGTATTTTACCAACGATCCACGGATGCGGGCGGGAGAGCATGGTGAATGTCCTTCTTCCCGTGGGAATAACGCAACTTCCCGGTGTGAGATCCGGATCCTGCACCGGATTGGGGAATCTGATCGGGTAAAGCCGTCCTCCGGGCCTGGAGTCTGAAATAAGGGTGGCCGGGAAGCGAGCGGCAGGGAGGCGTGCACGATGCGCTCTTCCTGTCCCCGCTCGCCCGGTGAATATGCGGCCCTTGATAGCGGGTTTGATTCGGAGCGCTGCATCCCACCGGCTTCATTCACCATACCTTTTAATGTCTGCACCGTCAGGTACATCCATGAGCGAACGCTTCATCTTCACCAAGCACCGCTGCTCCTGCTATAACTGCGGAAAGGAAGTGGATCAGGTGATAAAAGCGGTGCGCAGCCAGGCCCAGGTGGTCTGCCCGAACTGCGGGGCCACGCGGATCTTCATCCCCCGGATCGAGGAGGTGGGGCGGAAGGGGCTCTATACGAAGATCGGCTGCTACGATGTCTGGAGCCTGGTCACCACCGCGGTCTGCCCCCACTGCCGCGCGAAGGGGCCCCACGACCTGACCATCGGCTGCGATCAGTTCACGGTCCACTGCCGCAACTGCGACTTCATCCACTTCTACAAGTTCAACCTGGAGTACATCGCCCAGTGCCCGATCGAGGCGGAGTGAGTCGTCCCGCCGGCCGGTGCCCACTGCGGCTCCCGCAGTCCCGTTCGGAGAGCAAGGCAACCCCTGCGCGCCTGAACGTTCCTCCCGTCTTCGTTCAGACGGCGATGCACGCCCCGGACCATTCCCGCAACCCCGGCAGGAGGACCCCATCCCGGTCCCGCGCGCTGTACGGAAGAGCAGGTTACCGACCGATTGGAGGATATGGCACCTCAAGCGGACAGCGCGCGAGGTCCATCCTGCTGCAATTTCATCCTCTTCGTGGAGAGGCCGTGAACAATCGCGATGGCAGTACGGCGGCCCCGGCAGCATGGCACTTTCAGGCGGTTTTCGGGAATGGGGCGCACCCAGGAAGAGACAGCGGGAAATGTTACAGAATATGGCATTCCGCTCGCCATGAGGAGAACGAACGCGGAGTACGAGAGTCGTGTCTTACGCAGGAGACGCTGCGAGCGGGCAGCGAGAAACCCGGTAGAAAGATGGAGAAGGAGGGGAGTATTGCAGCCCGAATTCCTTTATCGGTATCATGGGACGTGCAGTCGGTTGAGGCGATTGTTGCCCTGCACAGGCTCCACACTCCTCATGGAAGGATAGGCGTTATTGGTAATAAATTTTTTCTTATTAGTAACACTTTTTAATATTATTTATATTATTATTAAGAATTTTCAAAGAGATACCGAATGTGTGCAACAGCTGCACGGCGGCGGGATTTCCTGCGTGAACCGGAGGATGGATGAAAGAAAAAAACCTGCAGACAAACCTTCCCCGCGTGAGTCCCGGTTGCAGGGCTGCGGGAAATTGAGGTGGGGAGGTGGTGCGGCAGATTCTCCTCCCATGCTGCCCCGCTTGAAGGAAAGGAGATCTTCGAGGCGATTGGAACCATCCCCGCCGTCGATCGCCAGGGAGTACCGGTGTCAACTGAACCATGCGAACTACCTCTCTTGTTCGAAATCATAAGGTCGCCATTTTCTGCAGAGTCAAGCAGCTGATCGATTGCCCTGCATGTCCCTCGCAATAATGATGCTGAATGTGGTTTTGGGATGACCTCCATGAAGGCTGACTGCGCACACCGCTCTTCTGCATTCCGGCGCGATTGCATGGAACTGCAGTGCAGCATGAGCCCGGGTAGTCGGAGGCAGAGGGAGGATCGGGGATGCTGGCCCGGGTTCGTGGCGATCGTTCCCCTCTCTTCGGGAGGGGAGAGGCTTTTCCTCTACCGCTCCTCCCGCTCCATCGCGATCGCTTTTTTCGGGCACTCGTTGGCGCAGATCCCGCAGCCCTTGCAGAAGTCGAGATCGACGTCGAGATTCTCGTCGATCGCCGCCTCGGGGCAGTAGAGGGCGCAGAGCCCGCAGGCGTTGCATTTCTCTCTGTCCACCACGGGGCGGAAGGTCCTCCACGCCCCGGTCCTGCCGCAGGCCCCTTCGACGGGGCGGCTCATCGCCAGACGCTCGCTCATACCACCATCTCCGCATACGCCGCTTCAGCGGCCTGCACGTTCCGTTCGTCCTTGAACGTCCCCCGGATCGCCTGCTTTGCCGAATCCAGGCTGACGATTCCGAGCTTTGCGACCGCCCCGAGAACCGGCGTGTTCAGGATAGGGCTCCCTGCGACCACCAGGTCGAGGGCGAGGGCGATGCCCGTGAGATCCACTTCGAGAGTGCGGTAGCCGTCGAGCTGCAGGTCTTTCGAACTGTTCAGGAGCACCGTCCCACCTTCCTTGAGGCCTTGCAGCACGTCCACCGTATCCATGATGCTGGCGTCCAGCACCACGACCAGGTCCGGCCGCTTGATCTGGCTGTAGATGCGGATGGGGCGGTCGTCGATCCGCACGAAGCTGACGACCGGCGCACCCCGCCGCTCCGCCCCGTAGAAGGGGCAGGCGGTGGCGTAGCGCCCGTCGAGGACCGCCGCCTCGGCGAGGAGTTTGGCTGCCGTCACCCCGCCCTGGCCGCCCCGGGAGTGGACCCGCACCTCATACATGGCCGTTCACCCCGAACCAGAGTTCCTCCCCGGGCCGCCGTTCCCGCACGAACCCGGCCATATCCTCGTAGGTGACCTCCTGGCCGCCGAGCCCCGCGATCACGGAGTACGGCGCGGTTCCCGTTGTGGAGCGGATTGAGCGGGCGAGCACTCCCCCGAATCCGAAGGAGTAGTCACGGTCGATCACCACCGCGTCCCGCCCGCCGAGGTCGAGCGGGGCGAAGGGGCGGAACCAGCGGATCCGTATGGAGCCGGCTTTCACCCCCTCCTCGCGGAGGCGGTCGACGGCGACCTCCGCCTCCTTTCCGAGCGTTCCCATCGCCACGATCACCACGTCCGCATCCTCGACGCGATATTCCTCGGTCCAGCCGTAGGAGCGGCCGAACCGCTCCGCAAACTCCCGCTCCGTCTCCTCGATCACCGCCCGTGCGTTCCGCATCGACCGCTCGATATCCCAGCGGAACCTGTAGAACTCCTCCGGTCCGGTGAGGGGCCCGTAGCCGCGGGGGTTCGCCGTATCGATCGCGTGCGGAAGCCGCATATCGGGGATGAAATCGCCGAGCTCCACCTTTTCGAAGGGCTGATTGATGTGGGAGAGGGAGAAGCCGTCCAGGTTGACCATAACCGGAAGGAGGACGTCCCCGTGCTCCGCGATCCGGAACGCCATCAGCGTGGCATCGTAGGCCTCCTGCACGGTGCTGACGTAGACCTGCAGCCAGCCCGTGTCCCGCTGGGAGAAGGCGTCGGTGTGCTCCGCCCAGATGTTCCAGCCGGGACCGAGCGCCCGGTTCACGTTCGCCATGACAACGGGGAGCCGGGCGCCGGCCGCCCAGTGCAGCATCTCGTGCATGTAGAGCAACCCGTGGGAGCTGGTGGCCGTGAACGTCCGCACGCCGGTCACGCTGGCGCCGATGCAGGCGGCCATGGCGGAGTGCTCGCTCTCGACCGGAATGTACTGGCTCTCCATGCTCCCCTCGGAGACAAAGCTGGCGATGGTCTCCACGATCTCGGTCTGGGGGGTGATTGGGTAGGCGGCCACGACGGCGGGTTTTGCCTGCCGCACCGCCTCCGCAACCGCCTTGTTTCCCGTCGCCATCATGCGCATGGCTCCTCCACCTCGCACCGGATGCGCCGGATATTCTCCTGCACCTGCTGCTGCAGGGCATCCGCCGTTGCCGCATCCAGACCCCGGAACCGACCCTGCGCCTTGAGATACGACTCCAGAGGCGCTGGATTCTTCATCGCCGCCCGCGAGGGCCCGCTGACGGTGAGCCTGCCGTGCTCGCGCTCCCAGAGGATCCACATGCCGCTTTTGACCGCGAGTTTTCCCATCTCGATGGTCTTATCCGCGGGGAACCGCCAGCCCGGCGGACAGGGAGCGAGGATGTGGATGAAGGTCGGGCCCCGGATGGAGAGCGCCTTTTGCACCTTCTTGTAGAGGTCGAGGGGGTAGGCGCTGCAGGCGGTTGCCATGTAGGGCGGAGAATGCGCCGCAACGATCCCGTCGATATCCTTCTTCTTGTGGATCTTGCCGCCCGGCGTGGTCGTCGTCAGCGCACCGAGCGGTGTCGAGCCGGATCGCTGCATGCCGGTGTTTCCGTAGGCCTCGTTGTCGTAGCATATGTACAGAAAATCTGTCTCGCGCTCGAACGCTCCGGAGAGTGCCTGCAGCCCGATATCCACCGTCCCTCCATCACCGGCGTAGACGATCACGTTGGTCTTCTTCCCTGCCGCGCGATAGGCCGAGCTCATGCCGGATGCGCAGGCGGCTGCTGCGGCGAACGCGATGTTGTAGACCGGTATGTTCATGGCCGTGCGGGGGTAGATCCCCTGGATCACGCTCGTACAGCAGGCCGGCACGACGAGAACGGTATCGGGACCTGCGGCCTTGAGAACATACCGCAGGCAGAGGGTTGAACTGCAGCCAGCACAGGCTGACGTGCACTTAAAAATATACTCCTCTTTCGGGATTTCTGCCATTCAGTTCCTCGATAGTACAGTCTGTTGCGAACAATTATGATATTTTTGAGCACCTGCCGCCCGCAATCGGGAGCGGATCCAATACAAACACCATTCTTATATAGTTCAAAATCCCCCTTTTCCATGGAAGTGGGAGAAATGGCTGAAGATCCGAAAGATATCGATGTCATCCCGGAAGGAGCCGTCACGGGGACTTCACCGCCGGCAGCGCCAGCTCCCGCAGTCCGGGCAGAGAGGCCTGCTGTGGAGAGTTGCGCCGAGCCCCCCGAAGTCCATCGGGAAGTTCGCCCGGTCACACGGGAACGGAGACAGAACCTGTCCCGTCGGACGCAACGGATCCTGATCGCCGCCGGCGCGGTGCTGGTGCTCGTTCTCGCGGCCTTCTTCACCATGGGGGTAACGTTCGCCGACTCTCCGGGAGCCGCGGCATATCCCTATACGACCACCTACGATGTCATATTTCCCAACAGCGAGAAGGTGCAGCTCGGGAACGTGGAGATCCTGGCCATTCCCAGCGCGGAGAGCGTAACCCTGTCAGTCAACAAGCAGAGGGAGGATATCGCCCTGAACGAGGTCAAGGAGATCTCGGCCCGCCGGGCGATCATAGCTGTCCTCGGGATCCCGGTCCTGAAGTTCGACTTCAAGGTGCTCGCGGAGTACCGCGGTATGGTGGGGACGGATGCACGGTTTTACCTCTCCGTGAAGACGTCGGACCAGATGCCGGAGTTCATCGTCGGCCGGCTCCTCCCGTCGAACATTCAGGCCCGCCCGGCCTGATCACGCTCAGTCGAAGAGGTGGACGCGGTAGCGCTTCGACCTCTCGTCGCGGGCCTTTTTCGCCGCTTCGTATTCCGCAGTTCGATCCTCGTCGCGGGACGCACGCACGCCCCCGAGGGCCGCCCAGGAGCAGAGACGGAGTTCCTCGTTGTAGATGGCACATCGCCCGCCCATGCAGGGCTGCTTGTCGATGGGGCAGAGCTTCTCTGGCATGGCAGTACGTAGATCGCTCACGATAAAGGCATACCGGTCCGGCTGAAGATGCAGCGGGGGCGCCCGCAGCAACGCCAGGAGTCTTCCGGACCCGCAGGACGCTCCGGAAGGGATCCCTCCCGCGGAATCGAACCGATGGGATTGGGGATACTTTTTTATAAGAAAAAGCAGTAGCAGATTCCCGCAGGAGAGACAGAAGCATGGTTGATGTCTGGCAGACCCGCGAAGACGTGGACGAGGCAGTGCACAAGATCAAGGAGACGCTCTCCGAACAGGACGACCTCCCGCCCGCCATGATCGGGGAGGTGAGGGAGTCCATCAACGAGTCCCCGCCGGATCTCGTGCGCTACTTCTACACCCGCGTCGAGGAGTGGACGCCGGAGGCTGTCAAGTACTTCGAGGAGAGAATCTGACGAACCGCTCTCTGCGGTTCCGTACGGCGAAGCGGCGGGGGGATCTGCCCGCCCGACGGCAGGCGGCGCTCCCGATTCCGAGGGGGCTGCAGCAGTCCCGCCCTCACTCCCGGGGACGGGGCTCCAGCTCCGGCTCGGGAGACAGGAACTCCGTCTCGACCGGCGGAGTTGCGGGCAGCCCCGCCTGCGGCATTCTGCCCTGCACCGACTCCCAGAGTCCAAAGCGGTTCCCCTCGGGATCCCTGCAGGTGACAAAGCAGCCCCAGTCCGGGACCTCCTCGACATCGGAGAGGATCTCGCCGCCGCACTCCTTCACCTTCCGCATGTATTCGTCCAGGAAGGGGACGTTGATGAACAGGGTGATGGGCTGATCAGCCGCCTCGCGCCTCGTCAAAGCCCCGGCGCTGGCGCCAGGACCGGCGGTGCGGATCAGCCAGCGCCGATTCGGGGCGGGAAACGGGCGGATCTGCCAGCCGAAGATCTCTGCGTAGAACCTTCGCGCCCGCTCGGGATCCCGGGCAGGGATCTCGAACCATGTCACTGACGGCATGCAGGGTCCACTCGCCCTCCCCGCTGATGAACCTATCGTATCCGCAGCCCTCTTATCACCCCTGCCGCTCCAGGCTCCTGCGGTCCAGCCGCAGGGAGCCGAACTGGATCGTTGCCAGTGAGTCCCTCTCGTAGGGCGGGGCGAAGACCGTGAGAGTCCGTTCTTCGGGCTTCCAGTCCTCCAGGATTCCCAGGGCGAGGAGGAAGTTCTCGGCGTCGTTCAGCCCGACGAGCAGGCCTCTTTCGGTGTCTGCTGCACCGCCCACCGGCACTCTTCCGTGCACGCCGAGGGCAGCAAGCGGGATCTCCTGAATTCGGGCGTCCCGGAAATACTCTCGAAAGAGCCGCTCACGGTATGCCCTCCGCTGCTCCCTCCCCCTCTCGACAACGGCAAAGGAAGGGGCGAGGCGGTGGATCCTCATCGCCGGGTGCCGCCGGAAGTTGTCCAGGAGGTCCTCGAGCTCCTCTCCCCGCTGGATCGCCACCAGGTGGTCGGGCTGGAGGAGATCGATCGTCTGGAACTGGAACTCCTCGGGCACCGATCCGAAGGCGAACCCCGACGAGTCGACGATCACCTTCGCTGCGCCGAGCGCCAGCGCCCTCTCCAGCAGCCGTTTTTCGGCGGCGAGCGTCTGGAGCAGGTGCCCGCTCGGGCTTGTCGACCCCACGAAGCGGAGATGCTCGCCGCCGGGGTGCACCCGCATGCCCACCGTGGCAGGGGGCCCGATCCCCGACTGCCCCATGTCGCAGTCGATGAATGCGGTCGGATGGTGCAGGGCGAGGGCGGCGGCGAGGTGGCGGGCGAGCGTGGTCTTCCCCCGGTCGCTTCCGCCCAGAACGTAGACCACATCCCGTCCTGCCGATCCCCGGATCTGCCTGCAGAGCGCCTGCCACTCCGGTTCGACCACGGTCATTGCAGCCTCACCTGCCCGCAGGGGTGGGGGTCCAGCTATATAAACGCATACGGCATCTTACGGCGGGATGAGCCCCCGGCAGACCTTCTCCATCACCGCGTGGTGGCGGCGGACCGTCTCCAGATGTGCGACGCTCCTGCGGTCCCGCGGGAGCGGCAGGAACGGGATGCCGCAGTCTACGTCCCAGAGAACGAGACCCTCCGCCGGAGCAGCCGGGGGGCGCTCGCGGCACCTCCCTTCCAGCAGATCCGTCACGAGGACCGGGTCGGAGATGCCGCACCCCGTCCAGGTGAGGACGGTTGCCATGCACCGCACCATGTTCCAGAGAAAGCTCTCCGCGGTCACCTCGAAAACGGCGAAGCCCTCCTCGCGGGTGACGCCTGCGGCGAGAACGGTCCGCTCCGGGTTCTGCCCCGCCTCCATCCGGGCCAGGCACGAGAAGTCGTGCCGCCCCAGGAAGAGCCGGCTCGCCTGGTCCATCGCGGAGATATCGAGGCCATTTTCGGGTATGTAGTAGCGGTACGTACGGGATCGGGCATCGTAGCGCGGGTGGAACGCCGCATCCACCTCGGCGTACCCCGTGCACCAGCAGTCCCGCGGGAGCTGGGGGTTGAGGCCCGATAAGGCACGCTCGGGTTCGTCCGTGTCGAATGCACAGACCTGCCCCCGTGCGTGCACGCCCCTGTCGGTGCGCCCGGAGAAGGAGAACCGTGCCTCACGACGATCGGCGAAGAGCTGCAGTCTGCGGCAGGCGGCGACGAACTCCCCTTCCACGGTGCGGCAGCCGGGCTGCACCTGGGAGCCGGCGAACCCCCCTCCGAGGTAGGAGACACGGAATGCCAGTCTCATCGCCGCACTCGGCGCTCCACGCGCTTCCATGCGCTCTTGATCGACTGGCGGGTGTAGGTCCTGAGCGGGGTCATCCGTCCTCCGGCGATGGTGTTTCCCTGGCGGATCGCCTGGAAGATGGCCGTCGCGTTCTTTTCTGCCCGTATGTACGTGAGCCCGAATCCGACGAACCGGGCATGGTGGGCGTCGCTCCCGCCCACGACCGGTTTACCGTAGCGGCGGGCGATCCGAGCAGCCTTCTGGTTGGCGGTGCCGACCAGGAATCGGCTGTTGAAAACCTCGATCGCGTCCACCGCCTCCACGCTGGCCCGCATCTTCAGGGCAGCCCCATGCCGCCACATGTGGTAGGGGTGGGGAAGGATTGTGAGGGCCCCGCGGGAGCGGGCGAGCGCCACGGTCTCCAGGATATCGCGCTTCGCCGGCAGCGGCGTGACCGTGCCCAGCACCAGCAGGTGCCCCTGGCGGGTCGAGACTTCGATCCCGGGGATCACCAAGACGGGCGATTCGCATTCCAGGGCGAAGCGGGCACCGCCCGTCTGGTCGTGGTCTGTGATGGCAATGGCGTCCAGCCCGATCTTCTCTGCCCGATCCAGGATCTCTTCCACGCTGCTCTCCCCGTCCCGCGAAAAATTGGAGTGAATGTGGAGGTCGCACTTGAGCAGCGGATCAGATCCGTTTTTATCCTCCCGCATATTAAGGGTGCGTATGCGCATATTGCTCCCCACAGGGGCTGCCACAGCCTCGATCGTCGAGGATGCCGCCCGAGGGCTCGATGCGAAGGTCGTGGTCACCGGAGAGATCGCATCCTTCCTCACCCCCCGCCAGCTGCGCACCCTGCTTGAGGAGGAGCGGTACGACATGGCGATCGTCTCCGGCATGTGCACGGCGTCCTTCCTCGACGTGGAGCGGGAGATGGGCGTCCCGGTCTACCGCGGACCCCGTCACGCGGCGGACCTCGCCAGCGTGCTCGCTCTCCTGGGGAGCGTGGAGCTCTCCCGCACCGTCCCCGCCGACGAGTTCCTGGCCGGGATCCGGCGGGAGCAGGCGATCCGAAGGATCGCGCGGGCGGAAGAGGAGGCGGATTGCGTGTTCACGCTCCGTGGCGTGAAGATCGGCGGGGGATCGAGGATGAAGGTATTGGCGGAGATCATGGACGCCCACCGGCGGGGGGACATCGTTGCCGAGGTCGCACGCTGTTTCGAGCGGGGGGCTGATATCGTGGATCTCGGGTTCGGGTTCGACGCTACGCCCGAGGATGTGGAACGCTGTTTTTCGATGCTCGATGGTACTCCCGGGCCGCTCGCCGTGGATACGCAGGATCCCGTGCTCATCGAAGCCGCCCTCTCCCGCGCCGATCTGGTGCTCAGCCTGCACGAGGGCAACCTCCCCGTCGTCGGGGCGCAGGTGGCCGATCGGGATGTTGCCGCCGTGATCGTCCCCGGGGAGCGGACGCTTGCGGAGAATCTGCGGACCGCGGAGCAGATGGGGATTCGCCGCATCGTCGCCGATCCCCTGCTCATGCCCGTGGGATCCGGCCTGACGGCATCCCTCGCCCGGTTCGAGGGGATCGAGAGGCCGCTCTTCTTCGGTGCGGGAAACGTCGTCGAGCTGCTGGATGCCGACTCCATCGGCGCCAACGCCGTACTTGCCGGCATCGCCCACGAACTCGGGGCGGCGGTCATATTCACCAGCGAGCACTCCGACAAGACCCGCGGTTCGATCGCGGAGATGCGGCGGGCGACCGAGATGATGCTGCTGGCGCGGGACCGCCCCTACCCCAAGGATCTCGGCCTCGACCTCCTGGTCCTGAAGGAGAAGCGGCGGAGACGCGAGCCCCCCCTCTCCTACACCGCCGATATGCGGGCGGCGCCCATGCCGGAGGAGATCGTCTACGACCCGCGGGGCAACATCCGCATCGGCATCGAGGGGGAGTGGATCGTGGCGGTGCACGGATGCCGTGCCGTTCGGGGGCGGCACTGGGAGGACGTCTTCTACACGCTGCTGACGGAGGGCAGCCTATCCCGACTCGACCATGCGGCCTACCTGGGAAAGGAGCTCTACAAGGCGGAGCTGGCGATCCGCTTCGGGAGGAGCTTCGAGCAGGACGGGCCGTTCTGACCACGATCCTTACAGGGGTTGCGATTGCGGTGAGGGGAGCGGGTCGGGAGCATGCAACAGTGCGGGGTCGGGGTCTGGGAGGCGATGCAGAGGCCGGCGGGAGTCTCCTCCCGCAGTTTATGCCGGTCCCCTATCGGATCCGCCCACGGCGGAATAGAATGGATCCGGTCTGTCGTCAGGCGGGGCGAGTATCGTGGGGCGGGCTGCACAGGCATCCCCGTGGACGCAACGGCCTTTTTATCGGCAGGCAGGCAGCCCGGTGCACCGCGTGCAGAGTGGCGGTCTCGTCGACCCCCTCATGCGGTCATCGCACATCCGTCCATGCGCACATCGTGCCGCCGCAGGCCGTGGACATCGGTCGCCCGGCTCCCATCGGCATCCTGGTGCGGAATCCTGGCGGCGCCATCTTCGCCCCTTCACGGCTGGAATGCCTCCAGCAGGATCCGGATCCCGATGCCGATCAGCACGATCCCGCCCAGGATCTCGACCCTCTTTCCCAGGATCGCGGCGAGCTGAACGCCCAGCAGCACCCCGGCGACGGAGAAGAGCAGGGATATCCCGCCGATTATCAGGCTGGAAGAGAGGACCGGGAGGTTGACGGCGGCGATGCCGAACCCGATGGCGAGGGCGTCGATGCTCGTCGCCAGAGCGAGGACGGTCAGCGGCGCCAGCGAGAGCGGATCCGTGCTTTCCGCCGGAGATCCCTCTTCCAGGCCCTCCCGGATCATCCGCATGCCGATGAAGAGGAGGAGTGCGGCAGCGACGACAGGACCGACCTGCTCGAGCAGGATCAGCAGCGCCTCTCCCGCCCCCCACCCGAGGAGAGTCATCCCCGCCTGGAATCCCCCGAAGAACAGGCCGGCAACGAGAGCGGCTGCAGCCCTGTTTGCAGGTTTTCCGGCTCCGATGGCGAGCGACACGGCAAAGCAGTCCATCGCGAGGCCGATGCCAATGAGAAACGGCGTGACGAGATCCATGTCCCCGGAATATTCCGGTCGGATCGCATAACTACTCTGCTGCCTTGGTCTGCCGGGAAGGGATGGTCGATGGATGGATGCGATGGACGGAAAGCCTGCAGGATTCGCAGGGTCGTAGCTATTTATATCGAATCGCGGACACAGAGCTGTTCCTGCTGACACGTTCTGCTGTTCGAGGCTGGCAGCATGGCAACCGTGAGGAACCGGCAGGAATGCCGTCGGGAGGAGGTGCACGGCATCGCCTCGAGGCTGTGTGCCGCCCAGGAGCGCTGGGCGCTGGAGCAGGTGCTGAAAGGTGCGCGTGTGTACTCGGGGGAGATCCGGGGGCTCGAGGAGATCGGGGATCTGTACACCCGCTGGAAGCATCTGGGCACGATCCGGGCCGCAACTCTCGGAACAGGCCTGACCCGGCGGTTCCGTGTGCGGGAGGTCGAGCAGGCCCTGTCAGAGCCGCCCATCGACATGGAGGAGTACTGCGAGCGTCTTCACATCCTCGCCGCTATCCGTGCCCACAGGCAGGAGCTGAACCGTGCGGAATTGAAGCTCGATGTTGCGGTGCTGGAGAGGGATGGAGAGATCTTCGTCTGCAACGGGAGCGAGAAGGTGGTAGCGCTCTACTCCTTTGCGCGGGAGAAGAACCTCAAGAACACGGTGCTCCCGGTCTGCGCCATCGGCCCCCCGCCGGCGTGAGCGGAGAGGCACCACCGGAACTCCCGGGCACCGGGTTCCGTGCAGGAGGAGACCCCCATGGATAGGAGAGGTCTGGCAGAGTTGCATTCCCCGTCCGGGACCCTGAAGATAGACATGCACGTACACTCGGAGCATTCCAGGGATTCGGCCATGCCGCCGCGTATTCTGGTGCAGGCCTGGAGACAGCGCGGGATCGTGCCCATGGTCTGCGACCACGACAGTATCGAGGGATCCCGAAGGGTGATGCAGGCAATCCGCGCCGCCGATCCCTCCGTACCCCGGATCCTCGCCGAGGAGATCAAGACGGAGAGCGGCGAGATCGTGGGTCTGTTTCTGACGGAAGAGGTGAAGGGCGGCCTCTCCGCGGAGGAGACGCTCGATATCATCGCCGGGCAGGACGGGCTGGCTCTGGTCCCGCATCCTTTCTCACGGCGGCGGACGTCGGTGCTGAGGCGGGACGTGCTGGACGCTGTCATCGGGCGGATCGATATCATCGAGGGCTACAACGGACGGAACCGCTTCCCCGGGGACAACCACAAGGCCGTGACGTACGCCCGGCGGATGAAAAAACCCATCTCCGCGGGCTCCGATGCCCATACCCCGATCGAGCTCTTCAAGAACTACGTGGAGGTGGAGCCGTTCCAGACACCGCGGGAGTTTCTGGCCAGCCTCTCGAGAGCCGCCCTGTACCTGGAGCAGCCTCCCTCATGTGCGGTGGTGCCGTTCCGGTAGAAGCAAGAATGGTCTGGCGTGCGATTCGTACGTGTGAGCGTCTGTTCATTCAATTCCCTCCATCTTTCGAACAGTCGGGATCCGTTCGAAGAATCTGCAGGAGTATCGCGAATCCCTAAGCGGGGGATCAATCGCAGGAGGGCGAAAGAGGCAGGATTCTGGTCGGGAGTAATCGCGTACCGCGTGCGGGGATTCCGGGGAAGGGTGCACCCCTCCTCCGATAGGGCCCATGCGGGGTGCGGGAACGAGGGCATCGTCCCTGCAATCGGTCCTCGATCTCCAGCACCGTCTCAGGGAAAACGGGTTGCGCGTGTTTTCTTCCGGGAATAGTCCCCTGCGTACGGTGCATCTATCCCGATTTGGCCTTCTGCGGGATTCCGCGTTCGATCCCGAGGATCCTTCCCGCTGCCGCGGGCGGTCCGCGGGAAGGATCTTCGATTCTCACCTTCGGCGGACTCGTGTGCCCGATCGGGGGGAGAAAGGTGCGGCGTCCCTGTCAGTCCCGCAGGATCGCGGGAAGATGTCCGGCCCAGGCTCGAATGGCATCCCAGTCGCGGAAATCTCCGTAGGGGGCTTTGACGAGTTTGATGACGGCCCTCTCCCCGACAGATATCCTGTCGGGATCGAGGGCGCCCGCAAAGACGCCGATCTCGCGGGGGCGGATCGGGAGCATCGCCCCGGCCATGATCGCCCTTGCCTGCTCGCGGAACTTCTCCTCACGGCCGACCATGCTTGTGCCGACGACGAAGGCGCCAAGGGGATTTCCGCCAGCTCCAGGCTGTGCTGCTGGATGAACGGGGCGACCTCGCGGAGCACCTTGCCCATGTACAGCGGCGATCCTATCACCGCAGCGTCGCAGGATCCGAGATCGACGATCTCTGCGATATTCCGCACGTCCGCTTCCATTGCCGCATCCTCCAGCGCCTTCCCGA
>FWPV01007999.1_pt1 | contig 18799 bp, 15 predicted proteins | sample 2228371 | NCBI WGS metagenome assembly FWPV01 (sample SAMEA103939776, study PRJEB20133) | metagenome
GTGATCGGCAGATAGGGCGACATGCTCGTCGTGTGAATGCTCCCCGTAATGGCCGCCGTGATGATGGCTCTGTCCTTCATGATTTGAGCTCCTTTTTGAGTGGTTGGGACTACTCGCTGCTGTTGACCGGCTGGCGCCTCCTCTTATTCCAATCTCCCGGACGCGTGTGAGGGGGCAAGGCCCCTCTCACACGCCCGGGATTTACATCAATGCATAAAGACCAGATAGGTGACGCTGATCACGATGAAGGTCCATAGGAAAACCATCAGACTGTAGGGCAGAATGTCACGGAACGTCAGCCGGAAGGCACCGAGGATGGGGAGTGCCCAGAAAGGCTGCAGGAGATTGGTCGTCAGGTCCCCGCTTGTGTATGCATTGATCACATAGTTTACATTGGCTCCCAGTTGCTGGGCCGCCGGAAGAATATACGGCGCCTCAATGACGAACTTGGATCCCCCGGAGGGAACAAAGAAATTCAGAAACCCGGAATAGACAAAGACGATCCATGGAAACGTCTCGGGTGTGGAGATCGCCACGAACCAGTCGGCGAATATCTTGGCCAGCCCGGAGTAACTGATCATCCCGAAGATTCCGGCGTAGAAGGGGAACTGGATGATGACACCGAAAACGGTGCCCGTCGCCCTCTTCACCGAATCGATGAAGGCCGCAGGCGTTCCGTGCAGAAGCACACCGATGACCAGAAATGTGAAATTGAGGGTGTTCAGATCCAGATTGGCAACCCCCTTGGTATAAAAAAACTTGCCGACCCAGAATAGTCCCGCCAAGCCGACGATCCACATGAAAACCGGCGACCGGTCCCAGCGCTGGGCCGGTGTCAAGGCCTTCTTGTCCACCCTCTGGACTTTTTCCGATTCCGTGAAGGACTCGATGATGCTGTGATCGGCTTCAATCGGATTCTTCGGTAAAAGCCAATAAAATATGAAGGGGACCGTGAGCCACAGAACAACGTTCATGATGATCAGGTTGAGATCAAAGGTGGTCTTGCTCAGAGGGATGATTCCGACCACTTTTTCAATGAAGTGACCGGGGGTGGCGACCAGAAGCTGGGCGGCCATGGATGGACCGTTGGCCGTCACGATCGTCCCGTAAACGGCCGCGGCGACTGCTGCATAGTGCAGTTTTTTGCCCCTCTGGGCTACGACGAGTTCCCGCCCCAGCAGGATGCCCACCATCATCCCAACACCCCAGTGGATCCACCAGAGCAGACCGAGAATCAGCGTAAAAGCAACGATTGCCTGGCCCGGCGTCTTGGGGATCAGGGCCAGTTTCTTCAGCATACCCTTCACCAGCGGTGAGTCGGCAACTGTGAACCCCGTGATCATCAGGACGCACATCTGCATGGCGAAGGTCAGAAGAACCCAGAACCCCTTCACCCAGTGATCCACGATTTCAATGGGACCCGATTTGGTCAGGCCCAGGGCCATGAAATACACCAAAACACTGAGCACGAGGACGAAAACCATGGAGTCCGGAACCCAGCGCAGGCTCCACTCGGAAAAACGCGTTATGAAGTCTTTCTTTTCCACATTTCCCGCTTGAGCACTCATTGCACGATTGACCTCCTTTCATTTTGTCTGCGCTACCGATGAGCGCCTTTGATTTCACATGAACGATCCTCGATCTGCCGGGCGTCACCGCGCCCTTCTCCCACAAATTCTTTGCTGTGTCTTTCGAAATCTGCCCTGCATCGGAGAGGTCTTGAATCCCGGCATTCCCGCGACATCCGCCCCCACCGCTTTCATCCTTTCACGCGCAGGCCCATCTCCGCGATGATGACGTTGCGCATGATCTGGTTCGTCCCGCCGCCGATCGTCTGGAGCTTCGCGTCCCGGTAGAGCCGCTCCACCCGATACTCCCGGATGAACCCGTAGCCCCCGTGGATCTGGACGGCCTTGTCCACGACGCGAAGCAGCATCTCGGCGCACCAGTACTTCGCCATGGCCGCCTCCTTGTTGCACCGGACGCCCGCGTCCATCAGCGACACCGTGTGGTAGGCCAGCCGCCGGCCGGCCTCGATCTCCGTGGCCATCTCGGCGATCATGTGACTGACGGCCTGGAAGCCGATGATCGGCGTGCCGAACTGAATCCGCGTCTTGGCGTACTCGATCGAATCCTCCAGGGCGAGTTCCGCCATGGTATAGCTGAGAACCGCCCCCGACAGGCGTTCCCTTTCCAGCCCCGCCATGAGATAGTAGAAGCCCTGCCCTTCCTCGCCGATCAGGTTTTCCCTCGGCACGAGGCAGTCCTCGTAGACGAGCTCAGCCGTGTCGGAAGAAAGCATCCCCATCTTGTGGAGTTTCTTTCCGACGGAAAAACCCTTCGTGTCGGTGTCCACGAGGATGAGGCTGATCCCCCTGACGCCGGGACCGCCCGTCCGGACGACCGTGTTGACCACATCGGCCTGCGTCCCGTTGGTGATGAACATCTTGGACCCCGAGACGCTGTAGCGATCCCCGATCAACCTGGCTCTCGTTTCGATGTTGGCCACGTCGGATCCGTGATTCGGCTCCGTGATGCCGATGGCAAAAAGCTTCTCCCCGCTGCAGACACCCCTGACGTACTTCTCCTTCAGCTCCGGACTCCCCGCATGCACGAGGGAGGCGCTTCCGTAATCCGTATGGACCATGACGCTCATGGCAAAACCGGAAATCCCGCTTCGACAGATCTCTTCCCAGAAGACGAGATGCGTTCTGAGATCCGCGCCCTGACCGCCGTACTCCACGGGGTAATGGATGCCGAGGAGTCCCAGCTCTCCCATGCGCCTGAAGACCGTCTTGTCGTAGCAGCCCTGCTCCTCCCACGTCTCGGCGTTCGGCATGATCTCCTTCTGAACAAACCGCCGCATCATATCCCTGAAGGCGTTCTGCTCATCCGAAAAAAAATACTCCGCACCCATACAAACCCTCCTCCCTCACGATCCCCCCGCCTCGGACTCCTCACTTCCGCCGGAAATTCGGGGCCCGTTTCTCCACAAAAGCCCTCGTCCCCTCCGCCAGATCTGCCGTGAGGAAGAGATCGCCCTCGAGTTCCGCCTCGTACGCCAGTCCTTCTTCCAGGGACATTTCGAGGCCCCTGTTGATGGCGCGCTTCCCGGCCTCGACGGCCAAAGGGGCGTTGCTGAGGATCTTGGCGGCGATGCTCTTCGCCTCCGTGAGGACCTCCGGCGTCGGCACCACCCTGTCCACGAGCCCGATCCGTAAGGCTTCCCGGGCATTCAGAAACTCCCCCGTCAGGACCATGTGCTTGGCACGACCCTTTCCCAGCAGGCGGGCGAGGCGCTGCGTCCCCCCCGCCCCGGGGATGAGGCCGAGCTTGACCTCGGGCACGCCGATCACCATGCCATCGCCGGCCACGCGGATGTCGCATGCGATGGCCAGCTCGCATCCGCCGCCGAGGGCCAAACCGTTGACGGCGGCGATGACGGCGAGGCGCGAATCTTCGATTTTTGAGAAAACGGCCTGCATCCGGCGGGAACTGTCCACGGCGGCTCCACGGTTCCCGACGAGCTTCTCGAAACCCTTAATGTCGGCACCGGCGACAAAGGCCCTCGTACCGCCGCCGGTGATGATGGCCACGCCGATTTCCGTTCTGGACTCCAGCTCATCAAAGACCGCGCCGAGTTCACTCACGACCTCGTCACTCAGGGCATTCATCTTCGGGTTGTCGATGGTAACGACGGCAAGCCGGTTTTCAACCGTATAATTCACGTATTTTCTTTCCATCTTTTCTTCCCTCTCGACATTTCGAACGATATGTATCATCCTCCGCCGCCGCAGAACCTTCAAGGATGTCCCCTGCACCATCTCAGGTGGGAAGCGGGCGGTAAAAGGAGGGAGAAAACCGCCCGCTCGAATGCTCCGACGGCCTCAACGTTCGTTCGTCCTCCTTCGCCTGGTCCCCCTTCAGACCCCGCCTTCGATTTCCCTTTCCGCGGTGATGCCCCCCAAAAGGATCTCACAGGCCTCAGGAAAGTGTCCATCCGGGGCAAGCGACAGGAGAGCGAGATCGTCTCTCTTCGATTTGCAGGACTCACAGCCGTCGGTCAGAACGTCCGGGATATCTTCAACGGGAAGGTGCCGGAACAGTTCCGCGAGATATTCCTCTAATCCTCTTCCTTCCGGCGGCGACAGATCCTGCAACCCGTCTGTCGCAAGAAGAAAGCGCACCCCGGGGTCCACGTCGAAAAACTCAACCTGGTAGAATTCGCGGACCTTCCCGATCAGCCAGAAATTGCTCTTGGTGATCCTGCGCACGCCGCTCCGCGGATGATAAACGAAGAGGACGGAATCCCCCGTATGAAAGACGACCGCCCTGGTTCGGCGATCCGTCCGGAGGAGCAGAAGCCCCGTGAAGGTGCTGGTTCCCCGGGAAGGATAGAGGCGCAACATCTCCCGTGTGCGGGAAACAATTTCTTTCTGCAGGCCGTCGAGCCGGTCATCCGGTATCGCCACTCGGGGCGAAAGAGACCAAAAAACAACGAGCGAATCCGAAAAACGACGCATGAACGCCCGGGCGGCACGGGGTTCCCTGTCGGAGCTGTCGCCCACGGCGAAAAATCCCTTCGCGGGATCGATGAGAATGGAATCCCCGATATCCGTCTTGCCGTGACCGGCATTGCCGGCCCGAAGCCTCGCACCGAAAAGCCCGGCGCATTTGACCGACCGGCTGTACTCATCGACCCAGGGGGTCCCTCTGGCGTCGGGCTTCCGTGCTCCCTTTCCGGGAGATTCCCATGCCATCTTAGTACTCGTAGAACCCTCGTTTTGTCTTTCTCCCCAGGCGGTTTTCCCGGATCATCTTTTCAAAGAGGGGGGAAGGCCTGTAACGCTCCTCTCCCGTCATCTCATAGAGGGCCTTGAGGGCGTTGAACACCACGTCCACACCGGCCATGTCCATGATCTCCACGGGCCCCATGGGGTGGTTGGAACCGAGCTTCAACCCCAAATCGATGTCCTCCGGCGTGGCATAGCCCCTGTAAATCTGATCGGCCGCTTCGTTGTAGAGAAGGCACAGGAAGCGGTTCACTATGAACCCCGGCACGTCCTTCGCCAGGATGGGCGTCTTGCCGACGGCCCTGCAGAAATCCAGGGCGGCCTGGACAACGGCCTCATCGGTGCGCTCCCCCCGGATGACCTCCACCAGCCGCATCAGCGGCACGGGGCTGAAAAAATGGGTCCCGATGACCCGCCGGGGGTTCCGGGTGGCGGAGGCGATCCTGGAAATGCTCAGCGTCGACGTGTTCGACGACAGGATGGTCTCCCCGGGACAAAGGCGGTCCAATTCCTGAAAGACGCTCTGTTTCAGCGCCAGGTCCTCGAAGACCGCCTCGATCACCATATCCGCGCCGGCCACGGCCTCCTCCATGCTGCAGGTGCCCTTCAGGCGGCCCAGGATGCGGTCGTGGTCTTCCCGGCTCAGCTTTCCCTTCTCCAGCTTCTTTCCGACAAAGGTTCTGATGGTGTCCATCCCGTGCCGGACAAACCGGTCCTCCACATCCCGCAGGGTGGTTTCGATGCCGCTCTCCACGGCCACCTGGGCGATCCCCGCCCCCATCGTCCCCGCGCCGATGATACACAGTTTCTGGATCATGGTTTCCGCCTTTCCCTTCTCAAAATAATCGCTCCGTACGTGCCGATCCCGTGCTTCTTCGCCGGTTCCTCAGAGGATCCCCCGCTCCCCGGCGATCCGGATCTGCATCTCCACGATGTCTTTCGGGGGAACATAACGCTCCTGTTCTTCTTTCCGCCGGAGCCGGATGGCCTCCGCTGGACACGCTCCCACGCAGATACCGCAACCGATGCACCGCTCCCTGTCCACCCCGGCGACATCATCCAGCCGTACGGCATCCATGGGACATCGCTCCTCACAGAGGCCGCAGGCGTTGCAGTCGTCAACATCCACATCGGCAAAAAAACTGGAATGGGCGATTCGAGCAGGCTTGTCCATCTTTTTGAGGTACTTCAGAAGCATGCAGCAGCACCCGCAGCAGACGCAGATGCTCCAGGCCTTCTGGGCGTTCCCCGGTTGCAGCACGAGGCCGGCATCCATGGCCTCTTTGAGGATCCTCACGGCCTCCTCCCGAGAGATCTCCCTTCCGATCCCGTTCTCGACGTAAAAGTGAGCCCCCGTCCCGAAGACCATGCAGGCCTCGAGGGGGTGCCGGCATTCCTGACCCCATCATTGTGCTCTGCTTCCGGCAGATGCACGGGATGACGGCGATCCTGGACACAGAGCGGATCAGCTCTTCCGCGCGTTCATAAGGCAGGATCTCCATCTCCGTTGAGAGGCTCTGCATGACCGGTATGATCCGGTGCTGCGAGGTGGCGGTCCCGTACCAGCTCTTCTCCATGTAGTGATCGAAATAGGCAGAGAGGTCTCTGAGGTCTTCCGGGGTCATGGACTGGACGTGGAACTCCCACATTCCCTCGGCCAGGGGGACGATGTTGTAGAGATATTCGTCCCCTCTGCGGGTGCGGAAAATCAATCCCTTCGTCGACATGCGGTACAAAATCGGTGACAGGGTTTCCGTCTCCATCCTCAGGCGCCCGGCGATCACCGCCACGGGTTCGGGCAGACCCCTCATGGCAAGTGCGATTTCCGCCTCCTCCCGCGCGAACCAGCGCTCCAGGATTCGGAGTTCGACGCCGGACTCCGTTCGCGGAAACGCCACGGGCAGGCGATCCAGATGTTCCGCCAGACGGATATAGACGTTTCCCTTCATGCTCGATTCCTTCCGGACCCTTCGCTCTTGATCGGCGGAGCGGGTTCCTACCCCTTTCGTTCCTGGAGGATCAGGTCCGCGCACATCATGGCGCTCAACGAAGCGCCGTTGACGGCCAGTCCCCGGCCCACATAGGTGTCGCCGGCGAAATAGAGGTTGGGAATGCCGGGCGCCTGCAGACCGGGCTTGAAGTTCCCGACCAGACCCGGTTGCCGCGCCAGTCCGTCACACCCGTCCACGTAGTAGGGAAGCCGCCACTCCAGCTTCTCCTCCAGCCCGGGGAACATCTCCTTCATGTCCTCCCACATGAGCGCCAGCAGCCGCTCCCGTTCGAACTTGTCCGCGGCCTGGGCATGCTCCACGACGATGTCCGTGTGGAAAAGCTGCTTTCCCGGAGGCGCCACCGCATCGGAAAAGTTCGACACCGGGCAGCCCTGGAACGGAAAGCCGCTGTGTTTCAGTTTCAACGCGCTGTAGAACACCCTTTTCTTCGGGTCGACGAGGGGCTCTTTCGTCCCGAAGAGGTACCCGATCAGCCCCGTTCTCTCGCACTGGATATCCTCGATGCGCTTGACCCACCAGCGGGGGAGCGGGCTGGTCTCCGGCTTGAAGTCGATGATGTCCGCCAGCTTGTAGATGGGCAGCGCGCAGATGACACGGTCGGCACCGATGAACTCCGTCTCGTACATCCGGTACTCTTCCTCGTAAATATGCTTTCTCGCGGGCACCCTCACCCCCAGCGCCTTCTTGTTCTGAATGACGACCTCCTGGACATCGCAGTTCAACCGGATCTCACCGTTGTTTTCCTTGATGACCTCCACCAGGCCGCGCGTGATGCCCTCCATCCCGTCGATCGGGTAACTGGCCTGCAACACCTGCCGGACCTTGTTCAGGTTGTTCTTCGCGATCCAGAGGACTTCGCCGGCCGCCATGTCGATGGCGTGGGGGATGGTCGTCATGATCATCCCGAGGTCGGTCAGAAGCTCCCGCACGGCGGGCTGGGGCACGTTCTCGTAAAGCCACTCCTCGAGCGATCGGTTGTCCCACTTCTCGATCTCCCCTTCGCTCAGGGCGGCGATCCTGCCCAGCAGGTCCCGGAAGGCGATCTTGTCCTCCCTGGACATGGGAACCAGCTCCGCGACGTTCATGAACTTCTCGCCGTTCCAGATATCGACCGTCTCGCTGAAGGGGCCCCAGGCCACCTTTTTCCCCACGCGGGCGTTGAGCTCCGTGCAGGCCGCCTTTTCGCCCAGCTCGATCAGGTGAAGACCGATGTCCACCCGCCACCCCTTGCCGGGATAGCCCTCATAGCTCATCGTCCTTCCGCCCGGCTTGGGATAACGATCCAGCACCAGAACCTTCTGTTTCCCTTCTTTGGACAGGATGGCGCCTATGCCCAGTCCGGCGATGCCGGCGCCCACAATGATGACATCGTACTGGCTTTTTCTGTCTGACATTCCATTTCCTCCTCGTCTCTTGAAGGGCCGTCCCGGGTTCACCGGCCCTTCGTCCTGCGACCCCGGGACCCGCCTCCGTTGCGATCAATCCACCTTGGGTCTCTTGTCCACCACGCGGACGCTCTTCAGGGTCTTGGAGGTGTCGAAGATCTCGACCATCTCGACGAAGACCACCTCCGGCGTCATTTCGACGGCCTGTCTCGTCTTCTCGATGACCTCCTTCTTCATCTTTTCCCGATCCGCCCCGGCCGCCGGGGCCACCAGGATCTGGAGCTTGTCGAGCGACAGGGGGTCCTTCAGATCCTCCTTCGTGAAGACGATCTGGTACTCGTCGATGCCCTGGATCCTGGTGATCTCCGTTTTCAGGATGTCCGGGTTGATCAACGTCCCCTTGATGTTGACCAGCTCCATCGTCCGGATGGGCTGCATGACCACCCGTGCATCGTTCCGCCCGCAATGGGGGCAGGTTTCGTGGGTCAGGGTGGTGATGTCCCCGACGACGTAGCGCAGGAAGCAGGTCCCCCGCCGGTCGACATGGGTGATCGTCAGAAGCCCCTTTTCCCCGTCGGGGAGACGCTTTCCCGTTTTCTCATCCACGATCTCGAGGAAGTGGAGATCGGGCGCGCACAGGTGCATCCCTCCGCGTTCCGTGCACTCGAGGGTCGTCCCCTGCATCTCCGTGAAGCCGAGCCCGCTGCAGATGAAGGGGTCTTTGGCCCCCATCCTGAGAAGCCGCTGCTTCATGTCGGTGCGCATCCCCTCGGGACAGGCCTCGCCGAGGACGAAGCACATCCGCACGCTGGAGAAGTCCTTGCCCATCTCCTCGGCCCGCATGATGGTCCGACGCACGAAGGAAACGATGCCGGATAGGACGGTGGCCTTGTTCTTCACGATCATGTCGACGGCATAGTCCAGTGGACGGTGGATGGGGAACGTGGGATAGGTTGCGCCCGTCAGGGCGTTGCAGACCTTGGCGCCGCAGGCGATGGAGTAATCGACGGTCTTCCAGAACCCGATGTGGGGGACGGGCGTCAGGGGGAAGATGTTGGCCACCGTGTCCTCGGGGCCGATCGTCCCCACTTCGTCCATGCGGGCGAGCTGCACGAGGTTCCCGAAATAATCGTGGGTGTTGGAGAAAAAGGGCGTGGGGACGCCGGAGGTGGTGCCCGTCGTGTAATGGACCCCCCAGAGGATCCTCTCGTGCGGCTGGACCGGCGCATCGGGGGGGAAGACCAGCCGGAAGCTCATGGGGTCCGCCATGTAGTCCTTCTTGTAGAGGAGGGGGATCTTCTGCAGGTCATCCACATTCTGAACGTCCGCCGCAGTGACCCCCCATTCCTTGAACTTCTTTCCGTAATAGGGGCTGTACTTTTCCAGAAGCGTCATCTGGTGTTTCAGCTTCTCATTCTGCACCGCCCGGATTTCGTCCTGGGATTTGTAGAGAAATTTCCCGAACTCGCTGACCACCTTCGGTTTTCCCGGATATTGCGCCATGGTGATTTCCCTCCCTTTTTTCAGCAAGGTCTTTGCGTTTTCACTTTGACCCGATGATCTCGAAATACCGGATGTCCCCCGTGTTGCCTTTCATCTTTTTCCGGTCCTTGAACACGGCCCGGACCCTCATGCCCACCTTGATCCTGTTCCAATCCATCTCGTTGATGATGTGGGAGAAGATGTTGTCCGCCCCGTCGAGCTGGATATAGCCGTAGGTGTAAGGGATGGGGCGCTGCTTGCCCGTGTTCGGATCGATGAAGGGGTAGTTCACCACCGAGAAGGCCGTGATGACCCCGGTGTCCGAAAGGGGTACCAGCTCGGTCAACTCCCGAAAACAGGGGCCGCAGACCCGCCGCGGCGGCACGTACACCTTGCCGCAGCCGTCACACCGGATCCCGATGAAACGCCGGTTCTTCCGGATCTCCTGGAAAAACCGGCTGCCGTAAAGCCCGATGGACCACTCGTAGGGCATCGGGTAGGCGAACGTTGTGACCAGCCGTTCAACGGGCGCATTCCCTGACATGTCGATTCCCCCTTTCCTATGGTCTCTCGGAACTCAGGATGACGACATCCGACCAGAAGCAGCCACCGAAGCCCGTGGCCAGGGCGGTCTTGACGTCCGGCACCTGTCTCTTCCCGCCCTTGCCCATGATCTGGATCGCCGCCTCCGCGACCCGCAGCAGCGCCGTGGCGCCGATGCAATTCGTGGAGATCACTCCGCCCGACGGGTTGATCGGAAGCTTGCCGCCCATGTGGGTGTTTCGATCCCCCACGAACCTCGCCCCCTCCCCGGGCCCGCAGAACCCGAGGTCCTCGATCCACTTGAGTCCCGCCCACGTGTAAGGAAGATAAAGCTCGGCAACGTCGATCTCGTCGACGGGGCTTCGGATCCCCGCCTGGGCGTAGGCTTCCCGCGATGCGCGCTGCAGCGAGACGAGACCCTTGTTGTAGTCCGTGGAGTCCCCGAACCAGGTGTAGGTGTGCCGGACCGACGCGGCCTTGAACCAGGCCGGCCTCGGCGTGACTCTCTGGGCGATCCCGTCCGCCGCCAGGATGCAGGCGCAGGCCCCGTCGCTGCGCGGGCAGATGTCACCGAGCTTGATGGGATAAGCCAGCATGGGCGAAGCCATGATGTCCGCCACCGTCAGCGGTTTCTGCAGGTGGGCGTAAGGGTTGTTCAAGGCGTGCCCCCGGTCGCGCTCACCGACGAGGGCGGCGTCCTCCTGGGTGGCGCCGTACTTCTCCATGTAGGCCGTCGCTTCCGTGGCCAGGCTCGGGATCGCCCCGGAATAGGAAAACCGGTCCCAGATCGGGTCCGAACAGGTGATGATGGCGCCGGTCGTATCGCTCTCGGAGTTCTTCTCGAAGCCGACGGCCATCACCCGGTCAAAGAGACCGGAGGCCACGTGATAGTAGGCTGCAATCGCCACCGTGGATCCTGTCGTCCCGCCCGTCGTCACCTTCATGATGGGCTTCATGAAGGCGCCCGAGCCCTCGACGCTGTAGGTATCAACATAGTTGATGGATTCGAAGTGGTCCATGTTCCCGATCACGATGGCATCGATGTCCTTCAGGGTCATTTCGGCATCCGCCAGCGCGGCCGTGACGGCTTCATAGATCATCTCTTTCGACGTCACGTCGGGCCGATGGCTCCTGTGATAGGTCTGCCCCGTCCCTACAACGGCTACTCTCCTTCCCATGTCTCACCTCAATGGTTCCCGCCGACGATCCAGACGCAGTGGCTCTGGCCGCAGGCTCCGTTGAAGCCATGCGCCAGCGCCGTCCTGACCTCCCCCGCCTGCCGGGCTCCCGCCTCGCCGCGAACCTGAAGGACCGCCTCGATCAGCCTCGCGAGCCCGGCCACCAGGATCGGGTTGGCCGAGAGCGCTCCGCCGGAGGGGTTGACGGGCAGTTTGCCGCCCATGACCGTGATCCCCCTGCTGATCAGTTTTCCGCCCTCTCCGGGTTTACAGAATCCCAGCCCCTCGAGCCACAGGGGCTCCATGTAGCTGAACGGCTCGAGCACCTCCGCCACGTCGATCTCGTTCAGGGGGTCCCGGATACCGGCCATGGCGTATGCCTTCCTTGCCGCTTCCCGCAGCGCGGCGGGGTCTGCGAGATCCCGGTCCCCGAGGAAGTAGTCCTCGCAGCAGTGCGCCACGCCCCTGATCCAGACGGGCATCTTTTTCGCCCGGGCCGCGATCCGCTCATCGGCGATGATGATGGCCGCCGCCCCGTCGCTTACGGGGCAGCAGTCCAGGAGTTTCAGCGGCTCCGCGATCTTCCTGGACTTCATGACGTCCTTTACCGTGATGTCCATCGGAAGCTGGGCGTAGGGGTTGTTCCGCGCGTTTCCGTGGTTCTTCACGGAGACCTCGGCGAACTCCTCCTCGCGGACGCCGCAGCGGCTCATGTACCGATTGGCCTGCAGCGCCGCCGCGGAGATCGCCTCGATTCCGAGCAGACGGTGAAAAACCGGGTCGAACATGCCGTTGGTGGTGATCTTCACGTCGCCCTCGCTCCCCTTGTAGTGAGCGACCACGAGGGTGGCCCGATAGCCGGAGAGGACCCGCATGAGACCGTAAAAAGCGCCGAAGGTGCCGTCCCCCGAGACGGTCGAGATGTTCTTGTCCTGGCCGCCGCACGCGTCGCCGACGGCCATGCCCGAGATGGTCCGCCCGTCGAAAAAGTCGTTCGACACCGTGACGACGCTGTCGATGTCGTCGAGGGTGAGGCCCGCGTCATCGAGCACCCCGCGGGTCACATCGAACACCAGGTCGGCGAAGATCCGGTCCTTCTTCCGCCTCTCGTACTTGGTCTGCGCCACGCCGACGATCGCCGTTTTGTCCATTTTTCTTTCCTCCCCGGGGGCTAAACGAGCTTGAAGCAGTCGATATCCAGGATCCGACCGGTGCGTTTCTTCCTGAATACCGCCTTCACCCTGAGCCCGTTTTGGATCCGGTCCAGGTCCCTTTTGATCAGATGCAGGAAGCCTACATCCGCCCCGTCGAGCTTGATGAGCGCGTAGGCGAAAGGCGGCTTCGCCGGCTGCACGCGATAACCGTAATGCACGATCGTGTAGGCCTCGATGACGCCTTCCGTGGCGACTTCCACCCATTCATCCATATCGACGAAGCACCGGCCGCAGTTCCTGCGGGGCGGCACATAGACCCTGCCGCAGCTTCCGCACTTCGTCCCGAGGATCTTCTTGTCGTCACGAAGGGACACCAGAAACCGGCTGCCCACATCGCCGACCCACCAGGTGTAGGGAACGGCGATCCGACCCTTCAGGGTCAGGGGTCTCACTTCTTTCAACCATTCTGCCACGGGTCTTCCTCCGTCGGTTCCGTGATGCGGTTACACTTCCATCAGGACGGCCTCTCCCTGGGACAACCCCCCGCAGATGGCCGCCACGCCGCGACCGCCGCCGCGACGCATGAGTTCGTACATCATCGTCATCGTGATCCGGGCGCCGCTCGCGCCCACGGGGTGCCCGACGGCGATGGCGCCCCCGTTGACGTTGGTCTTACCCTGCAGGGCCTGCCACTTCGCCGGATCGTCCTTGGCCAGCACCTTGAGGGAAACGAGGGTCACGGCGGCAAAGGCCTCGTTGATCTCGATGAGATCCATGTCATCGATGGTGTGTCCCGTCCTGGCAAACATCTTCTCGATGGTCTGCGCGGGGACGCAGGCCATATACTTCGGGGACCCGGCGCCGCATTCGCAGGCTACGATCCGGGCCATGACCTTCAGCCCCAGGGCCTCCGCCTTCTTCCGGCTCATGAGGACCACCGCCGCAGCACCCGAGTTCAGCCCCGGGGCATTGCCCGCCGTTACGGTGGGGCTGCCGTAGACGGTCTTGAGGGCGGCCATCTTCTCGAGGCTCAAGTTCTCACGGGGTGATTCGTCGCGCTCCAGAACGATGGGCTCTTTCTTCCGGGGGATCTCCAGGCGCATGAGTTCCTCGCCGATCTTGAACTTCCCTTCTCTGCAGGCACGGAGATACTTCCGGTGGCTCGCGAGGGCCCATTCGTCCTGCGCCTCACGGCTGACGCCGTACTCGACGGCCACATGGCCCGCATCCGTGGCCACGGGAGCAAAGCCCTTGCGGCCGTAGCCGAGCTCATAGAGGACGTCTTCGAGCTCGATCGGGCCCAGCCGGACACCCCAGCGTGCACCCGCGGCGGAGGCGATCAGGGGCGTGTTCCCCATGTTCTCCGCCCCCGAGGCGATCACGATCCCGGCATCACCCGACTTGATGGCCCGGTAACCGAATCGGATGGCCGTCATGGAAGAGCAACAGGCCCGGTCGATGGTGAGGGAGATATTGTCTTCGGGGAAACCGGCCAGGAGCGTGATCTGCCGGGCCGGCACATTCGTGTAGAGGGCATACTCCGCGGGGATGCAGGTTCCGTAATACACCTCGTCCACCTGCCTCGGATCGAGGTTGATCCGGCGGAGAGCCTCCTTCAGCACCAGCACACCGAGGTCCATACTGAGCACCGTTTTCAGGGCGCCGTCGAAGCGGCCGAAGGGCGTCCGCACGGCACTGACGATCACGACGTCATTTCCACTTTTCACTTTCCCGTCACCTCATTCGTCCTCGCGGTTTAGATGAAGGAACAAAAGGCATGCCATCCATTCTTGGGTAAAATTCACATGGATTACAGATAGATGGAAACGCTGATGAGTAAAGTGTCGATAAAAGTCGATTCGTCAGCTGTCAATCGGCGGACATCTGTTGACAAGCCTGTCCGTCGTGGGATATGAAGACAAAGCCGGAGGGGATCGAACGGAGGGTGGCAATGTCAACCATGAACGATTTCGTGGCGGGATTATCTGAAGACGAAAGGGGGGTCCTTTACGATTTCGTGGCCTTCCCCGAGTTCTTCTCCGTTGACTGGTTGTCCGCCTACCCGCCGTCGAGACTGATGTCTGTCATCCAGTCCCTTCTGGAAGGAGGGTGGATTGAGCCGAAGCCGGGAGAGAAGGGCTGCTACGTGTGGTCCTCGAACTTTCCCCGGCAGGAACTGACGGACCTCGTGCCGCCGGAGGATCTGTCGAGGCGCTACCGGAAAGCGATCGCCCTTCTGCTGGAGAACGCTCGCACGGATGACGGCGCGATCCTGTCCGTTGCACGGCAGTGTCTTCTGATCGGGCTGAAGGAAGAGGACCTCGAGTGGATCCTGAAGGCGGCGGACCTCGAGGAGCGTCGTCACAAGATCTCCGCGGCCATCCATTTCTACGACGCCATACTGGAATTCATGGAGAGGTTCATCGACCGAGAGGACCCCGCCGTCCCCGACCGGGCATGGCATGCATTCATCCGGGCGATTGAACGGCGCGCCGCCCTTTCCCTCTTTCATCCCGACCTGAAAAAGATCAACCGACTTCTGAAGGCGGCCATCACGAAAGCCCGCCGCCTTCAGGATCCGAGATCAGAGGCGTCCCTCGAACTGCTGATCGGGCAGAACCACTGGATGTACTTCCAGTACGAGAAGGCCATCGAGCATTTCAACCGGGGCTGGGAGATCATCCAGGAGATCGAAGACGAAGAACTGCACAGGCGGGGTTTGAAGGTTCGGGGGCTGACCTACATCATCCACGGCCAATTCTTCAAGGCCATCGAAGTCTATGAACAATCCCTGGGGGAGCTGGAGACGACCGATCAAAGCGATTTCCACCAGCTGGTCGCCCTCAACCTGGCCCTATGCTACACCCAGGTCGGGATGCCCCAACGGGGCCTCGGCATTACGGAGGCCATCCAGGGCTATGCCCGGAAAAACGCAAACCGGCCGCTGCTCTCCTACGCGCTCGTCACGGCGGGGATCATCCTGCTGGAAATCAAGCAGATCAAGAACAGCCGCTCCTATTTCGAAGGTGCCCTCGAGCTGGCCAGAGAGGAACAGATCCCGATGGTGGAGGTCCTGGCCGGGATCGGCCTGGCCGGCATCGAGTGCCAGGAAGGGAACTTCCATCAGGCGGCCGAACACTACAAGGCGCTCTGGAAAATCAGGAAATCGAGCTGGTACCACATTCTCAATTTCTATCCCCTGCTGGACACCGGCTATATCCTGCATTCCAAGGGCATCTCGCCCATCGACCTGAGACCGGTCTTCGATTTCCTGCATTCGCTGAGAAAAGACGACGTGAACCCCCTGATGTACGGGATGATCCAGCGCTTGAGACTCGGTCTGCCCGATAACCGGACCCCGCCGGCGGAGAGAATCAACATCCTCGCCGACCTCGAAAAAACCGTCGAGCAGATGGGCGCGACCTTCGAACTGGCGAAGATCCGGATCGAGCTGGCCAGGCTCTTTCACCAGGTCAGCGACTGGCAGAGGGCCGAGAGCCATGCCAGAAAGGCCTACGGGTTCTTCAGCCCCATCGCGAGGGATTGCTTCCCGCCGGATCTGCAACACCTGGTCCCCCAGGAAAGGCCGCAAAGGGACGACCGGTTGTTCGACCTGATCATCGAAATGGGTGAGGCCTTCACCAGCCAGGAAAACATCGAAAAACTCCTCACCCACATCATCACATCCGTATCCCGGCTCATGGGGTCGGAGCGTGTGGCCCTCTTCAGCCGGGACGAGGGCGCACCGGGGCTCAAGATGATCGCTTCGAGAAACCTCCTGAAAGAGGAGATCGAAGGCGCTCCGTTCCGGGAAACCATGGAGCGGATCCGGTCCGCCGCGGGTTCCCGCGATGGAAAGATCATCCAGTACGAAACCGGCGGGCCGGGTTCCGCGGATTTCCGCCGTGTCATCATTGCACCCCTGAAGCTGGGGATGAACATCATCGGCGTTCTCTATCAGGACAGCCGGTTTTTCACGTTCGATGTCGGCCCGGAGCAGATCAAGCTTCTTTCCGCCATCGCCTCGCAGATCGCCGTTTCCATTGACCGTGCGAAGGCTTATGACGAAATCGCCCAGTTGAACAGGAGGCTCATCCAGGAAAAGCTCTACTACATCGAGGAGATGGAGGAGCTCCAGCCCTTCGGCGAAATCATCGGCGTCAGCAGCGGCATCCGGGCCGTACAACAACTGATCCGCAAGGTGGCCCCCACCCAATCCACGGTGCTGATCCACGGCGAGACGGGTGTCGGAAAGGAGCTCGTCGCCAGAGCGATCCACCGTGAGAGCCCGAGAAAGGACGGCCCGTTCATCCGGGTGAACTGTGCCGCGCTCCCGGATACGCTGATCGACAGCGAGCTCTTCGGTTACGAGAAGGGCGCCTTCACCGGGGCGACGAAGACCAAGGAAGGCCGATTCGAACTGGCCCACGGAGGCACTCTCTTCCTGGACGAGGTCTCCGAACTCCCCCTCTCCACGCAGAGCCGGCTCCTTCGGGTTCTCCAGGAAAAGGAATTCCAGCGCGTCGGCGGGACGAAAACGCTGCGGTCCGATTTCCGGCTGATCACCGCGACGAACAGGGATCTGAATCAGGCGGTGGCCCAGGGAACGTTCCGGGCGGACCTCTTTTTCCGGTTGAACGTGTTTCCCGTCTTCGTCCCGCCGCTGAGGGAGAGACCCGAGGACATCCCGCACCTCGCCCTTCACTTCCTCCGGCTCTACGGCTCCCCGTTGAAGAGAGACTACTCCGGGATCCCGGCGTCGGAGATGAAAAAGCTGCAGTCCTACCACTGGCCCGGCAATATCCGGGAACTCTCCAACATGATCGAGAGAGCCGTCATCATGGGAGGGCCGAAGATCCGCTTTCCGGAACTGGAAGGCGCAAAGGCGGGGGAATCGCTGACCGGCGGCGGGGGAAAACTCCAGGATCTCGAGCGGACCCGGATCGCGGAGGCCCTGAGGACCACCGGCGGGAAGGTAGGCGGGAAAGACGGCGCTGCCGCTCTTCTGGGCTTGAAACGGACCACCCTCATCCACCGGATGAAGAAACTCGGCATCAGGGTGAAACAGGACAGGACCGTCCTTGATTCCCCGGCGGAGATTTAGTCCGGCTCTCTTCCCTCCCCGGCGGCCCTTGGGTCGTTGCTGCGGCAGGAAAGGGCCCGCCCGGCGTCACACCCGGACCAATCGATCGTCACTTCCTTTCACCCGACCCGCCCTCATGAGGCGCTCCAGGTGTTTCCGGATCATCGCTTCCTCCGCAAATTCAAAGAAGAAACGGGGTTTCCGCTCCCTCCCGTAGATGAGCCAGCGATGGACGATTTCTTCCAGGGTTCTCGGCCGCTCGAGAAACTCGACCAGTCTCTTTTCTCTCTCATCGATCACCCCCAGATAACGTGCCGCCAGAGCGGTGATGTCACCCTCGATGATGCCGACATCGTGAGAGGTGATGTAGATGTCGGCGCGGAGGCCCAGGAGGCGCTCCATCGAGGATCGAGTCTGATCGATGTCGGAAAACCGGTCCCCGTACCAGGGACCGAAGGCGGAGAGATCCAGGTCCGCAAGGAAGAGGATCCCCTCGCCCGGAAAATAGAACGAGCAGTGGCCGGGGGAGTGTCCCGGCGTGTGGACGACCTGCATCCTCGTTCTGCCGAAATCGAAAAGATCGCCGTCCTTGAATTGACGGCCGGGATTGCACTCCCGGAAGTTGCATCGACCCGTCAGCAGATCATGCCACTCTTTCTGGTGGGGACTGCCTTTCAGGCCGGAGTACTCCAGGAGCATCTCGTAGGATCGATAGCACGGGGCCTCTCTCTCGTGGACCCAGAGCTCCGCGTCCTCGAAGAGATACCGATAGAGGCCGTGATCCTCATGGTAGTGGCTCGAGACAACGACGTCCACCTTCCGGGCGGAGGCCAGGTCCCGAAGCACGGCCCCATCGGAACCCGGGTCAATCAGAACCTTCTTCTCGTCATCCACGTAGAGGGAATTGCAGTAAGGGTAACGAGAACCATTCTCGCCCGGGATGAACCGGATGCGGCCGAACGTTCGAGTTTTCATACGAATGTCCTCCCGGTTTCTCTTTGGCGGTTCCCGGAGTCGGCGCCGCGATGACCGTGAACGCCTCCCCCTTCGCCCCGCCGGCCCGGGGGAAGGCGGCTTCCCCGGAACGGGCGGAGAGGGCATCCCTCAGGATCCGCCCCCGAGCACCTTGTAGAGCGTCACCCTGTTCGTGAGCCGGGCCAGGCGGATGG
>FWPV01008000.1_pt1 | contig 18799 bp, 18 predicted proteins | sample 2228371 | NCBI WGS metagenome assembly FWPV01 (sample SAMEA103939776, study PRJEB20133) | metagenome
CGACGGCAAGGTTTGGCACCTCGATGTCGGCTCGTCGCATCCTGGGGCTGGAGTAGGTCCCAAGGGTTGGGCTGTTCGCCCATTAAAGCGGTACGCGAGCTGGGTTCAGAACGTCGTGAGACAGTTCGGTCCCTATCTGTCGTGGGCGTAGGAGATTTGAGGGGAGTTGTCCCTAGTACGAGAGGACCGGGATGAACAGACCTCTGGTGTATCAGTTGTCGTGCCAACGGCACCGCTGGATAGCTACGTCTGGATCTGATAACCGCTGAAAGCATCTAAGCGGGAAGCAGACCCCAAGATTAGATCTCCCACCAGGTCAACTGGGTAAGACCCCTGGTAGACTACCAGGTTGATAGGCTGGATGTGTAAGGGCAGCAATGTCTTCAGCAGACCAGTACTAATCGGTCGAGGTCTTGACATTACACACTACTTGTCACTATGCAGATTTGAAGGTGCGCGCCGGTGCTCTTCTCACGTCTGCAAAGTTTCCGGTGGCCATAGCGAGAGGGAAACACCTCTTCCCATTCCGAACAGAGAAGTTAAGCCTCTCAACGCCGATGGTACTGCAGGGGAGACCCTGCGGGAGAGTAGGAAGCTGCCGGGATATGTCTGAGGCCCGCCGCTTGCGGCGGGCCTCACTTTCTTGAGAAGCAAGGTTGTGCCTATAATGCCAGGAGGGGCCGAGCGCCCAGCCTACGACGAGCCAGAGTCTGCTTTGAGAGGGAGGATCCTGTGCCAGCCAAGATCGAATGGGGTCTCAAGGGAGTAATCGTTCCGCTCATCACTCCTTTCAAGGACGATCTCAGCGTGGACTTCGAAGGGCTGGCCACCCTGGTGGACTACTACATCGAGGAAGTGGGCTGCGACGGGTTGGTTCCCTGCGGAACCACCGGGGAGTCGGCCACCCTTTCCCACAAGGAGCATGCGGAAGTGATCAAGGCCGTGGTGGAGCACACCCGGAAACGGGTGCCCGTGATCGCCTCGGCTGGGTCCAACTCCACCCGCGAAGCGATAGAACTGACCCAGGTAGCTGCAGAGCTCGGCGCTGACGCCACGCTTCAGGTAGGACCCTACTACAATCGACCCACGCAGGAGGGAATCTTCAACCATTTTGCGGCTATAGCGGCTGTCGCTCCTGAACTACCCCTGGTCGTCTACAACATCCCTGGGCGGACCGGGAGAAACATCGAACCCAAGACCCTCATCCGGTTGTGGGAGAAGGTCCCGAACGTAGTAGGACTTAAGGACTGCTCCTGCGACCTGCATCAGATGATGGAGGTCTACCGTCACACCGATCCCGAGACCTTCAAGATCTACTCGGGTGAGGACATCATGACCTTTAGCATCCTCTGCCATGGCGGGGCGGGCGCTATCGCGGCGGTCGCGCACGTCGTGGGCAGAGAGGTGAGGGCCATGTGTGAGGCAGTATGGTCGAGTGATCTGGACACGGCTCGGGAGATCCACTATCGCATCATGGACGTAGTGGACGCGCTCTTCATCGAACCCAACCCCATCCCTGTGAAGCAGGCCGTGGAATGGTTGGGGCTGCCTGCCGGGCCGCTCCGCCCCCCCTTGGGGCGGCTGACCCCAGCGTCACAGGAAGTGTTGCGGGCCGCTATGGCCGCTGGAGGGTGGTTGCCCAGCTAGCCTCTCCCCGGCTCAGATTCAGACCAAAGTAGGACCAGCCTGTTGATCGCCCGCGGCTAACTTTGCCTGTGACAACTGGCGAACGCATTCAAGCCGGAGCGCAGTTGGCCGATATATCAACCTGAAGGCAACCAAGGGAGGGCTGTGGGCTTGATCTACTACTGGACCGCTGTCTCCTTCCTACTGGGAGGAGTGATAGGCAGTTTCCTCAACGTGGTCGTCTATAGGCTTCCGCGCGGGGAATCGTTGGTGCGGCCGCGGTCCCATTGCCCTCACTGCGGGACCTTCATCAAGTGGCACGACAACGTCCCGGTCCTGAGTTGGCTTCTTCTGCGAGGTCGCTGCCGGACTTGTCATGCTCCTATATCGCTTCGATACCCGGTGGTTGAGCTGGTGACAGCGAGCTCGTTCGCCCTTGCCTGGTTGCACTGGGGTCTTTCTTGGCCTCTGATCCCAGGGTGGGTCCTCATCGCGCTGACGATCGCCTGCGTGTTCATCTACCACGACCACTCTTTGGTGCCCGATGTCCTGTTCTTCCCGGGGCTCGGGGTGGCGGTCGGCGGATGCGTTGGCTTACACTCCACGAATTGCTGGATGTATGCGCTCGGGGGATTCGCTGCCGCTTCTCTGGTTGCTGTCCTGAGCAGGTTGCTGGGTAAGCGGAGAAGGCGGTGTGTGCGCCAAGTACCTCTGGCTCGTAAGGGGACGGGGATGGCTGAGCTTAAGCTGACGTTGATGGGCGCGTTTACTGCGGGGTTGAGCCCTTTTCTCGGCATATTCCTTGGCGTGCTTCTAGGTGCATGCTGTGTGTCCAGGGCTAGTCTTCGAAAGAACGACACTGAGATGGTTGCTGTGTCCGCGAGTGTGACCGCGGGGACGGTGGTCGCTCTGATGTCCGCCGGGTTTCTGCTGAACCAATATCTGCAACTCCACGGATAATCCGGCGAAGCCTCGAATGAGAGAACTACCTGAAGTCAAATAACTATTTTCGGCGGTCGTGATACAGTCAGTAAGAATGATACGTGCGATGCAAGCGAGAGTGACTCAGTGAGCCCTGGCTTCACGACATCTGGTGCTTACGCCTTAGAGATCGGCGGATCTGAGGTCTCGGCACTGCGTCTCGGCGGGAGTCGCGGGCGCTTGAAGCTGCGGGAGTATTTCACTTCTGAACTGCCGGAAGGGCTGGTAGTAGACGGCGAAATCACAGACGTCGATCTTCTTGCCCGTGAGCTCAAGCTGTTTGTGAAGCAACACGGTCTGCGCGGCCGTGCCGTCCAACTGGGGGTGAGCAACCAGAAGGTCATCGTGCGCAATATCGACCTGCCCGAGATGACCGCCGAAGAGCTTCGCGGAGCCCTGGAGTATCAGGCCCAGGACTACATACCCATCCCAATCGAGGAAGCGGTGGTCGATTTCCAGGTATTGGGGTCTCGCGAGTCCGCCGATGGGGGCAAGCGTCAGGAGGTACTCCTGGTCGCGGCTCAGAAGCAAATGATCACCAATTTTCTCGACTGTCTGAAGCAGGCTGGCCTCAGAGTACTAGGTATCGACATCTACGGACTGGCCTTGGTGCGGGCGCTTCTGCCCGAAGCCTATACAGCTCTCGGGGGGGACGAGAGTAGATCCTGCCGCGGTATCGCTGATGTCTCCACGTCGGTCTGCACACTTGCCGTGGCCGAGGGAAGTGTTCTGCGGTTCAGTCGGGTCATCAACTTCTCGAGCGATCGGTTCGCTCGGGTGCTCAGTGAACAGAGAGGTCTGCCGCTCTCCGATGCCACCCTGTTGGTGGAGAATGTGGGTCTTGAAGGTCCTCTCTCCCCTGTGGCGGATGTCTACTCGCCTGAGGTTGTGACCGAGACACGGCAGCTCTTGTCCCAGTTGGCGGCCGAGCTGAGCGGTGAGATAAGACGTTCCTTCGACTACTACCAGAGCCAGGAGCATGGCACCCCAGTCGTAGAACTCTTGCTGAGCGGCCGGGGGGCGTTGATCCCTAATCTGGACGCTCATCTGCATAGAGCCCTCGGGATACCAGTGCAGATCGCAAATCCGCTTCACCTGGTGGCCCAGAACTCCTCCAAAGTGAGCGACGCGGAGCTGGGGCGCCTGGCCCCCAAGCTTTCTGTCCTTGTAGGTCTAGCTCTGCCGGAGGCGGATTGACATGACGCGCGTCAATCTGGTGCCGCGTTCAGAGCGGCCGCGTACTACCACTGACGTCGGACTGCTGGCTATGGTGGGGTTGCTCATCATAGCGATCTTTGGCCTGGCTTTTGGCTACTACCTGCTGAGGGGCGTTCTTGACGACCGGGAGCAAGAGCTGGCCGACCTGAAGCAGCAGACAGCGGCACTACAGGCACAGGTGGCCGCTCTTGAACACTATGAACGATTGCAGGCCGAGCGGCAGGACTTCCAAGACTTGGTGCAGGGCCTCTATGCGTCCCGGACGATGGTCGCCGAGGTCATGGATGCGATCAGTCTAGTGGTTCCGGAGAATGTCTGGTTCCAGAGTCTGTCGCTTTCGACTCCGGAACCCTCCTTGGGTCAGACGACTGCCGGAGGTACCAGGGGCACTGCCACCGCGGGACAGCTGCTGATCGAGGGGCAGACCTATGCGTTCGAGGATGTGGCGCGGGCGCTAGTGCGTCTCCAGCTCATTCCCGCCTTGCGAGACATCAACCTCTCCTCGGCCACCAGAGTGCGTGAGGCAGAACCGGGCCTGGTTGAGCTGAAAGGTTTCACCCTGGAGGCAGTGGTGGTGAATGTTCATGTGAACGATGCGGTTCTTCCGCTGAGCGACGTGGAGGTGGAAACGCCATGAACCGTCGTTGGCGGACCCTGATTCTTGGACTTGTACTGGTTCTCGTCCTGGTTCTTTCCTGGTTCTTCCTCCTTTCGCCACTGCGGGGAAAGATCTCCGACACCGAACAGAGCATAGAAGCAGAGCGGGATCGGCTGGCGGCTGCCCAAGCCAAGCTGGCCCAGGCGGAGAGCACTAGGCTGGAGGGCGCGAAGAACCGCGCTCGGCTCATAGCGTTGGCGAAGATGGTGCCCGCAGCGGCCGAGGTTCCCAGTCTGATCATTCAGATTCAGGACCTGGCAGAACAGGCCGGCATCGATTTCATCGCCGTGTCGCCCGGTGAGCCGAGTGGCGCTGAAGGCTTCCAGGTGGTACCTCTTCAGCTGGAGTTCCGCGGAACCTTCTTTGATTTGAATGACTTCCTGTACCGGGTGGAGCACATGGTGGCCGGTCCGGGACGCTTGCTTGCCGTGAAGGATCTCAAGCTCAAGCTCGGTGGCGAGTCGGGGGCTGGGGAGGGAGCTGGACTTGGTGAGCAGAGCCCGCAGCTGGACATCAGCATGACGCTGTACGCCTTCGTAGCTGCCTCCGCCCCCGCCTCGAGCAGTCCCGCCACCACTACCAGCACTACTGCGCAGTAGGAGGCGGAGATGAAGCACTGGGAAAAAAGAGCCCTGCAATCCGCGGTGCTGATGCTCGGCGGCTTGGCACTTGTCTTGAGCGCTTGTTTCGGCAGCGGCGGAGAGGGCACGGGGGCAAGTCCTGAGAAGACCTCAGCGGCCGCCCGCACGACCACTGTGACTACCGCAAGTGCGGCCGTGAGCTTTGGTCCCGCCGATCCCTACTCAACGTTCCGGAGCAAGGACCCGTTCATCCAGCAGGCTCAACCGCCCTCGACTACTTCGACCACCCAGGCTGCTCCCACCTCAACCGTTTCTTCCACCACGTCTACGACTAGCAGCTCGTCCACGACGACCAGCACAGCTACCACCAGTACTACGGCGAGCACTACGACGACCACTTCCTTCTTCGCTCACCTTCTGCAGGTTCTCTCGGTTACTACCTACGAGGGTGGTCCTGCGGTAACCTTTCAGGTGGATAACACTGTTTATCGCAACCACCGTGTAGGGGACGTGGTGTCCACGAGCTGGGGTCAGATCAAGGTACTTGAGATCGACACCGTCAGCAAGGTGGTCAAACTTCTACATGGAAGCGAGACGCTGGAGCTGCGGGAGGGGCAGATCGTGTACGAGTGACCCCGAGCTTCGTTGCGTGATTCTGGGAGAGAGCCGGGTGGGAGCGAAGTAGTCCCCCCGGCTCTGTTGAGCAAGGGGTAGGAATTGAGTGCTTTGCGAATGTTTACGGCTGGCGAGTCCCATGGGGCAGCCGAAGTGTGCCTGCTGGAAGGAGTGCCGGCGGGCCTAGCTCTTGATGCGGAGTACATAGATAGGGAACTGGCTCGCCGCGCCGTGGGTTACGGTCGCGGTGGTCGCATGGCCATCGAGAGAGACAAGGCCCGGATCCTGGCCGGGGTCCGGCTGGGAAGAACCTTGGGCAGTCCAATAGCCATAGCCGTGGAGAACCGGGACCACGCGAATTGGCTGCCGACTATGGCTGTGGAGCCAGTGGGTCCCGAACCTGGGGAGCATATCGCTACTGTCACTGTCCCTCGCCCAGGACATGCCGACTACGCAGGCGCGATGAAGTATGGTCATCGGGACTTGCGCGACGTGTTGGAGCGAGCCAGCGCAAGAGAAACGGTGGCCCGGGTAGCCGGAGGGGCGGTCTGCAAGCGGGTGCTGGAAGAAGTGGGGGTGGTCATCCGCGGGCGGGTGGTCCGCATCGGGTCGGTGAGCCTGGCGCAGGGGGAAACGGTAAGCCCGGATGACATTGACTGGGCCGCGGTGGAGGCGTCTGATGTAGCTTGTGACGACCCAGCGGTGGCTGAGGCTATGCGCAAGGCGATCGACGAGGCACGGTCCGCCGGCGAGTCCCTGGGGGGCGTGTTCGAGATCTGGTGCTGGGGCGTGTGCCCCGGTGTAGGGGGATATGCCACTCCTGAAGAACGCCTTGACGCCCTTCTGATGTGGGCCCTGGGCTCCATTCCCGGCATCAAAGGGGTCGAGATCGGAGCTGGATTCGCGCAGGCGGCGCTCCCGGGGTCTCTAGTGCATGATCCGTTCGCTCTGACCGAGGGCGCCCGGGGGCGGTTCGTAACTCGGCGTAGCAACAGGGCGGGGGGGCTCGAAGGCGGGGTCACCAATGGCATGCCGCTGGTGCTGAGGGCGGCTATGAAGCCCATTCCTACGCTCACCTCTCCTCTGGATTCGGTGGACCTGGCCCGTCTTGAGCCGACCAAGGCGCATGTCGAAAGAAGCGACGTGGTAGCCGTACCCGCCGCCCGCGTGGTGGGAGAAGCCATGGTCGCCTACGTGCTTGCCCGGGCCTACCTTGCTAAGTTCAGCGGGGACAGCATGGAAGAGCTGGTTCGCTCGGTTGCCGCTTATGAGGGCGAGTTGGAGGCGCGAGGACTTTGGCGGCGCTCATGATTCTGAGCGGTTTCATGGGTAGTGGCAAGACCGCCGTGGGAGCTGCTCTCGCGGAGATATTGGGCTGGCAGTTCGTCGACCTCGACAGGGAGGTCGAAAGACTCGCTGGCTCGTCCATCGAGACCATCTTCGCCCGGGTCGGGGAAAGCGGTTTTCGAGCCTTGGAGGGGCAAGCACTTGGCCGGATTCTGGCCAGCCGGGGCGACGAAGAGGCCGCCGCTGCAGGCGTGGTGCTTGCTCTGGGTGGGGGGACGTTGGAGACCGCAGAGGCCCGCGGGCACCTCAGGGACAAAGGCCCGGTGGTGTATCTCGATGTGGAGCCGGGAACAGCTTGGTCTCGCGTCGTGGGGACAGGCCGGCCTCTGGCGCGTGACCGCAAGCAGTTCGAGGAGCTGCTCGAGGCGCGACGACCGCGCTATCTGGAAGCTGCGGACTGGGTGGTGCCGAGCAACTCGCGCGATGTCCAGAGGTTGGCCTCGGAAATAGGGGACGTGGTAGTCGGCCTATCGGAGGCTTGGCCTACTTCGTGGGGACGGCTCTTGGAGAGAACGGCCCGACGTTCTCTGGTGGTTGGTGGGGAAGGTGCGCTTCGCTATCTCGGCCATAGGGCTGCGCAGAGCGCAGCCCGGGGCAGCCGGTTTTTTGTTGTAACCGACGAGAATGTGGCCTCTTTGTGGGAAGCCGAGGTCACGTCTCTTCTTCGCGCCGGGGGTGTGGAGGAGGGAGACGCAGGTAGGGTAAGGACACTCATCGTGCCACCCGGGGAACCCACCAAGAGTGTGGGAGAGCTCGCGAGATGTTGGGAGTGGCTCGCTGCCAACGGCTGTCGGCGCGATGACGTGGTGGTCGCCTTCGGCGGGGGCGTCATCGGTGACCTGGCCGGTTTTGCCGCGGCTACCTACCACCGGGGCGTTGCGCTGTGGCAGGTCCCCACTACTCTCCTGGCTCAGGTGGATTCCGGCGTGGGAGGGAAGACGGCGGTGAACCTGAGCGCGGGGAAGAATCTGGTGGGGGCGTTCTATCAGCCCGACCTAGTAGTCATCGACCCGAGGTTCCTTTCCACCCTGTCCGAGGCGGAATATCGGAGCGGACTGGGGGAAGTGGTGAAGTACGGGCTTCTGGTGGGACCCAGCCTGCTCGACCGGCTGGAAGCCGACGTGGACGGGCTGCGCGCCCGTGACCCTGCCGTCTTGGCCGAAGTGGTGAAACGATGTGTCCACTACAAAGCCGAGGTAGTGGAGAGAGACGAGCGGGACACAGACCTCCGGGCGGTCTTGAACCTGGGACATACCACTGGCCACGCGCTGGAGAGTTCCCTGGGTTACGGCACCATCACCCACGGACAGGCCGTGAGCTTGGGTCTCCTGGTGGCCCTCAGAGTGAGTGAACTGCGGCTGGGGCTTCCTGCGGATCTCCTCCCACGCACCCGGGCACTGCTAGAGGCATTGGGGCTGGCTACCAAGCTCCCCTTGCCAAGTAGAGAGGCGATACTCACTGCGGTGGGTCGTGACAAGAAGGTGTCCGCAGAGTCCGCGGGTTTCGTCGGGCTTAGAATGCCCGGCGCCCCGGTCACCGGCCTTGATGTTTCCGCGGCAGAATTACGAGAGGCACTGGAGGTGATCACGGGTGGCGGAGGTGATCACCCTTGAAGCCTAGGCGGCGACTGCTAGTGGTCTTGCACGGTGCCAACCTCGATCTCTTGGGCGAAAGGCCGGTGGCGCACTACGGCCGGATCACTTTGCCGGAACTGGAAGAGCTTGTGGCTTCAGAAGCTGCCCGCTGGGGCTGGGACTGTCTGTGTAGGCAGACTAATCACGAAGGGGAGTACATCGAGCTTATCCATCAGCATCGTCACGCTGACGCTCTGCTTGTCAACCCAGGTGCTTGGACGCACTACAGTTATGCGATCCGCGACGCCTTAGAACTGGTCCAAGCTCCCATCGCTGAGGTGCACCTCTCCGACATCACCAAGCGAGAACCGTGGCGGAGACACTCGGTCATCTCGGAGGTGGTCACTTTCACAATCAGTGGAAAGGGGGCAGACGGGTACCTGGAGGCGGTACGTCGACTGGTGGGGGGGAAGGGGACTGACCGCCGGTGAACCTTGCGGGAGGCGTTCGAGGATGCCTTAGTGTAGAATTGCCTTCCGCCCCGAGCGGGGTACAGCTGTCGTTTGGAGGCGTCAAGCGGAGGCAGGGTAAGTGATCTCCACCAACCAGTTCAAGGCAGGGATGACGATACGCTTCGAAGGGGAGACGTATCGTATAGTCGAGTACCAGCATGTCAAACCGGGCAAAGGCGGTGCCTTCGTGCGCACGAAGCTTCGCAATCTGGCCACGGGGGCTCTCATCGACCGCACGTTCCGGCCGGAGCAGAAGTTCGAGCAAGTGCGGACGGAGAGCAAGACGATGACCTACCTGTACGAGGAACCTGACCAGGTCGTCTTCATGGATAACGAGACCTTCGAGCAGCTGGCTCTCCCCAAGACGACTCTGGGCGATCGTCTGCAGCTGATGACCATCAACATGCAGGTCGAGGTCATCTATATCGACGGGGAGCCGTTCGATGTGGAGCTGCCTACCTTCGTGGATCTCAAAGTGGTCGAAACTGCAGCGGGCGTGCGGGGTGACACCGTGTCGGGAGGTTCCAAGGCCGCGGTTCTGGAGAGCGGGGCTTCGGTGCAGGTACCACTGTTCATCGAACCAGGAGACGTGGTGCGTATCGATACCCGTACGCGGGAGTACGTGACCCGCGCGTAGGGGGCGAGACTGGACCCGCGGGGGAAACAGGACTTGATGTCGGTGATGAGAGGGCGACGGGTCGCCATCTCTGATGTGACCCTGCGCTCGCTGTCGCGGATCACTCCGCCTGAGAACGGGCGACTAGGCCGGTTGCTTCCCATCGTGGAGACCCTGGATCAAGCCGGTTTCGCAGCCATCGAGGTGTGGGGTCTGGTTCCTGTGGCTCATGCGCTGAAGTGGTGGAACGAAAGCCCTTGGGAGCGTCTCCGGGCCATTTGCTCTCGAATACAGCGGGCTCGTCCTCAGATGGAGCTGGCGGGGACCTCTCTGGTGGGCATCAGGCCCTGTCCGCGTCGTCTCATGCACGATCTTATTGCCCGCGCCGCCGATTGCGGAGTGCGAAGCTTCCTTGTATACGAACCGCTCAATGACGTGGGCGGTCTCGAGAGCGCGCTTGAGATCTGCCGCGGCCTGGGGGTGGAGATCAGGCTCGGCCTGGTATGTGAAGATCCGAGGGGCGGAGCGGCTCGTACGGTCGAACTCGCCGAACGACTGCAGGCCCTGAGGCCTGATGCCATCTGTGTGAAGACGGGGAAGGGTCTGGGGCCCGCCCCACTTCAGGCGCTCGTTGGAGAAGTCCGTCGGGCGGTCTCCCTGCCGCTTGAGGTGGATGTGGACAACGCTGGGGGCATGGGAGCGTTTTCGGCTGCTCTTTCCGTTTCCGCAGGGGCAGACCTCGTGTACGCCTCGGCGTCTCCCAACTGGATGGACCTCGCGGCGGTGTCAGTGGCGACAGTAAGGAACATCCTAGAGGGCGCCGGGGTGGAGACGGGATTGCGGGCTTCACTGGTTGCCCAGGTCACCCAGCATTTCGGCACCCTGGGGCAGATCGACGGCGGCCAGGTCGCTGTCGAGCTGGAACTGGCCCGGTATTGGCCGGAGGCTCTTGAGCTACCCGCGGGTACCCTACACCGTTTGGCTCTGCGGCTTGAAGAGCAGGGAGCTTTGCCGCGGTTGGGAGAAGTAGTGCGTGAGACTCTTGGCGTGCTTGCTGACATGGGGATATCGTCAGTGGTCTGGCCGCTCGCGGAAGTCGCTGCCGCTCAGGCCGTCCTCAACGTACTTTACGGAAGACGCTGGCATATAGTGCCCGACGAGATGCGCGCCTACCTCCGCGGAGCCTATGGCTCTGCTCCCCGGCCAGTGGCACCCGAGGTGCTCCAGGCGGTTTTTGGCTCCGAGGGTCTCGCGGTAGAGGAAGCAGAGCAAAGCGGCTGGGAAGGCGACCAGTTCCCCGGGGGATCGGCAGCCGATACCGTGGGTGTAGCGTCCGACTCCAGGGAGGCGGAAGACGCCCTGCTTCTTGAATTGGCCCCCGAGGAAGCCTGCGGGTTCCTGTCCAGGCGAGCGGATCTCGCCAAGGTGGCGACTGAGACTTCGCGCGAAGAAAGGGAAACGGAGGGCCTGGGCGCCATCGAGGAGTGGGAAAGGTTCGGGCCTGCCGAGCTGCGAGAGTTGGTCGCCATATTCGAGGCCTCCGAGATAGAGGAGTTGACGGTCGAGACAGCAGGGGCCAAGGTGAGCCTACGCAAGGCGGGTTCTCCCAGCGCTTCCTCCGAAGGGGCGGCCCCTGGTTCCGCAGCCGCTCTGGCGGGGGGTTCGGCGAGCACAGAGGGAGTGTCCGCGGTCACCGCCGAGGCCCCGCTAGGGGAAAACGAGCATGTTGTGCGGGCTCCCATGGTCGGCACTTTCTACCGAGGCCACTCGCCCGAAGCCCCTCCTCTGGTGGTGCAGGGTCAGCGAGTCGCCGTGGGTGATCCGCTTTGCGTACTGGAGGCCATGAAACTCCTGAACGAGGTGGTCGCGGATGTGTCCGGCGTGGTCACAGCTATCCTGGTGGAGGATGGGGCGCCGGTTGAATATGGTCAACCACTCTTCGTCATAGAGACGGTCGGGGAGTAGCGGGCTTAGATGTTCCGCCGGATCCTGGTGGCCAATCGGGGTGAGATCGCCCTCCGGATCATACGTGCCTGCGAGGAGCTGGACATCGAGACGGTGGCTGTCTATTCCACCGCGGATGCGGCCTGTCTCCACGTTGAGCGGGCCACGCACAAAGTCTGTATCGGTCCCCCCGATCCGCGTAGGAGCTATCTCTCGATACCTAGTCTGATTGCTGCCGCCAAGAACAGCCGGTGTGAGGCCGTTCACCCTGGTTACGGATTTCTGGCTGAGAGTGCTTCCTTTGCAGAGGCCTGTGAGGCCAACGGCTTGATCTTCATCGGGCCCCCAGCCGAGTCCATCCGCGCCTTGGGCGACAAATCCCTGGCCAAACAGCTCATGGCCGATGCCGGGCTGCCCATCGTTCCCGGGAGCCCGGGTCCGGTGGCTGACGTTGCCGAGGCGCTGGCCTGGGCGGAACAAGTGGGTTACCCCGTCATGCTTAAAGCCGCTGCCGGAGGGGGTGGGCGGGGGATGAGGCGAGTGGAGACGGCCGCGGAACTGGAGCGCGGCTACCGGGCGGCTGCGGCCGAGGCCGAAGCGGCTTTCGGGGAGGCCGGACTTTACGTGGAGAAGGTGATCCTTGAGCCGCGCCACGTTGAGGTTCAAGTTGTCGGAGACGGTAATGGAGGGGTGGCCACGTTTGTTGAGCGAGACTGCTCGATCCAGCGGCGTCACCAGAAGGTGCTGGAGGAGACTCCGTCTCCAGCTCTCACCAGGACAGTCCGGGAGCGGATGCAGTCTGAGGTGGCACGAGCCTGTAGCGCCCTGAGGTATGCTGGTGCTGGCACGGTGGAGTTCCTGGTCGACCCGGAAGGGAACTACTATTTCATGGAGATGAACACCCGCGTGCAGGTCGAACACCCGATCACCGAGGTGCTGAGCGGGGTAGACATCGTCAAAGAACAGATTCGCGTAGCCGCAGGGCAAGGTCTTACTGGGCAAGGGCCGCAGCCGTACGCCGGCCATGCTATGGAGTTCCGGATAAATGCTGAAGATCCCGCCCAGGGGTACGCGCCTCGGGCCGGGGTCATCCACAAGTTGCGGTTACCGGGGGGGCCGGGCGTGCGTGTGGATACTCATCTCTACCAAGGCTACTCCGTGCCCCCTCACTACGATTCGCTGCTAGCGAAGCTGATAGTCTGGGACAACGACCGTGACAGCTGCGTCGCCCGCGGCCGGCGTTCTCTGGCGGAATTGCTGGTAGAGGGGGTGCCCACTACACGTGACCTCCACCTTGCTATACTTCGGCATCCAGATTTCGTCAGGGGGAGTTACTCGACCAGCTTCCTGGAGCGGAGCCTGTAAGGCTCTCGGGACCTCCCCCGCAAGGAGCAAGAGACCTTCTCCCGAGGGAGGCGGAGCCGTCATGAGCCAATACTTGATAGCTACGAACGTGCTCGAGGCCATCGTGCGCGGCTCCTTGGCCGACGTGGATACGTTGCGGGTGCATAGCTCTCTGCCCTTGGTGGGGGGCAAGCCGGTCGAGGTTGCTGTCGAGGGGGGAGAGTGCCGCGTGTCGGTACAGCTGGACGTGCGCTTTGGTGAGTTCATACCGGGCTTGGCAGCTGCCGCGCGGCGCCGCATAGCTCAGGCTTTGCGTTTCATGACTGGATTGAGAGTCACTACGGTGGATATCATCATCAGCGGCGTGTTCCCGGCCGCTAGATAGCCAAACTCGTCCGTGTCTCCAGGTCGCAGAAGTGCCAGGCGTCAGGCCATGTTCATCCTCTATCAGCAGGATCTGCTAGGCATTACGCTGGAGGAAGCACTCTCCCGCGTGCGGCGACAAGAAGAACTAGCGCCTTACGCCGAAGAGTTAGTCTGGGGGGTGAACCGTCGCATAGAGGAGATCGACGCGCTTCTAGGCCGGCATCTGGAGGAGTGGGAACTGGGTCGCCTAGGCACGGTGGAGCGGGCGATCTTACGATTAGCTGTCTTCGAGCTCACGCGGGGAGGGGACGTTCCCCCGGCTGTCGCTATCGATCAGGCTGTCGAGCAGGCCAAGCGCTACTGTTCCGATGAGGCGGGAGCCCTTGTCAATGGGGTACTGGGATCCTTGCTTGTTTCTCTGCAAAGGCCAGGGGATCTCCCGGGCGGGGGCCGAACTCACCACGATTGAGCACCATGGGTAGCAGGCTTATCGATAGGCTGCGCCTGCCGGCGGACCTGAAGAGTCTCGACCGGGCGTCCTTGCGCCAAGTCGCTCATGAGGTCAGGGAGGAGATCATAGCCACTATCTCCCAGAATGGCGGTCATCTGGGAGCCAGCCTGGGCACGGTGGAGTTGACCATCGCTCTACTTGCTGAACTGGATGTGCCCAAGGATGCCATCGTCTGGGACGTGGGTCATCAGACCTATGCCTACAAGTTACTCACGGGCAGGTTGGCGGAATTCAAGACCATCCGGACGTTTGGCGGCCTTTCTGGTTTCCCTTGCCGGACGGAAAGTCCCTACGACATCTACGGCACGGGTCACAGCAGTACTTCCGTGAGTGCTGCTGTGGGCCTCCTACTGGGCCGCTCTGCCGGGGCTGAGAGCGCGGAAAGCCGGAGCACACCACTACAAGGAGAGACTAGTGGCCGACTCGCTTTTTCCGGGCGGGTGGTCGCCGTGATAGGCGACGGGGCTCTGACCGGGGGTATGGCCTATGAGGCCTTGAACCATGCCGGGCACCTCGGGGTTCCTGTGGTGGTGATATTGAATGACAACACCATGTCCATCGAGAAGAACGTGGGCGCCATCAGCAACTATCTGTGCCGCCTGCGGACCGATCCCGCCTTGTATCGTTTGCGTCGTGATATAGAGCGGCGTTTGCAGCGCCTCCCCGGGGTGGGGGACATGGTCGCCGCCCTGGGGGAGCAACTCAAGGACAGTATCAAGGCAGCTTTGGTACCGGGCATGCTTTTTGAGGAGCTCGGGTTCACATACATGGGAGTGGTCGACGGTCATGACATCGGAGAGCTGAGGGCGAATATCCGCCGCGCTCTGCTCATGGAAAAGCCCGTGCTCCTTCACTGTCGGACCGTAAAGGGCAAAGGCTATCCTCCGGCTGAAGAACAACCTGGTCGTTACCACGGCGTGTCGGGGATCAAGGCCTCGAGTGTTGCGGTGCCTGACTCTGACCGGCCGACTACCTATACCAAGGCTTTTGGCGAAGCCATGGTGGAGCTGGCGCGCCGTGACGACAGGGTGGTGGGGATCACCGCCGCTATGGCCATGGGTACAGGGCTTGACTTGCTGCGCGAAGCCATGCCCGAACGCTTCTATGACGTAGGGATCGCGGAAGCCCATGCTGTGGGTCTGGCCGCCGGACTGGCCGCGGCAGGGAAACGTCCAGTGGTGGCCATCTACTCCACTTTTCTGCAACGGGCCTATGACCAATTGATCGTTGAGGTATGTCTCCAGAACTTGCCAGTGGTGTTCGCAGTCGATCGGGCGGGTCTGGTCGGGGAGGACGGTCCTACGCATCATGGCGCCTTCGATCTTTCTTTCCTGCGCATCATCCCTAATCTGACGGTTCTGGTACCGTCCGATGAAGCCGAGTTGCAGCGGCTCTTGGCTGCCGCCCTGCAGCTCGATGGGCCTTGCGCCATCCGCTATCCCAGGTCCCCCGGGAGGGGAGCCCGCCTCAGCCGACCCATCGTGCCGTTCGAGGGGCCCTGGGTGGAGACGCTTCGCCAGGGCAAGGGAGTGTTGGTATTGGCTGCTGGGCCCATAGTGGCCACAGCTCTCGAGGCGGCGGAGCGATTGCTGGCCGAGGGGCTCCCGCTTTCGGTGGCGGTCGTGCGTAAGGTGCATCCTCTGGATGAAGAAGCTCTGCGTCCGTTGGTGGAGGAGCACACTGGCGTCATCACTTTGGAGGATAACGCTCTTGCCGGCGGCTTCGGCTCGGCCGTTCTAGAGGCCATGGCTTCGTGGGGAGTGGGCAGACCTGTTGTGCGGCTCGGTTTGCCTGACACCTTCGTGAGCCATGGGACGATCGAGGAGCTACGTCGCCAGGTGGGCTTGACTCCCGAAGCCGTGTGCGCCGCCGCCCGCGCCCTCAGCGGTGGCGGCGCCTCCCTTGCGGAGTGAGGCAGGGTGGCGAGGAGTCCGCGTCTACGCTTGGATGAGCTGATGGTGGCCCGAGGGTTGGCTCCCACGAGGAGTGCCGCCAAAGGGATGATACTCGCCGGTCTCGTGCTGGTCGGAGAGGCGGTTTGTGATAAGGCGGGCACACTGGTCGATACCGACGCAGCAGTGAGTGTCAAACGCCCTCCCCGCTTCGTGTCCAGGGCTGGCGACAAGCTGGACGCTGCCCTTGCCAGCCTAGGTGTAGAAGTCGGCGGTCGGTCGGCGCTGGACGTAGGCAGTTCCACCGGGGGCTTTGTGGATTGTCTCCTTCAGCGGGGCGCTTCGCGGGTCATTGCGCTCGATGTGGGACGGGGACAACTCGACCTGCGTCTGCGCAACGACCCCAGGGTGTTCGTGATCGAGGGCCAGAACGCGCGTTATACAACCCCAGACCTATTGCCGTGGCAGCCGGATCTTCTCACGATGGACGTGTCGTTCATTTCTGTGACCAAAGTACTTCCAGCTGTCGTGCAGTGCCTGGCCCCAGTCTTCGACGGGCTAATCCTAGTCAAGCCTCAGTTCGAGGCCGGGCCCAGAGAGGTGGGGAAAGGCGGCGTGGTGCGCGATCCTGATGTACATCGGCGGGTGTTGCGTGAGGTAAGTCGATTCGTCCTAGAAGACCTCGGGGTGCGCTTGCTGGGAATCTGCCGGTCTGTGGTGCCCGGCGTCCAGGGCAATGTCGAGTTCTTTCTCCACATCGCCCAAGAACAACCAGAAGCTGGTGGAGCGAAAGGCGTAACACCTGATACGCTGGACGAGGCTATCTCCCGAGCTGTCGGGAGTCCGGCGTTCAACAAGGCAGGAGAGACCGCATGAACGACTCCATCCGCAAGGTGATGTTGATGACGCATAGCGATCCTCGGGTGGCGGCTCCCGCGCTGCGTGAAATCGTTCCGGTGCTGGGTGAGCGAGCGATCGAGGTGTTCATCTTCCCCGAGGAGTGGGCCAAACATCGGGAGTTGCTTGCGGGTCTGGGCGGCGTGGTGGTAGAGGAAGGCGAAGCCGCCGGAGTCGGAGCACAGCTTTGCCTGGTTCTCGGTGGTGATGGCACGATGCTGCGGGCTTTCCATGCCACCCAGGACACGGGCATCCCGGTAGCCGGAGTCAATCTAGGCAGGGTGGGTTTCCTCACTACTCTGCCTCCGGCCGGCTTTCGGGAGGGACTGGCGCAGCTTCTTGACGGGCGCTTTCGCCGCTATCCTTTGCTGGGGCTTAGGGCGTGCTTGGGATCCTCGCTGTACAGGGCGGCGAACGACGTGGTGGTGACAAAGGGGGACCGAGCCCGTGCTTGTGCGCTCGCCCTCACGATTAACGGTGTCACGCTTTTTGAAGTGTTGTGCGACGGAGTGGTGGCCGCTACCCCGGCTGGCTCCTCTGCTTACAGCCTGGCGGCCGGGGGACCGCTGCTGGGCATCTCAGTCCAGGCCTATGTGATCAGCCTGATAGCCGCGCATGCAGTAGGCGTCCGGCCGGTAGTGGCGGCGCCCGAGGATGTCCTCGACGTCATAAACGCCTCCACCCACTCTGACTGCTACGTAGACATCGACGGACAGAGACTCGCGGTCATGCGCCCTGGGGATCTCATCCAGGTGCAGACGGAACCGGCAGGTGTCACTCTGGCCCTACTCGAACACGACAGTCTCTACCATCATTTCCGGGACAGGCTGCTTTAGACCACTCACGCGGTCGTGCTGAGTTCGCTCCTCATAAGGAACTTCGTGTTGATCGAGGACGCGGTCCTCGATTTCGATGCTGGGCTGACAGTGCTCACCGGCGAGACAGGGGCGGGGAAGACTCTGCTCACCCGGGCTCTGGGCCTGTTGATGGGGGAGCGAGCTGAAGAGGGATTGGTGGGTACGGCGGGCGATGAAGCCCTGATCCAGGCGGTGTTCACCCTTGAGGCCGACGAGTTGGCCGAACTTTCCCCAGAGCTTCGTGAGATAACCGGCCTACGGCAATCGGGCGAACTGATTATCACTCGGCGGCTAGGGCCAGGCGGGCGTAATCGTTGCTATGTCAATGAGACCGTGGTCACTTTGACCACCATGGCGGCGGTGGCCGGAACCTTTCTCTCGTTCGCGGGCCAGCATGAATATCGACGCTTGCTGGACCCGCGCTATCAACTCACAGTGCTGGACCAATGGGCCGGGCCGGAGGTGGTAGCCCTCGCTCGTCGTTTCGGCGACCTATGGACGCGGGCTAGAGCGGTCGCACGGTCGCTCGCAGAGCAGGCAGCAACGGCCGAGGCTCGTCGTAAAGAGATCGACCTTCTCCGCTTCCAGGTCATGGAGTTGGCCGCGGCCGGTCTGTCGGTCGAAGAGGAGATTGCACTCCAGGCCGAACTTCGCCGGCTCTCGCGGGCGGAAGACATAGTCCAGGCCCTCAACCTGGCCGCAGAACTGCTGCGCTCAGAGGGAGAACATCCCGATGCCACCCGCCTGCTGGGGGAGGCGGCGGGACTGCTCGGTGAGCTAGGGGAGGCTGACCCCGCCCTCGGTGAATGGGCAGGCAGTCTGCGAGATCTGCGGGAGCAGTTGGTCGAACTCGGCCGAGAGTTCCGCCACTACGCAGAGAGGGTCCCCGTGGACCCGGAGCGGCTGCGTTCTGTGGAGGAACGGCTGCGTGTCTATTCTCAGCTGGCGCGCAAGTACGGAGGAACGACGGCGGAGGCCGTCGCCTTCTTGGAGCGAGCTAGGGAAGAGCTGGGGCGTTTGGAAAGCGTCGAGGAGGACAGCGGACGGCTGCACGAAGAAAGGGAGCGGCTGATGCGGGAGGCAGAGGAACTGGCCACCCGTCTCCGTGCTGCCCGCCGCGCGGCCATCCCCAGCCTGGAGGCGGCAGTGAACGCTCAGTTGGCGGACCTAGGGATGGAATCCGCCTCCCTCCGGGTTGCTCTCGAGGAACGAGAAGGCTGGGAGGGGCTGCGAGAGAGCGGGGGAGAGGCGGCCGAATTC
>FWPV01008001.1_pt1 | contig 18798 bp, 13 predicted proteins | sample 2228371 | NCBI WGS metagenome assembly FWPV01 (sample SAMEA103939776, study PRJEB20133) | metagenome
ATGATTGGGCCCTTGCGGATCTGTCGATCATCCCGTCATGACCGCCGTGGCGGGTTCCAAACCCGCCCCTCGTTTGCCCTCACCACCAGCCCTCCCGTCTCTGTGCCTACGGCATCCAATGGCGAGGCCCGAGCGGTCATGGGCAGCCGCGCAACTCCCTCTCCAGCCTTGCCCTGAGGCCGGTGTAACGGTTCCGTATCTGCTCGTTCTTGACCGCGATGGCCAGGGCCTTGTAGCTCCCAACGATCACCACCAGCCGTCTGGCGCGAGTGATGGCAGTGTAGAGGAGGTTCCTCTGGAGCATCATATAGTGTTGTGTCACCAGCGGTAGGATCACGGCGGGATACTCGCTGCCCTGAGACTTGTGCACTGATATGGCGTAGGCCAAGACCAGTTCGTCCAGCTCCCCCAAGAGATAAGGGACATCCTGTTCATCGAACCGCACCCACACCTTGCCCTCGGTCCGATCCACACCGGTTACGATACCGATGTCCCCATTGAAGACCTCCTTCTCGTAGTTGTTCCGGATCTGCATCACCTTGTCGCCTTCTGCGAAACTCCTCAGGCCGTGGACAAGGCCTCCCCTGCGTGGGTTGAGGCGTTCATGTAGGAGGCGGTTCAGCTCATCGGTGCCGAGAGGCCCCTTGTGCATGGGGCTCAGGACCTGGATCTCCTCCCTGGGATCCAGCCCGAATCTCTTGGGGATCCTATCGGAACAGAGCTCCAGGATGGTCTCTTGGATGCGCTCCGGATCGGACTGGGAGATGAAGTAGAAATCTGAGAGTTCGTCCCTGTCGACTCGTTCCCATCGAGGGGTTTCCCCCTGATTCACCCTATGGGCGTTGGTGACTATACCGCTCCTACCAGACTGTCGGAAGACCTCCTGAAGTGTCACCACCCCAGCTATCCCAGAGTCGATGACGTCCCTGAGCACGTTTCCTGGACCCACCGAGGGTAGCTGGTCCACGTCTCCCACCAGGATAAGGGAGGAGGTCCGGGGAATCGCTGCGGCGAGGTGGTACATGAGAGGGGTGTCCACCATGGAGGCCTCGTCGATGAGGACTACGTCAGCCGTCAATGGCCGCTGCTGGTTTCGTAGAAAGATGCGCTGTTTCGGCTGGAATTCCAGGAGACGGTGAATGGTCTTGGCCTCGCACCCTGTGGCCTCCGACAATCTCCTGGCCGCCCTCCCGGTCGGGGCCGCCAGGGCCACCTTGGCCCCCGCCCTGGTGAGGACCCTGAGCAGGGCGCGCATGGCCGTGGTCTTGCCGGTCCCGGGCCCTCCGGTGACCACCAATATCTTCTCCTCAAGGGCCTTATGCAGTATCTCCCGTTGCCCCTGATTGAGGGATATGCCATTTGAAAGGGACCCGAGATCCTCGGGAAGGATGGCCCTGGAGGAAAGTCTGGTCGGGGCCCTCTTTATGGAGGCCAAGCGCAGGGAGATGCCGACCTCTGCCTCGTGGAGCCACTTGAGGTAGGCCCGCTCCTCTGCAACTTGTGTCTCCAGGACCAACTCCCCGCCCTTGGAGGAGCGATCCAAGGCCTCTTCCAAGATCGGCTGCTCCACGCCCAGGAGTGCCTCGGCCCTCTCGAGGAGTTCCCGTTTGGGCAGGTACACGTGCCCATCCTCTGCCTGGGTCTGGAGGGTGTAGAGGAGCCCGGCGCGGCACCTGGCCATGCTCGTGGGGGCCATGCCGATGCTCCTGGCGATGCCGTCGGCCTTCTTGAAGCCGATCCCAAAGACATCCGAGGCCAGTTGATATGGGTCCTGCATCACGCGGGCTATGGTCTGTCGGCCGTAGACCTTGAATATGCGGTGGGCGAATGCCGGGCTCACCCCGTGGCCCTGGAGGAAGACCATCACCTCCCTCATGCCCTCGTGCCTTCCCCAGGCCCTCCTTATGCCCTCGATGCGAGTTGGACCGATCCCTGGCACCTCCATGAGTCTCTCGGGTTCCTTCCCCATGACCTCCAGGGTCTCCTCGCCAAAACGCTGGACGATCCTCTTGGCCATCACGGGCCCGATGCCGGGGATGATCCCTGAGGAGAGGTACTGCACCATCCCCTCCGATGTGGCAGGTGGCCGGATCTCGGCGTCCTCGACCTGAAATTGGCGCCCGTACTTGGGATTCATGACCCAGCTCCCCCTGAGTCGCATCTGGGTGCCCTGGATCGCGGCAAACCGCCCTACAGCAGTCACCTCCTCTCCGTGGGGGAAGAGGCTCAGCCGGGCCACCACGTACCCATCCTCTTCGGCCTCATAGACCACCCTCTCGAGGGTCCCCTCGATTACGTCGAGCCGAGATTCCACCATCCCGTCCATCTCGCCTTGCCGCTGCTCCTACCTCCTCCCTCGTCCCGCCTTTGAACCTCGCCCCTTCTTCAGCGGCCCTCCCCGGGAGGATTCAGGGGCGATCCTTCTCCCCACCTTGCCCCGGACGAACTGGATCTCACAGGGATCGAAGAGGGGGAGTTGACGGCAGGCCAGACACCTCCTCACGCCCCTTTGATAGGCGTTGTTGCGACAGACGTCTTCATGGACCCAGCACTCCCTTGGGGCGCACCACTCGTAACCTGGTCGGGGTTCTGGATCCGTGATGGGTTTGATCGGCATCGCCTCGTCCCCTGGACAGCAGGCGCCCCGAACCGGAGGTCTCATGCCTCAGAGGTATCTCCGAAGAGCGCCTGGACGAAGACCCTGGCATCGAATTCCTGCAGATCATCCAGTTTCTCCCCCACACCGATGTACCTGATGGGGATATCCAGCTCCGAGGCGATGGCCACCAGTATGCCGCCCTTGGCCGTGCCATCCAGCTTGGTCATCACGATCCCGGTGACCCCCACGGCCTCATGGAACATCTTGGCCTGGGAGATGGCGTTCTGACCTGTGGTGGCATCGACTATGAGGAGCACCTCATGTGGCGCACCCGGCACCACCCTGGCCGCCACCCGTTGGATCTTCTTCAGCTCATCCATGAGGTTGACCTTGGTGTGCAACCTCCCAGCGGTGTCCAGGATCACCAATTCAGCGCCTCGTGTCTTGGCGGCCTGCAACGCATCATAGACCACCGCTGAGGGATCCGAGCCCTTTTGCTGTCTGACCACCTCCACGCCAGCCCTCTCGCCCCAGATCTCCAGTTGCTCTATGGCAGCCGCCCGGAAGGTATCCGCAGCCACGAGCAGCACCTTGTGCCCCTTTTCCTTCCACTGTCGAGCCATCTTGGCTATGGTCGTAGTCTTCCCCACCCCGTTGACACCGATGGCCATGACCACGAAAGGCCGTTGCCCAGTGAGCCTCAGGGGACCCTCCCTGACCTGGAGGATGGAGGCGATCCCCTCCTTGAGGCGCTCCCTGAGGATTCGAGGCTGGTCCTTGTCTTGGCGGTTCGCATGCTCCTGCAGGTCTCGGATCAGACGCGCTGTGGTCTTGACGCCGATGTCAGAGCTTATGAGGACCTCCTCTATCTCCTCCAGGGTATCTCCCTCGAGCCTCACCTTGCCCAGGAGCAGTCGGTCCAGCCTTCGAACCAAACCCTCACGGGTCTTCTTGAGCCCTTCCCTCAGGCTGCGAAAGAACCCCTTTCTGCCCTCTTGCTCCATTTCCCATGCCCATTGTCTGGGGCTAGCGGCTCGGCACCATCTGTCGCCAGCCCTGTCTCCGATCTATCTTTCCCCTTGGTTGGAACGACGGGCGGCGTTCCACACGCCGCTACCTGGGTCTATTGTAATCTCACGGAGATCAACTTGGACACACCAGGGGTCTCCATGGTTATCCCATAGAGTATGTCTGCCATCTCCATGGTGCGCCTGTTGTGCGTCACCAGGATGAACTGCGATCCCTTGGAGAGCTCCTTCACCATCTGGTTGAACCGATCGATATTGGCATCGTCCAGTGGGGCATCCACCTCGTCCATCAGACAAAAGGGGGGTGGTTTTATCATGATCATGGCGAAGATCAAGGCGACAGCGGTGAGGGCCTTCTCGCCGCCCGAGAGCAGCGAGATGTTCTGGAGCCTCTTCCCCGGGGGACGCGCCACGATCTCCACGCCGGCATCCAGCACGTCGGACCCCTCCGTCAGAACCAGCTGTGCCTCGCCCCCCTCGAACAGCAGGGGGAAGACCTTGCGGAATTGCCCGTCCAGGGCCACGAAGGCCTCCCGGAACCTCCTCCTGGATGCCCGGTTGATCCTCTGGATCGCCTTCTGAAGGGATCGGATGGATTCCTCGAGATCTTCCTGCTGGCCGGTGAGGAAATCGTACCTGGCCTTGAGCTCCTCGTACTGCTCCGCTGCCGTGAGGTTCACATCCCCCATCTTGGCCAAGGACTCCTTCAGTCCAGCGAGTCTCGTCTCCTCATCCTCATCGGCAACCAATGCGAGCCTGGCCGCAGCATCCGGGATGGCCTCCAGTTCCATCTCCAACCGTCCCGTCAATTCCCCCACCATGTGCTCCATCCTCAGGGCCACTTCCCGTTGCTCAAGCCGTAGCTCCTGCACGGCCTTCTCCAGTTCCCTGGCCCGCCTTCGTTGTTGGATTAGGCCCTTCTCCCGTTCGGCCATGGAAGCCCGCTGTTGCTCGAGCCCCCTCTGGAGGAGTTGGAGGGTCTCTCTGGCGGCATGGTGCTCCTGCACAAGGAGCTGTAGCTCCTCCCTCATCTCCTGCAGCCCTTCTGTCAACGACTGTCGTTTCTGGATCCCGTCCAAGAGAAGCGCTTCCTTCCTGGCCTTTTCCTGGATCAACTCCCCCGTGCGCTCCCTGAGCCTCTCCCCCTCCCTCTGATGGCCGTCGAGGCGCTCCCCCAGAGACGCCAGCTCCACTTGGACGCTTGTGAGCCTTTCCCGGAGCTGGTCGATCTCCCCCTGGAGGCGCTCTCTGTCCCCCTCCATGGCCCTTAGATCCTGCTCGGCCTCGCCTATCCTGCCCTCCATTTCATCCAGTCTAGCTGCCTCCTCTGCCATGACGGCCTGCACCTCTGAAAGCTCCTGGGAGCGCTCCTCGGCCTCCCACCGCAGGAGTTCACTCCTCTGATGCGCCGTCGCAAGCGCCTCTTCAAGGACCTTTATCTCCTTGTTGGCCTCGGCCAACTGGATCTCAGTACGATGGATCTCCTGCCGCACCGACTCCAGCTCCTGGCTCAGCGCAGATGCCTCCGAGTCCATCTCCTGCGCCAATCGACGATGCCTCGCCTCCTCCTCGGTCAAGTGCCTTATCCTGCGCTCCAGGGATCGGATCTCCCTCCTCCGCTTCAAGTACCCAGCAGAGGCGTCTCTTCGCTCCCCACCCTCGAGGATCCCGGCGGGCCACAGGACCTCACCCTGTCTCGTCACCAAGGCGGAGTGTCCGTTGGAGCGCCACAGATCGAGGGCCTCCCGCGCCCCCTCCGTCAATCTCACATCACTGAAGAACACTCCCTCCAGCCCTTCGTAGCCTGGCTCCCACCGGATTTCCTTTGCCAACCTCCCCCATTCTCCCTCCACGTCCCCCTGTCCATGTGAGGAAGCGGCGGCCTTCTTCGCCTTGAGGGCCACGAAACTCACCCGTCCCAGGCCCCTTTCTCGCACGACCGCCAGGGCCTCCAAGGCGTCCTCAAGATCCTCTACGACCAAGGACTGGAGCCTGTCCCCCAGGAGACCTGACACCGCGGCCTCGGCCCCCTCTGAGACCTCCATCACCTCTGCAACGACCTTCATGGGACGAAGGCCGAGAAGCTCACCGCGTTCACTCAGGGCCCGAAGGGTCTTGACCCCCTCTGAGAACCCCTCCAAGGAGCCCTGCAGTTCCACCATCCCCTCCAGCCGCGACCTCGCCTCCTGAATCTCCCCCTTGGTGGCATCCAGGACGGCCCGACTCTGGACTCGCCTTGCCTCGGCTGTTTGCAAACGCTCCAAGAGCTTGGATCGCGCGTCGTTCAGTTCCTCCAGCCTGGCGACCATGCCCCGAACCCTCGAAACGGCCTCACCCAGGCTCTTCCGAAGGGCTTGCATACGATCCTCCAGGGCCTTTCGGTCTTGGCGGTTCCGCTCCAGAAAACGGTTTACCTCCTCTGCCTGACGCTGGTGATGGATCTTCGAATTCCTCAGGGTGGCCCGTTCGCTGAGCCACCCCACCAACTGCGACTTCGCTGCCTCCAATCTGGACACGAGGCGATCCCTCTGGTCGCTCAGCCCTTGGAGCGTCGAACGGATCTCTCCCTCCTTGCGCTGAAGCTCCGACTTCTCCAATCGGAGGCCTTCCATCTCCTGGGAGAGCCGCCCGGCCTCCTCGGAACTCCTCGCTATCCTCCCTTCCAGCTCGGCGATCTCGTCCTTGAGCATCGCCCCCAAGTCCTCCAGCCTCTGAATCTCCTGGGCGTGGGCCCTCGTCTTGGCCTCCAGGGAGTGGACCTCGTTCTCCTTTCGAAAGGCCTTTTCCTGGGCATCCGCCAGGGTCCGTTCCCTCTGGAGGAGGGAGAGCCGTTGGCGCTCAAGGGAGCTCTCCTCGAGCTGAAGTCCGCTGTGGCACTCTGTCTCCTCTGATTCCAGTTGCCTGCACTCTTTCTCGATGGCCACCTGGCGGGAGTGGAGATCGGCCCACTTCCTGAGCAGGATACCCCTTTCCACATCCATGATACAGCGACGCAACTCCCTGAATCTCTCCGCCCTTCTGGCCTGCCTTTCCAGGCCCTGAATCTGCTGGCCCAGCTCCCTCCTGACATCTTGCACCCGGATGAGGTTCTGCCGGGTCGCCTCCATCTTCCTCTCGGCAGCCTCTCGCCGGGCCTTGTACTTGCTGATCCCGGCCACCTCCTCGATGATCACCCTCCTCTCCTCCGGCTTGGAGTGGATGATACGGGCGACCCGATCCTGCTCCACTATGGCATACGACCTGTTGCCCAGCCCTGTGTCCATGAACAGTTCCCAGACATCCCTGCGCCGGCAAGGGACACGGTTGATGGTGTACTCGCTCTCACCCGAACGGAAGAGCCTCCTGCACACCTCGATCTCACCGCACCCGGCCAGATGCGGTGGGGTGTGGCCATTGGTATTGGAGAAGGTGAGGATCACCTCCGCCATCCCCATGGGGTGATGGACGTCGCTTCCGTTGAATATCACGTCCTCCATTATCTGCCCGCGCAGGGCCTTGGCGCTCTGTTCACCCATGGCCCATCGTATGGCATCCACGATATTGCTCTTGCCGCACCCGTTGGGGCCGACCACCGCGGTGACTCCAGGCTGAAAATGAAAACAGGTCCTATCCAAAAAGGATTTGAACCCTGAGATCTCCAGCTTCTTCAGCTGCATCGACCTATCCTCCATGGATGGGAGGTGCACCCTGGGAATCCCCCTCTGGGACACCACAGCTTGGCCCATTATAGCAAAAGGGACAGGTCTGTAAAGGGAAAATACTACAAGATGTGCCTAAACGAAAAAGATATACAACATATTGGTCTCTTTCGGGACACGGTTGGGGTCTTGCAGGTCCCCCAGGGGGCACCTGCAAGACCGATGGCGAGCAAGGCAAGGAGGCTCGCCCGATAAAGGGCGTTATCTCTTGTGCCGGACCGCTGCCTGGGCCGCTGCCAGGCGGGCGACGGGCACGCGGTAGGGGGAGCAGCTCACGTAGTTCATGTTCACCCTGTGGCAGAACTCTATGGAGGCCGGATCCCCCCCGTGCTCCCCACAGATCCCTATCTTGAGGTCCTTGCGGGTAGCACGCCCCTTTTCCACACCCATGGCGATGAGTTGGCCGACCCCTTCCTGATCGAGTGTCTGAAAGGGATCCGCGGGCAGAACCTTCTTGGAGAGGTAAACCGGAAGGAAGGAGCCTACGTCGTCCCTGGAGAAACCGAAGGTCGTCTGCGTGAGGTCGTTGGTCCCGAAGGAGAAGAACTGGGCCCTCCTGGCAATCTGATCCGCCACCAGACAGGCCCTGGGGATCTCGATCATGGTGCCCACGAGGAAAGGGAACACGATCCCCTGTTCTTTCTGTACCTCCTTGGCCACGGCCTCTACGATGTCCTGCTGGTCCTCGAGCTCCCTCAGGGTCCCCACCAGTGGGATCATGACCTCGGGGAAGACCTCCTTGCCCTCCTTGGCCAGCATGGCCGCTGCCTCGAAGATGGCTCGAGCCTGCATCTCGGTGATCTCAGGGTAGGTGATGCCCAGACGGCACCCCCTGTGGCCCAACATGGGGTTCAGTTCGTGGAGCTGATCGATGCGTGCCTGGAGCCTGTCCGGCGGGACCCCCATCTCTTTGGCCAGTTCGGCCGACTGTTCCGGCGTGAGGTTGACGAACTCGTGAAGGGGCGGGTCCAGCGTACGGATGGTCACGGGGAGTCCTTCCATGGCCTGGAAGATACCGAGGAAGTCATCCCTCTGAAAGGGCAAGAGCTTCATCACGGCCTTTCGCCGCTCCTGCTCGTTTTCGGCCACGATCATCTCCCGCATGGCCATGATCCTCTTGGGATCGAAGAACATATGCTCTGTGCGACAAAGCCCTATCCCCTCAGCCCCGAACCTCCTGGCCAGGGCTGCATCGCGGGGGGTGTCGGCGTTTGTGCGAATCCCGAGCTGGCGCACTTGGTCAGCCCAGGTCATGAGTTCCTTGTACCAAGGGTTCCCCTCCGGGTCCGCTGGCAAGAGGGGTATCTCCCCTTTGTAGACATGCCCCTTGGTCCCATTGAGGGTGATCCAGTCGCCCTCACGCAGGACCTCCCCATCCACCCGCACGGTCTTCTCATCGACGTCGATGTCCAGGGCCCCGCAGCCCACTATACAGCACTTCCCCCAGCCCCTCGCCACCAGGGCGGCATGGCTGGTCATCCCTCCCTTGGAGGTGAGGATGGCATCCGCCGCGTGCATGCCGTGGACGTCTTCTGGCGAGGTCTCGGCCCTGACCAGAACGACCTTCTTTCCCTGCTTGGCCCATGCCTCGGCATCGTCCGCTGTGAGGACTATCTGTCCCACGGCCCCTCCTGGACCTGCCGGGAGCCCCTTGGCCAGGACCTTGGCCTGTGCCTCGATCCTGGGGTCCAACATGGGGTGGAGCAATTCGTCGAGCTGGGCCGGCTGGACCCTGAGAAGGGCCTCCTCCTTGGAGATCAGTCCCTCCTTACACATGTCCACTGCCATGCGGATCGCGGCCACACCGTTTCGTTTCCCTGTCCGCGTCTGGAGCATCCACAGGGTCCCGTCCTGGATGGTGAACTCTATGTCCTGCATGTCCCGGAAGTACCTCTCTAACTTACCCCGTATCTCGTCGAGTTGTCTGTAAATCTGCGGCATGGCCTCTTCCAAAGAGACCACCCCCGCCGCCTCACCCACCTTTCCCGATTTGTTGAGGGGAAAGGGGGTTCGGATCCCGGCCACCACGTCCTCTCCCTGGGCGTTGGGGAGCCACTCGCCGTAAAAGGTCGGGTCTCCTGTGGCCGGGTTTCGGGTGAAGGCCACCCCTGTGGCCGACAGGTCTCCGGTGTTGCCGAAGACCATGGCCTGGACATTGACGGCCGTGCCCCAGTCATCGGGGATCCCCTCGATGCGTCGATACGCCACGGCCCGCTTGCCGTTCCATGACCTGAAAACAGCCCCGATACCTCCCCAGAGCTGCTCCATCGCCTCGTCAGGAAATGGCCGGCCCATGTGCTGCTCTACCTTCTTGAGAAAGAGCTCCACCAAGGCCTTGAGGTCCTCTGCCGTGAGCTCAGTGTCCAGGGTGATCCCACGCCTCTTTTTCAGATGTTCCATCTCCCTTTCCAGGACCTGCCTTATACCCTGCCCTTCTGGCGGCTCGATCCCCTCGGCCTTTTCCATGACCACATCCGCGTACATCATTATCAGGCGGCGGTAAGCGTCATAGGCAAACCGCTCGTTTCCGGTCCTCCGGATCAGGCCGGGCAAGGTCCGACTCGTGAGGCCTATGTTCAGCACGGTCTCCATCATGCCGGGCATGGACCTCCTGGCACCTGAACGGACCGAGACCAGAAGTGGGTTGTCGGGATCGCCGAAACCGGCCTTCATTATCCCTTCGACCCTCTTCATGCCCTCTTTCACCTGTTTGTCGAGTCCAGGCGGGTATGTCCTGTTGTTCTGGTAATAGTAGGTGCATACCTCTGTGGTGATGGTGAAGCCAGGCGGGACAGGGATACCCAGATTGGTCATGTCTGCGAGTCCTGCCCCCTTTCCGCCCAACAAGTTCCTCAGGGACTCCCCCCCTTCGGCTCGATCCCCACCGAAGGTATACACATAGATCTGGCTCATCTCCTTCTCCTCCGGACCTCGCACTGTCAATCCATCAACCGCAACCTTCTGCTTCCTGCCGCGGATCTTATCAGCTGCTCGCCTTCTTGGGCTTCTCCGCCTCCTCCTTCAACAACTCGTCCCACTTGGTCCGCATCCTCTGGACGAGATCCTTGTACCCCGAGGAGACCACGATCCTGTTGAACTGATTGCGATAGTTGTTCACCAGGCTGACGCCCTCGATGATCACGTCGTAGATCAGCCATCCAGAGGGTTTCTGCAGCAACCGGTACTCCACCGGGATCTCCAGGCCCTTGCTCAGTATCTTGGTCTTGACCTCCGCCCTGGCCCCCTTGATCTCCTCACCCACGTACTCGATCTTCTCGTCCTTGTACTGGGTGATCTTGCCGATATAGGACTTGTGCAGCAGCCGGCTGAAAAGCTCGACGAATTCCTTTTTCTCCTGTGGCGTGCGCTCCCTCCAGTGCACTGCGAGGCTCCTCTGGGCCATCTCCTCCCAGTCGAACCTCGGGTACGCGATGTCCCAGATCCTCTGGTCCCTGGCCTCAGGCCTATCGTTGTACTGCGGGTCCTTCAAGACCTCCAGGACCTGATCGGTGGATCCTCGGATCATGTCCATTGGCCCGCCTGCCATGGCCCAGGGGGCCGTCAAGACCGTACCGCATACCAATACCAGACCGAGTCCCATCAATCCTGCCATCGTTGCCCTCATCAAACATCTCCTTTCCGATATCGAGGACGAAATACGCCTCTTCCTTTGCCGACGTGCGGTATACTACACTGGAGAAGCCTCTAGATCTTCCCGAAGATGAAGTTGGCGATCAGCTCCTCCAAGTTGATGGGGGCCTCTGTCTCGAAGAGTTCCCCCCCAGGCTCCATATACCTTTCTGAACCCCCGGGGCTCAGACGCACATATTTCTCTCCCAGGAGGCCCATGGTCCTGATGGAGATGATGGTGTCCTCGGGGAGCTTTATGCCGTTGGCTATGCTCAAGGCCACCCGGGCCCTGTAGTCCTGCAAGTCGATGGACTTCACCCGGCCCACCTCCACCCCGGCCATCTCCACCTTGGCCCCGCGCTTGAGACCCTCGACGGATGAAAAGCTGGCATACACCGTGTAACCACCCCGACCCACCACCTCCATTCTCGCCAGATGGATCGATAGGTATCCAAGGGCCAGGAGCCCCAAGATCAAGAAGACCCCAGTGGCCAGCTCGAGGTCCCATCTGCTCTTCATGCCTTCTCCCCCTTGTCGACACCCTCCACCCTCTGGGACACGGCGAAGAAATCCTTGACCACAGGGTGCTCCACAGCCATGAGCTCCCCTGGGGTTCCTGTGGCCAAGATCTTCCCTTCGTGGAGCAACGACACCCGATCCACTATTCGGAAGATCTCCGGGACTTCATGAGTGGCGATGACAGCCGTGAACTTGAGCCCATTGTGCAAGGAGGCGATGAGATCGTGGATCGCCCTCATGGTGATGGGGTCGAGGCCGGTGGTGGGCTCGTCGAGGAACACGACCTGGGGGTTGCGCACGATCGCCCTCGCCAAGGCGACTCGTTTCTTCATCCCCCCACTGATCTCGGCCGGATACTTGTTCTCTGAACCGAGGAGACCGACCCGATCGAGCTGCTCCAGGACCCTCTCCCTGATCTCCCCCTCGGGGAGGCGAGACTTCTCTCTGAGGGGGAAGGCCACGTTCTCGAAGACGGTCAGCGAGTCGAAGAGGGCACCACCCTGGAACAGGACACCGAATCTCTCCTTGATCTCCCTGCGCTGCGAGGAGCTGAGCCGATGTATGTCCAGCCCGTCGATGAAGACCTTGCCCGCATCCGGCCTCACCAACCCCATCATGTGGCGAAGGAGCACTGACTTGCCGGTGCCGCTCCTGCCGATGAGGGCCATCACCTCGCCCTTTCGCACCTCGAGGTTCACCCCTTCGAGCACTTTCTCTCCGTTGAAGGTCTTGTGAATCCCCTCCACCTTTATCATCTCTTGCCCTAGAAGAGGAAAGAGCCCATGAGGTAGTCCCACAGCAAGATGGAGACAGAGGACAGGACCACCGCCTCGGTCGTGGCCCTGCTCACCCCTTCAGCCCCATAACCGGAATGGTATCCCTTGTAAGAGCAAATCCAGATCACAAGGGCACCGAAACAGAGAGACTTGTACAAGCCGTCCACCACGTCCTGGATCTCCAGGAAGGAGTGGATCTCACCGAAATAGGTCCCGTGGGCGAGCCCCAGGAGCTTCACACCCACAAGATAACCACCGTATATCCCGACCACGTCGAAGATCCACGTCAGGACCGGGAAGACCACCACCCCGGCCAAGAGGCTCGGCACCACCAGGTATTGGACCGGGTTGATGGCCATCATGTCCAGGGCATCGATCTGCTCCGATATCCTCATGACCCCGAGCTCCGCCGTGAGGGCGGAGCCGGCCCTCCCGGTGATCATGAGGGCAGTGAACACCGGCCCCAGCTCCCTCACCAGAGACAGGGCCACGGCCGGGCCCAACAGGGCCTCTGCACCGAACTTCCTCAGGACATAGAAGACCTGCAGCCCCAGGACCATCCCGGCAAAGGCCCCCGTGAGGAGTATCACGAAGAGGGTCTTGACCCCGAGAAAATAGATCCTCTCCACCACCCTGCCCCAGCGATAGGGCGGGATGAGGGTGAAGGCGAGGACCCGGACCAGGAAGATACCCATCCGGCCTGCCCCGCGCACGCCCCCCAGAAAGCCCCTGCCCAGCCAGCGAACAGGATCCCACGGCAGGATGGCTTCACGATTCATCAGCTTGACCCCACAATCAAAGCACGGACATGAGGAGTCCCCTATGTCCGTTGGCGCCTGTCGCTTTTTTCGCCATTATACTTCAAGGGCCTTACCAGTCAAGGGAGTCTACCCCCTTGAGGTGCCTATTCTCCTTCTCACCTTGGCCCATGAAGGGGTTATGAGGAAGCTCTCTTCCATATGAGAGACCATGGCAACGAACTTCACCATGGGCGCGGCGAATGAAAGCGTGTTCTTGGGAACCCAGGGTCTTGCAGAGACATCGAACATGCCCAGAACACACCTGGGCCGAGCCGCTTCTCTCTCCAGGTAGGGGTACTGCACGATGGAGCCACAACCCGCGGAGAACGGGGCGAACACCCCGTTGGGCTCCGGCTCATCGAAGTTGGCCAAGGTGAAGAGCCCTGACAGCACGTCCGGCTGGGCGAAGAAGATCACCACCTCCGGCTGATCGACTTCCCCCAAGGCGTCCCATCTCTTGAACACTATGAACCGATGAGGGGCAGTGAACTGGGGCATCCTCTTCATGGACTCCCTGACCAGCTCTGGTGATCTCTTGTATCTTTCGCCCTCCAGCTTTCCCGGTATCCCGCAGGAGAGGAAGTACTCGAAGTCGGGCATGATCTCCTGGGTGTAGCCCAGGTACCTCTTGCCGCCGCCGCAGCCTATGGAGTCCGCGTCGAAGCACAAGGAGCGCCCCCTTCGCACCCTGGCGAGGACTCCGACCACACACACATGCCCCGTGGGGGTCTTGACCCTCTCACAGCCTGCTGGTTCATCCGTGTAATAGAAGGATATGGGAAGCTCTGCCCCTCTTCCGATCTTGTCCCATCTCTCTATGAATTCCCCTTTTAACCTCGGATCCATGTCGCCCTCCTGCTGAGTCGGATCTTGAACGACCCCTCCTGGCCTTTCGGCCCGATCAAGCATACTAGAGTGTCGTCACAAAGGCGAGCCTTTTCTCATGCGGCCCGCCATGGGTCCATGGAGCGCCCATGGTTGACAATGGACTTGCCGTCCCTTACCCTCTGTGCTGTGGACATTGGGATGGTCAACAAGGCCTAGAAAGGGGATCTCGATGGGAAAGCCTCATCTGGAGTTCGTTCATGTGGATATGCAGGATGGCTGGGAGACGCCTCCTGGGTATCCTGCTGGGATCCAGCAAAAGGTGCTGGCCAGCGACCTGGACGAGGAGGCAAAGAGGGGGAGCCGCTCCAGGCTCCTGCGTTTCGCCCCAGGCTCCTTCACCACCGTGCCGTTCGAGCACGATTTCTGGGAGGAGGTCTTCCTGGTGAGCGGCGAATTGATAGTGCAGGGCCAGCCTTGTCAGCCGTACACGTATGCATGCAGGCCACCCCGCACCCCCCACGGGCCCTTCAGGAGCGACACGGGCTGCCTGCTCTTCGAGCTGCATTACTACCCGTGAGCGGAAGGTCCCTCCCCACAAGCAGCGGCGCACCGCGGCCTTGGCTGTCCAGGTGCCTGGGGAACACCAAGCACACCCCCTCGAGCACGGCCCAAGGGGATACTCCATCATGAGGGCAGTCGATCTGGCAACCAAGGTCCCCACCGTCTCTTCCAAGAGCAGCATCGGGAGCTGTCTCATGCTCCTGGACCAGCATGAGCTCTACGACCTCCCTGTGGTGGAGGGGGGGCGTCTCCTGGGCATGCTCAGCCGGCCAGTTTTGGCCCAATTACAGACTACCGCTGTGGACCTCAGGCATGGCGTGGAGGAGTACATGAACAGGGATGTGGTGGTAGTCGAGGCGACCACCGATCTGGAAGACATCCCGGCTGCCCGAGATGGCGTCAGTATAGGCCTCCTGGACGATCAGGGCGGCTTCATGGGGGTGGTGCACACGACCTCCCTTTACCTCAACCTCCTGAGGATGAAGGATCCTGTCCTCTTCCAGCGTCAGAACCTCTTGCCCGATCTAGTCCAGGTGAACTCCTCGGAGCTCATGATCGAGCAGGTACCGTTGTTCAAGTCGATCTTGGACTCGGCACACGATGGGGTCCTGATCACTGACGGCCATGGGGTGATACTCTTCGTGAACAGCTCCTACGAGAGGATCTCCGGTTACGACCGTGGCTCCGTGGTGGGGGTCCATGTGAGGGAGCGGTTCAGACAGGGCCTCATATTCCCTTCCATCGTCAGGCAGGTCCTGAGACAGAAGAGGGGTTTGACCCTGGTGCAAAAGTACTTCGGGGAGGGACGCTACGCCCTCACCAGCGCCCGTCCTGTCTTGGATCAAAAGGGTGGGGTGATCCGCGTGGTCTGCTGCCTCAAGGACATCAGCGACTTCGTGCGGATGCACCACGATCTGCAGGCATCGCGCCAACTGGCCAGGCAGTATCTGCTCCAGCTCCACGAGCTCAGGGAACAGGACTCCGGCCTGGGCGAGCTCGTGGCCAGGAGCCGTTGCTTTCGCCAGGTCCTGAACCTGGCCAGGAAGGTGGCCGAGTTCGACACCACAGTCCTCATCATGGGCGAGTCCGGGGTGGGCAAAGAGATGATAGCCAGGTTCATTCACGAACACAGCCCCAGGAGAGGGAGGCCGTTCGTCACCATCAACTGCGCCGCCATCCCGCCATCCCTTATGGAATCCGAGCTCTTCGGTTACACCAGGGGTTCTTTCACCGGGGCCATCCCGCAGGGAAAGCCGGGCATGTTCGAGGTGGCCAACACAGGGACCATCCTCATGGACGAGATAAGCGAGTTGCCGTTGGAGGCCCAAGCGAAGCTCCTGAGGGTCCTGCAGGAGAAGGAGATCACCAGGATAGGTGAAAGGAGCCCGATGCGCATAAACGTCCGGGTGCTGGCATCGACCAACCGCGACCTCTCCCGCGAGGTTAGGGCCGGGCGTTTCAGGGAGGATCTATTCTTTCGCCTGAACGTGGTCCCTATAGTGGTCCCTCCGCTCAGAGAGAGGAAAGAGGATCTCCCCCTGCTGGCCATGCAGATGCTCGCCCGGCACAACAAACATTATGGCAAGAACAAGAGCCTTTCCCATGAGGTCATCCAATGCCTTGTGGCCTATGGCTGGCCCGGGAACGTGAGAGAGCTGAGCAATGTCATCGAGTACCTCCTGGTCACCAGCGAGACCAACGAGATAAAGGTGGAGCAGCTCCCACCCCACATCCAGAGGTCCATAGCGGCCGGGCAAGGCCGGCAGCCATGCCCCGGCCGGCTCAAGGACGTCACTGCCGACTATGAGTCCCAATTGATCCAGGATGCCTTGACCCAGCATGGTTCCATAAGGAGGGCCGCGCGTCACCTCGGGGTGCATCCCTCGACCCTGAGCAGGAAGATCAGGAGACGTATCCCACAGCTGTAGGCATACCTGCAACGCCCGTTTGTCTTGTTGCAAAAAGGCAACGGCATCTTTTCTTTTGCCTTAGGCACCTGCTGCGCTACAGGTCGTGGGTTCGTTGCCCTATTGCAACAATGCTTGGCCCGGCTCCCCCTCTTTGGCCTCAGTGAGGCCTCGGGCACTTGGGTGCAGTGGCGTGGATTGAACCCATCATATTGAAATCACGTCTCTTTGTCCCCTGACCAAGACCCATCCGATATCCGAAGGCCACGGCCAGCTCAGGGGCTGTCTGGAACGCTGTTTGCGTGTCAGGGGCGATGATCGTTGCCTTGCCCATGGCAGGGTCCAGGGGGTGCGAGATGGGGGAGGATTTCAGAGGGTTTCTCAGGCAGATGGAGGAGACGAAGGAAGGTGGCTTCGTCCGGGTCAGGAGGGAGGTCGATCCTCGCTACGAGGTGGCGGCCATAGTGACCAAGCTCGAACAGGCGAGGAAGCTTCCCCTGCTGTTGTTCGAGAAGGTCAAGGGGCACGATATGCCGGTGGCGGTCAACTGTTACGCCACGAGGGGCCGCATAGCCAGGGCCTTGGGCATCCCCCAAGCAGGGCTGGAAAGGAGGGTCTTGGATGCCTATGAGCACCCGATCCCCCCTGTCCAGGTACAGGGGGCCCCGGTTCAGGAGGTGGTGCTTTCGGGCGACGAGGTGGACCTTGGCCAGCTCCCTGCCATGCTCTACCACCAGACCGACGCTGCCCCTTACATCACGGCCGGTATCGTCTTCGCCAAGGACCCGGAAAGCGGGGTCTACAACCTGAGTTACAACCGCCTCATGGTCAAGGGAAGGGACCGCCTCGGGATCTTCATGACAATGGGCAAGCACCTCCATGCCATCTATTCCAAGATGCGGGGACTCGGGAGGCCCCTCGAGGTGGCGGTTTCCATAGGCAATCATCCGGCTTGGGCCATAGGTGCCTTGGCCATCGGCCCGTATGAGGAGGACGAGCTCGGCATCATAGGCGGCTTGAAGGGGAGCCCGCTGGAGATGGTGAGGTGCGTGGCCGTGGACCTCATGGTACCTGCCGGGGCGGAGATCATCCTGGAGGGTGAGATCGACCCTGAGCTCCGCGAGGAGGAAGGGCCCTTCGGGGAGTTCACGGGCTATGCCACGCGCCCCGGACTGAACCCGGTCCTCAAGGTCAGGGCCATCACCCACAGGAAGGACCCCATCTATCAGGACATCTGCGGGGGGCAACACAGGGAGCACCTCACCATGGCCACGATCCCCATGGAGGCCAACTACCTGAGGGCGGTCAAGGGTGCGGTCCCGGAGGTGGAGAGGGTCCGCATGGCCGCGCCGTTCACGCTGGTCATCTCCATCAGGAAGACCTATGAGGGCCAGGCTCGAACGGCCATGCTCGCTGCCTTCGCGGCGGACCTGTACCTGAAACATTGCATCGTGGTGGACCACGACATCGACATCGCCGACCTTCAGAGGGTCTTCTGGGCCATGGCCACGAGGGTCCAGGCCGAAAGGGACGTCTTCATCATCCCCAGGGCACGCGGATCTTCTCTGGACCCCTCCGCGGAGCCCATAGGGGTAGTGGACAAGATGGGCATAGACGCCACGGCCAAGCCAAGCCTGGATCGTTTCGCGCCCTTGAACCGCGTGCCAGAGGAGGTCATGAGGCGCATAGACCTCAGGGATTACTTGGGGGAAGAGTATGCGGGATGAGGGGCGGACTAGGGGGACCTGAAGCCCAAGAGGCCACTCCGGGGCTGCCCCTGCCGCGGCCCTGTCACGAGACGGGGTATCTCGGACCGTGACATGCATTTGACCTTGCGTTTGTGGCGTCCTTCGGGTTAAAAGGATCATGGAATCCACCCCCGGGGGTGAAGACTTGGGTCAGCGCATCGCAATAGGGATCTCTGGTGCAAGCGGTGTGATCTATGGGATAGAGCTCCTGCGGGTGTTGGGAGGGCTCGGGTACGACACTCACCTCATCCTCACCGAGGCGGCCAAGAGAAACATCTCCATAGAGACGGATTACACGGTGGGGCAGGTGGAGTCCCTGGCCAAGGAGGTCCACGATAACGAGGATCTCACCGCCCCCCTTGCAAGCGGTTCCTTCTTGACCATGGGCATGGTGGTGGCCCCGTGCACCATAAAGACCTTGTCCGCCATCGCCAACTCCTATACCAGTAACCTGCTGGTGCGCACAGCGGACGTCTGCCTGAAGGAGAGGAGAAAACTCGTGCTCCTGGTCCGCGAGACCCCTCTTCACAAGGGACATCTCAGCCTCATGGCCAGGGCGGCGGACATGGGGGCCTTGATACTCCCCCCCATACCGGCCTTCTATCACAGGCCCAAGACCATTCAGGACCTCGTCCATCAGACCATCGGCAAGGTCCTGGACTACCTCGGGATAGGACACGAGCTCTACCGAAGGTGGGAAGGAG
>FWPV01008004.1_pt1 | contig 18792 bp, 14 predicted proteins | sample 2228371 | NCBI WGS metagenome assembly FWPV01 (sample SAMEA103939776, study PRJEB20133) | metagenome
TTAAGATCCAGGCAGATATGGAGGACACCAGGAATGCCCTGAAGCAGGCGGAGCAACTGACCGAGCGGCTGCGGAAACGCCTGAACGAGCTGGAAGGGATGTACCGCATCTTGACCAAGAAATAGGTTGTGCCAGCGCTATCTCCATCATTTCTTTGGTGTGTCCTCTGTGGTGTGTTTGTTGTCGTATTAGGTAGCGGCTTGCTATGGTCGGGACGGACTGCCGGATATTCTCGCAACGTTCGAGCCTTCGGGGTGTGATTTGGAGCATGGTCTGAAAGAGGTCTCCCTCGAGTATGCTGGCTTCTGGCTGAGACTGGGTGCCGGGCTTGTAGATTGCCTGCTCTTAGGGGTTGTTGTGGGCGCATTGTACTATTTTTTTAATACGCCGGTGGTCTGGCTGCCGGGCGGTTTTGTGTTCTCATTGGCTTATTGTGTTTCTTTCTGGTGGTGGTGCGGGCAAACACCTGGCAAGATGGCGGTGGGGATAAAGGTAGTAGAGGAGGGTGGTCTCCCTGTAAGTGGACAGACTGCTGTGCGGCGTGGCTGGGGCTATGTGGTAACAGGGCTGACGCTGCTGGCAGGGTTCATCCTGGTGGCGTTTGATGTCAAAAAGCAGGCTTTGCATGATAAGATGGCGAATACTTATGTAGTCAAACTTCCAGTGAGGCAGCCCTCGCTGGGCAGGACGTATTTTCGGAGTCAGACTGGATATGTCTGAAGCGAAGGTAAGGGTCCGTTTTGCCCCAAGTCCTACAGGATATCCTCATGTGGGCAACATAAGGACAGCGCTGTTCAACTGGCTGTTTGCCCGGCATAGCAACGGCGTCTTCATTTTGCGTATTGAAGATACTGACCGGGAAAGACTGATGGAAGGCGCGGTCGAAGCCATTATCGACAGCCTGCGCTGGCTGGGGCTGGAATGGGACGAGGGGCCATATTTCCAGTCGCAGAGGTTGGCGCTGTACCGTGAGGTGGCCGATGAGCTGGTGAAGCTCGATGCTGCTTACTATTGCTACTGCTCGCCTGAGCGGTTGCGGTCGGTGAGGGAAGAGCAGGTGAAGAGAAAGCAGCCGCCGGGGTATGACCGTCATTGCCGCAAGCTGACACGGCGGGAGAGGGCAGAATTTGAGTCGCGCGGCATCGTGCCGGTGGTGCGTTTCAAGACCCCTCTTGAGGGGCAGACTGTGTTCCAGGACCTGCTCCGTGGTGAGATAGTGTTTCAAAACAACACTCTGGACGATTTTGTGTTGCTCAAGTCTGACGGTTATCCTACCTACCACCTTGCCAATATAGTGGACGACCACTTTATGGAAGTCTCGCATGTTCTGAGGGCTGACGAATGGCTGCCGAGCACACCAAGACACATACTGCTTTATCGGGCACTGGGGTGGGAACCGCCCGCGTTTGCGCACCTACCCATGATTCTGGGCCCCGACAGGTCAAAGTTGAGCAAACGGCATGGCGCCACCGCCATGACTGAGTATATTGAAGCTGGCTATCTGCCGGAGGCGATGTTCAACTTCCTGGCTTTGCTCGGCTGGTCGTTAGATGACAAGACCGAGCTGATGGACAGAGACACGATGGTCAAGAACTTTTCCCTGGAACGGATAAGCAAGAACCCCGCAGTGTTCAATAGGGAGAAACTTGACTGGATGAACGGCGTTTACATACGGAGTCTGAGCCTGGAGGAATTCACCCGGCGGGCGCTGCCTTTTCTAGAGAAGGGGTTGCCCTCGGAGGTACTCAGGCCGCTGGACAGGGACTATGTGTCACGCATCATGCCTTTGATACAGGACAGGGCGAGGACGCTGGGGGAGATAGCACAGCTCACCGAATTCTTTTTTGTTGAAAACCTGGAATACGAGATAAGGCTGCTTACGGAAAAGCTCACCCCGGCCGAAGCCGCCCGTTCCCTGCGGGACACGATTTCACATCTGGAGGCAATGGGTACCTGGGATGCACAGTCGCTGGAAGGCCTGCTTCGCCCCCTGGCTGAAGAGCTGGGGCTGAAGACCAGCGTGTACTTTGGCCTGTTGAGGGTGGCGGTCACCGGGAGAACAGCAGCTCCGCCCCTGTTCCAGACCATGTGGGTGTTGGGCAAGGAGCGTTGTTTGAAGCGTCTTATGGCAGCTCTGGCTAAACTTTCTTTAGCCAGCTGACAAAGCATGGGCAGGATAAAACACGGACAGAGGGCTTGAGGCCCCCTGTCCGTGTTTGATAATTCCTACCTGAGGATCACCCAGGACTTGGTGGCGGTAGCTTGCAAGCCGGCTGCAGTGGCGGTGATGGTATCTTGGCCCTCGAGCTTACTGGAATAACTGAAAGTTGCCTTACCGCTGCTATCGGTTACGGCGCTGCCGCTCAGTCTGTTTGTGCCTGAGACGGCGAAGTTAACGGTAATGCCGGCCATGGGCTTACCGTCTGTCCCCCATACGGTGGCAGTTACCGTATGTCTCTGCCCGGGTGCGTTGTGTGCGACAGGCGGGGAGAGTTCGAGCCTGGCTGGTTTGACCTCCTGGTACCATTCCTTCGTCGCCCGGGCTGACAGGCTGTCAACGGTAGCCACTATGATATCTGTACCTGCATTCTTACCGTCGTAATAGTAGCTGGCCTTACCGCTGGCATCGGTGACCAGCTCGATGGGGGCGAACGGGTTGGCACCGGTGTGGCTGACTTTCACCCGTACGTTTGCCATAGGGCGTCCGTTGGTGTCATACACCATGATGGTGATGGTGTGTCTGGTGCCCACCGGGTTGCGGTCGCTCACCGGGTCGATCAGTATTTTGCCCGGTTTGGGCTGAGTGCTCTCTGCCGGCTTGGTAAAGCAGTACTGCGGGTTCTGCCGGGCGTCATAGCCGCAAAGAGTCTTCTGCCCCTGGCAGAGGGAAGTGTAGCCCAGGCTCTTTGCTTCGGCCTCGGTCACGCAGAGGCACCCTGAAGGACAGGACTGCAACGTCGGTCTGCGGAAGCAGAGCTTTGCCATACCGAGCTTCTCATCGTAGCCGCAGGGCTGTTCCTGGCAGAGCTCATAGCCCAGCTTGTACCCCTCTTCTTTCAATAGGCAGGTACATCCTGTGGGACACGATTCCGTGGTGGGGACTTTCCAGCAGTATTTCTCGATGTTGCCTTCATACCCGCAGGGTTTTTCCTGACATAGCCCGATGTTCTCGCCGTACCGTTTGATAGCCTGCTCTTTGGTCAGGCAGACACAACCGGTGGGACAGGACTCTTCCGCTGGTTTTGTGAAGCAGTACATCAAGTTCCCGGCCTGGTCACGCCCGCAATGGTCGGCTTGACATCTCTGGGTATAGCCGCGCTCTTTCGCTGCCTCCACGGTCATGCAGTAACACCCCTCAGGGCACTTGGAGATTTCAGCGGGCTTCCAGCAGTACATCGGGATTTGCTTGGTGGTATCGGCATAGCCGCAGGGCTCTTTCTGGCAGAGAGCGACATCCGGGCCGTACTTCTTGACGGCGTCATCTTTAGCCAGGCAGACACAGCCGGTGGGGCAGGCTTGCTGGGGGGGTTCTTCGGGGACGGGGATGGGGATTACGCCCACCGTACTCTGTGGTATATGTTCAACATCAAGGCTGAAGCCGTTGGGTGTACTGGCGGTGTAGACGCCGACGACGTCAAGCGGTGCGGTGGTGTAGATGACGACAAAGCCTTTGATGAAACGCACCACCCTGTTTATCGGTGTGACGGCAGTCGCTGTGACTGTTGTGGTGGACGGCGTCCCGACCTGTGTCGCCCGCTGAGATGGCGCCTGGTAGAGGCTTACCTCTTGAGACCCAAACAAGCCGGAGATATCGATGCAGTCCACCTCGATGGCTTCGTCGGGACCTAAGCTGACTTTTCGGAAATCAGAGATTTTGCCCCTGGGCTCATCCTCGCGCTGGGCGATGACCGCTTTTTTGTACAGGTAGACCGTGTAGTTATGCGGGTTGTGTATGTTTATCGCCGTGGAGTAAGAGCCCGGCTGAACGCCCTCGCCACCGAAAGCAGGCCCACAGAGGAACTTGGCCGAGTAAACGATCAGTTTCTCCATTTCCGGAGGGCGAGGGATTGTGGGTATACCCGGGGGGACCTCAGTTGGCACCTCTCTCTCCTCGATGGCTATGAGTTTATCTATTTTGGCCCGGATTCTCACCAGCTCTTCGTAGAGGGGGTTTGATGATGGGGCGGCGGCAGTTGTGGTGGTAGCCCCGGGTGTCATTGTGGGTAACTGGTTTATCAGATCTTCCAGCCGCTTGGCGATCAGGTATTTGATTTCAAGGGCTTCCTTGTTGTTCCCCTGCTCTATCAACGCCATGACTTTTCTTGTCCAGTCTCTGATCACCCCGAGCTGGTTCTGGATGTCCTTGTTTGTAGTCAATTTGCGGGCGGCATCGAGCTCTCTGAGGATTTCATCGATGATAGCCTTCTCGTCAGCGGTCAGCGCTGCCGGAGATACCTGGACAACCGGCGGCGCAGTCGCTGTCTCCGCTGCGATGTTCATCGGCAGGGCGATGAAAGGTGCCGCCAGCACCAGTGCAAAAACGATGAACAGAAATTTTTTCAATGAACTACCTCCTCTCTAAAGTGATTACTTGTTTCTGCGTGACCTCACATTTTCTCCCACCTCCGCACAGATCTCCACCAGCTTGTGTAGGCAATGTCTTCTGCTTACTTAAATGTGTACAAAAGTTAGGGGGTCAACTCGGGGTATACCTAAGGGCAGAAGAATAGCACAACAAAGACTGGCACAATGTTAACATTTGAAGTCATTATAACATCGTTGTCAATATTTCTGGCAGCGGGGGCAGAAGTAGCTGCCGCGGTTTCTGATAGGGAGGCGCTGAATGGGGGTACCGCATTTGGGGCAGGGACTACCGCCGCGATGCGCCACATTAAAGTTGAAATGGGCTGTACCTGTTTCACCCCCGGGGCGTAGATAAGTTTCTACGCTTGCCCCCTTGTTTTCTATCGCTGAATGCAGGGTATTTACTATAGCGGCGTGGAGCCCTGCAATTTCTCGGGGGGATAAAGTACCAGCGGGGCGCAAGGGGTAGATTCCAGCTTGGAAAAGCGCCTCATCGGCATACATGTTGCCGATGCCGGCGATGACCTTCTGGTCGAGGAGCACCGCTTTTATCGGTGCCTTGCGGCCTTGCAGCCTGCAGGCGAGTTCTGCGGCGGTGAACCCGGGTTCTAGAGGTTCGGGGCCGAGCCTGCCTTCCACCGTCTTTTCGCTGTCCAGGACTGACACTATGCCCAGACGCCTGCGGTCGACAAAGGCCAGCTTTAACCCATCATCAAGAAAGAAGACGAGTCTGGTGTGAGGTTGGGGCTGAGGAGGGTCCAGCAGCAGTGTACCGGACATCCTCAAGAAAGAAGACGAGTCTGGTGTGAGGTTGGGGCTGAGGAGGGTCCAGCAGCAGTGTACCGGACATCCTCAAGTGTATCACCATACGCTTACCGTTGGAGAGGCGGAAGATAAGGTACTTGCCGCGGCGCCTCAAGCTTTCGATCCTCTGTCCCACAAGCTGAGCCTGGAACTGCTCGGCGGTGAGGGGAGAGACTATTTTTGTGTCACGTACTGAGGCGGCAACAAACCTCTTTCCTACCAGATGCGGTTCGAGTTCTCTTCTTATGGTCTCGACTTCAGGCAGCTCCGGCACTTTATCCCATCTCTGCCCAATTTTTGCCCACCTTGATGTCTATTTTCAGGGGGACGCTAAGTTTCAAGGCGTTGGGCATAATTTCGGTGACGAGCTGTCTCATAATATCGAGCTCCTCGGGCGGCACCTCGAATACGAGTTCATCGTGGACCTGAAGCAGCATCTTGCTTTTGAGGCGCCTTGTCACCATCTCACGGTGGAGGTTGACCATGGCGATCTTGATGATATCCGCCGATGTCCCCTGCACGGGCATGTTGATGGCCATGCGCTCCGCCGCTTCCCTGACCTGACGGTTAGGGGAGTTTATCTCTGGAAGATACCTCCTCCTGCCCATCACCGTCTGCACATAGCCGAGCTCTCTCGCCTGTCTCTTGGTATTTTCGATGTATTTCCTGACCCCGGGGTATTTCTCGAAGTAGGAGGCAATAAACTTGGCAGCTTCCTCGCGGGTGAAGCTGGTGGCCTGTTCCAGGCCGTAGTCGCTCATGCCGTAGATGACGCCGAAATTGACCGTTTTGGCAACACGGCGCATCTCAGGGGTCACTTTCTCCGGCGGCACATTGAACACCCGTGATGCCGTGGCGGAATGGACATCCTCGTCCCTCAGGAAAGTGGCTATGAGTTCCGGGTCCTGCGAGATATGCGCCAGCACCCGGAGGTCTATCTGGGAATAGTCGGCGGAAAGCAGCAGCCATCCGGGCTGGGCAGTTATCGCCTGCCTTATCTTGCTGCCCAGTTCGCCGCGTACCGGTATGTTCTGCAAATTAGGCTCGCTGGAGGAAAGGCGACCGGTAACGGTGCCCGTCTGGTTGAAGCTGGTATGGAGCCTCCCGGTCTTGGGGTTGATGAGTTCCAGAAAGGCGTCTGTATAGGTGGACTTGAGTTTGGCAAGCTGACGGTACTGTAACACCAGCTCGATTATGGGGTGGGTGCCTTTGAGCTCCTCCAGCGCTGATGCCTCGGTGGAGTAGCCACTCTTTGTCTTCCGTGGCCTGGGAAGTCTCAATTCCTCATAGAGTACCTGGGAGAGTTGCTGAGAGGAATTTATGTTGAACTTATGCCCCAGGCAGTTATAGATTTCAGTCTCTATCCTCATCATTTCTCTGCCTAGGTTATGTGACATGGTGCGGAGCAGGTCCAGGTCTAGAGCAACGCCGTTCCTTTCCATGGCTGCCAGGACCGGCACCAGAGGCATTTCTACTTCTGTGAAAAGCTGCCACAGCCCCTGACGACGGAGTTCAGGTTCAAGCTGTTCTTTAAGCCTAAAAGCTATGTCAGCATCGGCACAGGCATACTGGGCAGCCTGCTCTATAGGTACCGTTGCCATGGAGACCTGTTTTGCCCCCTTGCCGATGAGCTCATCGATGGGCGTCATCTCCACACCGAGTCTATTAAACGCCAGTGCTTTCAATCCCAGTGCCTTCTCTCCGAGCAGATGGGCAGCGAGCATGGTATCGAAGGCGAGGTTTTGAAGCCCGATGTCATGCTCAGCGAGCGCTATCATGTCGAATTTGCCGTTATGGGCTATTTTGGCTTTTGTCGGGTCTTCGATGGCAGCCTTGAGGCGGTCGGTGACCAGGGACAGCGGCAACTGGCTGACCTGGCTTAAGCCGCGGTGTCCCACCGGTATGTAATACGCCTCGGTCGGTCGCAGTGATATGGAGATGCCGACAAGGTCGGCGGTCATCGCCTCTTTGCTCGAGGTCTCCAGGTCAATGGCAAATTCCTTAGCTGTGTTGAGCGCTGATAGGAGTCCTTTGAGTTCGTCTTGCGTTGTTACTATGTGGTAGTCCCCTTTCACCGGTGCCCTGACCTGGACGGTGGCCGGTCCCATCGGCCCGATCGTTTGTGGTAGTCTGGAAAGCAACTGAGCGAAGCCAAGCTCGCGAAACAGCTCTACCACCCTGTGGCGGTCATATGCGGTGACCCGGCAACTGTCCAGATCCAGCGTCACAGGTACCGAAGTGACTATTCGCGCCAGTTCCCGGTTTTGAAATACTTGCTCTCGGTACTGCTGGAGTAGCGTCCTCACCCTGTCGGGGCGCACCTCGTCAATGCGGCTATAGATTTCGTCCAGACCGCCAAACTGTCGGAGCAGTGTGGCGGCCGTCTTTTCGCCGATGCCCGGGATGCCGGGTATGTTGTCCGACGGGTCACCGGTGAGTGCCTTAAAATCGGCGAGCAGCTTGGGGGGTATGCCGTACTTCTCTTCTACCAACGATTCGTCATAGAGGACTGTGTCGCTGAAGGTCCTTCTGGGGGCAAGCACTTTTGTCTTCGGGGAGACCACCTGGAGGGCGTCGTTGTCGCCGGTGACTATGATGGTCTCTACGCCGCGTTCGTTCGCCTGGTGGCTTAAGGTACCGAGGACGTCGTCCGCCTCGAAGCCATCGATTTCGAAGATGGGGATGTGGAAGGCCTCTGCCAGCTGGTGTACCCGCTCTATCTGGGTAACAAGCTCATCGGGCGTTTTAGGGCGCTGGGCCTTATATTTGTCGAATTTCTCGTGGCGGAAGGTCGGTGTAGGGCGGTCGAATGCGATCGCCCAGTGGGTCGGTTTGATTTCACTTAGCACTTTAAGCAGGGTGCTGGCGAAGCCCTGGACCGCGTTTACCATCTCCCCCGTCTTGGCTACGGTTAGCGGTGGCAGCGCATGGAAGGCGCGGTGCACCAGAGCGTTGCCGTCAAATAGCAGCAGCAAAGGTTCGGGCTCACCCATGATCCCAGCCCGGGATAGCCGGGCTACCACTTCTGCATTATATACCATTGGGGATGGGGTGTGGTATACTAAATTCCACGGTAAATACTAACGTATGATTATGGCGGTAAGAGACATCCTTTCTGTTGCAGACCTGACTGTTAAAGAGGTAAACGGGCTAATTGATAGCGCTTTGAAGCTGAAGCGCCGCAAGGCACCATCGGTGCTCGAGGGTAAGATCCTTGCCCTCATTTTTGAAAAGCCTTCGTTGCGCACCCGGGCCAGCTTTGAGGTGGCCATCCGAGAGCTGGGCGGGCAGTGCTTTTATCTCTCTCCTGAAGAGGTGGGGCTGGGCAAGCGGGAGCCGGTCTCGGACGTTGCCCGTGTGCTCAGCCGGTATGTCCACGGTATCATCGCAAGGACATTTTCCCACCATACTCTGAAGGTCCTGGCAGAGTATGCCAGCATCCCGGTGATCAATGCGCTCTCCGACCATGAGCACCCCTGTCAGGCACTGGGCGACCTGCTGACCGTACGTGAAAAAAAGGGGAGGCTGGAAGGGTTGACTCTGGCCTTTATCGGTGATGGCAACAATGTGGCCCACAGCTTGCTGTTGGCCTGCGCTATGACCGGGGTGAACTTTCGAATTGCCTCGCCGGCGGGCTATGAGGTGAAGGAGGAGGTGCTAAATAAGGCAGATGAGTTTGCCGCTGCTACCGGCGCTGACATCGTATCCCTCAGGGACCCGGAGGAGGCCGCAAAAGGGGCTGATGTGGTATATACAGACGTGTGGACAAGCATGGGACAGGAGGCTGAGGCCGATAAACGCAGAAGAGATTTTGCCCGCTATCAGGTCAGTGAAGAGCTTCTCGCGGTGGCAAAGCCGGATGCCGTTTTGATGCACCCCATGCCAGCCCATCACGGGGAAGAAGTAGCTGTCGGCGTGCTCGACAGCCCGCGGTCGGTGGTCTTCGACCAGGCTGAGAACAGGTTGCACATACAAAAGGCATTGCTTGTCCACCTATTCAACAGGGGCAGATGAGCGGGTGCGGTAATGGCATCTTTGGAACGGCAGTCATGGAATGTTTTCTAGGGGGTTTCCGCCAGGTGAAGCCTGTTATTGCTATTGTGGGTAGAGCGAATGTAGGGAAGTCCACGCTGTTCAACCGTCTGGCAGGCGGGAGAATAGCTATCGTTGAAGACCTGCCCGGGACGACACGCGACCGCATTTTTGCCGATGTGGACCTGTTGGGGCGGACGGTGACACTGGTCGATACCGGTGGGCTTGAGCCTAATCCCGGCTCATCGCTGACCGAGAAAATCAAAGGCCAGGTACAGGCTGCCATAGCGGGTGCCGATGTGATAATCTTTTTGACCGATGTCCGTGAGGGGGTGCTGGCCGTAGACTATGAAATAGCCGATTTGCTGCGCGGGTGCGGCAGGCCGGTGGTGCTAGCAGCTAATAAAGCGGACAATGCCAGGATGGACAGCCAGGCGGCCGAGTTCTACCAGTTGGGGCTTGGGGAGCCGCTGATTATCAGCGGTCAGCATGGAAGGGGTGTTAGCCGTCTGGTGGAAGCTGTAGTGGAGTACCTACCGGCTGAGTGCGAGACGGTGTCCCTGGAGTCTGACTTGCCCAAACTGGCCATCGTGGGGCGCCCTAACGTGGGCAAGTCCATGCTGCTCAATGCTATCGTGGGAGAGGAGCGGGCCATAGTGGACGAGACCCCGGGGACAACGCGTGATGCCCTGGACACGGTGTACGAGCATGGGGGGCAGAGGGTATTGCTCATAGATACTGCGGGCATCAGGAGACGCGGGCGTGTCGAGGAGGGCATCGAGTACTACAGCTTGCTCCGGGCGCTGAACGCTATTAACAGATGTGATGTTGCCCTTCTGGTGACCGATGCTACGGAATTTCTTACCGCTCAGGACCTCCATATAGCCGGCTATGTGAAGGAAGCTTGTAAGGGCATGGTACTGGTGGTGAACAAGTGGGACCTGGCTCGTGGTGACATAGAGGCCTATGCTGAATGCATCAGGGAACGTCTCAAGTTTATGCCCTATGTCCCGGTGTTGTATATCTCGGCAAAGACAGGGCATAATGTGGACAAGGTGATACCCGAGGCGCTTGAGGTATGGCGGGAAAGGCAGAAGAGGTTGCCTGATAAGGTGGTGGACAAGCTTATCAAGGATGCTGTGCTGGCGCAGTCGCCGCCCCGGAAGGGGTTGAGGCGGCTGCGGATTGTGCGTGCTTACCAGACCGATGTAAACCCGCCGAGCTTTACCCTGATTGTTAATGATCCGGAGCTGGTGCATTTCTCCTATCAGCGCTATCTGGAGAACAAACTGCGGCAGACATTTGGGTTTCGGGGCACAGCATTGAAGTTCTCGCTGAAGAAGGCGGCAGGCAAAAAGCCGGAAAGGACGGGGGTGTGACATGATAGTTGCCAAATTTATTCTCAGCGCTCTGGTCAGCTATCTGATCGGGGCTATACCGTTTGCGCTGATAGTAAGCAAGACGATGGCCGGAATTGATATTTCCAAATATGGGAGCGGCAATATCGGCGGCACCAACGTTCTGCGTGTGCTGGGCAAGAGGGCAGGAGCCATCGCCATGGCGCTGGATGTTATCAAAGGAGCAGCAGCGGTGCTGGCGGTGCGGGCAATTGTTGGTCAGGACGTGCTGGTGGTCGCTGGTTTTCCCTTGAACTGGCAGTATGCCCAGGTCATTGCGGCTTTGATGGTGATGGTGGGGCATAACTGGTCAGTGTATATCAAGTTCCGTGGTGGCAAGGGGGTGGCGGCCTATTACGGGAGCTGGATTGCCATCTGGCCGCTGGCGGCGATTTTTGGCGGCTTGATATTGATACTCACAGTGTTGCGCAGCAAGTACATGTCTCTGGGTTCTATTCTCAGCTGTCTGGGGATACTGTGTCTTTTTATGGTGTTGACGGTGGTGTATAATGTTCCGCCGGTGTATCTGGTTTATAGCCTTGTGGCTGCTGCTCTAATCGTCTATCAGCACCGGAAAAATATCGTCCGCCTGCAGACGGGTACGGAGCTCAAGGTTGACCAGCGGATCAGCATAGATTCATGACCGAAGGGAGTAAAATGTAGATGAAGAAAGTAGCTATCATCGGGGCTACCACATGGGGAAGTACGCTGGCGCAGATGCTTGCCAGAAAGGGTGTGGAGGTTGCACTGTGGGCGAGGACCGAAGCGGAGGCTGAGGCGCTAATAGGGAAGGAAATGGGACTGCAAGCGAGCGCCCACCTTTCTATTTCTTCCGACATGGAAAGGGTCCTCAACTCGGTGGGGGCTGTCATCTATGCAGTGCCGGCCCAACGTTTGAGACAGAATGTACGTTTGACCAGGCATTTTTTGAACGGTCCTGTGACACTGGTCAGCGCGGCTAAGGGGCTTGAGGCTGAGTCCGGTAAGAGGATGTCGGAAGTGATGGCTGAAGAGGTCCCCGTGGCTTTATCGGAACGGATATGTGCGCTGTCGGGCCCCAACCTTTCCAAGGAGATCAACGCCGGTCTGCCAGCCGTATCGGTGGTGGCGTGCCGCAATTTGGAAGTGGCGCAGGGGGCACAGGAGCTGCTGAGCTGTCCCGGCTTTTCCGTCTATGTCAGCGATGATATTGTGGGTGTGGAGCTTTGCGGGGCATTGAAAAATGTAATTGCCATCGGTGCCGGGATGCTCGATGGCATGGGGCTGGGGGACAACGCCAAGGCGGCATTTATCACGCTGGGGTGGGGCGAGGTGGTGAAGTTAGGCCTGGCTTTAGGGGCGAGGGCAAGCACTTTTTACGGGCTGGCCGGCCTTGGTGACCTTATTGCCACCGGTAGCAGTCCGTTGAGTCGCAACTACCACGTTGGCTACGAGCTGGCGAAGGGGAAATCGCTCGGTGAAATAAGGGCTTCGATGAGGCAGGTGGCTGAAGGCATCGATACGGCGATTGCTGCCTATCGTTTGGTGGGGAAATTGAGACTGAAGGCGCCGACTATCGACCTTGTTTACGGTGTGTTATTCGAGTCGTTACCACCGGCAGAGGTGGCCAAGCGGTTTGCTGACGGACTTACACCGGATACGGTGCTTTAGCCTTGTTCCGGGTGTATAGTGCCCCTGTACTTGTCCCCGTGTGTGTGTCCAGAAGCTTTTTCTCTCGGTACTTCTGGAGTGGGCAGGACCTTTGCCAGTTCTTCGAAAAGTTGCCTCTGCCTGGCGGTCATTGACTGTGGTGTCACCACCTTGATGATGACCACCTGGTCTCCTCGTCCCCTTTTGTTGAGGTGTGGTACACCCTTCCCTTTTATGCGGAAGACGGTGCCATTCTGAGTGCCGGCTGGCAGCTTCAGTATGGCATCGCCATCGATGGTGGGGATGGTGATGCTGTCTCCCAGCGCGGCCTGGGCAAAGTTTATCGGCAGTTCATAGACTATATCGTAGCCCTTTCGGGTGAAGAGGTGATGGGGTTTTATGGACAGTGCGACATAGATATCGCCCGGGGGGCCGCCATATTCGCCTGCGTCGCCCTGGTTGGGGAGGTGTAACTGGTAAGTCTCGTCTACCCCGGGGGGTATGGTCACGGTGAGAGTCCTTTTGACCTTCTCCTTACCGGTGCCCTTGCATTGGGGGCAGGGGTTGGTGATGACTGAACCTTCACCGTGGCAGCGGGGGCAGGTGGTGGCATAGGTAAAGCGGCCGAAGATACCTTGCTGGACACGACGCACTTCACCCCTGCCATTGCAGTTGAGGCATTTCTCCGGGTTTGTCCCTGGTTTACTACCGAGTCCGCGGCACAGGGTGCAGGGTTCGATGCGCCAGAGTTCTATCTGCCTGTCTGCTCCGAATACAGCCTCCTCAAAAGATATGGTCAGGTTGGCTTTGAGGTCGTTGCCCTTTCGTGGTGTGCGCTGTCGTGCTGCGGTGGCGGTGCCGAAGAAGGCGTCGAAAATATCTCCGAGGCCGCCAAAGGTGAACTCGTCGAAGCCAGCCCAGTCCAAGGTTGTAGCCCGTCCATACCGGTCGTAGTTCGCCCTTTTCCTGGCATCCGAGAGCACCTCATAGGCCTCGTTTATCTCTTTGAACCTTTCCTCGGCACCCGGTTCCCTATTGTGGTCGGGGTGGTACTTGAAGGCTAACCTGCGGAACGCCCTCTTTATTTCCTCTTCACTGGCGTTCCTCGGCACCCCCAGTATTTCGTAGTAGTCTCTCGCAGCGGGCATTGCACGTCTCGACCTTTCAGTATAACCAATAGGCTTACTACGGGGCAAATTTCAAAGGCAGGTGCAGTACAAGAATGTTTTTTACCCTCACCCTAACCCTCTCCCACCGGGAGAGGGTTAGTTGATCGCCTGTCTGCAAGGGTTCTGGCCCCATAACCCTCTCCCACCAGGGAGAGGGTGCCCGCGAACCCGCAGACGCCTAAGCAGGTGGCCCTAACCCCCTTCCACCGGGGAGAGGACGCAGTTCTCTCAGCCTCCCACACTCTTTCGAGAGTGGAGTCCTCCCATCCGGGGAGAGGACGGTAGTCAGCAGCCTAGTTATGCAGGAAGTCTAGTGGAGTCCTCCCATCCGGGGGAGGACAACATAAGCAGGGATGGAAGCCGGCCCTTGCGGTCTCGGAAGTTTAACACTGAGGTGTCACTGATCTACAGGACGAGTACACCAGTTTGACCGGGGTGGCCTGCCTGACCTATAATAGTGGCGGCTTAGGGCCATAAGAGATAGCACGTACCAGTTTGCAGTGCGTATGCCACGGATACCACGGGGTAGTTGCAGCCGCCTCCTGGAGACCACACCCGTGTGGCTAGGGAGAGGCGAGGAGCTGGCTATCCCCCACCCAGGCAACGGTGGCAGGGTAACCTTCCATAGTGTGTTCTCGTCCCGCGGAGCGCTGTTTGGGGGGCTTCCTTTTGTTTAGGTTTTCGCTGGTACCACGGGAGAAGAAGTTTTTCGTGCTGTTTCAGCAGAGCGCCCAGAACGCCCTGAAGACGGCGCGGCAGTTCCAGGACATGCTCAATACCTGGGAGGATATCCGGGAGAGGGCCGGCGTGATAACCGCTCTGGAACACGAGGGGGACGCCATCACCCATCAGATCGCCGCCGAGCTGCACCGTACCTTCGTTACGCCTTTCGACCGCGAGGATATTGCCATGCTGGCAAACTCCCTGGATGACATAACCGACTTTATCCATGCGGCGGCGGACGCTATGTCCCTGTACAGGATAGAGCGTCCTACCGAGAAGGCGAAGGAGATGGCGGATGTTGTGGTGCAGGCGATAGCCGAGGTGGGAGAAGCTGTCTCCGAGATAGGGGGTAAGATCGACAAGGAAAAGCTGCTCAAACGCTGTGTGGAGATAAACCGGCTGGAGAACGTGGGCGATAGTCTGTACCGCTCCGCCATGGCGGAGCTATTTGCCAACTGCAATGACTTCGCCCATGTTATCAAGTGGCGCGAGATATATGAGTATATTGAGAACGCAGTGGACAGGTGCGAGGACGTAGCCAATATCCTGGAGGGCGTCGCCCTCAAGTACGCTTGAGCGCGTTGGGGCGAGCAGCGCTGGTGCTGTTCCCACTGGCACCGGGACGGGACAGTAATACGTGGAGATAGGTTTTTCGCTGGTCATAGTGCTGCTGCTGGTGCTGGCAGCAGAGTTCGTCAATGGCTGGACCGATGCCCCCAATGCCATCGCCACGGTGGTGTCCACGCGCGTCCTCTCGCCGTATCAGGCGGTGCTGATGGCTGCGGTGATGAATATACTGGGGGCACTGCTCACCGGCACCGCGGTGGCGGTCACCATCGGTAAGGGGATTGTCCAGCCCGAGGCTATCTGTCTGAGCACTGTGGCCGCCGGTATGCTGGCTATAGTGGTCTGGAGCACCGTGGCCTGGTGGTTTGGTCTGCCCACCAGTGAGACACACGCCCTGGTGGCGGGGCTGGCAGGCGCCGGGCTGGCCTACGCGGGCCCCTCTGTACTGCTCTGGGAGGGCTGGCGCAAGGTGCTCATCGGCCTGGGCCTGTCCACCGTAGCGGGCTTTATCTTCGGTTATCTGTTGATGAACATCATCTACCGGCTGCTCTCCCGCGCCACCTTGACCAGCGTGAGGCACGTCTTCGGGCGCCTGCAGGTGCTGTCCGCTGCCTTCATGGCCTTCAGCCATGGCAGCAACGACGGACAGAAATTTATGGGCGCTTTTACGCTGGCACTGTTCCTCGGCGGTGTGCTGTCTGAGGTGCATGTCCCCATCTGGGTGATTTTGATATGCGGTATCGTTATGGGGCTGGGCACCAGCTTCGGTGGCTGGCGCATTATCCGCACCATGGGCTTTCGCCTTACCAAGCTGGAGCCGGTGAACGGCTTCGCTGCCGAGACTTCGGCCAGTATGGCCATCCTGCTGGCTTCGTTCACCGGAGTGCCCCTGAGCACCACCCAGACCATCAATATGGCGATCGTTGGCGTGGGCTCCACGCGCCGTTTCTCCGCGGTGAGGTGGGGCGTCACCAATGAGATCGTGATGGCCTGGCTGCTCACCTTTCCTGTCTGCGGTGTGCTCGGCTATGTTTTCGGGATGGCGTTTAAGCCGTTGTTCGCCTGATTATCGGTATTTTTGTTTTCACACCCGTAGCCATACGGTGCGGCGATGTGTATAATAAGGGCAACAGTGTGAGAGACGGGGGCCAAGGGTTCAGTATCAGGGGGTAAAGGACAGATGACAATGAGCAGCGAGTCCAGGCAGCGGTTGCAGGAAATCCATGATGATATCCGGGAGGTGGCCGGGCTGGTAGCGAAGGCGATCGCCCGCTGCATCGAGGCGCTGAAAAACCGCGACCTTAAGCTGGCGCACAAAATTATCGCCGATGATGCCACCATAAACAGGAAGCGGTTTGCCATCGAGGATAAGTGCATTGCGCTGATGGGTGCCGAGCTCCTGCCGGCAAACGAGCTCCGCGATATCGTCTCGGTGCTGAACATCACCACGGAGCTGGAGAGGATAGGCGACTACGCCGAGGGCATTGCCAAGATAGTGGTGATGATAGGCGATGAGCCGCCCCTGAAGCCACTCATAGACATCCCCAGGATGGCGGAGCTGACCATCGAGATGATAGATAAAAGCATGCAGGCTTTCCTCAATCGGGATGTGGCGCTGGCAAAACATGTGGTCTCCATGGACAATGTGGTGGACGGGCTCTACGACCAGGTGTTCCGCGAGCTGCTCACCTTTATGATGGTCGACCCCAAGACGATAAATCGGGCAACACGCCTCATCTGGGTGGCACATAACCTGGAGCGCGCCGCCGACAGGGTGACCAACATCTGCGAACGGGTGGTGTTCACCGTCAGCGGCAGGATGGAAGACCTCGAGGTCTCTAAGTACTAGCCACAGCCACCACCTCCAAATTGCATTAGAAGGCCCCTGCTGTCAGGCCTGTTATTTATTTCTGCACTGTCCGTGTCTGTCTGCAGCAGCTGTAAAAAGACAAAAGCTGGCAAAGGTGGTAAAATAGCCAAAACTATGTGAGGTCAAGCACATGATTGAGGAGCTTTTGCCCGGTCTGTATCGCATCGAAGTCCCGTTGCCGCGCAGCCCTCTGAAGGCTTTGAATTCCTATGTGATTAAAGGCGGAGACAGGTTTCTTATCGTCGACACCGCCTTTAACCGCGAGGAATGCTGGAGGCCGACGGTAACGGCGCTGGACGAGCTGGGCGTTGACCTGAACAGGACCGATTTTTTCATCACCCACCTGCATGCTGACCATTCCGGGCTGGTGGGCAGGCTGGCAGGACCGTCGTCCAGGGTGTATTTCAGCAGCGTGGAGGCTGCGGTCATCGGCGGCGGCATCGGGGAGGGCGAGGCCCACGGTCACTGGCGTGATATGGCGCAGTACTATCTGGCCAACGGTTTCCCCGCTGAGGAACTGGAGGTGGCACTGCAGGGACACCCCGGGCGCCGCTATAGCTCGAGGCAGTTTATCAGCGTCACCCCGGTGCGGGACGGCGATACCATCGAGGTCGGCGATTACAGGTTCGTCGGCATCCTCACCGCCGGTCATACGCCGGGGCATATGTGCCTTTACGAGCCGGCGAAGAAGGTGCTCATCGCCGGCGACCATCTGCTCATCGATATCACCCCCAATATCACCACCTGGCTGGAGCTGGAGAACTCGCTGAAGAGCTATCTGGACAACCTGAGGAAGGTGTACCAGCTCGATGTAACTCTGGTGCTGCCGGGACACCGCCGTCTGTGGAATGACCACCGCAAGCGTATCCGCGAGCTCGAGGAACACCACCGTAACCGGCTGGCAGAAGCCCTGGCGGCGCTGGAGAGCGGCCCCAAGACCGCCTGGGAGGTGGCACCGTACATCACCTGGGACATCGAGGCTGCTTCCTGGGCAGACTTCCCCACCGTGCAGAAATTCTTCGCCGTCGGGGAAACGCTGGCCCACCTGAACTACCTTGAGGGCGAGGGTAAGGTGAGGCGGCTGACCGGGGACGGCAAGGTGTTGTATTCCTTGACATAACTCCAAGGAGGTGCGCTATGGATGTCATGGAGGCGATAAAGGGCAGACGCAGCATCAGGAAGTACCGCCCTGACCCCGTTCCTGAGGACGCCCTGCAGACCATCCTGGAGGCAGCGCGCTGGGCACCGTCATGGGCGAACACCCAGTGCTGGAGGTTTATCATCGTCAGAGATGCGGCCACCAAGGCCAGGCTGGCTGAGACCCTGAGGGGCACCAGGGCGGGCAGGCCCAACCCGGCTACCGAAGCGGTGCGCACCGCCCCGGTGGTAATAGCCGCCTGTGCCGAGAAGGGGCTTTCCGGTTTCTACCGCGATGAGAGCGGGCAGAGCCTGCCGGCTACAGACAAGGGCGATTACTGGTACATGTTCGATGTAGCCCTGGCGATGCAGAATATGTGCCTGGTGGCGCACTCCTTGGGGCTGGGCACGGTGCACACCGGCCTGCTCGATGCCCGGGAGGCTGCCAGGATATTAGGCCTGCCGCAGAATATGGTGCTGGTGGAGCTGATGCCCCTGGGCTACCCCGATGAGGCGCCGGCACCAAGGCCGCGGAAGGAAGTCAGCGAGTTCACCTTCTATGAGCGCTATACCGAGAAGACAGCGGGGTGATGCGGTACCGTAGCTACAGCGACGACATGGTGCCGGTGGTGGCCATAATCGTCACCTGTTTTGTGCTGTATCTGGCCACGGTCATCGCCGGCTTTTTGGGTTACAGCCTGATAGGTTATCTGGGGATGCGCCCGGCAAGCCTGCTTGCCCAGCCGTGGACCATCCTCACCAGCCTTTTCATGCACGGCGGCATCTGGCATTTGCTGGCCAACATGCTCACCCTGTACTTCTTCGGCACCTTCCTGCAGCGGCTGGTGGGCACCAGGACGTTCCTGCTCATACTTCGTGG
>FWPV01008005.1_pt1 | contig 18790 bp, 17 predicted proteins | sample 2228371 | NCBI WGS metagenome assembly FWPV01 (sample SAMEA103939776, study PRJEB20133) | metagenome
GGGGGCTGGTGAAACTGGGCTGGGAGTAGAGCTGCTGGTTGGCTTGGGAGACGGTGAGGCTCCTGCCCCACCCGGCCGCCGCCCCGATGAGGAGAACCGCCACCCCCAGGGCCGCCACGAGTGCCACCCCGGTTCTTTTCCTTCGGCGCTGCTGCTTCATGGGCACCTCCTTGAGCTGAGTTCGAGGTTCAAGATGCACAGTTGGATGTCCTTTTGCGGCTGGGCAGCGCAGAATTTACCGGCCCCACCTTGCCACAAGCGGCGTAAGAAATCAAGCCGGCCCAGCCGCTCCGTCTCATTTGCCCTCCGGTCTAAAGACCCCGTCCCAGTCCGGCGGGGGCGGCTCGGCCTCGAACTTCCGGCAGCGCTCCAGGAAAGTCTGGGCCGGGTTGCCCCGGGGCAGGACCTCCAGGGATCGGGAGAAGTGCCGGGCGGCGTCGGCAAAGCGGCGCTCCCGGTAGGCGGCCAGGCCCCGGGAGAAGGCTTCCCGGCTGGCGGCGGCCTCGGGGGTGAGGTCGCCCTTCCGGGCCAGCACCAGGAAGACCGCCACCGGCGCCTCCCGCCCTTTCACCGCCACCCGGTCCACCTCCATGAGCTCCAGGGCCGCTCCCGCCGCAGCCGCGGTCTCTTGGCTCACCAGGATGGCGGTGCCGTAATATTTGTTCAGGCCCTCCAGCCGGGAGGCCAGGTTGACGGCATCGCCGATGACCGTGTAGTCGAAGCGCTTAGCCGACCCCAGGTTGCCCACGATGGCCTCGCCGGTGTTGATGCCGATGCGCACGGCCAAGGCCGGCAGGCCCCGGGCGGCCAGCCGGGCGTTCACCTCCTCCAGGGCCGCCAGTTGCCGCAGGGCGGCTCGGCAGGCCCGCTCCGCTTGGTCCGGCTGCTCCAAGGGCGCGCCCCAAAAGGCCATGATGGCGTCGCCCTCGAACTTGTCCACCACTCCCTCCTCCGCCAGGATGATCTCGGTCATGCGGGAGAGGTAGTCATTCAGGAGGGCCACCACCTCCTCCGGCGGGAGCTTCTCCGAGAGGCTGGTGAATCCCGCCAGATCGGAGAAGAACAGGGTCACCCGGCGGCGCTCCCCGCCCAGCCTGAGGCGTTCCGGATGGGCCAGCAGGTGGCTGATGACCGCGTCGGCCAGGTAGTGGGAAAACATGCGGCGGATGGCCAGCTTCTGGCGGCCCTCGGTGGCATAGCGGTAAGCCGCGGCCCCGGCGAAGGTGAGCCCCAGGGCCAGGGCCGGGGCCACCGGGTCGGCCCACCGGCTGGCCCGAAAGGCCCCCACGGTGACGCCCAGGAGCAGGAGAACCAGGGCCACGGCCAGGGCCAGGGTCAGCCACAGCCGGGCGGGCAGGAGCACCGCCAGGGCCACGGCCAGGGCCAGGAGCGCGGTCCAGGCCCAGAACAGCCAGAGCGGCAGAGGCTTTAAGAAATCGCCGGTCAGGAGGTTGTCCAGCAGGGTGGCGTGCAGCTCCACCCCGGGATAGATGGGGCTCACCGGGCAGGCCTTGAGGTCCAGGAGCCCCGGCGCGGTGAGCCCCACGAAGACCCATTTGCCGGCCACCGCCGCGGGCGGGTAGATGGGCTCCTGGCCGTGGCGCAGGCGCACCTCGGAGCTCACCACATTGGCGGCGCTGAAGCGCTGGTGGCTGCGGGCCGGGCCCCGGAACTTCAGGAGGAAGCGGCCCTGCTCGTCCAGGGGAATCCTAAGGCGTCCGTTGACCAGGGCCCCCGGCTCGAAGCGCCAGCCTTGGGGGTCCTGTACCTGAGCCAGGGGCGCAAAACCCAGCAGCGGCAGCCAGCGGTCCTGGAAGGGCGCCACCAGGGGCAGCCGCCGGTAGATGCCGTCGGGGTCGGGGCCGCACTCCACGTTTCCCAGCCCCTGGGCCGCGGCCAGCAGAGGCGCCACGGGCGTGATGACCGCCCGGTAGTCGGGCAGCCCCCGGGGCCGCGGGCCGGAGATGCTCAAGCCGGTCTTGGCCAGCAGCTCCGGGGCCAGCGGATTGGGATCCTTATCCTCCCGGGTGAGGAAGCAGGCCAGAAACGCCGGCCCTTCTCCAAGAGACCGGGCAAACTCCTGGTCGTCCTCCGGGCCGTAAAAGGAATTCTCGGTGTAGAGCAGGTCGAAGATGACCGCCTTGGCGCCGCCCCGGCGGCAGAAATCCATGATCGGGGCGTAAAGCTGGCGCGGCCAGGGCCAGTTGATGCCCTGGGCTTTGAAGAAGTCCACGTCGGGCTGGTCCAGGGTGATGAGCACCACCTGCGGGCTGGCGGGGGGCTGGGGGACGTGGCGGTGCAGCTGATCCAGGGTCTTGAGGCTGTAGGGCTCCAGCACGCCGACCCCTGAGAGGCCGAACACCAGGAGTCCCACCGCCGTGGCCAGGCCGACGGCGACGCCCAGCCGGGTTTTCAGGGGGTTGGGGGAGAAATCCGCCACGAGATCCTGTGAAAAAGCTCGGTAATCCCCTTCTCCACGGGCGGGAGCGGGCAAGGCCGGGGGCCAGCGGCCCCGGCTGTCCTGGAGGCTAGCGGCCAGACAACGCCCTTATTATAACAGGGTGGGAGATTTTTCGGAAAATTGTGCCGCCGGCTTCTCCTCCGGTGAGCGCGGGCCGCACCCCGAGGCTCACTCATCTCCCACCGCAACGCGGCGATTTTATTCGCTGGTTAGGCCGTTGCTTTGGCTAACTTGACAAATCTCCATCGCCATCCCTCGATATCTGCCGGCTCTCCTGAATCCCCGATTACTTCGCTGGAAAGCGGGCGACCGGGCTCGATGGCCCTGGTTTTTAACCGCCTGGTGCCCCCTTGGGGGGGCCAGGAACCCTTGACCCCCGGCCTACCCTCTTCGCCTGACCGTGGAGAGGAAGAACCCAAGGGACAGCACCAGGACCACGGTGGCGCCGGAGGGCCAGTCCAGGAGGGCCGAAGCGAACAACCCGCTCACCGTGGCGCCCACGGCCACGCTGATGGAGATGAGGAGCATGCGACGGACGTGGCCGGCCAGGTTGCGGGCCACAGCCCCGGGGATGACCAACAGGGCGCTCACCAGGATGATGCCCACCAGGTAAATGGCCACGATGATGACCAGGGCCATGAGCAGCAAAAAGATGGACCGCAAGGTTTTCACCGGCAGGCCGCTCACCCAGGCCATCTCCTCGTCGAAGCTCAAAAAGACGTATTCTTTGTAGAGGGCGGTGAGGGTCCCCAGCACCACCGCGGCCACGGCCAGGACCTGGGCCACCTGGCGCTCGCCGATGGCCAGGATGTTCCCGAAAAGGAAACCGAAGACGTCCACGTTATAGGTGCGGGACAGGTGCAGAAAGATGACGCCCGCGGCCATGGAGGCGGCGAAGAAGATGCCGATGGCCGCGTCCTCTTCCAGGTGGCCCCGGGACTGGGCCCATTCAATGGCCAGGGCCACGCCCGCGGAAAAGACGATGCCGGTCCACAGGGGGTCGATGCCCAACAGGAACCCCAGGGCCACCCCCCCGAAGGCGGAGTGCGAAATGCCCACGCCGATGAAGGCCAGGCGCCGCAGGATGACAAAGACCGAGAGGAAGCCGCAGAGCACCGCCAGCACCACCCCGGCCAGCAGGGCCCGCTGCCAGAAGCCCAGCCCTAAAAGCTCAATCATCCCGGCGCACCACCCGGTGGGGGATTTCGCCGTGGAAGAGGTATTCCACGCTGCACCCGAAGGTGCTCTCCAGGGCCAGGCGGCCGATGGGGGGCGGCTCATGGACGTGCAGGCGGCGGTTCAGGCAGACCACGTCGTCCACGTGCCGGGCCACCGCGCCGATGTCGTGGGAGACCACGAGCACGGTGAGGCACTTCTCCTCCTTGAGGCCGTGCACCAGCTCGAAGAGGTCGTCCTGGGCGCAGGCGTCCAGGGAGATGGTGGGCTCATCCATGATCAGGAGCCTGGGCTCCACGGCCAGGGCCCGGGCGATGAAGACCCGCTGCTGCTCACCGCCGGAAAGCTCGCCGATGGGCCGGTCCGCCAGGTGGGCGATCCCCAAGCGCGCAAGGCCGGCCAGGGCCGCGTCCCGGTCCCGGGCCTTGGGGCGCCGCCCCAGGCCGATGCGGCCGTAGCGCCCCATGAGTACCACGTCCAGGACCGACACCGGGAAACGAGGCTGGCTCAGGGGTTTCTGGGGCAGATAGCCCAGGAGCAGACCGCTCTGGCGCAGGCGTGCCGGGGTCTCGCCGAACACCAGGACCTCCCCCCGGCTGGGCTGGATGAGGCCCAGAATCACCTTGAGCAGGGTGCTCTTGCCGGCGCCGTTGGGCCCCAGGATGCCCACATAGCGCCCGGGCTGGATGGTCAAGGTGATGTCCTCCAGGACCGGGGTGTGATTGTAGCTCACCCAGAGGTGGCTGAGGCTGACGGCGGGGGTCTGATTCATTTCATTGCATGGCCTGGGTCATGACCGCCAGGTTATGGCGCATGAGTTTGACATAATCGCTGCCGTACGGCGGCCGGCCGCCCAGCGGATCCAGGATGAGCACCCGGGCGCCGGCCTCCCGGGCAATGACCTCGGCCACCCGGGGGCTGAGCTGGGGCTCGGCGAAAACGGCCTTGACCCCATATCCCTTGATGGCCCGGACGATCTGCCGGAGGTGCCCCGGGGTGGGCTCCCGGCCCGGCGCCGCTTCGATCACCCCCGCCTCTTTGAGCCCGTAGCGCCGGGCGAAATAGCTGAAGGCCGGGTGGAAGGAGACGAATTCCCTGCGCCGGAAGGTGGCGACCTGAGCCTGGATTTCCCGGTGCAGGGCCTCCAGTTCGGCCAGACAGCGCTCCAGGTTGGCTTCATAGACCGCCTGGTGCTCAGGGTCCGCCTGAATGAAGGCGAAGGCGAGGAGCCGGCAGATATTCTGGGCCAGCACCGGGTCCAGCCAGACGTGGGGATTGCCCTCTTCATGGTGGTGGGCTTGGCCGGCCGCGGCCTGCTCCCCGGATTCCGGGTGGGCCTCTGCTGCGGGTTTCTGGGCATTTCCATGCTTTTCGTGCCGGTGCGGGGTCACGTCCCGGATGAGGGATTCGCCCGGCGGCAGGGCGGCCACGGCCCGCACCACGGCAACGTCGGGAGCCAGGCGCCGGGCCTGCACCAGCCGTTCAGCCCAGGGGTCCAGGCCGGCGCCCACATAGAGGAAGACCCTGGCCCTAACGGCTTGGGCCACCGCTGCGGGGGAGGGCTCAAAGACGTGGGGGCTGGCCCCCGGGGGGATGAGCACGGTCACGGTCACCCGCTCGCCCCCGATTTTCTGGCAGAAATCCCCCAGAGGCAGGATGCTGGCGGCCACCGGCAGTTTGTCCGCCGCTTCGGCCCCGGACGCGGCCAGGGCAGCCCCGGCCAGCAGGCCGAGCAGCAGGAGAAGCCGGCAAAGCGGGGGCCTAGCGAAAGCCAAGGCAGTCGTCAGCAACACGGGAGTTTTCCTGCCTCGGGACTGAAAATCGCCTTGCCCAGGACTGCCAACTGGCAACGAAGTTTCATCATTTTTCCTCCCTGCTCCGTTCCCGGCACAACCGACAGAGACCCGCCACCCGGATTTCCAGGCGGTCGGCCCGGTTGCCCAACGGTCCCCGAAGGGTAGCCCAGACCTCCGCCAGGGGCACCGGCTCCAGGCACTGAACCTCGCCGCAATCCTGACACTGAAAATGCGGATGGGGCGGATGATGCTCGCAGGCCAGCTCGTAGCGGGCCGCCTTGCCCTCGGCGGGCACCCGCCTGACCAGCCCCAAGCCGGTGAATTCCTCCAGCAGGCGGTACACCGTCACCTTGTTGACCCGGCGCTGCTGGCGGATGCGCCCCAGAAGCTCGCCGGCAGTGAAGGCCCGGGCCTCCGAGCCCAAGGCCTCCAGCAGCGCCAGACGCAAGGCGGTTCGCCGCACCCCCAGTCCCTGGAGCACCCGGGAAAAGTCGCAGAGGTCTGGCATTTGGAAGAAATATATGAATTTTCCAACTGAGTTGCAAGAGCTAAAACGCCTTGGCAAACGCAACCCCGGAGCCCCAGACCTTGCGGCACAAATTGACAAGACCGGAAAACGATGCTTAAATTTTTTCAGGAGGGATGGCCGAGTGGCTTAAGGCGGCGGTCTTGAAAACCGCAGACCGAAAGGTCCGTGGGTTCGAATCCTACTCCCTCCGCCACGTGAAGGCATGCCCGGGGGCGCTGGCGCGAAGCCGGCGTCTCTTTTTGGTGGTCCGGAAAGGGGAGCTGAGCCCGGCTGCCCCGGCTTTGCCCCACTCCGCCAGGCCCTGGCCTCCGGGAAATCCTTTCCCCGGCTTGGCAGAGGTTGCCAGGGGCATTGAACTGCGGTTATAATCACTCAGATGAGAGACGGGACGCCCCGTCTTGGCACGCGGAGAGATGACCGAGTAGGCCTAAGGTGCTCGCCTGCTAAGCGAGTGTGGGGGGAAACCTCCACCGAGGGTTCGAATCCCTCTCTCTCCGCCATTTTTTCGACGGTTGCCATGGATACTCCCCTGTTCGGCCAGGGCCTGGCCTTGGCGGGCCTGCTTCTGCTGCTGGCGGCCAATCTCGCCCGGGGTCAGGTGCGCCGGCGGCGGCAGGCTTCCCCCGCTTTGGTCCACCTGCACAGCTGGGGCAGTTTGGCCGCCTTTGCCCTCATCCTCACCGGCTTGGGCCTCATGTGGCTGGGAAAGTGAGAGGCCTGGGTCGTTGGCGATCCCAGGCCTCGGTTGGAGGGGTCAGAGGACTTACCCTCTTCATCGGCAACCGCTGCGGTTCCCTAAATTTTTTTCTGCATTTTCTCACCCCAAAGAGGATGCCATGCGCCTGTGTTCCGGCGGCGCCGCCGCCTTTATCCTGATTTTTTCCCTGTCGCTGGCCGCGCTTCCGGCCCCGGCCCAGGAAAAGGCCCCCGCGGGCAAGCCCCAAACGGTCTGCCCCGTCATGAGCGGCCAGATCAATAAAAACCTTTATGTGGATCACCAGGGCCAGCGGGTCTATTTCTGCTGTGACGCCTGCATCGCGGTGTTCAAGAAAGACCCGGAAGCTTACCTGAAAAAAATGCGGGAAGCCGGGGTGGTCCCGGAGAAGGCCCCGGCCAAACCCTAGCCGGACGTATCTGCGGCTCTTTGCGTCAGGCGGGGAGGCCTGCCGCCCCGGTCGGTCGCTCTCAGCCGGTTACCGGCGGCCGCGGACCCAAGTGACGCAGCACCTCGGCCACCACTTCCTTGAGGCGGTCGGTGTCCTCCCGCTTCTCCAGGAGGGCTGCGGCCCGGGGCAGACGGTCTGCGGCCTGATCTCCCGGAAAGGCGTAGATGATCAGCGGCACTGCCACGCCTTCCTGGAAATAGGCCAGTTCCACCAGGTCTTCCAGGTAGGGGATATCCGGGTCCAGGATGAGGACGTCGGGGGGCTCCGGGCCGGTGAGCCTGAGCCAGACCTCATGGCCGTCCCTGGCCTCCTGGACGGTATAGCCTTCCGCCGCCAGCTCCCGCCGGAGCAGGTCGCGCACGTGCCGGTTGCGGTCGGCGATCAGGATATTCCAGGCCTTGCCCACGGTGCTCCCACTTTTGCGGCCGCGGCAGCCGGCTTCTGCCGGAAGGGCTGCCCCGGTCAGACTCCGCCCGGCTGGTTCCCCTCTGCGCCCTGGCGTTATCGCCTCGGGCCTTCCTTCCCGGGATTTGCAATCCCGGTGCCAAGACCCGCGCCTGGAGCAGCCCCGAGGCGGAGCCCGCCTGGCTCCGGCCCGGCTGCCGGCGAGTAAGCGGGATTCGGAAAACTCCACCGAAGCCGCGCCCGAGGCTTGGGCTGCTTCTCCTCCAGGAGCCGCTCCTGTCGGGTTTCTTTACAGATTGTCAAGAAGGAGGACTGGCCGGCGGCCTCCCTGCCGGCCCGATACTTATGGCCCACCCCGCATTTCCCCATTTTAAACCCCTGGAGTTGGGCGACGGGGAGATCATTCGCCAGGTGCTGTGGCAGTACCAGCCGGAGACCTCGGAGCTGACCTTTACCAACCAGTTCATCTGGCGCAGGCATTACGGGCTTTCCTGGTGCCTAAAGGGGGACCGGCTCCTTTTCCTCAGCCAGCCGCCCCAAGGGGAACCCTTCGCCTGGCCCCCCATAGGGCCTCCGCCCCGCCTGGAGGCGACCCGGCAGCTCCTGGCCTGGCTCCGGGAGGAATTGGGCCAGAAGACTCCCCGGCTGGAGCGGGCCGACGCCCGGCTGGCCGCGGAAGTAAGCGGCGCCCCGGACCTCAGGGTGGAGCCGGTGCGGGACCACTTTGACTACCTCTACGCCACCGCCGACCTCATCGCGCTGGCCGGCCGCAAGTTCCACGACAAGCGCAACCACCTGAACGCCTTCCGCCAGGCGCATCGGTTCACCTATGAGTCCCTGACGGAGCGGCACCTGGAGGCCTGCCTGGAGTTGGCCGACCACTGGTGCCAGATCAAGCGCTGCGCCGAGGACATCAGCCGCCTGGACGAGTGGGAGGCGGTCAGGGAGGCCCTGCGCCAGGCCGCCCCCCTGCAGCTCTCCGGGGGCGTCCTGCTCATCGAAGGCCGGGTGGTGGCCTTTTCCCTGGGCGAGCTCCTGAACCGGGAGACCGCCGTCATTCACATCGAAAAGGCCGACCCCCAGCTGCGGGGGGCCTACGTCGCCATCAACCAGCAGTTCCTGGAGCACGCCTGGGCCGCAGTGCCCTACGTCAACCGGGAGCAGGACCTGGGCGAGCCGGGACTCCGGGCCGCCAAACTCTCCTACAACCCCCTCCGGCTGGTGGAAAAATTCCGCCTCACCCTGGCCGCCTAACAGATCCCAACGGGACGGCGGTCGGCAAAATTAAGGGCGACCCGCGGCGGGGTCGCCCTTGCTTTTCCGGGACCTCCCGGGCTCACACCAGGGTCCGGGGTTCCTCCAGGGCCGTGTCGTAGTCGATGACCTCTTTGGGCCGGACGAAGTAGCTCTGGCAGGCGGCGTCCAACTGCTCCGGGGTCAGTTCCGGCTTGATGCCCAGGAAGCGGGCCCGGTCCACCAGATTGTCGATGAGGTCCCGGGGGTGGCAGGCGTTCATGGGGCGGGAGGCCTGAAAGTAGTGTTTGCTCATCATGTCCCGCACCACTTCCGGCCGGAAGGTGATGTTCTGGTGCAGGCAAACCCGCCGGAAGATTTCCAGGAACTGCTCCACATTGACGTGGCCCACGAAAATCTTATGGCGGATGCGGCGCAGGAAGGCGGCGTCGGCCAGGGCGTAGGGGTCCAGGTTGGTGGCGAAGATGATGAGCTGGTCGAAGGGCACCGCAAACTGCTGCCCGGTGTTCAAGGTGAGAAAGTCCTGACGGGTTTCCAGGGGATACATCCAGCGGTTCAGGAGGTGGCGGGCCGAGATCTTCTGGCGGCCGAAATCGTCCAGGAGAAACACCCCATTGTTGGCCCGGAGCTGATGGGGCGCTTCGTAATACTTGAGCACCGGGTTGAACCTGAGCTCCAGGGAGTCGTCGGTCATTTCGCCGCCGGCAATGACCAGAGGCCGCTTGCACAGAACCCAGCGCCGGTCCTGGAGGTTGACGTCGTGCCGGGGCGTCACCGGCTGATGGTTGACCTCGTCAAAGAGGCGGATAATCTGGCCATAGACATACAGGGCGTAGGGGATGAAGACCGGGTCCTCGAAGGCGTCGCCGATGGCCTGGGCCAGCACCGTTTTGCCGCTGCCGGTGGGGCCGAACAGAAAGATGGAGCGGCCGCTTAAGACCGCCGGGCCGATCTTGTGGATGAGGTCGTCGGACACCACGTAATCGGCGAACACCTGGCGCAGTTTTTTTTCATCCACGGCCACCTGCTGGATGGTCTGGCATTCCACCCAGTCCCAGTAGTCTTCCAGGGGGACCGGCGCCGGACCCACGTAGCTATTGAACTCCAGTTCGGCTTCGGCCTTGCGCTTGCCGGAGTCGCTGAGAATGTAACGCAGCTCCACCGCCAGGTGGGTGACCTCCGGCCGGAGGATATCCCGGGGCTTGACGTCCAGGTATTTCTGCCCCTTGAGATACTCGATGAGGCGCTCCACCAGGACTTCCGGGATTTTCAGGGCCTCGGCCATCTCCCGGGCCGTGATGACTTCCCGATGGTAGGCATGCTTCAAAAACAGGGAGGCCAACAGCGGTTCCGGCACTCCCAGATCCGGGAAGCTCCGGGGCAGCGGGGGAAATTCCGGGGTCAGGCGTTGCAAAACCTCCGCCTCCACCAGGTTCAGCTCCAGGAGGTGCTTGGCCAGATAGCCCCGCTGGCGCTTCTGGCGGGCCAGGGCCAGGCCCAGCTGCTCCTGGGTCACGATTTTTTCTTTCAGCAAGCGTTGGGCTAAATTCATGGCGTCACCCCGTCATGATGCAGCAGGCTGTGGCTGTTTCAGAAATGGAACATCATCGTTTTTTCATAAGTTCAAGAAATTGAACACTTCCCTTGGCCCGGCGGTCGCCCCCCTAATCACCATCGGTGAGGGATCATGGGGTTCCCGGTTCTTCCCCTTACCCCGCACCGCAGGCGGCGACCTGGCCCCTCACCGGAAAGGAAGCAAGTTCCGTACCCCGCCGCCCCGGTTGAGCCTGCAGCTTCATTAGAACTACCACAGAAGCCGAGAAAAATCCAGGTTGCCGCCGCTAGTTGCCGGGCTCGCGCTCCTCTCCGGGGCCGCCTGCCGCCAGGCGGCTCCGGACATACCAGTCGATCTGCCGGCAGATGCCCTTGACCACCTGGGCTTCCCGGGCCCGGAGGCCCAGGCGGTTGAAGAACCGGCGCACGTTCAGCATCCAGTAATCCGGGTTCTGATGGTCAATATAGTGGATCTTGACCAGGGTGTCCTTGAGCATGGCGTACATGCTCTCCAGCTCTCGGGTGTTGGCCAGCCGGGGGACGAAGCGGGGCTCGGGGTGGCGGGCCACAAAGACTTCATAGGCCAGCACCATGACCGCCTGGGCCAGGTTCAGGGAAGAGCAGCAGGCGGTGGGGATGGTTACCAGGGCCTGGCACAGGGGCAGTTCCTCGTTGGTGAGCCCCCAGTTCTCCGGCCCGAACAGCAGGGCCACGTCGTTGTGCCGGCTGATATCCACCAGGCTCAAAGCCGCCTCCCGGGGGGTGAGGAGTTCCCGGCGGATGCCGCCCCGCCGGGCGGTGGTGCCCACCACATACTGGAAGGGGGCCAGGGCCTGGGTCAGATCCTCGGCCACCTGGATGGCCTCCACCACGTGGGCCGCGGCGGGGGTGGCCATCATGCGCAGGCGCTTCTCGTCCAGGTTCTGGGGCTGGACCACCACCAGGCGGCTGATGCCCATGTTGCAGGCCACCCGGGCTACGGCCCCGATGTTTTCCGGCAGTTTGGGGCGGTGCAGCACCACCGCCACGTTCTCCAGACACACCTGCCCGGACCGGGTGCGCTTGTCGTTCTTGGCTTTCCTCATTTTGCCTAAACTGTAGCACAAACTGCGGTCCCGCCCAAGTCCGGGCCCTAGCGGCCGCCCTTGCCCTTGCGTGTCGGGGGCAAAGGTTCTATCTTGAAAGCAACTCCCCAGGAGGATGATCCGGATGGGCCCCCTGACCCTCGTGCTTTGTCTGGCGCTGGCGGCCGGCGCCTGTGCTCCGGTCTCTGCCCCCGGCCCCTTCCCTGCCCTGCCCCCCGGCGGTTTCGCAGCCCTGGCTGCCGACCCCGAAGCAAGCGCCGGCCGGGAGGTGCGTCTGGGCGGGCACATCGTCTCCGTGAGTTTCAAGGACGGCAAGAGCATCCTGGCCGTCAGCCCCCAGGCCCTGGACGCCCGGGGCCAGCCCACCGGCACCGTCCTGGGCCCCACCTTTTTGGCGGAGAGCGACCGCTTTCTCTCCCCCAGCTTCTATGTCCCCCAGCGGCAAGTCACCGTCACCGGCACGGTGGCCGGGAAAATGGACGGCCACCTTCTGGTCAAGGCCAGGGAAATCCGCCTGGGCGACTACCCCCGCTGGGAAAAGTATTATTACCCGGTGCCCCGGGAGTGGTATGATGGGGACCCGGCCCTGGAATACTGGTACACGCCGCCCTATTTCGATCCCTGGCGGGATCGGCGTTGAGCAGCGGGGCGGGGGAAGGCGTCGTTTGCCCATCTCTGCCCGCTCCGCCGCCGGTCGCTTTGTTAGGCCAGGACGCTTGGCTCAGGCTTGCATAGGGTGCCAGCATGCACATCGATCGGTATGATTTCGGCCAGATAGTCATTGACGGGGTCACCTACCGCCAGGACCTGCTCCTGTGGGGGGATACCATCAAAAAGGACTGGTGGCGCCAGGAGTCCCACCTCCTCCAGGTGGCCGACGTGGCCGAGGCCCTGGCCGCGGCCCCCGAGGTGCTGGTGGTGGGTCAGGGTCAGCCCGGCCGGCTGGAAGTGGACCGGCAACTGGCCGCCTTCCTCAAGGACAAGGGCATAGAACTGGTGGCCGTACCCACCCGGGAGGCCTGCCGCCTGATTAACTCCCTTTCCGGCAAACGCCGCCTGGCCGCGGCCCTGCACCTGACCTGCTAGTGGACGGGACCGCCCGCCCCGGCGATACGGCGCCCACCGGCCCGGCCTCCCAGCCGCCGCAACGCGCCCTCATCCTGGTGCCGGCTGGGAGCGGCGACACCCTGCCGGACTATCTCCTGGCCATGGTGGCGGGCCTGCCGCTCCTTGACCGGCTCATTCTCACCGTCTGGCGGGCCGGGGTGCCCCGAGTCACGCTCCTGGCCCGGCCCAAGGTGCGGCACTGCCTGGAACGGCACTTGGCACCGCTCTCCCGCCGGGGCGGCGGCAGCCTGGACGTCGTCTCACGCTTGGAGGCCCTGGAGAGCTACCCGGAACACCCCTGGCTGGTGCTCTCCGCCGACACCCTGCCCGCCCCGGCCTGGCTCCAGCGCTTCGTGGAAACGCCCCTGGAATCCGGCAGCGCCGCTTTGGCGTTGGCCCCAGCGGCCGGGGAGCTGCCCGCTCCCGACCGGGGAACCGCCGCCGACTGCTGGACGGCCCTGGGCGCCCTGGGTCCTGAGACCGGCCCCCGGCGGCCCGGGGCTCTGGCCCTGGTTTCCGCCGCCGCCTGGCAGGGCTGGTGGGAGTGGCGCCGGGGCGAAGGGGCCGCGGCGGCCCGCGCCGCGTCCACCCCGGAGGCCGCCCTGTTCGGTTACCTGGCCCATCTCCGCCAACAAGGTCGGCTGGTGCCGGTGGCCGCCGAACCCATGGCCCTCTCCCTGATTTCCCGACGGGAGGACCTGAAGGACGCGGCCAACCGCCTGGTAATCTCTCTCACCGGCTCCCCCTGGGATGAAGGCTTCCTGGAATATTCCCTCAACCGGCGCCTGGCCCGCCGGCTCCTGCTCCACCTCGCCACCGCGCCCATCACCCCCAATCAGATTACGCTCCTCGACCTCTCCCTGGGGCTCCTGGCGGTGCTCCTCTTCCTCACCGGCACCTACTGGGGGAGCCTCGCCGGGGCCTTGCTCCTTCCTCTGGTCATGGTGCTGGACTGCCTGGACGGCATGCTGGCCCGCCTCACCTTCCGGGAGACCCGGCTGGGGCTGATGCTGGACCTCTACGGCGATACGGTGCTGAACCTCCTGGTGTTCCTGGCTCTGTCCGTGGGCCGTTACCGAGCCACCGGCCAGGGGTTCTACCTGGTCTTGCTCCTGCCCCTGGCCACCGGCTACCTGTGGTGCTGGCGGCTCACCGACCCCCTTTGGGACCGCCCCCGGCCCGCCGCGCCCCCCCTCGGCCCCGGGGACCGGCCCCGCGCCCTGGCCGGCCAGGTGGTCAATGAAATCGCCAGCCGGGACTTTGTCTATCTCATCCTGCTCTTTGCCGTGCTGGACCGCCTGGAATGGTTCGTGGCGGCTGTGGCCCTGGGCACCCACCTCTTCGCCCTGGCCCTCACCTGGCTCAGCCGCCGCCGTCAGGGCAAAAATTGACAACGTTGCCGGGGAGCATGGGTATTGCTCTTCATTTGCACCTTAAGGCGGGACAGCGGGAAGAAACCGGGAAATTATTTGTCTTTTCCTGCCAGGTGTCCTAGTAATGGAACTTGATGATGGTTATTATCATTACTTGCGGTTGTGACTCCATGAGGGAGAGACTATGCCCGTTCGAGAATCTCAAGAACACGGCAATCCACCCGATTACCTGGGCCCTGCCAACCCCACCTGGGGTATCTTCCTGGTCAGCGTTCTGGGACTGTTCCTGGAAATGCTGCTCATCCGCTGGATCAGCACCGAAGTGCGCATTTTCGCCTACCTGCAAAATACCGTGCTGGTGGTCTGCTTTCTGGGGCTGGGACTGGGCTGCTTTACCTGCCGCCAGCCCATCAGGCTGCAGGAAGCCCTCATCGCTTTATTTCTCCTGACGCTCCTGATTGCGCTCCCCTGGACGCGCCAAGGCTTGGGCAAAATTAGTGAAATGCTCAGTGTATTGAGTGACTTTATTATTTGGCACCATGGCCTTGCCCGCAATCCCACCGAAACAGTTTTTTATGTGCTCCTCGGTTTAGGTGGCACTTATGGCCTCATGCTCCTCATCCTGGACATCTTTGTGCCCATCGGGCGGATATTAGGCTGCCTGATGGACGACCACCCTAACACCATCTGGGCTTACTCGATCAATGTCGGGGGGAGCCTGGTGGGAACCTGGCTCTTTGTTTTGTTCAGCATGCTTTTCCTGCCTCCCCTGGCCTGGTTCCTCGTCTTGGGGATTTTGCTCTGCTTTTTCTTAGGATGGAAGCAGGCCTCTCGCCTCAACCTGGTCCTGGTGTTGGGTCTCGTGGCTCTTTCCTGGCTGGCTGGCAAGGAATTTGGCTCCCTGGAGGTCGTCTGGTCCCCTTATCAGAAGCTGGTGTTGTGGGAAAGCAATCGGTTTCAGCATGGAGTGGGCCAATATACGGTCACGGTCAACAACACCGGGTATCAGGCCATGATCGACCTGGGCGGAGAAGACGCCCCGGCCAGACCCCGAGAGCTTCTCCCAGGAATGCTGGGTTTCAGCCAATATGACCTCCCCTTTCTGTTCCATCCCGACCCCCAGACCTGCTTAATCGTTGGCGCAGGGACCGGGAACGACGCGGCTGGCGCCCTGCGCCATGGAGTTCGGCAGGTTACCGCAGTGGAAATTGACCCTGCCATCGTTTCCCTGGGCCGGCGTTTTCACCCCCAGCACCCGTATTCTTCCCAACGGGTCTTGGTGATTACCGACGACGCCCGGTCGTACTTTACCCTTTCTCGGCAAAAGTTCGACGTGATCATTTTCGGCCTGTTGGATTCCCACACCACCACCGCCATGACCAACGCCCGGTTGGACCATTACGTGTACACCCGGGAGAGCATCGCCCGAGCCAAGGAATTACTGGCCGAAGGCGGCATCATGGTCCAGAGCTTTGAAGCCCAAAAGCATTTCATTGCCGACCGCATGGGCCATGTATTGAAGGAAATCTTCGGCCAGGAACCTCTCAGCTTCCGGGTCCCTTATAATAATTATGGTTGGGGTGGGATTCTCTTCGTGAATGGTAATCTGGCTGCCGCCAGGGAGCAAATCGCCCAGAAGCCGGGGCTGGCCGTTTTCATTGAGCAGATGCAGCAACGTTTCCCCTTATCCCTTACGTATACAACCCCAATTACCACCGATGACTGGCCTTACCTTTATCTCCAATCTCCCCAAATTCCCCTGCTTTACTTTCTGCTGGCCGGCCTGATGGTGCTCCTTATGGTGCGCAGTTACTATCATTGGCAAGCCCGGGGCCTGGTGGCCCGCTGGCGCCGCTCCCACTGGCACTTTTTCTTTCTCGGCGCGGCTTTTCTCCTTTTGGAGGTGCAAAACATCAGCAAGGCCTCAGTGGCTCTGGGCAATACCTGGGAGGTCAATGCCGTCATCGTCTCCGGGGTCCTGGTCATGATTCTCTTCGCCAACCTGCTGGCCTACCAGTTTCCTCGCCTCCCCCTTGGATTGGTGTATTTTCTGCTCCTGGGCACCTGCCTCGGCCTGTATTTCGTGGACCTTTCCCGCTTCGCTTTTCTCCCTTACGCTACCAAGGCCGTGATCATCGGGGGACTCACCACCCTGCCCATGCTCTTCAGCGGCGTGGTCTTCATCCGATCCTTCGCGGTAGTCCAGCGGAAAAATGAGGCCTTGGGTGCCAACCTCATCGGCGCCTTGGTGGGGGCCCTGCTCCAGACTATCACCTTCATCACCGGCATCAAGGCGCTGCTCCTGGTGGTGGCCGGATTCTATCTCCTTTCTTTGATAACCAAACCGGCCTTGCCGGCATCGTCCTGAAAGAACGGGGGGAAAGGGGGTGCAGTTTTTTGCAGCGACAAGGGCCTGACCTGATCATCGACGCCCATGTGCATTGCGGCTGCCAGAACGTCAACTGGGGGTGGGAGCGCCTGCGGCCCTTGCACCGGGCCGCGGGCATCAGCGGGGCCGGGGTCATTCCCCCGGTGGAGGACGTCTATGACCGCTACGACCCGGCCTTCACCGACTCCCCCCAATGGCAGGCCTGCCGCCGCCGGGCCCACCGCTATCTCCTGGACCTCAAGGACCCGGAAACGGAGTTTTTCCCCTACTTTTTCGTGTGGAACGACTTCGCCCGGGAGGATCTGGGGCCGGAGTTCGTGGCGGTGAAGTGGCACCGCCACCCCGACGAGCCGGTCTATAACTACGCCGACCCCCGTTGCCGGGAATTCCTCCTGGCGGTGCAGGCGCGGGGCCTGCCCATCCTCCTGGAGGAGAGCCTGGAAAACACCCTGTTCTTCCTCGAGCGTCTGCTGCCGCCGGGCGTGCCCCTCATCATCCCCCACCTGGGCGGCCTGAACGGCGGCTACCGGGCCCTGCAACGGGCCGGCGTCTGGCAGCTCCCCTTCGTGCACGCCGACACCTCCACCGCCGACCCTGGGGAAATTGAGGATTACCTGGGCCATTACGGGGCCGGCCGCCTCATCTTCGCCAGCGACTATCCCTTCGGCGACCCCGCGGCGGAACTGGCCAAAATCACCCGCCTCCACCTCCCCGAGGAGCAGACCCACGCCATCCTGGGAGCAAACTTCCGCCGCCTGGCGGCCCGGCGCCCAGGGTGAAGCCCCAGGGAGGAGGGAAAGGCCATGGCCTCAGGTCCCTAGACCCTCCAACCCTCAACCCTCATAGCGCGCCGCGATGGGTATCCGCCGGCCCATGCCGAAGGCCTTGGAGGTCACCCTGAGGCCCGGCGCGGCTTGGCGGCGCTTGTATTCGTTGTGGTCGATGCTTTTGATCACCCAGCGCACCGTCTCGGCTGCGAAGCCCAGGTCGATGATCTCCCGGGCCGACCGGAACTCCACCAGGTAGTGATGGATAATCTGGTCCAGGATCTCGTAGGGCGGCAGGGTGTCCTGGTCTTTCTGGTCGGGCTTGAGTTCGGCGGAGGGCGCCTTGGTGAGGATGGACTCCGGGATGAGGGGCCGCTCCCGGTTGAGGTAGCGGGCCAGTTCATAGACCATGGTCTTGGGCACGTCGGCCAACACCGCCAAGCCGCCGCTCATGTCGCCATACAAGGTGCAGTAGCCCACCGCCAGTTCGCTCTTGTTGCCGGTGGAGAGCACCAGATGGCCGAAGCGGTTGGAGAAGGCCATGAGGATGTTGCCCCGGATGCGGGCCTGGATGTTTTCCAGGGTGACGTCGATGGGCTCCACCGGGAAGTGCTCCCCCAGACTGGCCTTATAGGCCTGGTAGATGGGGGTGATGGGCACCACCCGGAATTCTATGCCCAGGTTGGCGGCCAGCTGCCGGGCGTCGGCCAGGCTGGCCGGGGAGGAATACGGGGAGGGCATGGCCACCCCTAAAACGTTGGCCGAGCCCAAGCCTCGGACGGCGAGTGCCGCCACCACTGCCGAGTCCACCCCGCCGGAGAGGCCCACCACCGCTTGGCGAAAGCCGCACTTGCGCAGGTAGTCAACCAGCCCCAGGACCAGGGCTTCGCAGACCGACGCCACGGGCTCCTGGGGGACAAAGAGGCCGGGGATGCCGGCTCGGGAGAGGTCCACGGTGACGAGGGCCTCCTCAAAGGCCGGCAGCACCGCCAGGGGCTCGCCCCGGTGGTCAAAGGCCAGGCTGCGGCCGTCAAAGATGAGCTCGTCGTTGCCCCCCACCTGATTGACGTAAATAAAGGGCCGGCCGTATTTGCGGGCGTGCTGGCCCATGAGGCGACAGCGGATTTCCTCCTTGCCCACCTGGAAGGGCGAGGCCGACAGGTTGAGGAGCACCTCCACCCCCTGGCCCGCCAGGATGTTCACCGGGTCATAGGCATAGAGCCGCCGACACCAGCCCTCCTCCTGGCACCAGGCGTCCTCGCAGATGGTGATCCCCAGCCGCTGCCCCTTGAAGCTCACCGGGTGAACCTCCGGGGAGGGGTCGAAATAGCGGGTCTCGTCAAAGACGTCATAGGTGGGCAGGAGCGACTTGTCCCGGCAGCCGATGATCTCCCCCCGGTGGATCAGCAGGGCCGAGTTGTAAAGGCCTTTGCCCCGGGGCTGGCCGGTGGGCCGGGGCGCGCCCACGAGGATGCCCAGGTGCGGGAAGCTGCTGGAAACCTCCTGAATGCGGTCCAGGGCCCGCTGCACCCCTTCCAGGATGGCCGGGCGCTCCAGGAGGTCCCGGGGCGGGTAGCCCACCAGGTAGAGCTCGGGAAAGACCACCAGGTCGGCCTCCGAGGGCACCCGGGCCAGAAGGTCCACGAGCTTTTGGAGATTGCCGGAGACGTCTCCCACCACGGGGTTGACCTGGGCCAGCGCAACGCGCATGCAAGGGCCTCCTTCCAG
>FWPV01008006.1_pt1 | contig 18790 bp, 19 predicted proteins | sample 2228371 | NCBI WGS metagenome assembly FWPV01 (sample SAMEA103939776, study PRJEB20133) | metagenome
TCTGGACGCCTTCGCCGTGCGACAGATGCTGACTCCCCCGTCCGAGAAGGCGATCAACGCCGCGGCGACAGCCCTAGGCCAGACCCTGCGCGGCAGCACCCTGCTCCGCGAGCACATCCTTCGCCTGTACCGGTGCGCGTGTCCTTCGTGCCGCCGTGCGACCTTCGCGGATTACTTCATCTGGGACATGGAGCGCGATGCGCCCGTTGAAAAGTACGTGCGTTGCCCCTCGTGCGGGTTTCAGGGTTCTGCCAGCATACAGGATGAGGATATTACCACATTGGAGCAGATTGAGGGCAGGGGACTCGCCTACTTCTTCGTGTTGGATCGCCTGGCTTCCCCAGGCGACCCGCTGCGGCAAGAGGGCGAGGCATTGTTGCGGTTCTACACCACCCGCGCCCGCTACGCCATCACGCAGATGGTCATCAAGACCGAGGCGGAGTTCGCCAACACACCCGACGAGATGATCCTGAAGTATCTCCTGCTGGCCTGCATGGTGCGATGTGGCCTGTTCAACCGCCCGCCCGCGGGCAAGGACATGCCCTTTACCCGCGCGAGCGGCTTGGGCCTGGAACGCAATGTGTGGCTGGTCTTTGAGGAGGCGTGGGCCGAGTGGCGCAATGGCCTCGGCGCACCGCCGGTGCCCGGGCTGAGTCCCCTGGCAAACGTCGATGGCGCGGCCCAGGTGCTGAGTGGAGCGGGCGAGGCCACAGCCGCTGCGCTCCACTGCTCCATCCGCGACCTCGCCCGCATCCTGCCCGTCCAGCGCGTGCGGCTTATCGCAACCGGCCTGTCCAACATCGGCCAGCGGTACTGGCGGCTTTCCTTTCTGTGGGCGGGGTGGCTGTTTGGTAAGGACAGCGCCGCACATCTCAAGCCCCTCTTGCGCCAGCCTGTCCCCGATTGGGCGTGGTACGTCCGCACGGTAGGGGCGGCCTTCCAGGCGCTGCGCCCCAAGTTGCACTTGCACGGGCACCTGGTACTCGTGCTCTCGCCCCTTCGTAGTACCCAGGCCGAGGCGGCTCTCATGGCCGGAGCGTTGGCAGGGTTCCGCCCCGTTGCCCATTTGTACGGCCCACGGACGGTTGCAGATGCGGCGCAGGGGCGAGGCGATTACCAGATCGTCCTGGCCAAGGGCACGGAGGTCCTGGAGGGGGTAGTCCGCCCCCCAGATCAGGGGCTCCTGCGCAGTGAGATCCGAGACGAAGCCGAACGCGGCGCGCGGGAAGCGCTTATCCAGCGGGGCGAACCCCTGCCCGCCGGATGGCTTCGTCATGCGGCTTTCGCCCGCCTGGCCCAACGCGGGATTCTCCAGCGAGCCCTCTTGCCCAGAGACGAGAAGCCCACCGGCTACGAGGTGGTGCAAAAGGCGGTGGAGGAGGCGCTCGGCGGTGAGGCCCAAGATCCCCTGGTGCCCATGGAGTGGGAAGCCCAGTTTGCCCCCGATACTCCGCTCCCCATGCTGTGGCTTCGGCGGCCGTCGGATGTCGCGGTTCCTCTGGCCGACCGTGTGGAAGCGGTGGTGGCCGAGATTCTGCGCGAGACGTTGATGCTCCGCCGCGAGGACTGTGAACGCGAAGTGTACCGCCGCTTTCCGGCTCTGCAAACGCCCGAACAGGACTTGGTGTGGGCGTGCCTGGAATCCTACGCCGAGGAGGCGTCGCCCGGTTGGGTCCGGCTGCGGGACGAGGATCGCCCGGAGCAGGTCCGGCTGGCGGCGGCTCAATTCGTCGCCGACCTGAAGGCGCTGGGCCAGCGCATGGGGCTTCGGGTTGCTGTGGACAGCCTGCCCTACCACGCAGTGTGGTTTGCCGATGACACGCGCCATGCCTTCCTGTTCGGGCCGACGGCTATCGTGCACACTCTGGCGACACTCGGCTCGCCCGAAGAGGGCACGAGTCGCTACCTGGTCATTCCCGAGGCCCGCGTGGCGCTTCTGCGGCTCAAACTGCGGCGTTCGCCCATCTATGGCCACACCCTTGAGCGGGGTGGGTGGACCATCATCCGCTGGCGGTTCTTGCAGGCACTGCTGAAACTGCCCGCGGTGGACATCCACGCGCTGAAACAGGCGGTGGGGCTGGACCCAATCATGGAGAGAGGCGAGGCGCAGATTCCGCTCTTCTAGGGGGTCGGGAAACGAAAAAGCGCGCCCCTCCGAGCCGAGGGGTGCGCTTCGTTCTGGTGGCGGCGGAGGGCTTTGAACCCCCGACACAGGGCTTATGAGTCCCCTGCTCTACCTGCTGAGCTACGCCGCCACAACATACGGCAGGTACAGGATGCACCTGCCGTATCTAGGTAGCGGGGGTTGGATTTGAACCAACGACCTTCGGGTTATGAGCCCGACGAGCTACCACTGCTCCACCCCGCAACGTGGCAACCCTATTATATGTCAGAACGGCGAGTTCGTCAAAACCCGCCGGGTCGCTGTTTATGCCGCATGGGCAAGTTGCCCGGGGGCCAATAGGAGGCAAGAGTTGAATTCCCGCATCGCCTATTCGCCAAAACTCATGTCTTGCGTATAATTAGCGCTCGTGCTGGGCACGAGTTTGGCGAAATGAGGTATTCGGGTACAAACCATGGGAGAACGACTTTCCTTGCAGGAACTGCTCAACGATTTGCGCGAGGGCCACGTGGACGACGCGGACATCCCCGCCGTCCTGCGGTGCTTTGCCGACGGCTTCTTCACCGAAGCCGCTGAGGATATAGAGGATCTGGTGGTGCACACATGGCCGGAGGTGCGGGCGGCTGCCCTGGAGGTGCTGGCCATCCGCTGGCGCATCGCCGACTACCGGCCCCTATGCGAGTATGTCCTGCGCTACGACGTGAACCCCGATGTCAGGGCCACGGCGGCGCGGGGACTGGGCGCTCTCCTCGCGCGCACCCGCGACAAAAGCGCCCTCCGCCAGTTGCTGGAGACCTTGCGCGACCCCGGTGAGGACCGCGTGGTTCGGTATGCGGCCTACTTGGCTGCCCTGGAGGTGGCCGGGGCCGCCCCTTTGGGCGGCGTGAAGGAGCGCTTCAACCTGCGCCGCGACGTGGACTGGAAACTCGTCAACGACCTGCTGGCGGAAAGCGGCGAGGTCCTGCGGTGTTTGCGATGTGGTGCGCCCCTGATTCGCCCGGGCGACGGCCCTGCATGGTGCTTGGACTGCACGGTGGAAGTCATGGAGTTGAACCGCGCCACCGCCGACAACGGACGCAGTACGGTGCTGGGCCGAGACTAGGCCCGCCCCTGCCCACCCCCGGGCAAGAGCCGTGCGTACATGGAACAGAACCCACGATCCGTGAAGCATGCGGAACTGCAACGCGCGCTCCTAGAGTGGGCCGCCGGGCATCTGCGCCCGGTGCCCTGGCGCACCGCACCCCGCGACCCCTACCGCGTGTGGGTATCCGAAATCATGCTCCAGCAGACGCGGGTTGAGACCGTGGTGCCCTACTTTGAGCGATGGCTGCGGCGGTTCCCCGATGTTGCCACGCTGGCGCACGCGCCCCTGGACGACGTGCTCAAGGCGTGGGAGGGGCTGGGCTACTACGCGCGGGCCCGCAACCTGCACCGCGCGGCCCAGGAGATGGTGGCGGCGCACGGGGGGCGCGTGCCCGACGACGCGGAAGCCCTGCGGCGTCTCCCGGGCGTGGGGCGCTACACGGCGGGCGCCATCTTGAGCATCGCTTTTGGCCGCGACGAGCCGGCCCTGGACGGCAACATTCGGCGGGTGCTGAGCCGCGCCTTTGCGGTTGCCGAGCCCAGTCGGGCGCGCCTGGATGCGGTGCTTTGGGAGTTGGCCAGGGTGCTGTTGCCTTCCGGACGGGCCGGCGCGTTCAACGAGGCGCTCATGGAACTGGGCGCGACCATATGCACCCCGCGCAACCCCCTGTGCCCCCGGTGCCCGTGGGCATCCGCCTGCGCCGCTTATGCGCAAGGCACGCAGGCTCTGTTCCCCCCGCGGCGGGCCCGAAAGCAGACGCCCTACTACGAGGTTACCGCCGCCGTCATCTGGCGCGAGCCCGGCGTGTTCCTCGTTGCCCGCCGCAACGCCGAAGGACTGCTGGGCGGGCTGTGGGAATTCCCCGGCGGCAAGGTGGAACCCGGCGAGTCGCTGGAAGAATGCCTCAAGCGCGAGATATGGGAAGAACTCGGCGTGCGAATCCGCGTCGGCGGGCGGCTGGCGGTGGTCAAGCATGCCTACAGCCACTTTCGCATCACGCTGCACGCTTTCCACGCCTGGATGGAGGACGGCGAACCCGAGCCGCAGGCTCTGGATTGCGCGGCGTGGCGTTGGATTCGCCTGGACGAGGCGGAGTCTATCGCGTTCTCGGCGGCAGACCTGCGCATTCTGGATGCCCTGCGGCAAGGGCCCGATGCTGCCCCGCGTTAGGCGCGTTCCCCCAGCAGCCGCTCGTACAGCGCCACGATGCGCGCTACCATCTGCTCCGCGGTGAACTCCGCCAGCACACGCGCGCGGCCCCGCTCTCCCATCTCCCGCCGCAGGTCGGCATCGGCCAGGAGGCGATTGCAGGCGTCGGCCAGGGCGTCGGCATCCCGCGGCGGCACCACAAGCCCCGTCTCCCCATGCCGATTGACGTAGGACGTGCCTGTGCCCAGTTCGGTGCAGATCACGGGCCGCGCCGACGCCATGGCCTCCAACTGCACCAGGCCATACGCCTCCGACCGCTCGGACGCAGGCAGGACAAACACGTCGCACGCCTGGTAGTAGGCGGGCAGGGCCTCGTCTGGCGCGTCGCCGACAAACACGACGCGCTCGCCCACGCCCATCTGGGCCGCCAGTTGCCGCCACGCCGCCTCCATGGGGCCGGTGCCGACGACCAGCAGCGTGGCCGGGATGCGCGGCATGGCGCGGATAAGCCAGTCCAGCCCCTTGTAGTACCGCAGCCGCCCCACGAAAAGCAGAAGGGGGCCGCCATATTGGGCGCGGATCTCGCCCGCCGCAGGCGACTCCTGCAAAAACGGGGTTGGGTCTATGCCCAGCGGAATCACCTCCACCTTGTGGCGCAGTCGGCTCAGGTAGGGCGATGAGTCCGCGTAATTCGGTGTGCTGGCGATAAGGCAGTCGGCATCCTGCAGCACCCGCCACAGCAGGGGCCGATAGAGGCGCAGCCATCCCCTCTGCCGCACCACGTCGGACTGATAGGAGATGACCGTGCGCGTTGCGCGTCCCAGCAGGAGATTGGCTACCTCGCCCACCGGATACGGGAACTGCAGGTGCACGATGTCCGGGCGCAGGCGGCGTATCCAAGCGAACAGCATGGGGCTGATGGGCGTGGACGCGACGGTGGCGATCCGCGCCGCCCGTATCAGCCGAACCCCGTTGAGGCGAACTTCCTCCGTGCGGCGGGTGCGGCTGGTAACCAGCACCGTAACGTCCAAACCCAGGGCGGCTTGGCGCTCGGCCAGGAGTTTCACGTGGTTCTCAATCCCGCCGACCACGGGCCAGTAATCCTTGTACACATGGAGCACGCGGATGGGCACCTTCACGAAGCCACCCCCTGATACACCGCCCATGTGGCGCGCGCGGCCTTGTCCCACGAAAACTGCGCTGCCCGCGCCAGACTGCGCCCGCGCATGGCGTCCAGCCTCGTCGGGTCGGCCAAGAGCCCCGCAATGGCATCGGCCCAAGCCTCCACGTCCGTGGGCGGGAGCAGAGGCCCGGCGTCGCCGACGACTTCGGGCAAACTGGCCGCGTTGGACGATACCACCGGCGCGCCGCATGCCATCGCCTCCAGCACCGGCAGGCCGAAACCTTCGTACAGCGAGGGAAACGCAAAGAGCGCCGCGCCGGAATACAGCGCCGGCAGATCGGCTTCCGGCACGTCGCCCAGGAACCGCACGCGATCCCCCAGCCCCAGCGCCTCAACGCGCTGGCGCGCCTGCGGATAGCGCGGGTCTTCCCGGCCCGCAAGGACGAGCACGGCCTGGGGCTTGGCCTTGGCCCAGGCCTCCACCAGCGTCTCCACATTCTTGTGCGGCTTGTTGATGCCCACGTAGAGCGTATAAGGCTCTTCCAACCCGTACTTCTGGCGCACGCGCCGTACTTCGTCGGCAGGCTGGGGCCGAAACTGCGGGTCGGCGGCCGGGTAGATGACGGCGGCCTTGGCCTCGGGCACGCGGAAGTAGCGTATCACGTCTTGCTGCGCCGACCGGGACAGGAGAATCACCTTGTCCGCCCCCGCCAAGGCCAGCCGCGACAGGAGGCGAAACAGCACTCGCGCCCGCGCCGAGGGGAGCGAATGCGGATAGACAAGCCCGATCACGTCGTAGTACGTGAGCACGGACGACATGGGCAAGCGGTAAGGCTTGACATAGTACGGCGAATGGAGGAGCGAGACGCCCAAGCGGGACACCTCGCGGGGCAGGACGGTCTGCTCGCGCACGGAGAACGTTCCGACATCGCACGATGCCAGCCGAACCCCCGGCTGTGCGGCGAGCAGGGACAGATCGTAGCGCGTGTTTGCCAGGCGCGGGTTGGCGATCACAACCAGCTCGCCGCACTCGCCCAGTGCGGCGAGCGCCCGCACCAGGTTGAACGTATAGCGGCCAATGCCTGGGAAGTGGTCTTGGATGTACCTGCCGTCTATGGCGACTCGCATTCTTCCACTCCGGTGGGCAGAAGTCTAGTCGGCTTGTCTCACCGTGTCAATTGGAGGGGCGTGATACGCCGGTTCTATCTCTCAGGGTAACCGATGGCCTTCGCCATTCTGCGCATCTGTGCCGATCTGCCCTTGCCCCTGCCGCCAAGGCGGCGCCTCTTGCCCCTCCACGATGAGCAGGCCAGGGGCGTGCCGGGTCTGCCTCCTCGCGCACCCAGCTCGCGATGGACCTTGAAACGAAAGAGAGGATACAAGATTTGACGGGTTGGGCGACTCATGTTATACTGCCATGCTCGTAAGGGCTTGCTTGGAATGCCGATGTCCGTATCTGCGTGTAAACCCAGGAGGAGCACAACATAAGCAGCAGGACCCAGCGCGTCAACGAAGAGATCCAGGCCCGCCAGGTGCGCGTCATAGACGAAAAGGGCGAGCAGGTTGGCATTATGTCCCTGCGCGACGCTTTGCAAATGGCCTATGATCGCGATTTGGACCTGGTAGAGGTGGCACCCAACGCCGATCCGCCGGTGTGTCGCATCCTAGACGCCGGCAAGTTCTTTTATGAGCGCACCAGGAAGGAACGCGAGGCTCGCAAGGCGCAGAAGACGGTAGATGTCAAGGAGATCCGCCTGAGCCCCAAGATCGGCGATCACGATGTGAGTTACAAGGTGCGCGATGCCCGTCGGTTTCTGGAAGGGGGCGCTAAAGTGAAGGTCCGCGTCCGCTTCCGAGGGCGTGAGGCCAGTCATCCCGAGTTGGGTTTGGAAGTACTCCAGAAAGTCGCGGACATGTTGAGCGATGTGTCTGCGGTGGAGCAACCACCGCAGGTTGACGGACGGAGCCTCCTGATGGTTTTGAGTCCGGTCAAGAAGCCCTAGGCGGGCCCTGTGTACGCGGAATAGCGGCAGAACCGCCGGCCGTTCATCTGGCAGGCGGTTCGCACTTGATAAGGTAGTACGGAATTACACGAGTGGGAGGATTCACGTGCCGAAGATAAAAACGCACAAGAGCACAGCCAAACGCTTCCGCTACTCTGGGAGCGGCAAGTTGCTGCGCACCAAGCAGATGAAGAGCCACCTGCGCCGGAACAAGTCAGCGCGCGTGAAGGCTCAATTTGACGAGATGCTGGTCGTTGAGTCCAGGGGGCTCAAGCGCCGGGTTGCTCGGCTTGCCCCTTACCTCAAACAGCAGTAGCATCGTGAGAATTTGACGGAAGGGGGTATCTATCCTTGCCTAGAGTAAAACGGGGCGTTCCTGCCCACCAAAAACATAAGAAGGTTCTCAAGATTACCAAGGGGCAGTTCGGCACTCGGAGCAAACTGTTCCGGCGTGCCAACGAGGCCATGCTCAAGTCGCTGTCCTACGCATACCGCGACCGACGCAACCGCAAGCGCGATATGCGCCGCCTGTGGATTCTCCGCATCAACGCGGCGGCGCGTGAGCAGGGCCTGTCCTATAGCCGCTTCATGCAGGGGCTTCAGACCGCCGGCGTGGAACTGGATCGCAAGGTGCTGGCGGACATGGCGGTAACCGATCCGAAGGCCTTTGCCAATCTGGTTGACGTGGCTCGCAACGCACTGGCGTAGGCCGCCGGCCTGCGCGGGTACCGTTCGCACACTCTGAGGGAATGTGAGGATTGCCCCCACCTTCCCTCGTTTTGTTGTATGCGGAAATGATCACCATCACCAGCACGGCCAACCCGCGGGTCAAGTACGTGCGTTCCCTGCACCGGCAGACCGCCCGGGAGCGGGAGCGCTGTTTCATCGCGGAGGGGGCGCGCCTGGTGCGTGATGCGTTGCAGGCCGAGGCGCGCATCCGCGAGGCGTTCTTCACCGAGGAGTTCGCCGCGTCGCCGATAGGCGGTTCGCTGCTCCCGCAACTCCAGCGCGCCACGGAGCACTGCTTTGCCGTGTCGTCGGCGGTCATGCGGGCCATGTCGGACACCATGACGCCGCAGGGTGTGCTGGTCGTCGTGCAGATGCCGGTCTGGCCCGCGCCAGAGCCGCCCCGGCGTATCGGCCTCATCCTGGACGAGTGGCGCGACCCGGGCAACCTGGGCACGGCCCTGCGCACGGCAGAGGCCGCCGGCGTGGACTGGGTCATTCTGACCAAGGGCACGGTGGATCCGTTCTCGCCGAAAGTCGTTCGCGCAGGTATGGGCGCTCATTTCCGCCTGCCGGTTTTCCCCGACCGCACCTGGGGCGAGATTCGGCAGATGCTCGGCGGCGCGCCGGTGTATCTGGCCGACGCGCGTGCCGAGTTGTGCTACGACGACGTGGACTGGACGCGCCCGTCCGCGCTGATTGTCGGCGGCGAGGCCTACGGGGCCGGCGAGGGCGTTCGCGCCGTGGGCGCTACGCCGATTGCCATCCCCATGTTGGGGGCAACCGAGTCGCTGAATGCGGCAGTGGCCGCCGCCGTCATCTTGATGGAAGCCTTCAGGCAAAGGCGACATAGGAGAGAGTAGGCCATGGAGATTCGGTCGCTCACCTGCTTTGTGGACTTGGCGTACCCACTTCAGGCGTCGCAGTGGGAGCCGATCGCGCGCTTCGCGTCGGAGGCGCGCCGTGCCTTCCATGCGGCGGGCTACCGCGTCCAATCCGTCCGCTTGGCGACCCAGCCGTTCCCGGAGTTCGCCGCCGATGTTGAGGCCTTTTCGCTCCCCGACGCGGCCCTGGAGATAGAAGCCGCCGCGCGCGGTGCCGGCGTGGACTACGTCTCCTTGGGCCCGGCCCCGGGCGCCAACCGCGCCTTCGGCTGGCAACTGGCCGAGGAGATACCCGACGCTATCGCCGCCACCCAGGGTGTGTTCTTCGGCGCGACCATCGCATCGCCGACGGTGGGCGTGGACGCGGAAGGCGTGCGCAAGGCCGCATCCCTCATCTCGTGGGTGAGCCGCACCGTGGCGAACGGGTTCGGCAACCTGCGGCTGGCGGCGCTGTGCAACTGCGCGCCGTGGTCGCCGTTCTTTCCGGTGGCCTATCACGGCGGCGGGGCGGCCCGTTTCGCCGTTGCAACCGAGGCGGCAAGCCTGGCGGTGCAGGCCGTCTCCGAAGCGCAGTCCGCGCAGCAGGCAGAGGCCCATCTGCGTGCCCTTGTGCAATCCCACGCCGACCGCATCACGGAAACGGCGCGCGATTTGGCTCGCGAGTTGTCCATCGGGTTTGCGGGCATAGACTTCTCCCTCGCGCCCTATCCGACCCCCGAGCGAAGCGTCGCCCAGGCGATAGAGGCGCTGACGGGCGACCGATTCGGCGCGCGCGGAACGTTGTTCGCCGCGGCACTGCTCACCCGAGCCGTGCAGTCCGCCGAGTTCCCCAAGACCGGCTTCTGCGGCCTGTTCCTGCCGGTGCTGGAGGATGCCGTGCTGGCCCGGCGAAGCCGCGAACATGCCTACTCGCTGGACCACTTGCTCCTGTACTCCGCCGTGTGCGGCGCGGGGCTAGACACCGTGCCGCTTCCGGGCGATGCAAGCGCCGACGAACTCGCGGCCATCCTGTGGGATTTGGCGGCGCTGTCCACGCGGCTGAACAAGCCCCTCACGGCCCGCCTGATGCCCATTCCGGGCAAGTGCGCGGGAGAGATCACCGAGTTTGATTTTGAGTATTTCGCCAACGCGGCGATTCTTGAGGCTGGGGGAAGCGCCCCTGGCATAGGAAGGTGAGCGTGCGGATTCGGATAACCCCCGAAAATTGGGATGAAGTCCTGACCAAGGCGGCCCAAACGCTCCGGGCGGGCGGGCTGGTGGCCTTCCCCACCGACACGGTGTACGGCGTGGGGGCGGTGGTTTTTGATGAGCAGGCCGTGGAGCGGCTGTACGTGGCCAAGATTCGCGACCGGAACAAGGCCATCCCGGTCCTTCTCGCCAACGTGCGCGACTTGGACCGCATTGCCAAAGGCGTGCCTCCCGCCGCCTGGCAACTGGCCGGCGCGTTCTGGCCCGGCCCTCTCAGCATAGTGCTGGAGAGATCGGCGCTCGTGCCCGATGCCGTAACGGCAGGCGGGCCAACGGTGGCCGTGCGGGTACCCGACCACCCGCTGGCGCTGGCGCTCATTGAGCGGGCGGGCGCGCCGCTCGCCACCACCAGCGCCAACCTGTCGGGCCAGCCCAGTTCGGTTACCGCCGACGAGGTGGAGGCCGCCTTGGGCGATGCCGTGGATTTGATACTAGACGGCGGCCGCTGCCCTGGCGGGGTCGCCTCCACCGTCATTGACCTGACCGTTGACCCGCCCCGCATCGTTCGCCCGGGCCCAATCCGCTGGGAAGATATGGCGCCACTGCTGGGCCTGTAGGCGGCCAGGCGCTGCCACCTGCGCGAGGGGCTCGGCTATGGTATAATGGCCCCGTATCTCGCTCATGGAGGGGAGCATGAGGATCGCGATCGGCGCCGATCACGGGGGCGTGGATCTGAAAGACGCCATCCGTCAGTACCTGGAAGCCCAGGGGCACGAGGTGCAGGACTTCGGGACGCATTCCCACGAGTCCGCCGACTATCCCGACTATGCCCGCGCCGTGGCCGAGGCCGTGGCGGGCGGCCAGTTTGACCGCGGCATCCTCATCTGCGGCACGGGCCAGGGCATGGCCATGACCGCCAACAAGGTGCGCGGCATCCGCGCCGCCGTGTGCCTGGAGACCTACTCGGCCCGCATGAGCCGCGAGCACAACAACGCCAACGTCCTGTGCCTGGGCGGGCGCGTGGTGGGCCCCGGCCTCGCCCTGGACATCGTGGATGTCTGGCTGCGAACCGAGTTCAGCGACTCGCCTCGGCATCATCGGCGCGTGGACAAAATCGCCGAGGTGGAGCGAGACCACCGCCGGTGAGTGCCCTGCCATGAACATCGGCATAGACGCCAGCCGCGCCGCCCGCGCGTTGCGCACAGGCACGGAAAACTATTCGCTGCACGTCATCCGCGCCCTGTTGGACTTGGGCACGCATCACACCTTCACGCTCTACTTCAACCAACCGCCGGAGCCTGCCTTGTTCCCCGCCCTGCCGAACGTGCGCCTGCGGGTGATCCCATTCCCACGCCTGTGGACCCACATCCGCCTGGCCGCCGAGGTGCGGATGAGGCCGCCCGACGTGCTGTTCGTTCCTGCGCATGTCCTGCCGCTGACCCCTGGGCGGGCCGTGGCGACGGTGCACGACCTGGGGTATCGGTACTTCCCGCGGGCGCACCCATGGGCGTCCAGGGTGTACCTGGAATGGGGCACGCGCCACAATGCCCGCGCCGGCCGCTTGGTCATCGCCGACTCCAACGCCACGCGCGAGGACTTGGTGCGCTTCTACCGCGTCCCCGCCGACAAGATTCGGGTCGCCTACCCGGGAGTGAGGCCTGGCCTCGGCCCCGTGCGCGACGCGGCGGCTGTGCGAGATACGCTGTGCCGCTACGGGATTGAGCCACCCTATGTGCTGTACGTGGGCACGCTCCAGCCGCGCAAGAATCTCACGCGGCTGATTGAGGCGTTCGCCCAGGTGCCGCCGCCGCACCAACTGGTGCTGGCGGGCCGCAAGGGCTGGATGTACGACGCCATCCTGCGCCGCGCCGAGGAGTTGGGCATCGGCGACAGAGTCCGGTTCACCGGCTACGTCCCCGACGAGGACTTGCCCGCCCTGTTGAGCGGCGCGGCCCTGTTCGCCTTCCCGTCGCTGTACGAGGGGTTCGGCCTGCCGGTGCTGGAGGCCATGGCCTGCGGCGCGCCGGTGGTGTGCAGCAATACCAGTTCTCTGCCCGAGGTGGCCGGAGAGGCCGCAGTCCTCGTCCCGCCCACGGACACGGAGGCGCTGGCCGCGGCCATGAACCGCGTCCTCGCCGACGATGCCCTGCGCGCCGAATTGATACGCCGAGGCCAGGAGCGGGTGAAACTCTTCACATGGCGGCGCTGCGCGGAGGAAATCCTAAAGGCGCTGGAGGAGGCTTGCGTATGACGTCGCCTACCCCCATGCAGACGGTGCGTTTCTTGGGCATCCCCGTGCACAACGTGGACAGCCGCGAAGCGTTACAAATCCTGGACTCCTTCATCCGCGAGCGGAAGCCGCGCCAGGTGGTAACGGTAAACCCGGAGTTCGTCATGGCCGCCCAGCGGGATGCCGCGTTCCGCGACGTCCTGCTCCGCGCCGACCTGTCGCTCCCCGATGGCGTGGGGTTGCTCTTGGGCGCGCGCATCCTGGGCACGCCGCTCAAGGAGCGGGTTACGGGCGTGGATACCGTTGTGCGCATGGCCGCGCTGGCCGCCGAACGCGGGTATCGGCTTTACCTGCTTGGGGCGGCGCCCGGCGTGGCCGAAGAAACGGCTCGGCGGTTGGTGCAGGCGAACCCGGGCCTGCGCATCGCGGGCACCTATGCCGGATCGCCCGCGCCGGAGGAAGAGGACGCCATCGTCGCGCGCATCACGGCGGCGGCGCCCGATGTGCTGTTCGTAGCCTACGGCGCGCCGAAGCAAGACCTGTGGATCGCGCGGAACTTGGAACGGTTGCAAGTGCCGGTGGCGATGGGCGTCGGTGGGGCCTTTGACTTCATCGCGGGTCGGGCCAAGCGCGCGCCCGTCTGGATGCAGCGCATGGGCCTGGAGTGGCTCCACCGTCTGATCCATCAGCCCTGGCGCTGGCGGCGGATGCTGGCACTGCCGCGATTCCTGTTCGCCGTCATCGCCGCCCGACTCACGAGGAGGTAACGCATGGATTGGCAGAGCCGTTTCGGCGGCGCGCCCCGCTATGCCGGCGTGCACACATTCGCCCGCGTACCTCCGGCCGCAAGCCCCGAAGGGCTGGACGTGGCCGTGTTCGGCGTCCCCTACGACAGCGCCACCACATTCCGTAGCGGCGCGCGCCACGCCCCTGCCGCCATCCGCGGGGTGTCGGGCCTCCTGCGGGAATATCATCCCTGGTGGCGGGTGGCCCCCTTTGAGGCGCTGCGCATCGGCGACCTCGGCGACGTGCCGGTGGTTCCCGCCTACGTGGCCGAGACGATGCGCCTAACCCAGGAGTGGGCTTTCGGCGTGCTGGAAGCGGGCGCGTTCCCCATGGCCATGGGCGGCGACCATTCCGTTACCCTGCCGCTTCTGCGGGCCGCCGCCGCACGGTATGGGCGGCTGTCGCTCATCCAGTTTGACTCGCACCCCGACACCTGGGACACGGAGCACGGCCAGCCCTACGGCCATGGAACGTCCATCCGCCGCGCCGTTGAGGAGGGGCTGATTGACCCCACTGCCTCGGTGCAGGTGGGGATTCGCGGGTCTGTGGATGCGGCGGGAGACCTGGACGAGGCGCGGGCATTGGGCCTGCGCCTGATCCCCATGGACGAGGCGGCGGAGATGGGGATTCCCGCCGTCCTGTCCCGCGTGCGCGAAACGGTGCGCGGCCCGGTGTACGTTACGCTGGACATAGACGCCGCCGACCCGTCCTGCGCGCCGGGTACGGGCACGCCCGAAGTTGGCGGATTCTCCGCACGCGAGATGCTTCAGTTGGTGCGCGGCCTGCGCGACCTGCCCATGGTGGGGTTTGACGTCGTGGAAGTCTGCCCGGCTTTTGACAGCGGCGAAATCACCGCGCTCCTGGCGGCCAACCTCATGTACGAGATGCTGTGCCTGCTGGCGGCGCGCCGGCGCTAGCCCCAAGGCGCGCCTATCGTCCGAAATACGCCAGGGCCAGCCGTATCCGCTCTTCTAGGGGCAGTTCCTCGCGGGGGAGAGACTGCACCGCCCGCTGGGCCTCCATCACGCTGTACCCCAGCGAGGTCAGGGCACTGATGACCTCGGCATCGGCTTCCGCCAGCGCGGCCAGCGACGGGCCAACCGGGGCTACCTGAATCTTGTCGCGCAGGTGGAACACCAAGTTGCGGGCCGTCTTGGGGCCGATCCCCGGCACACGGCTCAATGCGCCGATGTCCTCCTGCACGAGGGCCTTCTGCAAATCCTCAGGCGAGAGTGCGGAGAGGAGCGCCATGGCGACCTTGGGGCCGATACCGCTAACGGTGAGGAGCAGTTCAAAGAGTTCGCGCGCCTCCTCGCTGGAGAAGCCGAAAAGGGTTAGCCCGTCCTCGCGGACCTGCAGGTGGGTGAAGAGCGTTACCTCTCGGCCGATCTCGTCAAACCGCTCCAGGTCGGACGCGCTGAGGACCACCTGGAACCCGACGCCGTTCACGTCCAGCACGATGGACTGCTTGCCGTGGCCGACGATTCTCCCGCGCAAGGTGGCGATCACGGAATCACTCTCCTTGTTGGGTGGACTCCGCCAGTCTTCGGTAAAGGCCGACCGATTGGAGATGACACAGGGCGACGGCCACCGCATCGGCGGCATCATCCGGAGTAGGCGCACAGTCTAACCCCAGCAGGATGCGCACCATCTCCTGTACCTGGTGCTTTTCGGCGCGCCCGTAGCCCACCACAGCCTGCTTGACCTGGAGCGGTGTGTACTCGTAAACCGGAATTCCGGCCTGGGCCGCGGCCAGCAGGACCACGCCGCGCGCCTGGCCCACGGTTATCGCCGTTCGCACATTCTTGTTGAAGAAAAGTTCCTCCACCGCGACAGCATCGGGACGATGGGCCGCGAGGATTTCCAGCAGGCGGCCGTGCAGGAGAAGCAATCGCTGGGGCATGGGCTCCTGGGCAGGCGTAAGGACCACGCCGCAGTCCACCAGGTGGTACGAGCCGTGCTGTTCCCGCACCAAACCGAAGCCGGTGGTCGCCGTTCCGGGGTCTATCCCCAGCGCCAACATCTACGCAGCCTTGTACTTCTCCATGACCTCATCGGGGATGTCCAGGTTGGTGAAGACCTGAGAGACGTCTTCCAGTTCCTCCAGTTCGTCAATGAGGCTCATGGCTTGCAGGGTCTCTTTTTCGCCCAGGCGCATCAAGGTCTTGGGGGTCATCCAGATGGGTTCCTGGTCTTCCAGTTGGTACCCGCGTTTTTCAAGGGCTTCGCGCACCCACTGGAAGTCCTCCACCTTCGTGTAGACCTCTACGGTGTCGTCGGAGGGGATGACGTCATCAGCGCCGGCGTCAATGGCGGCCATGGCGACTTCGTCGGGGTCTTGTCCATCGTTGACCTTGACGGCCAGGTACCCTTTGGGCTCAAACATCCAGGCGACGCATCCGGTCTCGCCCAGGCTGCCGCCGTGGCGCGTGAAGACGCGGCGCACCTCGGCGGCTGCGCGGTTGCGGTTGTCCGTGAGGACTTTGACCAGCACCGCCACGCCGTTGGGTCCGTAGCCCTCGTAGGTGATCTCCAGTTCGGCCTCGCCCTTCAGTTCGCCGGTGCCGCGCTTGATGGCCCGCTCTATGTTCTCTTTGGGCATATTGGCGGCTTTTGCCTTTTCTATGATGAGGCGCAGTTTGAAGTTCGCAGCGGGATCGCCTCCACCCTCACGCGCCGCCACCGCGATTTCGCGGCCCAACTTGGTGAAAAGAGCCCCTCGCCTGGCATCGGCCACGCCCTTTTGGCGCTTGATCGTTGACCACTTGGAGTGTCCTGACATATACTCCTCTCCCCTCAGAGAAAAGACTCCCCGCGCATTGCAGTGCGGGAATAACCATCGTCCTCTCCATTATACCACAAACAGGCCTTTTCGCGCCAAAATCCCTAGCCGCCCCAGCCCCTTCTCATGCCGCTTTCGCGGATGGGGATATCCACCCCTGTGCACATCCCATCGTCAACCCAGGACGGTACGGTAGCGCGCGCTTTGGACTTGACAGACCGCGGAAGGAATGATAAAATAGGCTATCCTAATCTTGAAAATAAGGAATCCCTAATCATCGCGTGGAGCAACGAGCCGATGTCCCAGAATGTGGAAGAGTATCTGGAGGCCATCTACAAGTTGGCAGAAGGCGATGTGCCCGTCGGCATTCCGGCCCTGGCCGAGCGGCTGAGCATATCGCCCGTCTCGGCGAACGAGATGATCCGCCGACTGGTACGCGAGGGCCTGGTGGTGTATGTCCCTTACAAAGGCGTAACGCTGACGGCGGAGGGCGAGGCGCGCGCTCTCAGCATCCTGCGGCGGCACCGCCTGTGGGAGCGGTTTCTGGTGGACATGCTCGGCATGCCCTGGGAAGAGGCGCACGAGGCCGCCTGCGGACTGGAGCATGTCTCGTCCCCCAGCCTAATAGAACGGCTGGAGCGGTTCCTGGGCGAACCGGGCACCTGTCCGCACGGGCACGCTGTGCCCACCGCCGCCGGACAGATTGCCGCCTGCAGTGGGCACCCGCTGTCGGACCTAGCAGCGGGGGACGAGGGAATCATCCTGCAAGTTCCGGAGGAGGAACCCGGCGTGCTCACCTACCTGAGCGAGTTGGGGCTGCGGCCGGGGACGGTGGTCGTCGTGGAGAATGTAGCACCGTTTGAGGGGCCGCTCATGCTCCGCGTAGGGGGTGCTGTCCTGGCGCTGGGAAGGAATCTTGCCGCGCGAATTCTGGTTGAGCGGAGGTAACGGGATCGGTATGCATACCAAGGAGCACCCATTGACACACGAGATGGACGCAACAGCAGGGGAGAAGGGCCACCTGATGACGCTCGGAAGCCTGCCCGCGGGCAAGACCGGCACCGTCGCCGAACTTCAGGGTGGGCGCGGTTTCACCACGCGCATGGCCGCGCTGGGGTTCACGCCCGGCGCCCAGGTTACCATGATCCAGAACTTTGGCCGCGGGCCGATCATCGTGCTCGTCCGCGGCACGCGCATCGCCCTCGGCAGGGGCGAGGCGGAGCACGTGTGGATTACAACGAACGGAGGCGAGGCCCATGGACAAATCTAAAGACACCACGCGCTCCGTGCCTTCCATGCTCGGCGCTTGCTGTGCCGACGCGAGCGGGCCGGCGCTGCCTGCCGGGCCGTGCACCGTCCGCGTGGCGCTGGTGGGCCAGCCCAACGTGGGCAAGTCCACCGTGTTCAACTTGCTCACCGGCCTGAACCAGCACGTGGGCAACTGGCCGGGCAAGACGGTGGAGCGCAAGGAGGGCATCCACCACTGCGACGGCATGGATATCCAGATTGTGGACCTGCCGGGCACCTACAGCCTCACGGCGAACTCGCTGGAGGAGCGCATCACGCGCGGCTACATCATCCACGAGCGGCCGGATGTGGTCGTCATGGTGGCCGATGCGGCGGCGCTGGAGCGTAACCTGTACCTGCTCTCCGAAATCCTGTGCCTGCCCTCGCCGGTCGTTCTGGCGCTGAACATGGTGGACGTGGCCCAACAACAGGGGCTTGGCGTGGAGCCGCATGTGCTGGAGGCGGCTCTGGGAATCCCCGTTGTGCCGATGGTGGCGTCCAAGAATCAGGGCGTCCGCGAACTGGTGGACACCGTTCTTCGGGTGTACCGCGAAGGACCGCGCGGCGTGTGCCGCCCCGACATCCGCGAAGACCACCGCGCAGTGCTGGCGGAAATCATGGGCCATATCGCCGGGAGCGTGCCCGAACCCTACCCCGAAGACTGGGTGGCGCTGAAGATGCTGGAAGGCGACGAGGAGATCACCGAAATGATGCGGGCGCGCTTGACCCCCGAGCAGTGGGATCGGGTGCACAAGGTGCTCATGAAGCACGAAGATGCGATCCTCGCCATCGCGGGTGGGCGCTACGAGTGGGTGCGGCGGATGACCCGCGCCGCGCTGACCGTGCCCAAGACCGGCCAGATCACCTTGACCGACCGCATAGACAAGGTGGCGACGCACCCCATCTGGGGGCTGTTCGCCCTGCTGGGTGTCCTGGGGGCCATCTTCTGGCTGACGTACACGGTTGGCTCGCCCATACAGGCACTCCTGGACCGCTATCTGATCCAGGCGGGAGCCGAATGGGTACGGACGGCCCTCGCGGGCGCGCCGTGGTGGATCGTTGGCCTGCTGGCGGATGGTGTCATCGGCGGGGCGGGCATGGTCCTCACGTTCCTGCCCATCCTGGTCATTTTCTTCGCCGCGTTGGGTGCGCTGGAGGACATCGGCTACATGGCCCGCGCCGCCTACGTCATGGACCGCTTCATGCACCTCATGGGCCTGCACGGGAAGAGTTTCCTGCCCCTGTTCCTGGGGTTCGGCTGTAACGTGCCCGCCGTGATGGGCGCGCGCATCGTGGATTCGCCCAAGGCGCGCCTGCTGACCATACTGGTAGCGCCCCTGGTTCCCTGCACGGCGAGAATGGCGGTGGTGGCCGTCCTCGCGCCCATCTTCTTCGGTTCCGCGGCCACCTGGGTGTCCTGGGGGCT
>FWPV01008007.1_pt1 | contig 18790 bp, 23 predicted proteins | sample 2228371 | NCBI WGS metagenome assembly FWPV01 (sample SAMEA103939776, study PRJEB20133) | metagenome
GTCGGCATTCTTGGGCTATCGATGGCCGTGATTGGCTTCACCTATGCCATGTATCTCAGCACGCAGGTCAAGCTGGTGCCCTACATCGTCGAAGTCGATAAACTCGGCACGTCGGTGACAGCAGGCTTCCCGCAGCAGATCGAGTACGCCGATGCCCGGGTCGTTCGCGCAACGCTCGGCAACTTCATCACAAGCCTGAAATCGATCACGCCGGATGCCGTGGTGCAGAAGCAATACATCGACCGGACCTACGCGCTGCTCAGGACATCCGATCCTTCCACCCAGAAGATCAATGCCTGGTTCCGCGGCAACTCGCCGTTCGAAAAGGCGAAGACATCGACCGTCGCCATCGAGGTCAACAACATCGTAGCGCTGTCCAACCAGACCTATCAGATCGACTGGACCGAATATGAGCGCGATCGCAAGGGCAAGGAGACCGACACGAGGCGGTTCCGCGGCATCGCGACGGTGGCGCTCACCGCTCCACAGGACGAGGCGATCATCCGCCTCAACCCGATCGGTCTTTATGTCCAGGACTTCGACTGGACTGCACAGCTTTAAGGGCAGGGGAATTGACATGCACAGAACAGGATTGATCGCGGCCGTCGGCTGCATGGTGGGACTCGTCCTCGCGGATTGCGCGGCCGCACAGAGCATGACGTCGAACGAGGTGAAGGGGACCAACCTCTCGCGGAAGTGGCGGGGGACGCCGGGTCTAGTCACGACGGGACCTGATGGCAAAGTGATCTTTCTGTTCGGCGAAACCCAGCCCTCGGTTGTGTGCTCGCCGCTTCAGGTTTGTGACATCGAGCTGCAGGGTGGCGAGATCGTCCGAGACGTGCTTGTCGGTGACACGGTCCGCTGGAAGGTAGAACCGGCGACGTCTGGAGCAACCGGTGGACAGGCGATCCACCTGATCGTCAAGCCGTCCGAGGCCGGCCTCGTCACGTCAATGGTCGTCACGACCTCTCGACGAACCTACCATATCCAGCTTAAATCCCATCCCAGCCAGTATATGGCGCGGATCGGCTTCGAGTATCCGGAAGATGTGACGACCAAGCTGGCTGACATCAATGCCCGGCTCGAGACTGGCGGCACTCCCGGAACTGCTCCAGATAAGCTGAACTTCGCCTATTCGGTTAGCGGCGGAGCCTCATGGCGGCCGAAGCGCGTCTATTCCGATGGCGTCAAAACCTACATCCAGTTTCCACGGTCCATCTCTGGGCAGGACGCTCCGGTGCTATTCGTCGTCAGCGGCGGCCAGAACCGCATCGTCAACTACCGCATGAAGAACGACGTGATGATCGTCGACTACGCCGTCGACAAAGCCGTGCTTGTCTCCGGGGTTGGTTGGCGCCAGCAAAAGATCACCATCCGGCGCGGAGGTTGACCGATGAACAAGTCTCTTGCAGCCATCATCATCACTGCCATCCTTTCCGGTTGCCAGACAGCGGATGAAATGCAGACCACAAGCGCCACTCCGATTTCTGTTACAGGGGCCACCGCAAGCGCAATCGCCGGCGATATGGCGAGCCGCCTCGCCGAACAGGTCGGCCCGGCTGGCGGCACGACGCTCAAAATGGAAAAAGATACCTCCGAATACGCCGCCGCTCTTGAGGCCGCGCTAAAGGGATGGGGTTACACGGTCGCTACCGATGAGAAAGTCGGTAAGGATCAGAAGCCTGTCGAGTTTACGTGGTCAATCGACAGTTTCGACGGTCAAGTATTGGCGCAAGTCAGCACACCAGCCCTTGCGCTTGGTCGGGCCTATACGGCGACGTCATCAGGCGCGACACCCGCCAGTCCGCTTTCGGTCATGCAGCGAAACTGAGGGAAGGCGAGACCATGGTTCAATCACTCCAGCTCGGCACAGCGGGCAGCTCTGACGATCAACAGAGCATGCGACGCCTCAATCGCCTGCCAATCATCGTCGCTATCATCATCATTGTCCTGTTTTTCGGCGTGGTCATCATCGGCCTTTCGTGGCGTGGCCTTTCCATCAACCGGGGAAACGAGCTCGACAACGGTACCACTGCGCCAGCCACTTCATTTGGCGATCAGCTGAAGCGTGGCGTATCCGATGGTATTATCGGTGAGCCGGAGCAACGGGAAGTATTCCAGCCGACACCTGTCGTTATCGAGCGTGAGCGCGTGAGAGAGCCGGTGGTGGACCGTGAAGAGGTCACCCGAACGGAACGCAGAACGCAACTCGAGCCAGAGGCTGAGTGGAGAGCGCGGCTGAAGCGCGAACAAGATGAGCAGATACTGCGTGAGGCGCAGCGTCAGCGGATGGCAAGCATTCAGGCTCGCGCAACAGCGCTAGACTCCCCGCTCAAGGTAGATGTGTCCGAGGTGCAGAGAAGCTCCTCGGAAACCGCAATCGATGCCCGTCAGCCGCTCAATTCCACGAAGAATAGCGCATCCGATCTTTACAGCGCCGCGATGAAGTCCGGATTACTCGGACAGAACGTCGATCAAAACGGCCAGACCTCAAAGGAAGACTTCTTCAACCAGGACATCAAGGATCTTGGCTATCTGCCAAACCAGGTGGTCCCGCAGCTCTCGCCCTACGAGCTGAAGCGTGGGTCTGTCATCCCTGCGACCATGATCACGGGCCTGAACTCCGACCTTCCGGGCAGGATTTCGGCACAGGTCAGCCAGAATGTCTATGACAGCGCCACGGGCTACCGGCTGCTCATTCCGCAGGGGGCGAAACTCTTTGGTCGTTACGATTCCAGGGTGTCATTCGGTCAGGAGCGCGTGTTGGTCGTCTGGACGGACCTCATATTCCCGAATGGATCGACATTGGAGATCGTCGGCATGGCCGGTACGGATGCCGAAGGCTATGGCGGCTTCAAGGACAAGGTCGATCGCCACATTTGGCGTACGTTTGGCTCTGCCGCACTCGTTGCCATTATCGGCACAGGCATCGACATGTCGATGCCTGAAAGCTCGACGCTCGCGACGCAGGATACCGCATCCGACGCCGCCCGTCGGAATTTTGCCGAGAGCTTCGGCCGAGTGGCCGAGCAAAGCATCTCAAAAAATCTGAATGTCCAGCCGACGGTCAGGATACGGCCGGGCTACAAATTCAACGTGTTGGTAGACCAGGACATCGTCTTTCCAGCCGCGTATCACGACCAGCCGACCAATCCTGCCCTGCAAATGCCACAGACAGATTGAATCGTTATGGACTAATACAATCTTGCATGGCTAAAAACTATCATTTAATGGTCAACTTTAAAGCCGCATACTCCTGTGCGGCGACTTGTCTCGGAGCTACCGCGCCCTCAGCCAAGGGCATCCCTAAATGACTGCAACTGTGCTGCAGTCAGACCCTCAGTCGAAGGAGGCTGTGAATTGAATCAATGGTTTGAGCACTTGACCGAACAGGTTGCCTTGGCGCACGACGAAGCAGCAGTGAGGGCCACCCTGGAAAAGCTCAGTCAGGAGGCAGGTTTTGGCGCCTATGCGTATCTAAGCCTTCAGGCAGAAACCCATACGGCAATCTCAAACTATGACATCGAGTGGCAGCAGCGATATCTCGAAAGAGCATATGCCTTGATTGATCCAGTCGTGCGAAACGCGCGCGACAAGCTTGAGGCCTTCGCGTGGTCCAATGAAGCATCACTGCGATTGAGCAAGGAGCGCAGGGCCTTCTACGGAGAGGCCGGTGAGTTCGGAATCCGCTCAGGGATTACCATTCCGATCAAGGCGGGCTTCGGGCGTCTGGCGATGCTTACACTTGCTTCGGAAGATACGGACTTCGCCCTAAGACAACAGCTGAACCCGGTCCTTGCGGCTTCGGCAGTCGCGCAACTGCATGCCAGGCTCGAAGGCCTGGGGGCTAAGCCAACCTTTCGAACGCCAATTCGATTGAAGGCGGATGAATTGACCTGCCTGCGATGGTCAGCCGAGGGCAAATCGATGCGTGCGATCGCGGTCATCGAGAACACAACCTATGCCAATGTCGCGTTCTTCATTCGCAATGCCAAGGCCGCATTGGGTGCGACGACCTTACCGCAGGCGACAGCTATGGCCACGAAATTCGGCCTTATTTGAGTTAGTGTCCCTTTGATCTCGGCATGTTTGGAATGTAACCCAGAATGTCGAGAAGGGTGGACACGACCGTCTGCTGGGCATGCACCGCAATCATCGCCTGTATGTAGTCTTGGCTTGCCTTACGCGCCGTGTCCGAATCGGTTGCGGCATCGACTTTCGCTTCGAGCATCACTGCGTCGTTGCGCAAGCGGCGATGTTTCTCAATCTCCCGCACAACATGGCGTTCGATCTCCTCAAGCGGTTGATCGCTCATTAAACCGATGAGTGGACGCAATATGAGTTTGTTGTCAGACACAGGCCCGGCTGCACTTGTATTTAACATGATCGATCCAGTTACTGCCCATATGCGGTCGGTGTAAACCGTCTTAAAAATCTGACATGCAGAGGGGCAAGCCGATATAGAAATCAGTTACATACTATAGTTGATAAACTTAAAGTATGTAAACGGTGATCTTCCGCGCATGGATATGCGCAAGCTGGTCGGCCGAAATTTCGCCCGCCTTCGTCGGGAAAAAGGCCTGACGCAGGAGGATGTCGAAGCGCGCTCAGGCTTCAGCCAGCAGTATCTGAGCGGTCTCGAAAGAGGGAAGCGAAACCCCTCCATCGTCACACTTTATGAAATCGCCCAGGCCCTCGGGGTCAGCCACGTCGAACTGGTCACGCCCGACCAAGAAGACTGAATTTTGAAGATTGTCTAATTAGCCCGAGCTGCTGGGATTCTCTCGGCCCGTACGAAGAATGGAAGTCCCACTTCACAACGCGCGATAAAGTCTCTATATATTCTCCACAAGGAGAATAATTATGGCTCATATGTCGCGTGCCTATACGCCAGCGGAAGCGGCTGCCGTCAGCGAAATCGCCGTAAAATCGGTACACAACGCTATCGACAAGCGGATCATCGCACGACGGCGTTCCGAAGAGGAGGGTAGGGCACTCTCTGACGACGACTTGCTGCGTCTCAAGCTGTGGTACGGGGTCGGCTCGATCTTGTCCGCCGAGCGCCGCCAGCGGCTTTTCGACACGATTGACCAGAATCCGGACGCCGATACTGTACGGGCAGATGACTATCTGATCGTCGATGTTGCCCGCGCCCGCGAACAGCTTGCTGCGCGTGCGGAGGCACTTCGGGAAGCTGAGCGGGCGATTGAGTCCGTGAAAGGTGTCCTTGGCGGCGAACCTGTTTTCAACAAGACCCGCGTCCCTGTCAGGACAATTGCCGCAATGAAGGCCCAGGGTGCGACCCCCGAGGAGATCGTCGAGGGCTATCCGGCGCTTACTGCGCGGATGGTTGAACTCGCGGAGATCTGGACGGCCGCTCACCCGGCAAGGGGTCGGCCTCGCAAGCTTTCCGACCTTGGCGCAACCGTGAAGTCCTCAAAGCGGCTCTCACTCTCGAAGGCTGCCAACAGGCCGGCCGGCAGCTGATACCGTGAAGTTCCTGATTGATGAATGCCTGCACACCTCGCTCGTGGCTGTTGCCAACGAGAATGGCCACGACGGCTACCACGTAAACTGGCTTGGCCTGAGCGGCGAAAAAGACTGGGATCTGATGCCACGCATCGTCGCGGGAGATTACACCTTCGTGACGAACAACGCGCGTGATTTTCGGAAGCTCTACAGCAATGAAGAGATCCATGCCGGCCTGATCATCATCGTGCCTCAAGTCGTTCCAGCGCTACAGCGAGACCTGTTCGAACTCATATTGCAGGAGATCGCCAGCGGCGATGAGCTTCTCAATGAAGTGATCGAGATCAGCATCGAAGACGACGAGGCGCTCCTCACCCGCTACTCTCTCCCGACGGCCTGAGACAAAAGCGGTCAGGCCCCAGGCCGGTGTTCGGTCTGGACACTACTTCTGGCCGCCGATCCTCGTCAGATCGATACGAATGCCGGCATCGTCAGGCTTCGACGGCTCTTCTTTATCTTGGGGCGTGGCGTCGGCCTCCGGAGCCTCTTCTGCATCATCGCCATCCTCTAATTTTTGCACGACCGCGCCACCTGGATCCTCTGCCTGGAATACGCTCTCCCCCTCGAACTTTCCGGTCTGCCAGGCGTGAACCGCGTCGTCGAAGAGCTGCGGGAACACCTCTTCGCTCGTCGGATTTCCGTACCACTTCGCAACGATGCGGAGGATCTTTGCGAACATTGCCGTACCCGTCCGTAGGTTGGCGCAGGGTTCAACAAGATCTACGTTCAGCTCCGACGCATACTTCACTCCTATGCCCGCCGGGATCTGGGTGAAACCAACCCGCACGATAGAGCCGGCTATGTTCTCTCGGACGATCTCGATCGCCTCTTCGGGCGTTTTCGGTTTGGGAACGAGGATCAGACGGCCTCCGGACTTCACCGTGATGGCAAGCGGATCGTCCGAACCGACCGCCTGGACGAACTGCTCGACGATTGCAGGCTTCAACGAAGGATCGGCACATTCCTTGATCAACGCAGCATCCAGCACGCGAGCTCCATGTTTCAGATGTTGAACGAGATGACGAGAGGAAGATCGAACAAACGGGCCCATGCCTCGCTGCTCGCCCGCTGAATGTCGATGATGGCCGTGCCGGCAGTCCACCAGCCGTTACCGACTGCGACGATGGCGTCGGGTCGATGCAAGGCCGATTGCAGGATCGGCCAGACGAGAAGCTGCTCGTAGCAGATCAGTGGCGCCACACGCTGGTTGCCAACGTCTACGACGGGATTGGCAAAGAAATGTGCCTTGGCGCCGCCCTGGTCGCCAACCAAGGCTCTCCATGGCTGCCACATCGATCCGGGCACCGGCATCCGCTCCCGATAGAGAACATCGGTTCGTTCAGCCGACAATTTGACGAGCACATTGTCGTAACCCCGCTGATCGATGACCGCCGCTCCCGCGATAACAGTGATGCCCGTTCCGGTGAGCGCTCGCTGCCAGACGCGGCCAACCGTCGGCGTCCAGAAGCCCAGAGCGCTTTCAGGCAGCACAACCGTAGTGCCTGGCGCTTGGGCGCGCACAACGTCGATCAGCTCCTGTTGCCGCTCGAGGCCAGCTTCGCGTCCGAGAGATGCGCCCATTTCGAGGTCGACACCTGTCCACGACGCACGTAGAATCGGCGGCGTCCACTCAGCGGCGGACCAGAGCCAGAAGCCTGCCATGGCCAAGGCTGCAGCCGGCCGATACCGCGTCGTCATGACGCCCAGGCCAGCTGCCATTATTGCCAGACCCCACCACCCCCAGCCGGTAAACAGAGTGCCCGCGGCAGTGATCGGATGCGCCCATCCCAGAATGCCGAAAGGTGGGATCGCCATTACGACGCAAGCAGACAGGTAGCGGATCGGCATTTGCCATCCCTTACGATCCGACCAGAGCACCGAATGGACTGCCACGAAGGCGGAGGATGCGACCAGCCATAGCACGAGACCAGGCCAGATATCCGAAGAATAGAAGTTCGCCGCCCCCTGCGGCAGTCCTCGCGATGCAGCAAGGAAGTAGGCAGCAGAGATCGCCGTTGCCTGCAGACGTGTCCGTGCCATGGACCAGAGCATGGGGAAGACTGCAACCAAAGGAAGGAGGAGCATGTGACCGCTCCAGCCGGTCCACCCGGCGCTTGCAGATAGCGCGACGAGGACACCCGTTCGGAAAAGCTCACGGCGCATAGGTCCAAACCTCTCGCGCCAGTCCTATTATTCCCTCCATCGGCAAAGGACCGAAATACCGGCTATCGAACGATCCCGAAAACGCAGAATGCAGGAAGACCGTTCCAGGCGGAACGACGCCCCCGTCGTAGCGCAGCATCTCACGCCCCTTACCGTCCACCCTCGCAACACGGGAGTTAGGCAGCGGCCGACCATCGACGCGAACGTCATCAACTATCTCGATCGCCTGTCCAGATGTTGCCGCTACCGTTTTGATCAGTGGTGCGACCCAACCGGCGCAGAGGCCGAAACGCAGATACTCCCGCGCACGCGCCTCACGCATCGTGTCGGTGTTCGGTGGGCAAATGAAGACCAGATCGCCGACCAGGATCGGACGATCGGGTTTGACGATCCGCCAGATGCCCAGCGCTTCGCTTGGTGTGAGATTGACCCTGAAACCCTGACCTCCGAGCAGCACAATGAGGCCAAGTGTGAAAAGGCTGACGCTGCAGATACGATAGAACCAGACGAGCCGCTTCATGCGCCGCAGCACTCTGTGTCGATGACGAATCTTCATTTGAGGGTAAGCCCCTGCGATCTCGTCTGACGCAATGCTTCCGCCTGCTTGAGTGCCGTCACACTGCGCTCGTGGGCCGACAGCTGCTGCACGGTCCGCATCGTGTTCCAGGCCTGTTGCACTTCGTTCGTTTGGACGGCATTCATCCCCGATGTGACCCGCTGGAACGCCTCGCCATTGGGGTCCTTCGCGGCAAGGGGCAAAAACGTCCTCTCTCCAAAACGTTCAGTGACCGCCTTCGCGAAACCTTCGAGTTCGGCCTTCACCATTTTGTCGGCGAGCGTGTATTCAAGACCCGAAGGCAGGTCGTTGCGGTCGATGGCATCACGCACACGCTCAAGAACGCTTTTCGCATTGGACGAGAGAGCGGGGATATCCAGCGCAACCCGCCGACGCACCGCCAGCTCCTCGGCATGATTTCGCCGCTCGGCATCGCCACGCTGGCGGAGATAATCGCTGATGCTGTCGGCGAGCAGCGTCACATTTTTAAGCGCCCGGTCCCGGTCGACCTTGTCAGCGCGGCTCGCGAGCAGACCCGTCTTGCCCTTGAGGGCGCCGAAGGTTTCAGGCTCGTTGGCAATCCTGGCGATGGTCTTTTCCGCAGCTGCCTGGTCGCGCAACATCGCATCGACGTTGACGGCTTTGAAGGCGCTTTCCGGCTGGGCGTAGACTTGGATGAAGCGCATGGACACTTCCTCCCACTGCTTCTTGAGCGCCGGGTCTGCAGCGAGCTTGTCCTCGACCGCCTGGTCGATCGATTTCGGGAAAGTGGTGATACCGGCCACCATGGGCTTGGCCTCCTTTGCTGCAGTGGGAACTGTTCTGGCCGTCGATGTTGCAAAGCCGAGCTTGGCGCCGATGGCCGCAAGCTTGCCGGCGAGATCGACGAGCGTTTGCTTCTGCCGGACCGTCCATTCGAGACGGTCGCGCGCGACGGTTCTGGCGACGTTGACGATGTGAAGGCCGCGCGCCTCGGCAAAGCGCAGTGCCTGCCGGTAGATGCTGCCGCCGGCGTAATCGAGCGTCGTTTCTTTGGAATTCTTGCGCGACAGGATCTCGACCAGACCGCCTGCCTTGGCGAAGGATCGGCGGCCGTAATAGACGCCGAGATCCTCGCGGTGACGGGTCATCGCCACATAAGTCAGATGACGATCGATGGAGAGGGACGCCAGCACCTTCACCCGATCGACAGTCGCGCCTTGGCTCTTGTGCACCGTGGTTGCATAGCCGTGATCCACATTGTTGTAGAAGCGCTGTTCGACCGTTACCTGGGCGCGATGTTCGCCCTCGCCAATCACGGCCACGAGGCGACCCGGTGTGGCTTCCAGCACCTTGCCCAGCATGCCGTTCTTGACGCCGATCGAACCCTCGTTCTTCAGGAAGACAATCTGGTCGCCGGCTGCAAAGTTGCGGTTGCCATCGGCGGTTTTGAATACAAGGCCCTGCTCGATGATGCCGCGCTCGATCAGTTTCATGCGCGCCAGCTCATTCAGACTGCGGACGTCACGGCGCAGGTGCGCCAAGATCAATGTGGACTTGGCGGGATCGTAATCGCGGTTCCAGTCAGCGATGAGGTTGGTGACCGCATCGGCCTTCAGCTCTGAGCCGATCATCTTGCCGTTCGACTGATAGGCTGCGAGGGCTTTGCCAACATGGCCGCGCGCGAGATCGAGCGATGCGTCGCGCATCCATTGCTCTCGCTGGCGATAGATTGTTTCGAGTTCGGCATAGCCGATGCGGTCTGCGATGGCCCGGAAGGCGGCGCCCGCTTCGATCGGTTGAAGCTGCTCCGGATCGCCGACAAGCACGAGCTTGGCGCCGGCTTTGGTGACAGCTTCGACGAATGTCGCCATTTGCCGCGACGACACCATGCCAGCCTCGTCCAGAACGAAAACCGTCTTGTGGTCGAGTTGCCCGCGACCCTGATCCCAGCGGAGTTCCCAGGACGACAGGGTACGGGAGACGATGCCCGCGTCCTTCTCCAGACCTTCAGCCGCCTTGCCGGCAAGCGCACCACCGACGACACGGTAGCCGGCCGCTTCCCAGGCCTCACGCGCCGCCTTCATCATCGTGGTCTTGCCAGCACCTGCGCGGCCTATCACAGCGGCGATCCGCTCAACACCAACGACATGTTCGATGGCGACTTTTTGCTCATCAGAAAGCCGTTCATGGTGCGCGAAGGTCCTCTCGAGCACCGTTTTCCCGACGCCATGCGAAGACCGCTGCGATAGCCAGATCGCGCGGTTCGCCATCTCAGACTCGAGCCGGATCAGCTCCCGTGTGGTGTACTTTGTCGGCGCCCGAACCCCGGTCGCAAAGTCCACTCGCTCGCGATCAAGCCGAAGGGTCTCAGGCAATTGCAGGATACGCGCCATCAGGCTCTGGAAGAGGCCCACATCGTCGATATAGCGATGTAGGACCTTGGCGACATCGCGTTCGTCGAAGACACTCTTTTCCCGCGTGATCAGGTCGAGAACAATCGCTGGATTGCGCTGGATCCGTTGGGCGTTCTCTACTCGCCGCTCCTCCTGCAGCTCCAGCCGTTCGAGCGCAGCCTTCTCTTCCGCAGGTCCATTCCCACTGGCTGCTTTCCTCTCGATCGCCTTCGTGCCAACGCCAAGATGGATCGTCGGCGTCAGGTCGATGCCCTGCTTCTCGAAGGACCGCCCATCGATCCTGATATCGAGACCGGCAAGTGCCAGATGCCGGTTCTGGCAGGCAAACCAGCCGTCGCGAAACGCGTTGAAATCATCAAGCCCACCGGCCCAAAGCTCATAGACGATTTTGCCGCTGTTATTGCGCAGCGCTTTGCCGTCAGGTCCCGTCACCGCCACCTTTTTCGAACCGAACCCGTCTTCGGTCAGCGGCCGCAAAGTGGTCATCAGATGGATATGCGGATTGCCTGGTGCATCGTGAAAGACCCAGTCGGCCACCATGCCCTCGGCCGTTATGTGTCTCGCCACGAAATCCCGCACGAGCTCGATGTTCTGCTCGGCTGAAAGCTCTATTGGCAGGGCGATGGTGACATCCTTTGCAAGCTGCGCATCAGACCGTTTTTCAAAATCCTCAACCCTGTTCCAGAACGCTTCCGACGCTCCAGAAACAGATCGATCGGCAATCATCGATTGCAACCATTCCGGCGCGTCGGCGGGAATGACAAACTCTTCGTGCAGCAGGCCATGCTTGCGGGTGTAGTCGATAGTCCGGGCTTCCCGCTCATAGTCCATCTTGGCGCAGTGCCGGTACGCCGCCGACAGCACGGCACTGCGACCGGAGCCACGCGCAACGATGCTGACTGAAAAATGCGGGACGGCCATGACGAGCAAACTCCTTCGGTCGAACAAAATCAATGTGTTCGTGAGGAGCAGAAGGCCCCGCCAGGGTGTAAAAGCAGAGCGTCGCATCAGCGACGTATAATTGCGCCCTTGGAACCGCTCCTTCGGAACGGCGGGATGATCCTCCAAAGTGTCGGCCTTGCCGACGTGCAAATCTGCACATTTCCTTGAGCACGCATCCGGAGGAGTCTTGGCGTCGCGCATGCAATGCCAAGACAGCCAAGGAGTGCCACCGGAATGAAGAAGCCGTCTTCGAAGATCAGGGAAGAAATCGCAAAGCTCCAGGATCAGCTCAAAGCAGCTGAGACGCGCGAGGCCGAACGCATCGGCCGGATCGCGCTCAAGGCCGGTCTCGGCGAGATCGACATCGAGGAAGCCGCATTACAGGCGGCATTCGAGGACATCGCTGGGCGGTTTCGCGGAGGCAAGGGAGCTTCAACCGGAAAGAAGAATGCCGGCGACGGCAGGACCGGCAATGGACCGTCCGCGGCGCTCGCGTCTGGCGCGGATGCGGGCGGGCCTAGTGAGGCTTGAACGGATGCGACGGACGACATCAAGCGAAGCGAGGAAGAAGGACACGCGCGAAAAAATCGAGCTGGGTGGCCTGATCGTGAAGGCCGGCTTGCGCTACGAAAGACGGGCGCTGCTGCTCGGGTTGCTGATCGATGCCGCGGGGCGCATCCGCGGTGATGAAGCCGAGCGCTCGCGCCTGACCGCAATCGGCGCGGAGGCATTCGGTCATGACGGTGAATAGGCTCCTTCTTGCGCCCCTGCCCGCGGCCTTCATGATCGCCACCATGTTGGCGATATCAGGCATCGAGACCTGGCTTTCGGGTTTCGGAACGTCGCCTCAGGCGAAACTGATGCTTGGACGGATCGGCCTTGCCCTCCCCTACGCGGCGGCGGCAGCGATCGGCGTGATTGCCCTGTTCGCGACGGCGGGCGCGGCCAACATCAAGCCTGCCGGCCTGAGCGTACTGACAGGCGCTTCAGTGGTCTGCATCGCAGCGATCGCACGCGAAGGATGGCGGCTCTTTGCTCTTGCCGATCGGGTGCCTCCCGGCCAGTCGGTGTTCGCCTATACCGATCCGTCGGCGATGTTCGGCGCATGCGCTGCCGTCTTCACCGGGATCTTCGCGCTGCGCGTCGCGATCAGGGGCAACGCCGCCTTTGCGAAAGAAGAGCCGCGGCGGATCTCGGGGAAGCGCGCCGTGCACGGCGAGGCCGACTGGATGAAGATGGCAGACGCCGCCAGGCTGTTTCCCGATGCCGGCGGCATCGTGATCGGTGAACGTTATCGCGTCGACAAGGACAGCGTGGCCGCCATGCCGTTCCGGGCCGATGAGGCGCGGAGCTGGGGTGCCGGCGGCAAGTCACCATTGTTGTGCTTCGACGGCTCGTTCGGTTCATCGCACGGTATCGTCTTCGCCGGCTCGGGCGGTTTCAAGACGACATCCGTGACAATCCCGACCGCCCTCAAATGGGGCGGCTGCCTCGTCGTGCTCGACCCGTCGAGCGAGGTTGCGCCGATGGTTATCGATCATCGGCGCAAGGCCGGCCGAAACGTCATCGTGCTCGATCCGGCCACGCCCGCGATCGGATTCAACGCGCTCGACTGGATCGGGCGACACGGCAACACGAAGGAAGAGGATATCGTCGCGGTGGCGACATGGATCATGACCGACAATGCGCGCACGGCGTCGGCCCGCGACGACTTCTTTCGCGCCTCCGCCATGCAGCTCCTGACGGCATTGATCGCCGACGTTTGTCTCTCCGGCCATACGGACGAGAAAGACCAGACGCTGCGCCGCGTCCGGTCAAATCTCTCGGAACCGGAGCCGAAGCTGCGCGAGCGCCTGACGCGTATTTACGAACAGTCGGAATCCGACTTCGTGAAGGAGAATGTTGCCGTCTTCGTCAACATGACTCCTGAGACGTTTTCCGGCGTCTACGCCAATGCTGTGAAGGAGACGCACTGGCTGTCCTACCCGAACTACGCGGCGCTCGTGTCGGGCGACCGTTTCTCGACCGACGATCTCGCTGGAGGCGAAGCGGACCTGTTCATCGCGCTCGACCTCAAAGTGCTGGAGGCTCATCCGGGACTGGCGCGCGTCGTCATCGGCTCGCTGCTCAATGCCATCTATAACCGCAATGGCGAGGTCGCGGGACGCACGCTCTTCCTGCTCGATGAGGTCGCCCGCCTCGGCTACCTGCGCATCCTCGAAACGGCCCGCGACGCCGGCCGGAAATACGGCATCACCTTGACGATGATCTTCCAGTCGATCGGCCAGATGCGCGAGGCTTATGGCGGCCGTGACGCGACGAGCAAATGGTTCGAGTCCGCGTCGTGGATCTCGTTCGCTGCGATCAATGACCCGGACACGGCGGATTATATTTCGAAGCGCTGCGGCGACACTACGGTCGAGGTCGACCAGACAAACCGCTCGACGGGGATGAAGGGATCGTCACGATCGCGCTCGAAGCAGCTCAGCCGTCGGCCGCTGATCATGCCGCACGAGGTGCTGCGCATGCGCGGCGACGAACAGATCGTCTTCACATCAGGCAATCCGCCGCTCAGATGCGGCCGCGCCATCTGGTTCCGGCACGACGACATGAAGGTCTGTGTCGGGCAGAACAGGTTTCATCGGGAAGAGGGTGGATGACAGAAGCGCCTGAACCGGCGCAACCAGGCCCCGGCGGCAAGCCGTCCGCGAGAGGATCGAAACCCGCATGGGACGAAACCGCTTGGCGGGTTCGGTTCGCTTCAGCGCATAGAGCCGTGCGGCAAAGCCGCCTCGCCCCTCCTCGTTTGATTTCCATCAGGGATATGAATCAATCGCACTGGATCGATTCATGGAAGTCGTTGGACGCCGGTTCCAGAAGACGCGAAAATCCGGGCATGCAAAAAGAGGAAACCGGCCCGGTTCATCTTCACCGTATCGACGCTAAACAGAATATGCGGCGCTTCTATACGCTCGCGATCCAGCCGACCCTGTTTGGTGGCGCCTCCGTGATCCGCAACTGGGGCCGGATCGGATCGTCCGGCCAGACGATGATGGAGACTTTCGACGGCCAAGAGGATGCAGATAGGGCACTATCGCGCCTGGAGCGCACGAAACGAAAGCGGGGCTATCGTGACGCCCACCGCGCCAAATAGCAGACCCTGAACATCCCGAGCCTGCTCTTTCCTGTGGTTTTCTCGCGTCTGGCAACACTTCCAGCATTCGCACCACTATCGGCACCGCACCTTCATTGTCATACCTGAAGGACATCCATGAGCAGAGGAGATTGTTCTTCATGACCACTACGAACGAAATCGCCGACAAGATCGCATTCGAGCAGAACCTGACCAAGGCACAGTCCAAGGCCATCGTCGAGAGCGTGTTCAGCCAGATCGCCGAGGCAGCAAAGAGCGGCGCGGAAACATCCATCCCATCCTTCGGCAAGTTCAAGATCAAGGACACGCCGGAACGCGAGGGCCGCAATCCCGCAACCGGTGCCACGATCAAGATCGCCGCTTCGAAGAAGCTGACGTTCACGCCGGGCAAGGCGGTCAAGGACGCACTGAACGGCTGAGGCGAGTGGGCTGCTGAGATCAGCAGCCCTATGGAAGGCTCCTAGAAAGGAGGCTCCCCGCTGATGCAGCCGTCCTGTTCGGCCTCGACGGCGGCAAGCTCGGCCTGCGCCAGTTCCAGCTCCACCGCGATCTGGCGGCGTTCGCTCGCGTCCAGAACGGCCCTGAGCTCGGCGCGAAGCTCTTCGATTTGCATTTCGAGAGAAATCGTCATCGTCGTCTCCTTGACGTTTGTAAAAGACGACGCCGCGGGTCATGACGGAGCGGAGGAGTCCAGGAGCGCGGAACGCGACCGCCGGAGGCGGCGAGCGGGGGAGCCGAAATGCGCCAGCATTTTGGGGGTTGACCGCTCGTCCTTGAGGCCTCCGGGCCGCCATGGCATTCTCGGACGAACTGAGCAGACCCCGCTCTCCGTATGGCACCCGAAAGACCGGAAGCGGGCTCGATGCCCGCGACCGGCTTCCTCATGCGCAAGGAGAAGAGCCCCGCCATTTGGCGGAGCCCCTCGGGGTCGGATCAGGCTTCCCGCTTCGGGCGGTTCCAGATGAGGGCGTATTCCCCTTCCTTCTCGCTCGGCCAAAGCGCCGCGGTGATCGGGGCGTTGAAGCTCGGGTCGTCCAGCTTGACCGAGATGTATTCCTCGCCATCGTTGGAGACCGCCTTCCAGCCCGCGCCGACCTCGACGCCGTTGCCGGCGGTGATGCGGAAGTCCGGGGCGTCGCGCGAGACGCGCTCGATGGGGTTCAGGCGGGCCTTCATGCTGACCGTGAGCGTGCGGACGTTGCCGATGATCGAGTTGTTGCCGTTGGTGGTGAATTCGCCGATGACTGCCATTGTCGTGATCCTTTTCGGTTTGTTCGGGCCGCACCTGTCGCGGCCTCGATGGCGGTGTAAGGACCGGGGGCGATCGACACTGCACCCTCTGGGCCAAAACGAAGTGGAGGGCGGCCGGGAGCGGCTTTCTTGGACCGCGAGGAATGCGAACGCAGTTCGCAGGGGAAGAAAGTTGCGGATGGCCGTTGCGGGATGGCGATCGAGACGAAGTCGTCCTTCGGTCACACCAGATTCATCGAGGTCTGCGCGGGTGCGCCCCGCTTCAATCGGGAAGGAACCCGGCTTAAGGCCCGGAGTTCATCGGCGATCCCCGACGGCGACCGCGGTGATGGCACCGCTCTCTCACGATGGCTCCCGTCTGCACGGCCCGCCGTGTCAGTCGATCCCTCACCGACGCCCCATCCGCGTCATCTCACCGGCGAACGCGCTGACCGGCACCGATCGCATGGCGGCTCTTGCATCGGCCGCGTATTCTCGGACAAGCCGGCGACCGAGGTCTCACCGCACCTCCCTGGAGGCAGGTCGAGAAGAAAGGATGGGAGCGCTTCGAAACCAACAGGCTCGCGGCGTGCCTATATCGACCACACCTGATCCGCCGTCGCGCGGCGGGGCTCGTTCCGCGTGCCTGCCGACTGCGCCCGCTCGATCAGAGGGGCCTACACGTGATGATCGCCGACACTGCACGCGCCGTTAGACGTCGCTCGGCGAAATGAGCTTCGGCCCTCTCGTCGGGAGTGTCTGGCCGGGAATCTTCCAGGGCCTCCTGCACCTTCGCCCGGAACCAGCCGCCCTGGCTGGCCGCATCAGGGCACGGTTTCGATGTCTGTCTGTCTGAACTCATCTGCCGTCGCCAGAATGGGCACGTTGTAATATTTGGCGCATGCGTAATGCAGGCAGTCGCCGAGATTGAGGCCCCGGCGGCCTGCGCGATAACGATGCGCGGCGGAAAGCGCGATACGGGTCGTCGCGTCCGCAGGCGGAAGATCGCGGATTTCGATCCCGCGCTCATCGAGGAACTCGATGACGATCGGTTCCACCTCCGCCACGGCGAGGCCGAACTTGTCGGGGCGGGCAAGGCCGAGCACCGCCTCAAGCACGGCAACGGGGGATGTGAAGGCGGCATTCGCGGACGCGATCGCATTGGAGACACGCTCCGCTTCCGGCTCGTCGGAGAGCAGCGCGATGATGGCGCAGGCATCGACGAACATCAGCTTTCCCACAATTCGTCATAGGCTTCGCGCGGAAGCGGCTGTCTCTGAGCCTCATCGAGTTTGATGCCATGTTGTTCGCGGAGGCGGGCAGCGGTTTGCAGCGGCGTCTCCTGGTGACGGCGGCGTTCGATCGCCTCTTTCATGGCAATCACGATCGCATCGGTAATGCTAACGCCAGCCATATGCGCGAACTTGCGCGTGAGCGCGTCCGCTTCAGGATTGTTGACGTTGATCGGCATGGGTCACTCCATGTAGATAAATTCAGGAAATAATGTAGATCGCCTCGCCCATATCTGCAAGGTTCCACCAACGGGGGACACGGAGGTCGCACCTCCGACCGGGGAAGGCGTCTTGCCCTCCCCTTCGACCTTTGGGGGTGAAAGACATCAGGCGGCCTCCCGCCCGGTCTCCGCATTCAGCTGGAGGTCATGAAGATAGGCGACGGCGCGTTGCGCATGTGCGGCCGCCTGGAAAATCGCCCGGCGGTCACCGTCGAGCAGCTTCAACCACGAGGCCACATAGCTCGCGTGATCCGGCCGCGGCTCCAGTTCGGGGACGATCCCGAGATCGGCGCAGAGGAAACATGCCCCTATGTCGGCACAAAGTTCCTCGCGCGCGCGTTCCGTGCGATCCTTGTGGTAACGGCTGAGATCCCTGTTCAGCCGGTGGCTTGCGCCGACCCAGTGCGTCGTTTCGTGTCCGAGGACGGCGTAGTAACTCGCCGCGTCCCGGAACGTCTCGAATCCCGGCATCTGGATGATGTCGCTGGACGGCTGGTAGAACGCTTGGCGTCCACCATGGCGGATCACCGCGCCGGTATTGGTGAAAAACCGGTCCGCATGCGCAATCCGCGCGACCGGATCGGCGACCAGCTCCGGACGGCGATAATGGTCCGGGAGACCTTCTATCTGATCGCAATTGAAGACCGTGTACGCCTTGAGAAACGGGATGTCGCGATCGACGTCGCCGCCGCTCGCGTCTTTCTCGGTCTTCGTGAATCGGCTGGCATAGACGACGGTCGCACCGCTTTCGCCCTTGCGCACATGGGCGCTGAGTTCGTTCGCCTGCCGAAGGGTCATCCATGTGGCCGACGTAAACCCGCGCGCGATGCTCTCCGACCAGAGCAGGAGGACATTCAGCCCCGTATATGGCTGTCCGTTGTGGCGCAGCGGCCGGGTGATCCGGCCCGACATGTTGCCGGCACTCCACGGCTGCACCCACGGGCGCACCCCCTTCTCCAGATCAGCGATGATCCGCTCCGTGATCCGTGCATAGATGTCAATCCTCGCGCTTTCTGATTTCCTGCTCATTCTTCTGACCTCCGTGTGCGGCCGCGCCCATCGCGGCCCGTCGCGGAGGGCCGATGGCAGGAGCAGTCAGGCGGCATGCGCACCGGAACGGCCGGAACGAAGAGAAGGACGGCGTAGCCGTTGCGCCTGTCGTCGGCTCCTGCAGGACCGACAGAAGGGACGGGCCGCGATGGCGGCTTTCTCTTGCACCGATTTCTTTCTCTCTCACCTCTCCTGATGCGACTTCGCCGCGACGTAGAAACACGGAAAGCCGCCCCGCGAGGAGACGGCTTCTTCCT
>FWPV01008017.1_pt1 | contig 18777 bp, 15 predicted proteins | sample 2228371 | NCBI WGS metagenome assembly FWPV01 (sample SAMEA103939776, study PRJEB20133) | metagenome
AAGGACACGAACAGAACGAATAGCACGAATATAACAAAAAAATAATTATTCGTGTAATTCGCTTTATTCGTGACATTCGTGATTAAAAATATAATTAAATATCTTTGTGTCTCTGTGCCTCCGTGTTTTGCCTTTATTATGTTCTGTGCGAGTAGTTGTCTAGAGTTCGTGGACGTAAAATTTATGCTTGGCTTTTGGATTTGCAACAAAAAATGCAATTTGACTTTCCTTATCAATATAATTATAATATATAATTAAAAAATTCAAATGATAAGGAGATGCATTATGAAAATAATAGGCTTTTCTGCAAAAGAAGCATGTAAAATTGTAGGTATAACTTATGCTCAGATTCATCATTGGGATAAAATAGGCATTGCCAAGCCATCAATAATGGGTGCTAGTGGAACTGGAAGCAGGAGAATATATTCATTTGCTGATATAATAGGCTTAAAGGTTGCTGCAAGGTTAAAAGAACAAGGGTTATCCATACAAAAAATCCGTAAAAGTGTTGACTATTTGAAAAAGAACTTTCAAGATATTTATAACCATATTACAAATTTTATATTTATTAGCGATGGCGAAAATATTTTTATACTCACAGATGATCCGAATGTAGCTCTGGATACATTGAAACGTGCTGGACATTTTGTTTTTAGTATATCTCTGGATCATGTAGTTAAAGAAGTTAATGACAATATAATAAAATTAGAAAAAGAAGAAGAAAAAGAAGGTTTTGTTTTCGAAGTAGAAATAGCTCCAGAGAGCGATGGACGTTTTCATGCCTGGTGTCCTGCATTAAAAGGATGTCATACATGGGGACATACCGAAGCAGAGGCTTTTTTGTATATCAAAGATGCAGTTAAATTATATGTGCAGGATCTTTTCGATGATGGTGAACCGATCCCTGGTATTGGCAAAGTGGACAGATTAAAACCAATCATTATCAAACTTGCCGAGAAAAAATCTGCTAAAGTAGCATGATCAGAAACATTAAAGCAAAAGACTTAATTAAAGCCTTAGAAAAAGATGGCTTCGAATTCAAGCGAGCATCAGGTAGCCATCATGTTTACAAACATCAGGACGGAAGGAGGGTAATTGTAGCATATCACCATTTGGGGGAAACAATACCAATCGGAACATTATTATCAATCATAGATGATGCCGGATGGTCTAATGAAGATTTAATACGCTTGGGATTAAAGAAATAATTTGCTATTTGCATAAATCACATCAAAAACAACGAGTCTCTAACAGAGGAGATATCTACAAGCTATTTGCAGGCGAAGAGATTATTTTTCTTTACAATTCTCTGGATTTTCGCTTGTGCATGAATGGCAAGAAAAATTAGAAACCAAGCCTTATATGCTTAAATATTAAAATTGGTATAATACCGTATTTCTAAATCTTTTACGATTTGATCATAAATTCTGGCGTTTCTCGCTTTGAATTCTTGGTAAGCTATAAGGAGAGAATGATTCTGAACGGATTGAGATTCTCTTATGATTTCTTGATGATAGAAAATCTGCAACAATCTTGAAAGAAGTTCTTGCAAATGAAGAAGGTTGTTCACTTCTCTTATCAAATTCACCCATCCATCTTTGTAAATCTTTTATGTTATCAGCAGTCAACGTGGCTATAATTATTTCTATATTATAATAATACTGTGAACCCGGACTAAGCTCATCCAATGGGGCTATAATAAATAAAGAATCTTGCTCTGTTAACCATTGTATAAGCTTATTAAGCTGTTTTTCTGTTCTTGATTCAATAGTGCTGTCTTGTTTCATCTTTCTGCACAAAAATCTTTTTTCAAGGACATCAAATAATATCTCATAGCTTATGCTCTGTTGATTACTCAGACTATCAAACCAATAACCTCTTTTTCTCCACAATTCAATGTTGTAATCAAGCCTTATTGTAAATCCCCTCTTTAAAAATTTTGTAACCTTCTCATCAAAAAGTTCATCGACCTTAAACTGCATAGCTAACTGACCCTTCGTTATACCATTTTGAATAATCTTTATCGACGTCTCTGCTTGTGCTATTTCATTTGTATTAGCAAATAGGCATAATATGCCTAGTGCCAATATGCGATACAATAGTTTTAATGTTAATATGAGCTTTTTATATTTCATAAAACCTTTGAATGGAGATAAAAGATCAGATAAAAGTAAGGAGGGCAATGCCCATCCTGATTATCTAATGAATCTGGGGTTACAATATGTATTAAAACATTCTGGTAAGTCTGAAACTAAAAATTGGCTCCAATTCACCTTCTCTAATAGGCCAGGCTACATTAAACAACAATCCACCGGAAGATAAAGAACCTAATGCGATACCAAAGCCAACATCAGTCTTTAGATCACCAACCGACATTTCATTTCCATACTTCCACGCGTAACCAGAATCAGCAAAAAACGACATTCCAATGCCTGTTCCATGACTAATTGTAAACCAGTATTCAGCATTGATAAGTGCCATCTTATCGCCTTCAAATTCCTTGAAAGGATAACCGCGTAGAGTGCCAATGCCACCTAGATAGAATTTACGTTGTAATGGCAATTCACAATCAGATACAGCAGCTTTCATGCGTAAGAAAATAAATTGGTTCGCAGACAGGCGATTATAACTCTTTATGTCGGCTTTGTATAAAGTAAAATCAAAATCACCACCTAGTTCCCCACCAGCTCGTTCAATAGAAAATGTATTCATAAATCCACTTATCGGCGAATGCTCTTTTGAATTTCTTGTATCCATGACAAATTCTCCGATAACGCTTTTCATTCTTCCATCATCTATTGAAGGATTATCTCGTTTATACTTTTCTTCTAAGTAATCCTCTTCCCGATAAGAGCGATTTAGCACGCTCCAATCATTTGTCTTCCTTAAACTTGTGTATTCATCATCTCTATATTTTATACCAATTCCTAAGAAGGATAATATATTCTGATTAAATCTAAGTTCATATCCTTCTCTTTGATAATAATCCCTATATGCCTCACCTAATATCGCTTCTGCGATAAAATTCTCTGTATCAGAAATTATTTCACGGTCATTTGTATCTGTCAATCTATGAATTTCAGCACCAAAGGTAGATTTGTATTCTTTAAATAATGACTGCTCCACACCAAATTGAAAGTTCCATATTTCACTGGAGAAACCATATCCAGAAGAGAAATAGGTTTTAGATCCCCAATATCCACTTCTCAATTCGCCTTTCATACCCAAAACAAGCCCATGAACACGATTAAACTCTCCTGACCCGCCGAAATCAAATTTTACGAGATTTCCTTCTTCTACATCAATATAAAGTATATTTAACCCATCGTTTGATCTTTCAGCTTGCCATGTTACTTTCTTGAAATAAGGAAGCCTATTCTTGAGATTATTAATCTCTTTTTCTATATTATTTTTCTCATAAGGCATTCCTTGAGATAAATTCAAATTTTGTAATATCTCTTTATCTGAAATCTTGCTATTGCCACGAATTTCGATTTTATCAATGCGTCCTATATCAATACTAATTATTAAAATATCCGTAGAAAAAGAACATCTTACATTCGCAGATTCAAAACCTCTTGTTTTGTATAATTTCTCAATAAGTTTGCATTTTGTATTAATGTCCTGTATGGTTGTCATTGCCGGTGTAAGATTAAAATAATTTCTTATCTGTTCAACGTTAAAGATAGTGGCTTTTTCGACCCTTACATCAACAGGATTAATAATTTCTTTTTCCCTTACTTTAATAAGAACCTCTTTTCCTTCATCATTTTCATTAATATCCACTCCTACATTTTCAAACCATCCTGATGACTCAATCCGTAATTTAGCATGATAAAGGTTATCAAGGCTAGCAGGATCGCCTATTTTAAGGTTTGCCATGTTTAGAATTCTTTCCTGTGATATTTTATTATTACCTTCAATAACTATCCTGGTAATTTTCAAAGATGGATCAGATATTGAAATTTCCTGTTCAGACACTTTAGTAATACCAGAAAATATTAACTTTCCAAAGTATTTCGGAAAGTGAGGCCATTGTTCCATTGTAAACACCGGTGACCAGTATGTATATTCATCTAAACGTTGTTCCATACGATACAAATTGAAACGCCACATTGCTGATTCTATAGGTTTTGGTCTCATAAATGATGAGAAATATATGCTCATTTCAATAGTCCAAAGGTTATCTCGTATATCAGTTCTAACTACGCCTTCAAAGCTCCATTTTTCGCCTAATTTAGATTGTTTGTGAATTCGCCTTTCTGGTTCTACTCCGCTTATTTCATTGTCAAATATAGTTCCGATAGGAGTTATCGTTATATGATAATAATCAGCTTCTGAATCTGGAGAAGGATCAATAAATATTTGAACATTGTCATCATCCCAGAGCCATTTATCCCTTTCAGTAACTGAAATACTTATGTTTTCCATATTAGATTCATGACATACTATCCCGATATATAGACCTCGACCATCATAAATAATATAAGCAAAAGTAGGTTCTATAGGATTACCGCTGCCATCACCAAAAACAAAATCTTCGATCTTTGCTGAACTTTTCCAGCAATCATCATCTAACCTACCATCAATAATTGGTGGATTAAGTGTTTTGGGGACTTCTAAAACAGGTGGTTCATAACTGCTTGATTCTTCTTTGGAAATGCCTGGCATTGATTCGGTATCCTGTAAAGCTATATTTTCACGATCTAACTTTATATCGATATTTCCACTTATAGTAGCGAGCTTTAATGGAGCACCTCCACCAAAAATTTTGCCTTTCAAACCTCCCATAGAAAAAGCAGGTCTTGGTTTATCTTCTCTCTCTATAGGAATATTGCAACGAATGCTTCCTGATACAGATACTGCATCAATATCTGCGGAATAACCTTGAGGAATAGTTAAATTAATAGCTCCTGTAGCTGTTCGTGCAGATAATGGAGCAGAATAATTATCTTTTATTAGAATATCAATAGAACCGTTGGCTGTAGTAAAATCACTTTGACCATCAAGTAAAACTTTTGCAACAATATTGCCATTGAGGGACTTTGCTGAAACCGACCCCACAACATCTAAAATCTCTATATTACCATTCATAGCTTCTATATTAATTTTGCTTTTCATTCCGGCTATTTGCACTGATCCATTAAAAGCTTTAGCTTCAATAGATATATCTTCAGGCAAAAATAACTCATAATCTCTATATATATCTGATTTGTTACCAAACTCAACTTCAATCTTTTTCCCTTTATTCTCAACTTTCAGAATTTTATTAATCTCACTTTGTATTTGTTCTGCACTAATATCTTTTGTTATAATCCTGATTAAAATCTCAGGCTTATCACCAGCAAAGATTTTAACATTACCATTTAAAGACCTTAAAGCTACTGATTGAGCTCCTTCAATGAGATATGACTTTTCTATCACATCTGCGGAAATACTAATAACATATAAGAATAATATAATGCAAAAAATACAAAATAAAATTCTAACGTTTATTTTGTTTAACATTTCCCTATCTCCTTTTAATTATATTTTGCAGCGGTAACTGACCATTTACCTGATTTACCCAAGGAGATAATTACAATTATTATGCCAAAATCAATCGTATATTATATTATTCAGAAAATTAGCAAAATTGCGAATTTACAAGATGTTTCGTTTGTTTTATGTGTTTTTTCTTATGTATTTTGACACACATATTGTTGTTATTTGACACAAGACCTATCATTACCTGCAGATTTTCCGAGCTTTATAATATGTATTGAAATGGATATAATTATTATTAAATGAATGATCGGAATATATATTTTATGCCAAAAGCGATAAATTGAAAATCCAATACTTAACCATAATAATATAAGGCTAAATATTTTGGTTTTTTTCCCGATCTTTTTCTCTTCGGTATAATCTCTTACGAACTTACCGAATAATTTATTATTAATTAACCAGGAGTGAAAACGTCTCGAACTTTTATAGAAACAGGAAACAGAAAGCAAAATAAATGGAACTGTCGGCATTACTGGAAGAAAAAGACCAATAATCCCTGTAATAAAAAGGATGATACCAGAAACAAATAAAATATACTTTTTAATATAATGCCTATTATTCCATAACATACTATAAATCTTATCAATAAAAAATTACAGATTCCTTTATTCCATAATAATTTCTTCTTTTTTGGAAGTAACACGACGATTTGCTAATGGAATTTCTATAATCATAAGTATGGCAGCAATAACTAATAATATTGGTGATATTTCACTGCTTGTTTTACTTTGTTCCTTAATTTCTTGATTAAAATCTTCTGAAATAAATTTTGCAGAATTGCCGAACCTTTTTAAAACATCCTCATCATTTACCGATTTAAGAGTTGACTCCCCTTTAGTATTTAAGTTCACAGCGAAATAATCTGTTATTTTTGACCCTTCAGACTTAAACTCAATTTTATAAAAACCTGCATAATCAGTTTTATCGCTTATAATTTGTCTTCCATTACCTTTCGGTGAATCCGAAACAACAGGTTTGGTAATTATATTTTCAGGATCAAGTATTTCAGGTGCAGAATCAATTCTTTCGTATGTATTTATTGAATAAGTCTCTCCAACAAGAATATTTTTTTCTTCTTGTTCTCCTGCCAGGTAAAGAACAGTTTGCTGTATAATTGGAAGGAAAACGGGATTTAATGGTAAATCAGTAACATCAGTGTCCGGAGAAGTGTTGAACAATATTACATTTCCTCTTTTTTTCATTTCTATAATAGCAGGTATGTTTTTATTATAGTCAGCTAATATTTTTGTGTTGGCTTTTGGTATAATCGAAAATGCAGAATAGAATTCAGGTGACTTAAGTGCATTGTCTGTTTCTGAAACTCCAAAAATTTTCAGTATTGGATGTTGTGAATCCCATTTTGAAAATTTTAGCGGACTTTGAAAAATCTCTCTTTTACCTAACGATACGGGAATAAAATCTATGCTATTATACCAATCCCTGTCAGCATTTTTTCCGATGAATATGACTATATTACCACCATTCTGGTAAAAACTTCTTAGACTGCTTTCCGCCGAATCATTTAATCTTGGAATATCAGTAAGTATGACAGTTGAATACTTAGAAAGAGATTGACCTGCTAATTCGTTTACGTTACAACTAACAGGCAAAATTAGTTGTTTTGATGAGGTTTCTGATGATATTGATGGATTTAACGCAAGATTAGTATAAAATTTATTATCACCAACAACTAAAACTTTAATCTCTCCAAGAACGTTCACAATGAAATATCTAATATCATCTAATGGGAGTTTGTCTGATTCCAATCGCACTTCACATTTATAAACTCCAGGGTCATTAAAAGTATAGTTAAATATAGCAGAATCACTTTCAGTAGCATATTGTCCTTTTTTTTCCCCATCAACAATTAGCTCTACATTTATCTTTGACTTATCACTTCGTTTAATCTTAGCGTTGATTTGTAAAGGTACTCCAACACCAACAAAATCATTCGATAATTTGATCTCCTCAATAGCTCGATTATCATCTTTTATATCTCCAATTTTTACCAGTAATAATTCTACATCATCTTGCATTATATCATCAGGTACATTCTTCCATTCGCTCCATCCATTTTCACCCAGATCGGTAATGAGATAGATTTTTTTCAATGGATTCTTTGATTCTTTTAGAATAGAATAAGCTTTTATAATTGAAGATAAAACATAAGTGCCTTTATGTGAAATCCTTGATTTACTGATTGCGGATTTAACCTGGGAAATATCTGATGTAAGTTTTTGAAAGATTACATCAGGTGTGTCAGACATTAGTATGAGTGACGCATTATCACCTGATTGTAATAAATCTAATATTTGTATTGCTTTATCTTTTGCAAGTTTAAAGTGCTCACCTTCTAATCCTGTGTAGTTCATACTATATGAATTATCTAATATAATAACAACACTTGTTTTTGCATGTTTAGCTGACATTGCCCACCTATCAGTAAGGATTGGTCTGGCAAGAGCAAATGAGATTAAAATAACTATTAACATTCTTAATATTAGAAGTAAAATTTGCTGAAACTTAAGCTTTCTGACTCTCTTGCGCTCAAGTGAAATAAGAAACCTGATACTGCTAAAATCTATTAACTTAGCTTGCCTTTTGCTCCATAAATGTATGATCAAAGGTATGCTTGCAGCTATTATGCCTATTAATAGAAAAGGATTAAGGAAGTTCATTATTTTTTCCTCTTGGAAAGATAAACGGAAAGTGCATAATCAAATGGGATAGCGGTATCCATCTGGACATAATCAATCAGGCTAGCATTACAACCATTCTTATATTCATTAATGAGTTTTTTCATCCGCATTAGATATTCATCCTTAAGAAACTCTGCGGAAACAGTTAGTTGCTTATGTGTTTCAAGGTCTCTAAAAATAACAGGACCACTGAAAGGAAAAGTAAGTTCTGCAGGATCAAGTATATGAAAAACGATAACTTCATGTTTTTTATGCCTAAAATGTTTCAATGATCTAATGACATTTTCTGGATCATCAAGTAGATCAGAAATTATTATCACCAAGCCTCTTCTAAATATTCTTTGAGCAAGCTCATGAAACGTTGAACTTATATCCGTTTCTTCACCGGGAACTGTATTTTCCAGCTCAGATATAATTGCATGCAGATGTGAAGGTCCATTCCTTGGAGGTATATAACTTTTTATTTTATCGTCAAAAATTACAAGCCCAACTGAATCTCTTTGTTTTAGCATCAAATAAGTTAATGATGCAGCTAGATAACATCCATATTCTAGTTTGGTTAACTTATTAGATGATTTATCGCTCTTAAATCCCATTGATCCACTTGTGTCTAATATAAGATAACTTTTAAGGTTTGTTTCTTCCTCAAATTTTTTTATATAAAAGCGATCCGATTTTCCATAAACTTTCCAATCAATGTATCTTATCTCATCGCCTGGCATATATTGCCTATGTTCGACAAACTCAACGCTAAAACCTTGATAGGGACTTTTATGCATTCCTGATATAAAGCCCTCAACTACCAGTCGCGCAGCAAGCTCCATTCCACCTAATCTGGAGATAGCATTTGGGTCTAAATATGTTCTTTTTTCGTCCATTATAATATCCATTGGTTTAATAAAAATAATATTTTGCTCTGTAAAAATTATAGCATACAGATATATATTATTCAAAGGTTTTCTTGTAATGGAAGGTTATATTAAGTCTTGTAGATTTAGCGGGATTAGAATATACAGGCATGAGATTCACGCCTGTATATGTGCTTTAATTTTTCTCTTCATTTAATGCTCCATGTATACTGCACCTGACCCTATGTGTATATTGGTCTAGTTCAAAACTACCTCCAGCAGGACACTTAGGAGCACCATCAGGGAATAGATTTTTATTATTGAGTATTAGCTCTAATTCTGGATATCTATCATTTAATATCCGATATATCTCTATCTGAGTATTTATCGATGCCATATTCATTTTACAGACATTGTCTTCTGCGGAAGATACAATTTCAATGAATTCTGGAATCGCTGTAGAGCTAATTACACCGATTATAGTAAGGATCAACATCGCCTCTGTTGATGAAAACCCATTTTTTTGAGCAAACATCATATCTTTACCCCTTATCCTATACCCCTCTATATTCAACTGCATAACATTTTGTAATAGAGCATGATTCATGCCAAAAGTTTGAAACCCACCAATCGCCTATTTGCTTATTGTTATGCGTTTCAACATAAAAATTCTTAATGTTTCATATTGCAACATGTAAAGAAATGATTTATATCAATAAAGAATTATACCTTATATGAAACTTTTATTTTTTGTTAGATGTTACATTGAAATGTCTGATAATTTGCTTTTTCTTTCCATTTTTTTCAATCTCAATTGTTATATTAGGTGAACCTTCCCAGACAAAGGCATGACCAAAAAACGTTCCATCTGGCTCAAGATTGATTTCACCACCCTGTAATTTAATTATAGAACCTCTTTCGGCTACACCTTTTATCAATATGAGTATTGGTCCGGGGACAACTTTTGTCTCAGCCTGGGGCGTTGTCATCAATAGAACCAGTGGCGATTGATCGATTTCAGCAATTTCTTGGGCTAGGGTTTCACGAGCGATACGAAGCTTTTTTGGATCGGTTTCATATTCAGTAAAGGAATACACCATAGAACGGCATATCTCATCGCTTCTTTGATTTTCGTCAATGAAATCTGCTGAGTTTCCAAATTTCTTCTTTATTTCTTTTGTTTTCTCAGCAAGTAACCAGAAATATTCATAATCCTGAAGCCCTTCTCTTGATGCTTCCCATCGGATTGAATTTATCGGTCCATCAGTTCCTGGATAGATTATATATCTATCTCCAGGTGGTAGATCATCTCCGACGTCCTCAAAAGGCTTTTCAGTCCATCGGTTTAATCCCCAATGCAAGTAGCCATCAAGACGGTATTTCCAATTCAACCAGAAAAGAAGTCGCGTCTCAATTAATGGAAAATCAATGAAACGATTCATGAATCCACCATAAGGATGGCAACAAGTATAGAACCACATTTCTGTTCCTAGTTTACGTTGAGCTTCACATTCATCATACCAATTCGCAAGATGGCTTAATTTGGGAACCCATACATCAAGGCATTTGCCAAATCCTGTGGTCTCAATTGCTTCAATGATCTTTAGGTGTGGGGCATGTTTATGAATGAAGTCGGCAATTTCACAGTAAGATTTTACTTTGTATATAGTTGGTTCATCTGATATATGTATCATAGCTTTATCTTGCCAATCTTTTTCAAGCAAATGCCTATCAAGGTCTTGTAGCATTAAAGCCATACCTTTTTCTGGAGGAAGTTTCACAGTTTCACCCGTTTCACTATCTATTACAGTTAAATCGTTAATAACAAGTTTGCCGGAAGTCCACCAATCACGACCTTCTTCTGTAACAGTATGAGCTATTGCAGGGAATTCTATTCTCTCACAAGTATTTGCTCTCTCAAAAAATTCTATCCATCTATCCATGCTTGTATAGTCAATATCTAATGAGCCATCTTTTCTCAGCTTTATCGGAGAAGGAAATGGAGTCTCAATGACGTTTTGTCTGTGTTCTGCCATATTTTTTGCGTATTTCTCCAGAACCCTCCAATACTCTTCTGAACCCCATTGTGTATTATGGAATTTTGCGATAATGTGGGAATCAAACCAAAGTGTAACAAACAAATGTCTTTCCTCAGGCAGTGAAAATGGATAAACGTTCAATGATAGCTTTATAGATTTTTCTCCATCTGATGTTTTAACTATAATATTTCCATCATATTTTCCTGAAGGGATATTTTTTGGAACATAAATATTTAGCCAGACAGGCTGAGTTTTGCCTGAATCAATTGTGGCACTTCGATCTTCAATGAGTGGATCAGGAAAGTCTGCAGGCGCTTTACGCACAAGCTCGTAATCAGGTGTATAGTAAGTATTTTTTTTCAATGGAACATATCCAACGAAGTTCCAGGTGATATTTTCAACAGGAAATTTATAACCAGATTCATGAGTTAAATTTTCAATATCAATTTTCACTTCTTTCAATTGTTTGAAAGCTGTTATAGCAAATTGTGCAGATTGATACTCATTATGGGCGCATTTTATCTCAATTAGATCGGATTTTTCTGGTGGTGTATCAGGAAATATTTTAATAAGTGCATCTACAGACCATAATTGGAAAGGGATATTATCTAATGAGGCAAAAGCTGTTAACGCGTTTAATAATGGTAATATAACGAACATATAAACCTCGCTTTCATATAGATTTTTAGCTTTATGTATTAAAATAATTCATAAGTAAAGGTTTTGCAAATGATAAAGACAATAAATTACTTTAGTATACAGACTTTACTTACAGATTTTCAAGGATCAATATTTATTCTTCTGTAATTCGGAAAGGTAAACAAATGTTAAGTTATTTTATTCAAAATTTTTGATTTAACCATAAAATATAATCATAAAATTTATAAATAACACAAATTTTTAAGCTTTTTTACTATACAAACGTTGACCTTTCTAAATTGCCCTTGTTTGAAAAAAAACTTGATATAATCAGAAATAATTGTTATAATTATACCTGGTATAATTAATAGATTTAAAATAAGGCGATGGGGTTCGCCAATGACGAACCATCTCCATTGAGATTGATAACCCCTACAGGGTTTTGCTCTTGTAGGGGTTTTTTTATTTCCAGTGTTCAGCAGATTGAAGTAATTTTCAAAAAGATGTATTAAGATATGGATTTATCTTCTCATGAATAGTCTGCGACACATACAATGTAGATTTTATATATTTGGTTAGTTTACCAGGCTAAACAGCTTGTGTTTTTTTATGTGCGAAGCATAAAACCAAATACCTAAAAGGTGGTATTTATATGAATCTAGACAAATATTCGACAGCAAAAAATGATATTATTAGTCTTATCTCACAAACAGAGGATATTATTACTAATGATCATCATAAAAAATTACTAAAAACGAACTGCCAGAAGCTTTCTGAGAATTATTTTAATCTGGTAGTTATAGGGCAATTTAAGCGAGGCAAAACAACATTCATAAACGCACTTTTAGGGCAAGACCTGTTACCAACTGCAGTTATACCTCTTACATCAATAATCACAGTTTTAAGATATGGCGAAACTTTGAGCATCAAAATTTTCTTCGAGAACAACACTGCTAAAGAAATTAAACTGGATGAATTGGCAGATTATATTACCGAAAAACATAATCCCAAGAATGAAAAAAAGGTTAATTATGCAGAGATCCTTTATCCTTCTCAGTATTTGCAAAATGGTGTCCAAATTATTGATACACCAGGCATTGCTTCAATACATGAACATAATACAGAAGCAACATACCAGTATTTACCAAATGCAGATGCAGCAGTATTTCTTGTCAGTGTTGATCCACCGATTACTCAAGCAGAATTCAGCTTATTAAATGATCTAAAAAACGATATTTCTAAAATATTTTTTGTCCTGAATAAAGTAGATATTGTCAATGATCACGATCTAAATGAATCGTTAAGATATACAAAGAAAATCATAGAAAAAGAGGTTGGTCTTGAAAATATAACAATTTTTCCACTTTCTGCCAGAGAGGCTCTTAACGGAAAACTGCTGGAGGATCAGGAGAAGTTAGATAAAAGTGGACTCCTGCCATTTGAAAATGCATTAGATGAATTCCTTATGAATGAGAAAGGCAATGTGTTGCTGGATATGGCAATTAGCAAAGCTCAGAATGTAATATCACAAGAAATATTATTTACACAAATTAAACAGAAATCACTTCATACACCATTAGAGGAATTAGAAGAAAAAAGAAAAGCATTACAAAATATGTTTTCAAAGATTAACCAGGAGCGTAGCGATAGTGCATATTTGCTTAATGGTGAAGTTCAAACGCTTATTAATGAAGTTTTAGAAGCTGATCTGGAAAATTTAAAACGAGAGAAAACAGCGTGGCTTATTAATGATATGAAAAATGCTTATAAAGTAAACCAAACAAAAGGTAACAGGAAGTTTGCCCAAGCATTAGACGAGTATTTATCTTTGCAAATAAAAGACATATTTAATCAATGGCGTAGTCAGGAAGAGAAAGTAATTAAGACACATCTGGAAAAAATTCTTCAAAGATTTACAAATCAAGTTAATATAATAATTGATCATATTCTTAGCTTCTCATCAGAGCTGTTTAACGTTCCCGTAGATGCACTTATTGAAAGGGAATCTCTGACTTTGGAAACAGGATTTCAATTCAGGTTATATGATATTGTCGATGATATAAGCATTACAATTGACTTTTTAACTAATCTACTACCCAAAAGTCTGGCTCACAGGCTGATTTTTAGGCAAGCATGCAAGCGTGCTGTTATGTTTGTTGATCAACATTGCGGTCGTTTACGATACGATTATATAAATCGTATTGAAAAAACTGTCAGGGATTATAAATATATACTTGACCAATCTGTTGATATAATAATGAATAATATAAATTCTTTGCTTCAAACAACTCAAGATATAAGACAGAAAACAACCGAAGATATTTCTATTTTTGAAAGAGAACTTAATGAAAAAATGTTGCAACTAACAAAGCTCAAAAGTGAATTTGAGAATATACGACAGGAGCTTTTTGTTTAATACTGTTTTATTATCTAATAGGAGATTTTGTATATGAAAGCTGATATTACCCCTATGATTGTAGGGGTGCTTGTAATGGTTTCAAGCTTAATTTCACTAAGGATTGGACTTTCTGTTGCTATTATAGAGATAGTTTTGGGGGTCATTGCAGGGAACCTTGGTCTTGAAATAGAGGAATGGATGACATATCTGGCAAGCTTTGGTGGGATAATATTAACTTTTCTTGCAGGAACTGAAATTGATACTAAATTGATGAAGGCAAAATTCAAAGAGAGCTTCCTTATAGGTTCTTTGTCTTTTCTGGTTCCGTTTTTCGGAGTTGCGGCTTATACATATTTCATAGCGCATTGGAATCTTAAGGCATCTCTTATCGCCGGAGTTGCACTATCGACAACATCTCTTGCAGTAGTTTATTCTGTATTAGTAGAAACAGGTTTATCAAAGACAGAGATCGGCAAGTTACTTATGGCATCTACATTTATAACAGATATGGGAACTGCACTTGCATTAAGTGTGCTTTTTATTAAACCAACATTATATACAGCAATATTTATTTCTGTTTCATTGAATGTTATCTACTTTGCTGATAAATTATCACATTATGTCTTCACAAATCCAAAATGGAAAGGCAAAGTCATCGAGCCAGAGTTAAAGTATATATTTATGCTTCTTCTCGTCTTTATGTATTTTGCCAACTTAGGTGATGGTCACGCAGTTTTACCAGCATTTGTATTAGGTCTATTAATGTCCAAGCATTTTAATGAGGAATCAGAAGCCAAAGTTGTCAGAAATAGGTTAAGGACAGTTGCTTATGCTATAATAACACCGATTTTCTTTATCGTTGGCGGTTTAAGAGTCTCTTTACCAATGATCCTTTCTTCGTTTGGACTTTTTGCAATACTTTTTGGTATGAAGATATTGACAAAGTTCGTAGGGGTCTTCTTCCTTGCAAGGAAGTATATACCTAATGGCAGTATGTATACAACGCTTTTGATGAGCACGGGTTTGACTTTTGGAACCATATCAAGTGTATTTGGGCTTAATTCAGGATATATAGATCAGGTGCAATACTCGATATTAATTGGGGTTGTATTAGCAAGTGCAGTTATACCAACATTTATCGCTCAAAAATGGTTTATGCCCATTGACGAGGAAGATTTAATAAATTTAGACAATAATGGCGAAAAACCTTAAATTGATAGATATTTATTATGTTTCCAGGAATAAAATAAATGCAAGAAGATCTATTAACCAGACCACAGAAATTCTTTATAGGAGCAGTTCTGGTTCTAGCTGAAGAAGCATTGGTTAAGATTAAAAATCTTGCTCAACAACAAACTGAAGAACACAGATTATATATTGTAGAAAACTCTATTCCTGAGGACTATCGTGCTAAGATAGTTATGTCTGCTGATGAAGCCTTGAAGCAAATAGAGGAACTTGCAAATGTTTTGGAAATAGATAAAAAAACCTATGATGTGCGTAAAAAAATAGTTACATATCTATTAGGTATAGAGGATGACTTCTCAGACCTAAGACCGCATAAATTAAAAGGATACGGCGAGGTTTCACCAAAACTAGCCCAAATACTTGAACCCTGGCTCGCAGAATTCCATAAGTCAATAAAGTCAGTATTAGAAATTTTACGAGCTTCTGCAAGAAAAGATACAAGTCAAGATCAGCAATAGATTAAGATATTTTATGAACTTCCACAGCATATTATTTAAGACCAAAGACAGTATAAGAGAAGAAATAAATAAAGCCCCCGATTTTTTTGTTGATTTAAATCTTGATCAGATCATAGACACTATAACAAACGGCAGGCAAGAATACAATTTAAAACTATTTTTTTATTACATTACGAACAGAATTGGCATTTTATATTGGTTGCTTGAATTTACATAAGAAACTTGTGTGGAGAAAGGAGAACCAATATCATTTCCTTTACCTTTAGCGGAGGGCAAGCATAAGCATTCTTTCAATGGATTATACGATGTATGTTTATCCTTACATAAGGAACAAAGGGTTGTAGGCAATGATTTAAATGCGGATGATAAAAACCTCATAATAATAACAGGAGCTAATCAGGGAGGAAAAACAACATTTTTGCGGAGTATAGGCATATCTCAATTAATGATGCAATGTGGTATGTTTGTGCCTGCTGAGTCTTTCTCATCGAATGTCTGCGAAGGTATCTTTACTCATTTTAAGCGAGAAGAAGACACAACTATGAAAAGCGGAAAACTCGATGAAGAACTCAGTAGAATGAGCGGAATTGTTGACAATTTAACTTCCAATTCCTTATTGTTATTTAATGAATCATTTTCTGCAACAAATGAAAGAGAAGGTTCTGAAATTGCGAGGCAAATAATTAGCGCATTAATAGAAAAGCATGTTAAAGTCTTTTTCGTTACGCATTTATATGAATTTGCATCTCGCTTTTATGATAAAAGAATGGAAAATGTCATTTTTCTAAGAGCAGAAAGACAAGATGACGGAAAAAGAACCTTTAAATTAATTGAAGGTAAACCATTGCAAACTAGCTATGGTGAAGATTTATATAATGATATATTTGATATCAAGAATTCCAATATTATTTCTAGAAATTAAAGAGGTATAATAACCCGATTATTTTATAAAAAAAACTTTATTAAGAGAAAATTATAAAGTTTATTATTGCCTGATTAATTAATAATTTTCATATTATTTTTGTTGATCTAAAAATTGAAATTTTGTATACTAGAAATGTTTTATAAATCAACAAATACAAATTCCAGCAGGATTTAAAGATTCTGAGTGGTTGAAAAAAGGAGAACTTATGAAGCTTATCTGTTTATCGTTTTTTTATTATTTACTCAGTTTGGAGAAATGATTTTCACCAAAGAAAACCTTGCGGTTGATAAGTTGGCTTCAAACTGAGGATTTATCAAGTTTTCTAATTGATGTGTCTTTTCTGGTTATATAAATGGCTGATTGGAGGTAAAAAATGAGAAGCTTTATTTTTGTTGTATTAGCTTTTGTTTTGACATTTTCTGCGCTTGCTGGTGATAAAACCTATGAAGCTATTCAGATCAATCCAATTAAAGTTGATGGTGATCTTAGCGATTGGCCAATAAACATTACATGGGATGAACTTAATGTCTTAGGTGCATTCGTTCAACCAACCGGACCAGACGATCTGACAGCAAAGTTTGCTGTAGCATATAACCAAAATGAAAATAGGCTATACATAGCTGCTAAAATAACAGATGATAGAATATTTGCAGTAAAACCGATTGAAGATGGTGGGGCATGGGAAAACGATCGTCTTGAAATTTACATTGATGGAGATAATAGCAAGTCAGACACAGCCTATAAATATGAAACAGCTCAGCAGTATGCTGTATATGGACCTGCAGAACAGAACGTTAAATTCAATGGCGGTGAAAGAGGATTGCTTAATTACAAAGCTCCTTATACTGACGATGATTTCTTAGCAGCAGTTAAAAGGACAGGCACAGAGACTGTCTATGAAATCTCATTGGTCATATATAAGACATTCAAAAAAGATATTGCAACATTGGCTCCGGGAACAAAGATCGGTTATGATATGGCGATAGTTGATAATGATGATGGAAACAGCAGTGCTACTGGAACTTTCTTCTTCTGGTCAGAAGGCGGCGGAAAATTCCAGAACGAGACGGTGTTTGGCACGCTCATACTTTCAGCACAGGCTGCTGCTGTAACCAGAGACGGTAAGTTATCAACCACATGGGGTGATATTAAGAGATAATGATATTTAAACGAGTGATAGATGTTACTATCACTCGTTATTTTTTATTGTCAAAAAAAGAATATATGAAAAGATTTTCAAATAAAACTTACGCTTTGATAATTACTTCGCTTGCTTCGTTTCTAACACCTTTCATGCTATCTTCTGTTAACATTGCTCTTCCTAAGATCGGTGATGAATTTTCTTTAAATGCGATCCTTTTAAGCTGGATAGCCACTTCATATACATTGGCATCGGCTATGTTTCTTGTTCCTTTTGGAAGGATAGCGGATATATACGGTAGAAGAAAAGTCTTCTCTTATGGCATAATAGTTTACACCTTAGCCTCTGCGTTCTGTGCAGTCTCCGTTTCAGCTTTTATGCTCATAATATCTCGCGTGATACAAGGTATAGGAGGAGCAATGATATTTGGCACATCTGTGGCTATTTTAACTTCTACATATCCACCTAATGAGCGTGGACGTGTTCTGGGAATAAACGTTGCATGTGTCTATATTGGTCTTTCACTGGGACCCACATTGGGTGGTGTTATGACTCAACAATTAGGCTGGAGAAGCATCTTTATAGCAAATGTGCCTTTTGGAGTTTTCATATCCATATTTGCATTCTGGAAACTCAAAGAAGAGCATATACGTTCAACAGAAGAGAAATTTGATTTTCCTGGCTCCTTGATATATGGAATAATGCTTGTATCGATAATGTATGGATTTTCAAAGCTTCCAGAAATAAAAGGGATAATTTTAATATCTATTGGAATTATTTTTGTTATTGCATTTATAGTATGGGAATTAAGAACAAGTTTTCCTGTTCTTAATTT